>Ga0302176_10000022_pt1 | contig 157182 bp, 138 predicted proteins | sample I_Palsa_E1_1_FD_198787 | JGI IMG/M metagenome (GOLD analysis project Ga0302176, IMG submission 198787) | Peat permafrost microbial communities from Stordalen Mire near Abisko, Sweden - I_Palsa_E1_1 | ecosystem: Environmental > Terrestrial > Soil > Palsa > Peat permafrost | place: Sweden...
CCCTGCTCGATGAGCGCGTAGGTTTCGGGTCCGAGGCCTGTGCCCATGAAAAGTTCCTGAATATCGCGCAGGCGGCACAACTTGCCGTTCAGTAAATATTCGCTGTCGCCGGAGCGGAACAAGCGGCGCGTAACTACAATTTCTCCGGTGTGGAATGACTGCTGGTTGAATTTTCTGCGGCGGATTTTCAGCACGACCTGCGGAGATGCGAGCACGGCGGCCGAATTGATCGGCGTCACAGTAGCCACAAATCCTGAAGGCATCGCGAAGACAGGTTCATCATCCGGGAATGCGACCGCGATGGTCGTAATCTTCGACCGCGGAATTTCCACTTCCTCTGTCTTGCCCGGCTGAGCGTCTTCGACTGCGCGCTCAGTTTCTTCGGCAGCGCGGGCGCGAACCTCAGCTTCGTCCCAATCGGCCGCTGGCCTGCGCAAGGCTTCCGCGCTGACCGGAACTTCATCTTGAATGTCGAATTCTGTGGGCGCATCGGCGTCTGGGCAGGGGTATTCCTCCGGATCGATCAGAGTCAGCGATACCTCGGCCATGCCTGTGGGCTTGCGGTCGCGAGTGCCGGCGAAGATCACATCTTCCATGCGCGATCCGCGCAGCGTTTTGGCCGACTGCTCGCCCAGCACCCACGAAATAGCGTCGGCAATATTTGACTTGCCGCAGCCGTTGGGGCCGATGATGGCGGCGATGCCATCCCCGTGGAACTTGAGGTCGGTGCGATCGCAAAATGATTTGAAGCCGAGAATCTGAAGCCGCTTCAGTTTAAGCAACGTGAACTCCTTGGGAAAAGCAGTTGCCAGTTGTCAGTGGCCAGCTGCCGGTTCTGCTGTCGGCTGACCTCTTTACTAAGTCGATACCCCTTGCGGTCGAAGCGGATTCGCTCAGACCAATTCTGTCCGCGGCTGAATAGGACAGGCACAAATTAAAGCTACTGTAACGGTGAAATCGGGGCGGGGTCAAGCAATATAACGCTATATATTGTATGGCCTTGCGACCGACTGCGTTAAGTTGCACACACATTGCAGCAAATTGACGATTTACAGGCGAGGGAAAGACGAGGTGGGAGAAACGCGAGAGCAGGATTATGGTATCGCGGCGCGGTGGCGAAAACAATGGGAAGTGCGTAATTCAGAGGTTCTTCAGAAGGTCCTCTACGGACAGGTCGACATCGCGGAGGATGGAACGCAGAAGGCCGGGGCCGAGTGTTTCACGAGAGTGCACGGGAACAGTAGTCACCCTGCCATCTGGATGTCTCAGAAAAACGTGGCTGCCGCGGGTTCGAATAATCTGGAACCCGATTCTTCCGAGGGCGCGCACGGCTTCCTTCCCAGTAAGCCGCGGGAGGCGCGTCATACAGAAATCTGCTGGATGCCGACAAGTTCCAGCGAGCTTGCCTTTTGGCCGGCATCCTCCAGACACAACTCGACTACCTCGTGCACGCGCTTCATAAGCGTATCCAGATTCTTAGCCTGTGTATGGCATCCCCGCAGCGCTGGCACGGTAGCGACATAGTAGCCTTGCTCGTCCCGTTCGATGAGCACTGTGAACGTGCGTGTATGTTTCACATGCCGATTCTATCATTCGAGAAACAGTTCGACAGATAGACCGGATGGAGCGGGTGAATCACTCGTCATGGAATCACTTTCTCTCCCCGATGTACCAGGGCGCGTTCACCGTAAAAATTCGTTCGTTGCCGCGAGCGAGAAGTGCCCACTCCAGAAGCCGGCCACGCTGATTGTGCAGGAAATATTCATACCATCGGTCTTCCACAAGCTCCGGGATGATCACAACAATGCTGCGAGCGGGATTCTTCTTTGAAAGATCGAGAACGAATTGCACGATGGGAACGATGACAAAGCGGTAGGGTGAAGGCAGCACGCGAAGCAGAGGCGGTTCCTTGCCTGCATCGCGGAACGGCTTTTCGACATAGTGTTCCCAATCGTCTTGCAGCAACTCGGAGTGCTCGCTGGGATCGACGTGCAGGGCAATCACTTCGGGTGAAAGCCGCGCGGCAAATTCGATGCCCTGGCGAGTGATGTTGCTCCAACGGTCGATCACAATCACGGCAATCGGAGGTTTGTTGAGTCCTGCCGCATCGACGGGAAGCTTGCAGCTGGTGAGCACTTTCACCGAATGGTAGTGGCGACGGACGATGGCAAAGAAAAAAATGGTTAAAGGAATGAACAACAGCGTGATCCATGCGCCTTCGACGAATTTCGCCGCCAGTACGACGCAGGTTGTGACGCCGGTGACCAAAGCGCCGAGTCCATTAACGAACGCGCTCTTCAGCCAGTTCGGGCCGCGATGCTTCCTCCAGTGCATGACCATTCCGGCTTGGGAAAGCGTGAAGGCCAGAAACGCGCCAACGGCGTAGAGCGGGATCAACCGGTCGGTGACACCACCGAAAAGTATGAGAACGCCGCCACACAGCAGCGCCAGCACGACGATGCCATAGGTGTAGACCAGTCGGCGTCCGCGATAGCCGAAGACGTGCGGCAAATAATTATTCAGCGCAATCGCGCGACAAAGACGAGGAAAATCGGCGAAGGCGGTGTTCGCGGAGAGAGAGAGAACGACAAGAATCGAGCCGATGGTCAGGTAATAAAAAAAACTTTTGCCGAAGACCGAGGCCGTGAGCATGGATAGCACGCTCTGGTAGCCGGGTTGGCCGGGATCGGTCGCGGCAATTCCGTAAACCCTGACGAGATAGGAGACTCCCGCCAGCAGTACGGCCAGCAGAAAAATAATTATCGTGAGAGTGCGCTGGGCATTCTTCACGGTCGGATCCTTGAATGCCTTCACGCCGTTGCTGACCGCTTCAACGCCAGTGAGCGCGGTGCAGCCGCTGGCGAAAACCTTGAGCAGCAGCCAGTAACTGACGGCTTCCGTGATCGGCGGAGCCGCCGGAAGCGGAACTACCGGCGTAGGATGGCCTCCACTGAGAAGAACACGCACAATGCCCGCCACAATGGTGATCACCAGCGTGCCGACAAATAGATAAGTAGGAATGGCGAAAGCACTCCCGGCCTCCCGTACGCCGCGAAGATTGAGAATCGTGATGATAATCAGAATGCCGACGCAGAGAGAAACAGTGTGCGGCAACAAGGATGGGACGGCGGAGATCAAGGCGCCCACCCCCGCAGAGATGCCCACTGCAGCCGTGAGAATGTAATCGGCCAGAAGCGCGGCTGCGGCGAGCAGGCTGGCAGGCGCTCCAAGATTGAACCGCGCCACCGTGTAAGAGCCGCCGCCGGAGGGATAGGCGGCGATGGTCTGGCGATAGGAAAAGAAAACGATGATCAGCAGCGTGATAATCGCGGCGCTGATGGGCACGATGTAGCGAACGCCGAGAAGTCCGAGCGGGATCAGCAGGCTGAGCGCCGCTTCCGGGCCATACGCAGCCGAGCTAAGTGCGTCCAGACCAAAGATGGGAACGCCCTGCGCCGGGCCGATTTGCTCGGCGCGTTCGTCGCTGGTCCGGATGGGCTTGCCGACAACGAGATCGAGTAAGTTCATTGGCGATAGTGACCAGGTGGGGCGCTGTCGCCACGTTTTGCCCGATCCTATTTTCCTCCCAGCTTCTCGAAGAATAAACAGATGGTTTCGATGCCATGGTGGAAGTTAGGGATGTGAAACTTTTCGTTGGGAGCGTGCAGATTATCGTCGGGGAGCCCGAAGCCCATCATCACGCTTGGGATTTTTAACTCGCGGTAGAAATCGTTGACGATCGGAATCGATCCTCCGCTGCGGATGAAGACAGTTTCTTTCTTAAATGTATCGTGCAGAGCTTCGGTCGCGGCTTTGATGTAAGGATTATCGGTGCCAACTACGCAAGCCGGGCCCTTGCTGTGCACTTTGATTTTCGTTTCGATGCCTTTGGGCGTTAGCTTCTTCACGAAGGCGGTGTAGCGCTTCAAGATGTCGTCGGGATCTTGATTAGGTACGAGTCGCATAGAAACTTTGGCTGTGGCTTTCGCTGGAATTACAGTCTTCGCGCCGGCTGCCGTGAATCCTCCGGGCATGCCGTGAACTTCAAGCGTCGGCCGCGCCCAAGTGCGATACAGAACTGAGAAGCCGGGCTCGCCCGTGAGCGCTTTCGAGCCGACTTCGGTTTTGCGATAGTGTTCTTCGTTGAAAGGCAGGCGCTTCCAGGCTTTGAGTTCGTCTTTGCTAGGCGCTTTCACGTTCTTGTAGAAGCCTGGGATGAGGATGTGGCCTTTCGCATCCTTCAGCTTGCTGATAATTTCGATGAGAGCGAAGAACGGATTGGGCGCTGCGCCGCCGTAGACGCCGGAGTGCAGGTCGATCATCGCGCCGACGGCTTCGATCTCGGTGTAGATCAGTCCGCGCAGTCCGACACACAAAGTAGGAAGGTTGGGAGCGAAGAGTTCGGTATCGCAGACCAGAGCGAAATCAGCCTTCAGCTTGGCTTTTTGCTTCTTTACATATTCCGTGATCGATTCGCCGCCAACTTCTTCTTCGCCTTCAAAAATCACTTTGACGTTGATGGGCAGCTTGCCGTTTCCGGATTTCATCAGCGATTCAAGCGCTTTCACTTCCATCCAGAGCTGGCCTTTGTCGTCGACGGCGCCGCGCGCGTAGATGTTGTTGTTGCGCTCAGTCGGCTCGAACGGCGGAGTCTTCCATTCGTCGAGAGGGTCTGGCGGTTGCACGTCGTAGTGCGCGTAGCAGAGCACAGTCGGCTTGCCGGGGGCATGCAGCCAGTCCGCATAGAGAAGCGGATGATTTTTCGTGGGGATGACTTCAATATTCTCCATGCCAATGCGGCGCAGGTCTTCGGCTACGAAATGCGCGGCTTTCTGGACGTCCGGTTTGTGCTCTTCGAGCGTGCTGACGCTGGGAATGCGAAGGAGATCTTTGAGTTCACTTAGGAAACGCGCCTGATTATTGCGGGCGAAATCGACTGACGGAGAAGCCATGGAGTAATCCTTTCTATGCGAAAACGCTCCAGTATACCCGAAGGAATGTAAGGGCTGTGCGAGGCGTCCGCCTAGCTTGAAAACCGCGTCGCCGAAAACAAGGCAAGATCGTGCTCAGGATTTTTTCCCTCGATCACAGCCGTCATGACTTGGGCCGTGATTGGTGCAAGCAGAATGCCGTCGCGAAAATGCCCAGTGGCAACGTAATAGCCGGGGGTGCTGGTTGCGCCGAGAATCGGCAACCCGTCGGGAGTTCCAGGCCGCAGGCCGGCCCAGTCTTCCAGAATCTTCGCATTGCGCAGCTCCGGAACCATGGCGATCGCGGCCGCGCGCAAGCGCTGAATTGCCGCGACGTCCGTGCGCTTGTCGAATCCCACCTCCTCAACTGTGGTGCCAACGATAATTCGTCCATCGCTGCGCGGGATCGCGTAAACCTCAGGCGCACGGATTACGTGCTTCAACCTACGAGAAGCCGACACGAGACACAGCATTTGCCCTTTGACCGGACGGGTGGGGAAGGCGTGGGGCGCAATTTGTCCGGACCACGCACCGGCGCAATTGACGACCTTCGGCGCAAGGAATGAAGTCTTCTGCGTAGTAACTCCGGTCACGTGGCCATCGGAGAGATTCACCGCTATAACTTCTTCCCCCGAGGAAACGTCGACCCCCAAGCGTCTCGCCGCTTTCAGCGCGGCTGGAGCGAGAGCGCGCGGGTCGACGCTGCGCTCTTTCAAGTAAAACGCTGGTCGATTAACATCGGCAAGCGCGGGTTCAAACTCCGCCAGAGGCGCTGGAATCCGGGCCTCAGATTCGAAAGCAGGATGGGAAACGTGTGCGGCGGAAGAAAATAAAATTGTCCCTTGATCGCGTAGATCGATCTTCATCCCGGATTCTATTTCCAGTTCACGCACGAACTCCGGATACATGCTTGCGCTGGCGCTGGCCAGCGACTGCAAAGCGGTAGGTGTTTCGAACGGGCAATCCACCAGCATGCCGCCCGCAGCCGAGGAAGCCTCCCGCCCCGGTTCGCCGCGTTCCACGACGAGTACGCTTGCGCCTCTCTTGCGCAGTGCCATCGAGAGCGAGAGGCCAATGATGCCGCCGCCGATGATGATTACATCCCAACTCTTCATTCGAGCATTGTAGAAGAAGGCGCGTCGGGCATCCCTAAAGCAACCTTAAAGCTCTAATTTGACACTGGCGCTCTTGTGCTAAACAATCAAAGGGACCCCATAGCCAAGGCGGTCTACCCTGGGAGGAAATATGGCGGAAGATGGCGAACTGATACACAGTGAGCAGCAGTCGTCTGCAGGGAAGTGGATTCTGGTTGTTCTCGCGATTGTGTTTGTCGCGGCGTCCGTCTATGGGTACGTAACCACGCAGCAGCATGTCGACAAACTGACCAAGGACTTGAGCGAGAGCCAGTCGCAGGTCGGAGAGCTGCAAAAGCGCATGCGCTCCGCCGAAGCCCAGGAAGAGACCTTGGGCCAGAAGCTTGGCATGACCAAGAAAGAATTAGCCCAGCGAGCCAGCGAACTGCAGGCGCAACAGAAGGCCGCCGAATCACGCCTGCAAGACGAAGCCAACAAAGAGAAGGAACAGATTGGCCAAGTGAGCGGGGAAGTCGCGGGCGTTAAGAGTGACGTCGGCGGCGTGAAGACCGACGTTGCCTCCACCAAGGCTGATCTTGAAACCACCAAGGCGAGTCTGCAGTCCACGATTGGAGATTTGGGCAAGCAGAGCGGATTGATCGCCAACACGCGCGGCGATTTGGATGTGCTGAAACATAAAGGCGACCGCAACTACTACGAATTCACTTTGCTCCGTGGTGCGAAGCCGCAGCCTGTCGCGACAGTGAGCCTCCAACTCAAAAAGACTGATCCCAAGCGCGGCAAGTACTCCTTGAACGTGACTGCCGACGACAGGACCATCGAGAAACAGGATCGCAATGTTTCCGAGCCGATTCAGTTTTATTCCGGACGCGATCACTTGCTGTTTGAACTTGTTGTGTGGAATGTCGACAAGAAAAAGGCGACAGGATATTTGAGCACGCCCAAGGGCGCGCCCGTTCCGGTGACGGCCAATTGAACGGAGTGCTTTTCCCGGCGGGGGTCCACGTCGCACTGCAGATCGTACTGCGCACCGGCGCGATTTATCTGGTTGTGCTGATCGGGGTACGTCTGAGCGGCAAGCGCGAAGTCGGTCAGATGACGCCCTTCGACCTCACGCTTCTCTTGCTGCTTTCCAATTACAGAATGCGATGACCGGCCCTGATACATCGCTGATCGGCGGCATCGTTGCGGCAACCACGTTGTTGTTGATGAACTACTTAGTCGGCACGTTCGCAGGCAAGAATCGCGGCTTCCGGCGCGTGGTGGAGGGCGAGCCCAGCCTTCTGATTCACGACGGAAAGCCCATTGAATCGCACATGGAGCGCGAGCACGTGAGCATGGATGAACTCAATCGCGCCGTGCGCGAGCACGGCATTGCGAACTGTTGCGACGTAGCTCTGGCCGTTCTGGAAGTGGATGGCTCGATCAGTTGCTTGAAATACGACGAGATCAAGCCCGATGCCAACACCCATCTCGTGCGGCGAAGATTCATTCAAAAAAAATAATTCTGGAGTCCGATTGCAAGCGTCAATCGATCGGAACGAATTTCACGCAGACGGGCGCGGCTATTTCCAGAACTTTACCCGTGGCCGTAAGCCGTCCTGTTTGCGGATCGATGCGAAATATCACAAGGTTATCTGATTTTTCGTTGGCGTCGAAGAGCAGCGATCCTCCGGGAGCTATCTCAAAATGGCGGGGACTCGCGCCCTTGGTCGAAACGTCTTCGATAGGCGTAAGGGTGCCTTTGTCCGCATCAATAGCGAATACGGCAATGCTGTCGTGGCCCCGGTTCGAAGCATAGAGAAACTTTCCGGAAGGATGCACCTCGATCTCGGAAGCGCCATTCTGCCCGCTAAAGCTCTTGGGCAAAGCTGAGATCGTTTGCAACGGATGCAAGGCCCCACTGCCCGCGTCGAAGCTGAAAGCCGCAACCGTAGATCCCATCTCATTGATCACATAAGCAAACTTGCCGTTGGGATGAAAGGCAAAGTGCCTGGGGCCGGCGCCGGGATCAGCTTTGGCGAACGTCGGATCGGCAGCGAGCGATCCCGTGCCGCTGTCAAACTTGTACACGAGCGTTTCATCCAGCCCGAGATCATCCACGATGGCAAATCGGTTGTCGGGCGATAAGTCGACGGAGTGGGCGTGCGGTCCCTCCTGTCGCGCTGGGTTCGTGCCGTGGCCGGTGTGCTGCACGAAAGCTGAAACCTCACCCAGTCGGCCATCGTCGAGCACTGGAAAAACCGCCACGCTGCCACCCGCGTAATTCGCCACGAGAACATATTTTCCGGTTTTGTCGACGGTGACAGAACAGGGATCGCCACCCTTGGTTGCCACTTTGTTTAGAAATCTAAGTTTGCCTGTGACTCGATCGATGGCAAAGGCGCTGACGGTGCCGCTCTTCTGTCCAGCGTAGTTCTGGACTTCGTTGACCGCGTAAAGAAAACGGTGGTTGGGGTGTACAGCAAGAAACGATGGATTAATAGTTCGCACGGCCAATCCGAGCGATGTGATCGCGCCGGTACTCGAGTCGAAACGATAAGCATAAATGCCCTTGCTCTCGCTGCCGTCTTCAGTGTAGGTGCCGACGTATACCAGATACTTCTTGTGTGCGGCAGGGGCCGCAGTTCCAGCCGACAGCGCCGAGAAGACAAATGCCAGCAACAGAGTGAGCATTTTCAAAACACTCGGAGTTGATTTCATTTCCGTCATGTGAAAATCACTTGGTCAAAGTTATGGGCACAGGCTGGTCATAAGGTTGGATCACTACGCTAACGGAGCGCCGGTCTTTGAAATCAGCCAAGGCCAAAGGAAAGCTCACGATAACCGTGCGCTTGGTTTCCTGACCAGGCTGCAGTTTGTCCTCGGGAGCGAGAGCCGGCTGCGCATCCGCCTTCAGCGCAGGAAACGCCTGATAGTAACGATTGAAATCGACGGCAGAGACCGCTTCGCCGCTCAGTTCACCAGTAGAAGTTACAACCTTACCCTGGATGTCATGTACCCAAAGCGCCTTCTCGCCAGCATTTTTCAGAGTAAAAGTGAGAGCAGCAAGAACGGCGTTTTGATTCGGCAGATTCACTGCCGTAACGTCGTCCAGTGATCCACCGCCCTGAGGTTTAGCGCGCTGAAAAAAAGAATAAATACCAACGATGATAAGAATCACGGCCGTAGTTAACAGCAGAACTTTTAATGGAGGCAGGTTGCGCTTCGCCGTACCGAACTCATCGGCGATATGAATCGTGGGCCCGCGCTGCGCCGCCGGTGCAGCGTTCGCAGGAGCAATCGGCCCAGCTTGAGGATCGAATGCGGAATTGGATGTTTGATCAGCCATGTTCTCTTAGATGCGTTTCGATTCTACTCCGCCGTTCCCGAAGCCCGAAGCCCAAAGCCCGAAGCCGCTTTTCATCCCCGCTCATGCTTCATAGCTCGAGCAAACTTTTCCGCGGGCAAAGTATTCAGCACATCTTCCTTAGTCAGCCACGCCCGCCGCGCCTGCAGAATGCCGTAACGAATTTTGTCGAGATGCGAAGTGTGATGCGAATCGGTGTTAACGACGATCTTCACCCCGCGCTGCTTCGCTTGCCGCAGGTGGACGTCGTTAAGGTCAAGCCGATCAGGGTAGGAGTTCAATTCCATCGCGACTTTGTGTTTTGCCGCCGCAGTCAGAACCGCGTCCATGTCGAAGTGATAACCATCGCGCCGAAGCTGCAATCGACCCGTAGGATGGCCGATGATTGAGGTGTTTGGATTCTCAACCGCTTTGAGCAGACGCTCGGTCATCTTCGCCGGCTCCTGATTAAAAACCGAATGCACACTGGCAATCACCACATCCATCTGTGCGAGAACATCGTCGGAAAGATCGAGATCGCCGTCGGCGAGAATGTCCACTTCGATTCCCGCGAAGATAGTGATGCCATCAATCTTCCTGTTGGCATCACGAATCCGCTGAATGTGCGCCAGCGCCCTCGTATCGTCGAGGCCGTTTGCAAAAGCAAGATTCTTCGAGTGATCGGTGATGGCCATGTACCTGTAGCCGCGCTCTTTGGCGGCCTCGGCCATTTCTTCGATCGTATTCTTGCCGTCGGTTTCGACCGTGTGCATGTGCACGTCGCCCTGAATGTCGGCCAAGGTGATCAGCACCGGCAGCGTGTGATTGGCCGCAGCATCGATCTCCCCCAGATTTTCGCGCAGTTCTGGAGGAATGTAATCAAGCCCGAGCTTTCCGTAAATGTCCTCTTCCGTTTTCCCCGCAACAGGCTTCTCCGTTTTCAGATCAGCCAGGCTGTACTCGTTCAGCGTGTAACCCATCTTGAGCGCGCGCTGGCGCAACACAACATTGTGAGCCTTCGATCCCGTGAAATACTGCATGGCCGCACCGAACGACTCTGGAGAAAGAAGTCGCACGTCCACCTGCATATCGCTGCGCAAGCGAAAGCTGATCTTGTTATCGCCGCGCGCAATCACGTCCATCAGCGGCGGATAATTGGCAACGTACTCCACGGCATTCGCGCGCTCGGTTTCGCTGCAGCAGGCCGTTCCGGTCACGAGAATGTCGAGATCGCCTACCGTTTCGCGGCCGCGGCGCAGCGAGCCCGCCGGCGTGATGCGGTCGATGCCAGGATACTTCGCGAGATATTCCGTGAGCTTCGTCGCCTCGGCTTCAGCAGCGTCAATGAGAAATCGTCCTGAGATGCGCCGGTAATCTTCGATCGCCTTCAGCAATTTCTGCTCGTGCTTTTCACCCATGCGCGGCAGCTCGCGAATCTTGCCTTCACGCGCCAGCTTTTCTACGCCGTCAACGTCGCAAACCTGATGAGCGCTCCAAATCAGTGCGATCGTCTTCGGCCCCAGTCCCTGAATCTTCAACAACTGCAGCATCGACGGGTGATACTTCTTCAGCAGTTCCGCTTGCAAGCTGAGTGTGCCGTCCTTGAATAGTTGCCGTAGGTTGGCGAGCATCCCCTTGCCGATACCGGGGATGGCAAGCACCTTCTTGTCGTCGCCGATAATATCTTTGATCTGCTCGGTCAGGTTTTCGATAGCCTGGGCGGCGTTGCGATAGGAGCGGATGCGGAAAGAATCCTGCGCATCGATTTCGAGCAGGTCCGCAGTCTCGTATAGAATGTTAGCGATGGATTTGTTGTCCACAGACTAGAGATTAAACAAGATTGGCTCGCGCGGCCAGTGCTGGCGACACAGAAGAGACGCGAATCAAAAACAGATTTCGCGCAGCCGGCCGCAAAGTCTTCCGGACCGGCATCAAGCTTCGGATACATCGCGCCGACTTGCCACGTCAGGCGCTCTTGCTGACGTTAGCGGCCTGGGGTCCCTTTTGACCCTCGGCGATTTCAAACTCCACCGGGTCGCCCTCTTGCAGGCTCTTGTATCCCTCGGAAGAGATCGCGCTGTAATGCACAAAAACATCGGGACCATCCGCACGCCCGATGAATCCGTAACCCTTCGCGTTATTGAACCACTTTACTGTGCCTTTCAGACGTTCCACGTGAACCCCCTTTTTTCGCACGTCTAAGTTGGGGGGCCAGAAGACGTGCCCGCATTTAAGATGCATTCTGAAACGATAAGGATGGGAGTGTCAAGATGAAATGGCTGCGAAACGTCTGGTGGCTTATGCAGGGACGGCCGCCTCGCGTGCTTGCCCCGAGCGCAGTCGAAGGGTCCAGCCGAGCGCAGCGAGACGCACCTGACCCGGATCCGAGGAAGAGCCTATTTGCCTCGCCGCTGATGATCGAGCCACAGCACCGATGAGATGGTCTTGGCATCCCGAATCGTGCCCTTCAACACCATGCGAACCGCCGCAGGCAACGGCACTATGCGCTTGCGGATGACCTCATCAGCTTCTGGCTGCGCCGTGCCGGCGCGAAGGCCGGTGGCTAAATACACCGACATGGTCTCGGCAACGAATCCGGGGCTGGCATAAAAGTTGAGAATGCGCCGCCAATGCGTGGCCGTGTATCCCGTCTCCTCGAGAAGCTCGCGTTGAGCCGCGGGCAGAGCCTTTTCGCCAGGATCGATGCGCCCAGCCGGAATTTCCCACAGATAGTCTTTCGCAGCGTGGCGATATTGCCGCTCCAGCAAAACGCGCGGAGTCGAGCCCGATTCATCGACGGCCAACACGACAACCGATCCCGTGTGATGAATAATGTCGCGGCGAGCACGAACCCCACCGGGTTCCTGCACTTCGTCCGTGGTCACCCAAAAAACCGGTCCACGATAGACCGTGCGCGAAGAAATCAATCGGGCTTTGGGATGTGAACCAGCTTTGGATTTAAGGGCCTTCGACTTGGAGCGTGGAGACTTGGGCATCACAACAATATAAAGCACGGAACTGCGGTCTTACTTCTTCATTCTGACTTCATACTTCTTCGTTCCCAGATCAGAAGTGAGAAGTCTGAATGCAAAGCAACGCTGTCGTCGAAGCGCATGCCAACTTCTGATTCTGCTATGCTGCCGGGCATGTCTCGAGAGCCGTCGGCCAAGCCGCGCGTCACGTTTGTCGGCGCAGGGAATTTGGCGAATGCACTGGCCCTGTCCCTTTGCGAGGCGGGATACGAGATCGAGCAAATCGTTTCACGAGAAGACCCATCGTCCCTCCGGCGAGCCCAGCGCTTGGCTCACAAAGTTGGAGCGACTGCGATAACGATTTCGCGGGCGCGAATTCAATCTGAAGTAGTTTGGTTTTGCGTGCCCGATCGCGCGATTGCCTCCGCGGCGAAATCCATGGCAGCCTGCGCGGATTGGACCGGCAAAGTGGCCCTGCATTCCAGCGGCGCTTTAGCCAGCGACGAACTCACCGCGCTGCGGAGCCGAGGAGCATCGATCGCGTCAGTGCATCCACTGATGACGTTCGTCCGAGGTTCGCGCCCCTCGCTCGCGGGAGTTCCATTCGCCGTCGAAGGCGACTCCGCAGCGGTTCGCGTAGCGCGCCGCATCGTGAAGAATCTTGGAGGCCATGCTTATTCCCTCAGGAAGGAAGACAAGGCCGCCTACCACGCCTGGGGCACTTTCGCGTCGCCATTGTTGACGGCCTTACTCGTGACCAGCGAGCACGTGGCCGCTGTCGCCGGCATCGAGCGAAAAACCGCGAAGAAAATGATGCTTCCGATGATCCGGCAAACCCTGGCCAACTACGCGGCCCTGGAAGCAGCGCAAGCGTTCAGCGGACCTATTATTCGAGGCGACGTAGAAACTGTGAAACGCCATCTCCGTACGCTGCGCAGTCTTCCCGTTGCGCGAGATGTTTACCTGTCTCTCGCCCGGGCAGCCCTGGCGCACTTGCCGGGAAAAAATAAAAGAACGCTGGAGCGGGCGCTGAAATCGGCGCGGAACTTATTAACGCGGAACTTATCGACGAGGATCAGTGGCAGGGGTTAGTCCCGCTTGCCTTCGCAACTGCATACGCAGGGCCAGCGCCAGCAAAGCCAGTACAACGAAAGGGAGCGGACCCGCCGTGCGCAAGGGCAGGGCAAACACTGCGCTAGAGTAAAGCCGTTCCGCCCCTATGAATGGGCGTAACGCAATCAGCGCTAGTGACGCGAGCCACGGCCATAACAGAACTGCTGCCCCGACCAACAAAAGCGAGCGAAAGATCGGACCAGGATGCTCTCGTTCTTTGCGGCACGCGAGCAAAAGAATCCCCGGCAAAAGAATCACATGATCGTAAACGGCCTGACCAGGAAGCACCGTGACTGCCGTGAGCGCAAGCAAAACGCTAACAGAGAGCCAGAACTCGTGCGAACCGGCGGCCACACCGCCGAACCGCCAGCTGAACACAAAAGCCGCTACCAGCGTGATCATAATCAGCACAATGTTGCTGTGGGCTCCTGGCGCCCATCCGAGCAGGTCGAGTGCAAGCGGAGGCGTGGCATAGCGGTGGTAGCCGAGAATCACATTTTTCCAGGACTCGATCCAGTTCGGCCATACAGCTAGCGAAGCGCCGGTGAGAAGTATCATCGTCGCGAAGAAAGCCACAAGAAAGCGCCCGCGCCTCCGCCAGTCATGCACACTCCAAATCAAGAGGTACAGGATCGCCAGCAAAGTCATTTGCGGCTTGATGGTGGAGAGCGCCATGAGGACTCCGGCCAATAACAACCTGTCGCGCACCAGCGACAGCAGCGATGCGGCCAGCAAAAATCCCACTAGTAATCCCAACTGCGCCGCATAGAGTCCCTCGAGAACGGGATAGTTGCACAACGCCAAGAGAAGAATGATTGACAACCATATTCGCCCTGGATTCCACCTCAAGGCCTGTGTCCACAAGAACACGCTTGCCGCAGTCAAAACAACGAGCAGAGCAACCCACGCAATCCGTAAGATGGGAAACGGCACTTCGGCAACTGGCCAGAGCAGAAGATCGGCATAAGCCGGATAAGCGAAGGTTCGATAGTCGGCCGGGGGATCCGTCGGAAGCCGGCCTTCTAATGGCCGTCCGAACAACCCCGTTTGAATCTCTCGCGTGGTCTCTGGACCGTAGGGATCGTTCCGTCCGCCCAGCCTTAGCTTTAAAGTCAGCCAGATTGGGTAGAAGTCGTCACCGAGAGCATATTCACCTGCCAAATGTTTGGCGGCGGCAACTTTTCGCACCTGCGGCCGGAATAAACCAAGATGGAAGTAAAGCATGGATGCTGCGCCGAGCAGCGCGACAACCAGCGCCAGAGTGGCCATACGAGACCGTCGATTACCGGAGTCGGGCGTGGGCATTCCTGGAGAAATGACTGAGCGAATTAGAGCACGGCTGCACTCTATCGCGCAAAGGCGGCGAGCAATCGAGGGCGTAATTCCTAGCGGGAGGAAAACAAGTGCCCAAGTTTTTCCTTCTTGGTCTTGAGATACTCTTCCGCGTGCGGGCTGGGTTTCACTTCGCAGGGCACGCGCTCCACCACTTCAACCCCTGCGCGCTGCAAAGCCTCCACCTTCTCAGGATTATTCGAAAGCAACCGTACTCGGTTCACGCCCAGCGCCTTCAGCATCTCACCCGGCAACGCAAAGTCGCGATGGTCCGCCTTAAAGCCGAGCCGCTCGTTGGCCTCAACCGTGTCCAGGCCCGAATCCTGCAACTCATAAGCCTGCAATTTCGCCATCAAACCGATCCCGCGTCCTTCTTGTTGCTCGTAAATCAAAATCCCCGCACCCAACTCGCGAATCATCGACAGCGCCATCTCCAACTGTTGCCGGCAATCGCAACGCAGAGAATGAAAAACATCGCCGGTAAGGCACTGCGAGTGAATCCGCACCAACGGAGGAGTGGAATGAACATCGCCCATCACAAGCGCCACAGCTTCCTCAACCGCGCCACCAGTGGAGCCGGCTTCCGATCGGAAACCGTAGATTCGGAACTTGCCCCAGCGCGTAGGGAAGTCTGCAGATGCGAGGGGCTGAAGCGTGTTAGAAGTCACTTCTCGATTATAGCGACGATCATAGCCGCTGCGCGATGAGCCGTGAACAATCGACGCTCAACTACCCGCGCGCTTTGAATGGAAAAATCGCATCCTGCTTGGAGGGAATCGGCGACCCGTTCCGAGTAGCCGGCTGAAAACGCCAGCTCTCCAGCGCCGCCAGGCACTTGTTATCGATCTCCGGACCCAGGCTCTGCAGCACCGTCTTGCGAACGATCTCCCCAGTCTCGTCAATCGTGATTTCGATAATGACCTTGCCTTCAGACAACGGCCGTTGCCACGGATAAATCAACGGGTCAGCAGTAGCAATCGGCAGCGCCGGACGAACCTCGTCGCCATAAATCGGCCCGCCCGGCACACTTCCATAAGGAAGTCCCGCAGGCGCACCATGGCCCAGCTTGGAAAGTGTTGCGGTTTTGGCGTCGTCCTCGGCCCCGGATGGAACGGGCGGAAGCGAAGGCAACGCCAACTTAGGCTGCGTAGAGCTCGGCTTCCAAGTCAACTTCTGATGCCCCAACCGCTGGTGCCGATAAGCCTCGCTCGCGCTATCGGATGAACTGGTAGTGCTGTCGTCCGGAGATTGCGTTGGAAAGTAAAGATGCGCCACCACTTTTCCATTGCGTCCGATCGCAACCGAAGTCGGCATCAGCAATTGCGGTTCCGGTGTATGCAGCAGCCACGCAAACACCAAGCCATGCAGCACCAGCGAAACGGCCAGCACTCGCCGCTGCGTCGGCCTCCCCGGATTCAATTGCGCAAACAAGTCGAGCGAACCCCCAGTCCCTACAACTCTAATTCTAGGTTAGACGCGCAGCCGGGGCATTCGTCAAGGCCCTTTCGTGCTAACCCCCAGCGAGCCCGTGGAGCGCAGCGACGCGGCCTTGCTCTCTTACCATCCGCACAGAAATCAATATCAATTCGTCCCCCGCATAGCTCCGAACAACGAATCGCTGGTAAAATAATTTGGCAGCCGGATTACACTTCCACTTCGTGGGGCTATAGCTCAGTTGGGAGAGCGCGTCGTTCGCAACGACGAGGCCGTCGGTTCGAGCCCGACTAGCTCCACCATTTACATAGTCGTCATCCAGCGCGCAGCCGCTCCCCTTGCGCAGCGACGAATCTCCCGCCTAACCACCCCGCGCGTAAGCCAAAACTACACCGCACTTACATGTGACCCCCATCACCTGCCCACGTGACCAAGGCACTACCCCATCATCCTCCGCTGGAATAATGTCGTTAAGTGCGAGAGAATAGCGGAGCGGTGTCTGCGGCCTTCGAGACCATCCCACCGCAACTCAAAACGCCGAGCCGACTCCAGCCGCAGCCGCGCTCAGCAACGTTCCTGTGTCCGCATTCATCCTACGGGAGACATCTACCATCATGGCCACCATCACAATAGAAGTTGAAGCACCCGCGAGTAATCCCAGGCACACCAGGCTGGGACGCTGGGTCGACGAAGCCGCGCAGATGTGCAAGCCCGATCGCGTTCATTGGTGCGATGGCTCCCCGGAGGAATACCAGGCGATGCTCCGCCTTCTGGTTCAAACCGGAACCGCCATCCCGCTCAATGAAGAGAAGCGCCCGAACAGCTACCTCGTCCGTTCCGATCCCGCCGATGTTGCCCGCGTCGAAGACCAAACGTTCATCTGCTCCCGTACCAAAGAAGGTGCAGGTCCCACCAACAACTGGGAAGATCCCGCCAAGATGAAGCAGAAGCTCGCGGGACTATTCGCCGGCTCCATGGTCGGCCGCACCATGTACGTCGTCCCCTACAGCATGGGGCCGATCGGCTCGCCAATTTCAAAGATCGGAGTCGAGATCACCGACTCACCCTACGTCGTCGTCAGCATGCACATCATGTCGCGCGTGGGAAGCCATGTGCTCGACGTTCTCGGCGAAGACGGGGAGTTTGTGCGCGGACTGCATTCAGTCGGTGCACCGCTCGCTCCCAACCAGCCGGACTCGCCCTGGAGTTGCAACGCGCAGCAAAAATACATCTGCCATTTCCCCGAGACCCGCGAGATCTGGTCCTACGGTTCCGGTTACGGCGGCAATGCGTTGCTCGGAAAAAAGTGTCACGCGCTGCGCATCGCCTCGGTGCAAGCCCGCGACGAAGGCTGGATGGCCGAGCACATGCTCATCCTCAAACTCACCAGCCCTTCCGGCCAAGCGAAGTACATGACCGGAGCTTTTCCCTCCGCCTGCGGCAAGACCAATTTATCGATGATGATCCCCACACTCCCCGGTTGGAAGGTCGAGACCATCGGTGACGACATTGCATGGATGAAGTTCGGCGCCGACGGCCGCCTCTACGCCATCAATCCAGAGTACGGCTTCTTCGGCGTCGCCCCCGGCACCAGCATGAAGTCGAACGCCAACGCCATGCTCACCATCAACCAAAACGCCATCTTCACCAATTGCGCGATGACGCCTGATGGCGACGTCTGGTGGGAGGGCATGACCGATCACAAGCCCGCGAAATTAATCGATTGGCTGCGCCGCGTGTGGACTCCTGAGTCCGGACGAAAGGCAGCACATCCCAATGCGCGCTTCACCGCAGCCGCGAAACAGTGCCCCGTGATCGCTCCCGAATGGGAAGATCCCAAAGGCGTCCCAATCGATGCCATCCTCTTCGGCGGAAGGCGCGCCGGAATCGTTCCCCTAATCACAGAAGCCTTTAATTGGCAGCACGGCACTTTTCTGGGAGCCACTGCCAGCAGCGAAACCACCGCCGCAATCACCGGCAAAGAAGGCCGCCTGCGCCGCGATCCCATGGCCATGCTTCCATTCTGCGGCTACCACATGGGCGACTACTTCGCCCACTGGCTCAAAATGGGAGTGCACTCCAACGCCTCCAAGCTGCCCAAGATTTTCTACGTCAACTGGTTTCGCCAGAATAAAAAAGGCGAGTTCCTCTGGCCCGGCTACGGCGAAAACAGCCGCGTCTTGAAATGGATCTTCGACCGCTGCGACGGCAAAGTCCACGCCAAAGAAACTCCAATCGGAAGAACTCCTGAGGCCGCGGACCTCGACATCAAAGGCCTGGATATCAAGAACGCCGATCTGGACGAACTCCTAAGCGTGGATGTCGAAGGCTGGAAGGCCGAAGTCCCGTCAATCAAAGACCACTTCGCCCAATTCGGCGCTCATCTTCCCAGGGAATTAAACGCCGAAGTGCAATCCCTGGAACAGCGCCTGCAAGCAGCAAAATAGCGGAGTCGAAGGTTTCGCAGGCTCCAGGGCGGGCGAAAGCCCGTTCTTCGGTCTTAAGGCTGTGTTACCGCATTCTGCTCACGAGTGACCGCCGTCTGCGCGAGAAGCCTGCCGTTTGACGACGCTCCCGTCTTCATGGCGATCATCGTCTTAGACAGTATGACTCCCTCAGCCTTCGCAGTCGTTCCGATGGAAACAGCGCCGGATGTCTGCCAAAAAATGTTCTTCGACACAGCCCCGCCAGCCAGGATCATCTTCGTTGCGCTGGCCTGGGTAAGTTGTCCCTCGATCTGGAAGATCCACACTGCGTCGGCTCCCCCTGACAGCGTGACATCCGTCGAGACCAAAACACTGGTAGTCCATTTGTAGAGGCCGGGAACCAGGGTTAGCCCGCCAATCTGTCCAGCTCCCAGGTTCGTAAAATTAGGATTCGATCGCCCCGCGGCGTTCGTGTAGGCGGTTTGCATGTTGGCTACCGCCGTTGTCAGTAAAGTTGGGTCAGTCACCCGGCAAGGAAGCGGCCCCGCCGCATTCACGCTATAAATTGTCCCTGTCACTTCTGTGCACTCCAGGTGAATGGCAGCCCCGGTAATCGGACTGGCTCCCACGTCCCCGGCGATAGTGGATGGATAAACGTCGGTCACTCCCGACTTGGTCAGAATAGCGAAAAGGCCTGCATCTCCCAGGGCCACCGGTGCCTGGCCCGTAAGCGCGACGGCGTTGGTCGTGAAGCTCCAAGCAATGGGATGGGCCATTGCAACGCCAGCTGCGTTCCTCGCCGACGTCGTAATCGCGGCGGTATATCTGGTATTGAGCTTCAGCGCGGACAAGCTGGGCGTAAAGGTTGCGACTGTCTTCGCCTCATTCATGGCGACGGTACCGGCTACGTCGTTTCCGGTTGTCTCTTTCACCGTGAACGTGGACAAGTTTTCCGCTGAGGACGAATTAAGCGTTGCCGCGTCCATGGGTTCGTTGAAGGTTGCGGTTACCACAGTGCCGGTCACGACGTTCTCACTGGAGTTTTTGCTGGTCGGTGCCTTCGTGGCCCAGTTACTTGGGCTTGACGAAATCACCGTGGGTTCTGTAGCTGCGCCGTCGAACGTTCCGGGAGCGACGGTAACGCTTGGATCAACGGCAGCAAAAATCGTTTTAACTCCGGCAACTGCCGTCAAACAGACGAATAGCAGCGCCATAAACAGACGTAGTTTGTGCGAGGTTTCGAATAGGGTCATTGGTTTTACCTTGGTTTACCTTTCATGAACCGCATGGCACGCGTAGCTGCCAGTCCGTGCCTGGACAACTGGAGATCGATCGCATCTTCCAGAATGAGGCCAAACCGCGAAAGTAACTGTTCTATATTGACCAATCGCAGCAACCATTCTGCGGACTCACAGCCCCTTCTGGGTATGCGTAAGAAGCAGGTTCGCGCTCGCGGCGGAATGAAATTCGGTGGTTCAGCCGCGAAGCGGCGCCAGAATGCAGCCCACGGCGCAAGCCGTGGGTAGAATGTGGGAAATGAGCAAGCCCCGAAGAGAGTGCGTGCAAACTAGATTCGCGCTCGTGGAGGAACGAAGCTGAGGATTCAGCCGCAAAGCGGCGACAGAATGCAGCCCACGGCGTCAGCCGTGGGTAGAATGTAGGAGATTAGCAAGCCCCGAAGGGGCGGAAGGTCAGTTCTCACCCACACTCTTCTGGGGCGATACTCATGAGCCCCGGACGTAAGAGTCTGTTACGAAACTCGATTGCGATTCCGCAATGTGGAACAATCCGTGCTCCAGTCGCGAAAGCGACGGCATGCGAAAGCCCGGCACGGCAGTGCCGGGAAAGCGGAAGTGGAACAAACCGAGTCCGCTTCAGCGGACGGCACGAGTTTCGTAACAGTCGTAAGTCCCGAATCACGCGGGAGACGGAGAGAGTCCCCGAAAGGGACGGCGCCAGTTCTAACTCACTCTGGATAACTGCGGGCTTCGAACGCTACAATCATCACGGTCACTCACCATGCCTTCCACCAAGAAAAGCACCATCCCCGCCGACAAACTATCCCAATACGAAACTCTCCTCTCCACCAACCACATCGAACGCAAAGGCGACGTCCACCCCTACACCTCGCTCAACGGACACATGGCCACCTACCTCGACCAAACCGGAGTAATGGGCCTGCGCCTACCGAAAGAAGAAGTAGAAAAGTTCCTGAAAAAATACAACACCACCCTCTTCAAATCCTACGGAGTGATCAAGAAAGACTACGTAACCGTCCCCGACAAACTATTAGCAAACACAAAAGAGCTAAAAAAGTACCTGGAAATAAGCCACGAATACGTAAAAAACCTAAAATCAAAATAGTCGCCACGGCCCCGCGATTTTGTCATCCTGAGCGGAATTTGTCGCGCGCGAAGCGCACGACAAATGAAGTCGAAGGATCCCTATCGTGCCAGCAGTGCTCGAGCGCCTAGAGGCATTCTCACGGTGAGGCCCTCAGCAAGGGGCTCCCCACCAACAGGCACTCATGGGCACCGTTCATCCTTCTCATAACTACTCCTAGGTGAACCGAACAATGTTTCCCACTCAATGCGCACCCTCGCGATCCGGCTCAAAGCGGATGCGCAAACGCGTGCGCGTGGCCTTGGCGAAACGTTCCAGCGTGCGCGTCGATGGCAGAACCTTCCCACTCTCGAGGCGCGCAACCACTGCCTGGGTCGTCCCCATCGCTTCGGCCACTTGCTCTTGCGTCATATCCGCCCTGCCCCTCGCCTCGATCAGAGCCGAGGCCAGCCCAAATTCCTCCGCCAGCGACTCATACGCAGCCACGTATTTTGGATCTTTCTTCCACCGCTTGAAGGACTCTTCCACCGGAATAAACTTACGCTTCATGACACCTCCTGTGCCTGTTTGAGGGCCTTTATGATCTCCCGCCGTGGCGTCTTCTGCGTTTTCTTTTCAAACACGTGGACCACAACCACGCGCTTACCCACAGCCGTTACGTAAACAGCACGGGCGATTCCGCTCCTGCCCTTCATGCGCATTTCCCAGAGCGGACCCTCCAAATGCTTCACATAAGGCTCGCGCACACGTTCCAACCCGTGTGCCTGAATCAACTCCACAATGCGCTGAAAGCTGGCTCGAATATCCAGAGGAAACGCATCCAGCGATGCCTTCACCTCCTCATTCAAGAATTCAACGGCCCACGACATCTAGCAATTATACCTTTTTTGCAATGTTCACAGCAAAGGCGACGTCCACCCCTACACCTCGCTGAACGGACACATGTTCACCCATCTGGATCAAACAGGAAGGTAAGAACAGCGCCCTCCCAAACATTTCCACAGCCCCCTTGTGACATCTGACCTTGCGCGTCATTTCAAATTCATTCATGATTGCCCCTGCAAAGGCAGTTAACAAGCAGTTCTTTGAAAACTGAATATCGTTTGGCTAAGGCCTTCCCCTTCAAGGTTTTGCGGCCAACTGCGGCAGTTTTCAGTCCCGACAGAAACTGCCTCACTGATTCCAAAGGATTTACGGGATGCCGACGTACCTAACTCCCGTGTCCACAATATTTTACAGACAAGTTATTTAGAATCAATATTTTAGTTGGACTCAGACTGGATATGATCATCGCAAGTCATTGATTCTAAGGAATTAATCGGATTCTGTCCGCAAATTTTTCTGATCCAATTAGCAGCTCAGACAATCCTGGATGCCACCAGCTTTGGGGACACACGCCCGACTGCCACTGCTTTTTTCTTGTGGCCCAGCCTCTTTTTGATATAGTTCCCCACTGACATGCCGACCCTAGCGCCCGAAGTGAATCCTCCCGCTCCAGCCCCACCTACGTCGCTAACTCGCAATCAGATTCGCGGCTTCTGGGCATCGTGGGGCGGATGGACCCTCGATGGCATGGACTCAGTGGTCTACGCACTCGTGTTAGTTCCAGCATTGCGAGAGTTGTTGCCCCACTCCGGTATTGCCGCCACCAAAGGCAACATCGGCTACTACGGATCTTTATCGTTCGCGTTGTTTCTAATCGGATGGGGACTCGCCTTTTTATGGGGACCCATCGGCGACAGGTTTGGCCGCGTGCGCACGCTGATGCTGACCATCGTCTGGTATTCGCTGTTCACATTCCTGAGCGCGTTCGTCCACACAGTCTGGCAACTCGCAATTCTGCGGCTGCTCGCGGGCATAGGCATCGGGGGAGAATGGGCCATGGGCGGCACATTCGTAGCCGAAGAGTGGCCCGAAAATCGTCGTCGCATGGGCGCCGGATTCATGCACACCGGCTACTACGTGGGATTTTTTCTGGCGGCGCTAGCCAACTACTACATCGGCAGCCACTATGGATGGCGCACCATGTTTGTCGTAGCGGGACTGCCCGCGCTGCTGCTCGCCTGGGTTCGACACGGCGTTACAGAACCGGAAGCGTGGAAGAAGAAAGAAAATGTAGTCCGGTCGTGGGCGGTTTGGCGTCCGTTCGCAGCGCTATTTTCTGACGCCTTGCGCCGCCGCACGATTATAAACGCACTGTTGATGCTGGCTTCCATCTGCGGTCTGTGGGCCGGAACCGTCTATGTTCCCGCGGCGATTACAGCGCTCGCCGAAGCGGGCGGCCGCGTTGGCCCGCAAGCCGCACAACTGGCTTCATGGGGAACGATGCTGGTTTCGCTCGCGACCATTCTTGGCTGCCTCGCGATGCCGTCGCTGGCGGAGCGCCTCGGCCGCCGCGGCGCGCTCGCTCTTTTCTTCGTGCTGATGATGGTGTTCATCGCGCTAACCTTCGGCAAGATTTTTTATCTTGGACCAACCGCGCTGCCGTGGTTTTTTGTCTGCTTGTTTTTTTTGGGATTGGGCGGCGCGAACTTTGCCGTTTACACGCTATGGCTGCCTGAGCAATATCCCACGGAATGCCGCGCGAGTGCTTTTGCTTTTGCCACTTCGTTCGCGCGCTTCGGCGGCGCGGGAATTACTTTTCTCGTGGGCAGCGGCGTGCGGCATTTCGGATCGCTGGGAACGCCAGTCGCGTTAACTTCGATTGCATTCGCGCTCGGACTGATTCTGATTCCGTTCGCCGCCGAGACGCGCGGACAGCGCCTTCCGACGTAGTTCAATCGTCGCTATGCGCTCAGCGCTTGTTTAAATTCTTTCAGGAAAAACTGCACGTTGTCTTCCGTCGCCAACGGTCCCATCACGCCGATGCGGAAGACTTTGCCCGCGAGTGGCCCGAAGCCGCCAGCGATTTCAATGCCTGGTCCGTTGATGAGTTGTTTGCGCACTTTGGCTTCATCAATACCATCGGGCACAACGACAGTGTTCAGCGTGGCGATGCGATGTTCTGCGGGCACGTGCATGCGCAAGCCCATCGCTTCGATACCTTTCACAAATTGCTGATTGCAACGGCGATGACGTTCCCAGCGGTTTTCGATTCCTTCTTCGGCGATGACCAGAAGCGCCTCGCGCAAGGCGTAGAACATGGAAATCGGCGCGGTGTGATGATAACGATGCGAAACGGTTGAGTAGTCGTGAATCAGTTTGAGGTCGAGATACCAGCTGCGCGACGGAGTCGTTCGTGCGCGCAACCATTCCATTGCGCGCTGCGACATCGCCATCGGAGATAAGCCTGGAGGGCAGCTCAATCCTTTTTGTGTGCAACTGTAGGCGATGTCGATTCCGGTCTTGTCGAACTCGACTGGAACTCCGCCGAGCGAGGTCACGCAATCTGCGATTACAAGCGCGCCGGCTTCGTGCGCTGCGGCGCAGATCGCCTTGCCTGATTGCAACGCGCCCGTTGATGTTTCGGCGTGAACATACGCCACAACTTTCGGCTTCTCGTGCGCTATGAATTCTTTCGCTTCATCGTCGGTGTAAGTTTCGCCCCAGGCTTTTTCAAAACGGACTACGTTTGCTCCGTTGCGCTTGGCCATTTCGGTGAGGCGGTCGGAGAAATATCCGTTGGCGAAGACCGCGAGCTTTGAGCCGGGCTCGACGAAGTTGGCGACCGCAGCTTCCATGCCCGCGCTGCCTGTGCCGGAAATCACTAGCGTCGCGCCGTCGTTCGTGCCGTAGGTTGTCTTGAGTAGCTGCTGAACATCCGTCATGACCTGGATGAAATAGGGATCGAGATGTCCGACAATCGGCTTCGAGAGCGCTTCGTAGACGCGCGGATGAACCATGGTTGGTCCGGGACCGAACAGGTAGCGGCGTGGCGGTGCCAGGGCAGGGAATTGAAGTGCGGCGGGCTGCGGTTTTGTTTGTTCGATCTTCGTTTGTTCGATCTTCGTCTGTTCGAGCGTGCTCATAGTCCTCGTTTCTCGATTGCGAGATAGTTCGATTTTACGGCACTGAGCGAACCGATGCCAGTTTCACGCGTGGAGTCCAAAATTCTTACCACGGAGTGCATGGGGTTTCACGGGGTAGAGCTTGCACTTCCCTTGACTTCATCGGGCAGCGGTGACGCTTTATTGTTTGAACTAATCCGGCAAGAAGTTAGTCTTAATTCCGAGGATATGTAACCTATGACAGATTGGTTCGCACGACCCGTGCTGCACGTAGCGGATGTTGATGCGTCGCTTCTCTTCTATGTGAACCGACTTGGTTTCACGAGTCCATGGCGCTACGACGAGGACGGCAGGGCGAGCGTGGCGCAGGTTGATCGGCAGGGCTGTGCGCTTATCCTGGCCGACACGTGGCCGGAGAAGATTGGCAAGGGGCTGATTTTTATTTCGCTGAACGTAGAGCCCGCGACGCACGAGGCCGCAGTCGCGGCGTTGGACGGGCTGCGCGCGGAACTCGACGCCAAGGGCGTTGCGGTGAAGGACGGTTCCTGGGGATACAAGCTTCTGGTGGTCGATGATCCCGACGGCAATCAGTTGTTCTTCAACTATCCGAACGAGAGTGCACCCGGCAAGACTGCTGGAGATGGGGCGTGATCGTGCAGGCGCGTGCATGGCTACGCCTAGCGGAAACTCAGATGGCCTTAAGGTCTGAAATCGATTGGCGAAAGCTCGCCTTCACACTCACTGGCTAGCCTCAAAACGTGTAATGGCCTGTTCTCGACAGTTACGTTGCCGTATTATGGTCCGCGATGAGGAAACTGGCCCATGGACACGGTTGCGCGGGATTGGCGGTTGGCCAAGGCATGGCTAATGCGCGAACTGAGCGAAAAGAAATCCGATGAAGCCTGAGCGATGGAGCAAGATCGAAAGCATTTTTCACAAGGCTCTCGAGGCGGACGAAAGCCGGCGCAGTTCCGCGATTGAAGAATCGTGCGCTGGTGATGCGGAACTGCGCCGCGAGGTGGAATCGCTGCTGGCGCATCACAGCGACTCTGCGAGCTTCATCGAGAAACCAGCATTTGCGGGCCAGGTGACCACCTGCAGCGTTGGGCCCGTCACAGCCGCAGATGCGCCGAGGCCTGACCTGAAGGGCGTTGCGTTTGGACATTACCGCATTCTTGAGGAAATCGGCGTAGGCGGCATGGGACAGGTGTTCCGCGCCCTCGACACGCGGCTTCACCGGACGGTGGCGATTAAGGTGCTGCCCTCGACGCATGTCGCCGATCCGGATCGAAAGAGACGCTTCCTTCAGGAGGCGCGGGCGGCCTCGAAGCTGAATCACCCGAATATCGTCACGCTGCACGACATGGCGAGCGATGGCGGAGTGGATTACATCGTGATGGAGTATGTGGCGGGTAAGACGCTCAAGGAGTTGATCCCTCCCGAGGGCTTGCCGATTTCCGAGGCCGGCGGTTATGCGATCCAACTCGCCGGCGCGCTGGCGGTTGCACATGCTGCGGGATTGATTCACAGGGACATCAAGCCCGCGAACATTATGGTCACGAACGACGGCCAGGTAAAGGTTCTCGATTTCGGGCTGGCCAAACAGCTGATCCCGGCGGGTGCCGATTCGCTCGATGCGGAACAGTCGGTACCGGGAATGTTGGTGGGGACGGTTTCCTATATGTCTCCCGAGCAGACGCGCGGTGAGCCGCTCGATGCGCGGTCCGATATTTTTGCTTTCGGCTCGGTCCTTTATGAGGCTGTCACGGGCCAGCTGGCTTTCAGGGCCGCCAGCCTGCTATCGACGATGCACGAAATCGCGCTGCATGATCCACCGCCACCGTCGCGGGTCCAGCCGCGCATTCCCCTGTGGTTGGAACAAATCATCCTGCGGTGCCTGCGGAAACAGGTCGCGGATCGCTACCAGTCGATGACGGAGCTGCTCGAGGCACTTCGCAGCGGCGGCGTCCGAGCCGTCCCCGAGACGGTGAGGGCCAGCACGAGTCCGGCTTCTTCGATCGCGGTGTTGCCCTTTGCCAGCGCGAGTGGGGATGGCGAACAATTCGGCGACGGACTGGCCGAGGAACTGATCCACGCCCTGAGTCTGTATGACGACCTGCAGGTGATCGCACGAACGTCGGCCGCTGCCCTACGCGGGCACGGGTTGGATATTCGCGAAATTGGGCGGCGGTTGAATGTAGGTGTGATCCTCGACGGAAGTGTTCGGCGTGCCGGTAACCGGCTCCGGATCACCGTTCAGTTGATCGACGTCAACGACGGTCATCACCTGTGGTCCGAGCGGTACGACCGGGAAATGACGGACGTGTTCGAAGTGCAGGATGAGATCGCGGCTGCGATCGTAGACAAGCTGCGCCCACAGTTACTGGGCGCCCGCTCCCCCTCGGCGGCGCGCCATTCGGAAGATCCGGAAGCGTACGCGCTGTATTTGAAAGGCCGCCATCATTGGGGAAGACGCCCGGCGGGCACGATGGAGGCAATTGCCTACTTCGAACAGGCGATCAAGCGCGATCCGACATATGCCCTTGCGTACACGGGCCTGGCGGATGCTTACAACACGCTAGCGAGCTGGGAAGGCGGTGTGCTTCCGCCACGTGAGGGTTTTCCAAAGGGGATGTCGTATGCAGAGCAGGCGCTTCGCCTGAAGCCAGAGCTGGCCGAGGGGCATGCGGCGCTGGCTTACGCTCTGCTCCACTACCGCTGGGAGATTCCGGAGGCCGAGCGGTTGTTTTCGGAGGCAATCCGGCTCAATCCGCGTTACGGGCCGGCGCACCATTGGTATTCGCATCTGCTGGTGGCAACGGGACGCATCGAGGAGTCGCTGGCCGAGAGCAAAATCTACCTGAACCTCGATCCCGCAGATCCAATGTCACAGCTTCACCTCATGTGGCACCACGTGATGGCGCACAACTTCGATCAAGCTCTCAGCGAATCAGGTCGTGCGTTGGCCAATGACCCAGGCTTCTCGTGGAATCGCATTTTTCAGGGTTGGGCTCATCTAGGCGCAGGCGCGCCCGGCGAAGCGGAAGCAGTCATCCGAAAAGGGGCGGAACTCTCGGGCGTGAGTGTGCACCTCAGCTTTCTTGGGCACGCGCAGGCGGTCAACGGCAATCGGGCGGATGCGCTTCGGACGCTGGAGCGGCTCACTGCGCGATCCGCGGAACGGTACGTTTCGCCCTATGAGCTGGGATTGATTTACGAAGCGCTCGGCGACCACGATCAAGCCTTTGCGTTACTGGAGCAGGCGTTTGCGGAACGCTCGCCGTGGTTGGTTTATTTGGCCCGTGAGCCCCGACTGAGGCATTTGCACGGCGACCCGCGCTTTGATACTTTGCTGGCGCGGATGACCCGCGACTTCGGCGGAGCGCCAGCGGGTGCGACTCGGTAGACGGCGAGCTTGGATGTCACGGGAGGGCTTCTAAGAGCGGTCGCGAAACTCCTGGCGAGTGGCCCGCCCTTCCGGTGATTTTTCTTACCCTCTTATCAACTGGGGGGCCCATCCTAGCCGCGTTCTTTGGGGCTAGGGGGGAATTCCGCAAACGTCCAAGGCCTTCCTTCCACAGATCCGTGGCCTGGCTGCCTCATGTTTCGAGTCGCCAATGATGAGCGACACCAGCGTGGTGCAATCTATTCTCTGCGGTGGAATACGCAGTAGCTTCTCCGGTCAGCAGTTGGTAATCGCAATATCCCGGAAAGTTTCCTCTACGGTCGAGCAGTGCTTCGCAAGCACTGGAAAGACCCGGTGTCACTGGCCGGATCGTCGGCAACCCGGAAGTTATCCGGCCCGACCAACTCGGGCGAATCGTGTCAATTGGTGAAAAATCGCCATTACACTCAGATCCGCCGACACGTGTGATCGCATGGTTTTGAAAGTTATTTGAACCATGAAAACCTAGTCTTCTTCTCTGCTTCCATTCTGCTCACAACTCGGCGTTGCACCGGCGACGCGCCGGGGCGAGGCGGATTTCATCTACGGAACGCTGGTGGAGGATTCGCCCGGCGATGCGGCGGGACGCTCGGGCGGGGAGTATGTCTCTGGACTGGGTTGGGGCCGTCCGGTTGAAAGCACTGTGATCGCGCAATACCTTTTTTATTCGGCTAGTTTGGCTGGATGGCGGGGGCGATACATTGATGTGTACGCTTAGTGAGTGATTGCCGCTTAGACTGTCCGCACGATATTGTGATTCCATGCCGATAGCAAGCTCTCTCCTGCTCCGACATAATGCAGGACCGCCCCTCTTCTCTCTGGCCTATTTTGGCGGAATCCTTGCCGTGATTATAGGGTTCATTCTGTGGGACCGACGGTATCGAAGAGCATGGCAACAGTTCCGCGCAAGAAACTGGCCACAGCTCTCAGGCAAATTCGATGAGGGCGAAATCGTCGCGATGCGAAAGGGCAAGTCCGATGTCATCTCTGGATATCAGGTATGGCTTGGCTATGACTATCAAGGTGACGGAGAAGAGACAGAAATCTATACGCTGCCCTTTTCTGGCGAGTACCCAACCGAAGAAGAAGCGGAGGCGAGCCGTAAGTTGCTCGCCCATAGGCGCGTGATGGTGCGTGTGTCTCCACGGAATTCGAAACACTCGTGCATTTTGGATGATGACGTGAGACCACTAATTGCGACCGCGAGCAAATGAACGTCAAATCGCAGCGATAGTGATTGGCGCTATATCGCCATTTCATTCAAAATCTTTTCTTGAGTTTGCCTCACTTGACGAACCCTATTCCTGTCGGGCTGGTGGTGATGCAATATCTCCGGAATGGAGAAATTCGAAGCCGGCCCGATTCTTACGGATTTGTTGGGAGAAGTTGGGGGCGTCACTCGACGTGTTCGCGACTGGATTAATGTAGGCCTGCGCCTTGAGCTCGGGAAAAGGCAGGTCGCCGGCGAAGTTTCCACCGCGATAGAGCATATCCGGCACGCGGCCGTTTAGCAGAACCCACCACGAGTATCGCGAAGTTCCCGCCAGCATGCGGCCTGTGGCGGCCATGTTGGCGAATATTCCCGTGGTGCAGTTGTTGGTGATGGCGTTGAACCACCTGGGTTCGTCCCGCAGGCGGTTCGCCTGGTGGAGATACTGCAGGAAGAGATTGCGCGACCATTGCGGGCTGGCTGTGGTGTGGAAGAGATAGACCTTCTCGCCGGAGCGATAGTTGGTGCGGAGGCGAATGACATCGCGCTCACTGGCGAGCACGTAGATGACGGTGAATTGGCGAAAAAACGAGCGGATGGGCGAATAGCCCTGGCCGGTCTGGTAGCGAGCTTCGATGGAGGCCGCTACATAGTCATTGTCTCCGAACTGGAAACTGAGGATCGGGTGCGCGATCCAGGGCGAACCCCAGTAGTCCACGAAGAAGTCGACGCCGCGAATATGGGAGAGGAACACTTCTTTCGTGAGCCAGTCGCAGGTGAACTGTGCTTCTTCGCGGTAGTAGCAGTGGCGGAAATTATGGATGGTCACGAGGTCGCCGCTGATTTCGGCCCACGGCGTTTGGGAGAGATTCGACTGCCAGTTGTGATCGTTGGAAGGTTTGAGGGATAACCAGCAGGCCAAGACGATAAGAAAGCCGGTGAGGCAGGCGCAGATTTTCAGGGCTCGGGTTTTTAGAATGTTGAGAAAAAGCGTGAGGACTGGAAGATAGAGCGCCGGGAGCAACCACTCTCGACCGGCGCGTGAAAAATCAAAATACAGTGCGGCCATCGCCCAGGTGGTGAGGCAAGCCGACAATAGCCAAACTGCTGCAATGCCGGAGAGACGCAGAGCGCGCATCAGAGGATTTGCTCCAAGGAGTCGACAATTACTCCGTAAGCGGCGTGTTCAGCCGGTGTAAAGTCCGTCGTTCGGCACATAAACTTTTTTGCTTCGCCGGATCGTTGCGTCTATACCGGGGAGTGGTGGCCTTGCACTATTAATTCTTCTGCTATGCGGCGGGCTTCGGGTAAGGTGGCTGACGCTTTCTTGTCGATTTCTGCCGGCAGGTCTTTTTGGATTTTTGCCAGTTCCTCGTCGAACAGCCGCGTGATTAATGCGGAGCTGTGTTCTATCGGTTTGCCGTCGTCCCCTTGCACTTTCACTTTGTGCTGCACGCGCTGCGCGATCATCAGGCGGTAGATTCGGTCGGTGGCCAAATCTTCCATGTAGCCGTCGAGGAGGCTGGCGCCTTTTCCGTTCAGCACGCCGTTGCGATAGCGAATCACGGTGCGCACTGCGGCTCGGGTTCCGGCTAGAGTGATTTCGCCGACACCTTTCGGGATTGGCCTCAGATCGGGATGGGAGTTCGGCAGGTTGGGTCGCTTCGAAATTTGATTGGGAAACGGGAACTGGGCTACTGCAATTTCGTTTTGATCGGGATGGCCGGTCCAGGCGCCATCCATCAGGCAGTTGGCTTCGTTCTTTTTATCTTGCTCGAGGGCTTTCATGGCGCGAGCATTCAACTCTTTGTCGGTGCGGCTGGGGAAGAGTGCGGTCATTCCTCCGATCGCCAGCGCGCCGTGCTTGTGGCAGATTTCCGGCATCAGCGTGCGGAAGTTCTGGAAGAACGCGACGTCGTGCGGAATGGTGTTGCGGTCGGGCAGAATCCAGTTGGGGTCTTCTAGCATGAAATCGATGAGCGAGGCCATGTAGTCCCAGCGGCCCAAGTTCAATCCCAGGCAGTGCTCGCGCAGGTTGAAAAGAAATTCTTCCATCTGATAGACGAGCGGGTGCGACTCGACGAGCGCCATGCACTTGATGTAATCCTTGGGCAGGTTTTTCTGTTTGGCGAGAGTCTGGAATAGATCGCGCCACCAGAAAGCTTCCTCCGCCGACTCGCTCTTGGGGATATACACGGAGAAGTTGTGGGGCAGGGTCGCTGGGTCGAGTTGATACCAAATGAGTGCGAGATCGAAGAGGGAAGCGGAGGTGAGTTCGTTTTTTATCACTCCGCCCTGGCTGATGTGCAGGCCGCGCGGACGCACCCAGGTTACGGTTTTCGAGCGTTGCACCGTAACGGTCTTCTGCCGCTTCTTGTCGTCGTAGCTGAGTTCGTATTTGTAGGCGGCGAGAGTATTGTGGACACCGAGCAAAGTTTCCTTCCAGGCGTTCGCCATGGAGTCTTCCAGATCGATCATCACCGCGGGAGAACCGGAGTTGAGCAGCTTTACGGTTAGCTCGGCGTCGGCGGCGGGGCCGGTCATCTGGTTGCGCTGATCGGCGCACCAGTCGGGAATCTCGATGCGCCAGTCGGACGTGGTCGCTTCTGAGGATGGCAGGTAATTTGGCGGATGTCCGGCGTGCGACTGTTGTAAAACTTCCGCGCGTTTGGCGATCAGCTTTTGTTGCCACGGCGTGAATTGCTGATGCAGCGGCAACAGGAAATCGAAGAATCCGCCGGGAAGATCTTTTTGTGGATTTAAATCTGGTGGCGCGCAGTTCATGTATTGCGATGTGCTGCCGGAATGCGGGGGCATGGGTTAGTTCCTTCTGTGTATGTTGGAATTATGCTACTTGCAATCGGGAATGTCGAAGGGCGTGGGGTTTTGCGCTTCGCTTCGCTCGCGGGACGGACGAATGCATCCGTCCCCACACGAGTATCTCGCGAGAAATAAAAAGACCGCGCTGCATTTCGCAGCGCGGTTCGGGTGTTGTTGCCCCCAGCGTAAAGTGATGCAGTTGTAGTTAAACTTTTGCGAACTTGCGGCGAATCGCTCCTGCTAATCCGAGAAGACCGGTTCCCATCAGCATCAGGCTGCTGGGCTCAGGAACTGCGGAGTAGCCGATGAACTCTTGCGGCATGCCGCCCCAACTCTGCGTGCCGGCAACGGGCGTGTAGAGCAGAAGTCCGTTGTAGGCGCTGTTGGGAGCGGTGTCGGCTAGGGCCAGATAAGTGGCATCAGTCGCAGCGCCGCCGGTGAGCGTGAATTGAGACTGGCCGCGCGCGTTCGATGAGAACAATCCCCAAATGGCCCAGTTCGCGTTCGTGGCGCTGATATTTCCCGCCAGCATGCTCTTGAAGATCAAGCCTGCGGCTTTGTAGTCCTGAGTCATCGAGGACCCGAAGAGGCTGTTGGCGATGCCTGCCAGGAACGGAGTGACGGTGGCCGTCCAGGTCTCGCCGGGGCGGATGGTGTTGTCGTAGCTGTCGCACATCAGATAGGTGTAGTTGGAGCTACCGTTGATGTAGAAGGCGTAAGGATAAACTCCGCCGCCGCCGATGCCGCTGCCTGTGCCTTGAGCGTATTGCATCTGGACAGTAGTGGCGAATGCGGAACTCGCGAGAAACAGCGAGAAAACCAGAACCGAGAGAGCGATTTTAAAACGACTTAAGCGCATAGGTTTGCCTCCCAGCAAACAACGAGGGCTGTCCATAAGAGTGCGCGACAGCGGGTGATTCCATCCTTCGATCGGGGGAGATCGGCCAGCGAATCTCGGGGAGAGATCAAACTTTGCTGAAAGCTGGTTGAGCCGCGAAGGGCGGCATCTCTGTTACCAAGTGCAACTGACCCCGGTAATATGAAGTGAGAGTACCAGTGGGTTTGGGCTTTGAAAATGGCCCGAGCGTGGTATTACTAGTGTCACCTTCGGGCAGGGACGCGGCTTTCCGCTGAGTGAGAAATCCACAGGAGAATAGTGTGCAAACAGTTTCGCTCTCTGCTAGGATGATCGCCAGAAGAGGGCGGATCTCCTTTAGATTGAGGAGGACGTCGAGACTGCGGTGTGGCACTCGAACTGCAATTATTGGTTACGATGGAGTGCCTCTCGTCTGAGCCCAGGACGGCAGCCGCAGGTAGGAGTAGTTTGTGACTGATCCCGAGAACGGGAACGTCCAGGTGGTAGTGGTGAGGCGACGGAGAACCCGTCGTCACCGTCGAAACCGACGCACACGCCGCTGGCTTGCCGGCGCGGTTGTCGCGGTTTTTTGCGCTTGCGTTTCTATCTTCGCTTTGCAATACCTCAGCCCTTCGTTGTTTCGCGGGCGGCCGGCCACGGCTCTTGCTCTTAAACAATCTGAACTTAGCCGCAGCCGCGCCGCTACTCTGAACCAGATTCTCTCGAATGTTCAGCCGCGTCCGGTGTATCCATATTCTGTTGTGCCCGGTGGGATTGCGAATGCAAAAGAGTTGAAGTGGGTGGCGGAGCACGATCCGGTCGTGGCGGCGCACTACGCGGGATTTGATTATGAACGTGCGCAACTTGTGCGGCTTACGCTGGCCCGCACAGTCTACGTTTCGTACCGGATTGGCAACAACATTTACTGGACTCGGCGAAGATTGACACTGCACAAGGGCGAGACAGTCATCACCGACGGAAAAATGATGGCGCGCACGCGTTGCGCCAACCGAGTGGAAGGAGCTCCGCAACAGCAGGCGGCTTCGCCTGTTGAGCCTCCGCTGGAAAAATTTGAGGAACCGCTTCACGCCGGTGAAGGCACGGCTGTGCAAGGTCCGCCTGTGGCGTTCGAGTCGGCGCTGTTGAACCGGCCGCCCGTGCCCGGACTTGGGCCTGCGGGGCCGTTGAACTTATACGATCCGTTTACCGGTGGGAGTTTTGTTCCCATCCAGCCTCCGCCGTTGCCCGAAGGGCTTTGCTCTCCGGTGAAGAAAAAGAAGGGTGGCGGCGTCGAGATCGAGATCGAACCCGACGGCAAGAAGAAAGTATCGACCAACGCTTGCGGCGGCGGTGGTGGAATGGGAACTGTGCCGGAACCTGGGACGTGGTTGATGTTTGCCTCCGGGTTGATTGCCATTTACTGGGCGGCTCGGCGAAAGCTGTCGCGCGCTTAATCCTTTCGAAAAGGCAATTATTTTAGGCGCCTTCAATCTTAGGCGGCTCCAATCCAATCTTCAGTTTAACCCCGACCCAAAGTTGTAATCCTTTCGTAAGGGGCGGCATTCCTAAACGCTGCTAGAATCGCCCTTAGCGCCACTGCACACAATTTAAGGCATTCATTTTCAAGTGCAACCGCGTTCAGGCAAACCGCATTAGGAAAAATATGAACCGCTCACTCAGAGCCGCTGCCGCTTTGCTGTTGTGGACGGCGGTTTGTTTTCCCGTTCCGGCGAAGTGCCAGACCAAGGTGGTGCCATCGATTCGGCGCGTGCAGGTGCTGCACGGTCGAGGCCAGGTCGAGATTGAGATTGAAGCCAGCGATCGCATCACGCCACATACAAATATTTTGACCGGCCCGGATCGCCTGCTCGTGGATTTTGTGGGAGCGGTTCCGAGTGCCCAACTGAAAAACCAAACCGTGAGCCGCGGGAATGTGAAGAGTTTGCGCGTGGGCTTGTTTTCATCGAATCCGCCGGTCACGCGGATCGTAATCGATTTGAATGGTCCGCAACCTTATCAGGTTTTTCCTTCGGGACGAACTGTGATTGTGAAGGTCGGCGGACCGGGGGACGCTCAAGCTGTTCTCCATGCCGGCTCGGGAGGCGCGGTCTCCGGGGCAATGCTTGTAAATTCGAATTATCCTTCGGGCGCGCATCTCTCAGTGCCGGTTGAGGCTCCGGCGCGGCCTGCGCTTGAGGTTTCGTTCCGGCGTGGCTTGCTTTCGATCAGTTCGAACAAGGCCAATCTGTCGGAAGTTCTTTTCGCAATCCACCAGCAGACTGGGGCGGAGATCGCGATTCCTGCGGGAGCGGAACAGGAGCAGGTTGTAGCTGAGATCGGGCCCGCGCCAGCGCAGGAAGTGCTGGCTCAGTTGCTGAACGGTTCCAAATTTAATTTCTTGATTCTGAGTTCGACCACCGATCCTCGCGCTCTCGATCGCGTGATTCTTAGTTCGCGCCCTGAAGGGCCGATGCCGCCTCCGCCGCGACCTCAGCCCCGCGCTGTGGCTGAGGAAGATGCTGACGTTGAGCCTGAGGCCAAGCCGGCTCCGGCGAGCAAGATCACTACGCCAGCGGTCGACAAATCCGACCCTGCGTCTGACAAACCGGCCACTGCTCCCGACGCTACGAAGCCGGCGAGCGGCGACACTGACGCTCCCAACTAATCTTCAGCTTTCTTCTGAGCTGCTTCGGGATTCACTGCGGACTTACTGCGGATTATCCGCGTGGTGATTACGGCGGCGTAATTAGACGTACGGGCACGGGAGAGCTTCCTGTGACGAAGGGGCTTGCGGCGGTGGATTGATTGCTGCAGCCTGCAACGTTCAACACGGTCACGTTCAAGCTGCCGTCGGCGTTTACGTAGTTGATGAAGACTTGCAGAAATCCAATGACAGTCACGTCAGGTTGCTGGCCCGTTAGGACCAAAGTGCTATCGTAAATCGGCAGCGACACAATAGAAGTGCTACTTGAGATGTTCGTGTTGGAGCCGACAGCCAACGGATTTAAGGAACCCGCCTGGATTAGAAAAGGATACGAATTCGTCACCAGCGAATCTTGGCCACTGTTTGTCGAGCCTGTCGATGCTGCATGGATCAGACACTGTGCCCCCAAAGAGGTGTCGCCGTTGGCACCGTAGGGATTTTCGTTGAGGTTCACTTGGGTTGAAGTCGTCGCGGTGCCGAACGGGACACCGCATTGATAGGGAGTGGTGTTATCGCATCCTGCGATGGCTTGTTGATAATCGCCTACCGCACAAGTTGGCGCCGCCGGTGAAGGATTTTGGACGTAGGCCGGAAGATACTGCAGATTGGGCGTGGATGGCGGCGTGGTTGGGACGTTTGGCTGTGCTATGGCGTTGAACGGGCCTGAGTTGCAGAGACCTGTCGTATTGCAATCCGGGAGTAAATTGAAAGTTTCGCCGATCACGCCAGGTCCAGCGGCGCCCCCCAGCACGATTCCGGGACTGACAATCATTCCCGTATTTTGAACGAACAGGGAGCAGGCTCCAACACCACTGCCAGGGCAAGTATTCGTCGGATGGAGCGGATCTCGGTCCGGCACGATCCATGGTTTCACGCAACGTGGCTGCACGGGAATCATCCCAGATGACAAAGAGGCCGAGCCGGAGGGGTTGTAGACTTCCGCGGTGGCGGTTCCGCTGACGCCGGAATTTTTGGATGTGCCGCCGGGTATCAGCGCAAAGATACGGCCGAAGAACGTCGGCACGTTCGGCTGTTGCACATACACCGTCACCGTGGGATTCACGGTGAAGCTTGAGGTTGATCCGGCCAGGGTGGAGCAATCGGTCGACCCCGCGCCCGTACCGTAGGTGACCGTTACGGTGGGAGCGGGAATACCACCGATAAAGTTCCACTGAGCCTGTGCGACGGAGTTCGCGGCCAGAGTGGCTGTGCCTGAGGTTCCGCATACGGCTTCCCACGACGACACCGTGTTCGGATCTCCGGTGACGCCCGAAATCGAGATTACTCTGGCGGCGGCCAGGGCTGCTGCGTCGGCGGCGCGCTGCGCTTCGGCCTTCACCTGGTAGAGCGTGCCAATGTCGATGGAGAGCGCTGCCATGGCAATCATGGCGACCATTGCCGCAGCCACCAGCGCGAGGGTGACGCCGCGCTCTTTCAGGCGTGCATCGTTATTCCTGCTTTTTCCTGCGCGGCGAATTAGCGGTGAAAGCATAGTCTCTCAGTTCTCGTTAAGCGCGCCGGCCTTCACAACAATGGTACTTGGCCCCGAACCCGTCCACCCCAGCGAGGACGCCACATTGTTGAACTCCCACTTGTATGGATAGGTGATGGTGACGCAGGTTCCGATTAATTCGACGGTTCCGCCACTGGTGGAAACTGCGTTTATGCAGCCCCGGTTGATTAGGAGCGTGATGCCGCTTCCAGGACACGTGCCGGTGGAGGCGTATGTCCAGTTAAGAGGAGCGGAAAATGTCGCGGTGGCCCCTGAGAGGCCGCAGTCGTTGAGCTGTTCGGATAGGAGATAGTTGTCGGCCACCTGGAAGGCGTCGCCGACGGATACGGGAACGCCAGACGCAGCGGAAGGATTTACGAGATCGGTGGCGGGATCTGCGGCGGCCACGCGGGCGGCATCACGCGCGGCGTTGGTCAACCTTTGCTTGAGAGTGAGCGCGTTGCTGAAATCAAAAATCCCGACGACAAGAAATACAAGAAGAGGTAATGAAATCGCGAACTCCACGATTTGCGACGCGTGATCGTCGCGCCAATGTCGTGCTGGTTTCGCGAGCGGCGGAGCCTGCGAAACTCTTTTCGTTGCCATGGTCATCGCGCCCACGTTATTGCGTCTCCACTCTCATCTGGGCCTGGCCTGGGAGCTGAATATTGCCGAGATCGAGGTTGGTAAGCGGAATCTTAAACGAGAAAGGATACTGATAGCGCAGGCTCACCGATGTGCCGCAAATGCCCATGCCTCCCTGAGGATTCGTGGGAGCAGCGTAGGACAGTTGGACGTTCTCCTGCACGCATATTGGGATGGTGACGCTGCCGTCGCAGAGAACGGCCGTCGGAGGCGTAGTGCGGCATTGATATAAGACAGGTATCGTCCACGCAGAAGTTGAAACCAGTTGATTGGTGTTTAAGTGCGCGGCCGCCATTGCGTTGGTCACAGCGGTTTGGGCGATCTGGCCTGGGCTGGAGCCTGTTGAGGCGCAGGTCGCGCAGACCGGGGCCACAGCGGCACGCGCTCCGGCGCGAGTGGCCTGCGTAAGCGTACCATAAATTCTGAAAGCTTGACCGAACCAGAAGATCGCGATCAGGAACATGAATAGCAGAGGAACCACCATGGCGAATTCGGCGATTTCGCTGGCGCTGGTATCGCGCGCGAGACGGCGCAGGGTGAGTGAGCCGAGTCTGATTCTTGTGGTCAGGTTCGCCATATCGAATGAACGCCGAAAAGCACAGTGGTCAAAGCTAATGCTACGCCATACGGAACCTTGAGCGATTGCGGATTATCGAGCGAAACTTCGGGGCTTGGTTTATGAAAAGTCACCATGGAAACCAGAATGCCTCCGATGTTGCGCAGCGTTTGCAGGAATCTTCGTTTGTAAATCACCAGCGCCAAAGCCATGACTCCCGCGACGAAGACGGAGCCCATCAGCAAAGTTACCATTGCCTGCCAGCCGACGAACGCGCCTAGAGCTCCGGCCAGCTTCCAATCGCCCGCGCCCAGGCTGCGCAGAAAAACAAATGGCAGAAGCACGAGCAGTCCAAGCCCGGCGCCCAGCAGGGAAGTCTTCAGCCCAGCCCATCCGCCGCTCAGTGTGTTCAGCGACATTCCGATAAGCAATCCCGGCACCGTCAGCCAGTTTGGGATGCGGCGGCTGCGCCAATCCGTGTATCCGGCGATCAGCGCCAGCGCGACCGCCAGTCCCAGAATGATCGGCTTCAAACTCCCCCCGCTGCCGCGGATTTTCACATAGCCAGATAGCGAAGTCAATTGTGGGAGCGAAACGCGTGCTGCCTGGAGATCCTTCGCTCCGCCTGAAAAGCGGCTCCGCTCAGGATGACGCCACCATAAAAACCTTCTTGCCAACAACAAAGGCCCGGAATCGATCCGGACCTATTGTCATTGAAACTTTGGAGCCTTGAAACTCTGAAACCTTGCTATTACCGGTTGAAGGCCCCTGCGCCGTTATGTTCCGCTACGATCTTCTTGGCATTGTCGGCCAGCGCTTTCGCTTGCGGGAGCAGGTCGAGGCCTTTCAGAATTTCCGGATCGGATTCCGCGCGAACCTTCATGCCTTCATCCTGGCCGAACGCATCGACAAAAATCTCAGCCTTGATGTTGGCCTTGAGCCAATCGCTGTTATCCAGCAGATCGGCCTGAGTGTAGGGGACATTGGCATCGTCGAGCGACTTGCGGAACTCCTGCAGGAGGGCATCGTCAACTTCAAAGCTCTTCGTGGGGTGATGACTCACGACATAGCGTTTGGCGAAGTTGAAGAACGCATAGTGCTGCAAGAGCGTGTCCTGAAAGTGATTGCTCTTCGTCGGAGGAATCACAACATCAGGCGTGATGCCGCCGCCGCCGTAAACTGTGCGTCCGCTGTCGGTGAGTTTCACTTCGCGATTGGCGTTGCTGCCGGATTCTGCCTCGCGATTGTAATAATAATCGTAGAGCGAAATGTTGCTGTAATCGCGCTGAATCAGCCGTCCGCTGGGCGTGTAGTAGTGCGCAGTCGTGAGGGCCAGTCCGGTATTTTCCGATAGCGGATAGACGGTTTGAACGAGACCCTTGCCGAATGTTACCTCGCCCACGATCAGGCCGCGATCGTGATCCTGAATGGCTCCGGAAACAATCTCGGCTGCCGATGCGGTCAAGCGATTCACCAGCACTACCAGCGGATAATCTTTTCCGCCATTACCATGCTGCGCGACGTAGCGTTTCTCAGCCGAAGCGCGGCCATGATGAGAAACGATGAGTTGATTTTTCTTGAGGAACTTGTCGGCTACGCCGACGCCTTCGCTCAGCAGACCGCCGGGATTCCCGCGCAAATCAAGAATCAAGCCCTTCAGGTCGCCGAACTCATCCAGGGCTTTCGAGACTTCTTCTTCCGTAGTTTCGTTGAAGCCGGTGACGTGCAGGTAGCCGACGCCGGGGCGAATCAGGAAATGCACATCCACGCTGTAGCGCGGAATCTCGTCGCGGATCAGGGTGAACTCCATCGGCTTCTCGACGCCTTCGCGCGAGATGCTGATGTGCACCGTCGTTCCTTTGGGTCCCTTGAGCATGTCGGCCACGTCGGGCGTCGTCATGTTCTCGGTGGATTTGCCATCGACGGCAATGATCACGTCGCCGGGATGAATGCCGGCCTTATAAGCGGGCGTGCCGGTGAAGGGGAAGATCACAATCACTTTATTGTTGCGCGGGCCGACGGTCATGCCCACGCCGTAGTACTTGCCGCGCTGGTCCTCGCGCATCAGCGCGTAAGACTTGGGGTCGAAGAAGTTCGAGTGCGGATCGAGCGAGTGCAGCATGCCCGGAATTGCGCCGTTGTAGATGGCTTTATCGGGGTTAACCGGCTCGGCGTAGTTATCTTCAATGACGGCATAGACGTCCGTGAACTGCTTCAGGCTGTCTTTGACGTCGGTGTCGCCGCTGAGCGACGACTGCTGTCCCGTGCGCTGGGCAAAAACGATTCCCAAAAAGCCGCAGGCAAGAAGAAAGAAAGCTACCAGGAAGAGTGAGCGGCGTGAACTACGTGCCATCTTGAATTTCCTTCGGTTGAGGGCTCTAGAGCATCCCCGGCTACCGTACTGAATATACAGAGTATACCACCCCGTTAGACGGCCCTGAACCGGGATGGTCACCGCGGTAACCATCCCGGCACGGTCGCTTGTTATGAGATGCGGATGGGCCGGTTAAGGTTCTACGCGCCTTAAAGCGGCGGGTGGGCTTGGGGTAGTAGGTCTCGCCGACTGCCCGGTGTGCGTTTCATGGGGGTTGGGATGCGAAGCGAGTTCGCTCTCGTCATCGTTGTTGTTAGGGCCGGATGGTAGATGGGTTCCTCTGTGATGCGCAGACGCAAAGTGCAGATCCTGCAAATCGCCGACGGCCTTGCCGACGCATCCGCCGAGCAAGGCGAAGAGTCCGCCGCCGATGACAATTCCTCCCGCGACTGGCGTGCCGTCGCGAGCGCTATTGTGCGCGCCGAGGGCCGCTCCAATGCCAAACCCGATCGCTGCCCCGACGAGAATGTGTCCGGCGTCTCCGTGATACCGCCACGGCGTTTGGTAAGTTCCTCGCGGATATGGACGTTGGGATGGAAATGGATGTCCGGGTCCACGGCCGCGAAGCTGCGCCAGCGTTGTGTTGCCTGCGTCGAGCGAGATGTCCGAGGTCTGTGTGTATTTACTTCGCGCCGCAGCCACTGTGTCGATGCTGCGAGCATCTTTTCCAGTTTCAGTTTCAGTTTCAGTTCGCTGATCTTCTATCGTTTGCGCCATCGCGCCCGGGGCAAGCGTGAGAGCAGCCAGCAAGAACGAGAGGAACAGAATGCATTTTGTATTTTTCATAGACGCATCCTAGAAACAATGCGTCGATGAGGTTGGCGAGTCTGTGACAGTTTCGGGAGTGTCACAGCGATGCGGTGGGGCGAGCGCCTGAACAAGCCGTGTGTCTTTCGAAACAGCGGCATAAAAATGCGTGCCCGTCACGATCGTTTCTTCCTGCCCCGGAGTTCCGTCGCAACTTCCTTCGTGTGACATCGCGACGGCCATCAAAATAAGTGCGGGGGATAAGAGCACAACCAACGGCGCCGTCATTGCGTAGGAGGCATCTCTGGCGATCTTTTCACCCGTAGTATCCAGCCAGACTCGATCGACCACATGGTCACCACGCGGCTTGGCCAAATACACAGGGATTGACTGCACCTTGATTTTCCTGCCACTCGCTGTTTTCAGCGGCTCAAGCTTCCAGCGTACCCGACCCTCTTTACAGTTTTTTCCAGCGCGCACAACCTTCGTGATGCGACCGTGGATGGCCGAGTTCCTCGGAAGGACTGTTAAGCCGTTCGCATTAAGGTCACGCTCCAGCTTGAAAGAGATTTCGTCTCCCACGTGGGCGTGTGCCGAATCGAGTGGCGTTACCACTGACAAGTCGAGCACCTGGCCTCGCTCGAGCTTGACGATTTTCGGTTCCGGATTGTCCGCTACACCTTGTGCGCAGAGCGTCGCCGGTGTAATCACGAGCAGACAAAACGCGACAAATTTCTTCATGCTGCACCTCCCTAAAACTCTGGTAAGTGCAGCCTAAGGAATGTTTTCAACTGAAAGGGGGAAGCTGGGACACTTTCGAGACTGTCACACAGCTTCGAGCGGCTTGCTGACAAACTCCGCGTAGCGCCGCAGTTCGTCGATCGAAGATTCGGCCAGCAGAGAGAAGGGAATCGCGCGGCAACCGGCAGGCAGTTCTTTGGCGGTGACCGAATCGCACACCACTGCGGCCGTCTGTTTTAGCCCGCGCTGCCAGTTCGGTTGGCTCGCGTCGCGTAACACGAGGCTGTCAGGATGGAAGCCCGCGGCATGCAACATGGTGCGCGCTAGTTTCAGAAAATCCGGCCACCGGGATGCAACGCCTACTAAAGCGCCGGAAGGCGCCGGCAGCCATTGCCCCAACGACGATGTAACCGAGCGATAGCTGAGTGTCAGAAGTTCGGTTCCTGCCGGCAGGGCTGGCCGCACCGTCGCGACCCGGTTCGCAAGCGCGATGGGGATGCTGCCTTCCAGCATCTTCGCAAGATCGTCTAACCCGCAACTCATGACCGGAAGAGTTACTGCCTGCTGCATCTCCGCGGCCACAATTCGTCGGAGCTCTTCGTTAGGCTCAATCAGCAGAAAGTGGTCGGGTGGTTGCAACTCGAGCCACTGGCGCAGACGCGCGCGCAAGATCGGCAGCGACACGCCTTGTTTCCGCGCCGATCGAAACAGGCCGGCAATCATCTGATCGAGCGCGAACGTCTGCGATAGAGGTGCGTCCGGCTTGTTCGCCCGGACAAAAACGCCGCTCCCGCGCCGGTACTCAACCCAGCGCTCGCGCGCCAATTGCCGGTAGCCCGCGCTGACCGTGTTGGGATGCAGATGAAAGCGCCGCGCCAACTCCCGCGTGCTCGGCAAGCGTTGGCCGGGAGCGAGATCGTCCCCGAGAATGCCGAGAACAACTTGCGTCACAAGCTGTTCGCGAATGCTGACCTCGCTCCCGCGCGCAAACCAAAGCTGCATGGCCGACTATCTTACGGCTAATGAAGGAAACATGCTTGAGGTTGCCCGGTGCCAGTGCCGAACCCCGGCCGAAAAGGCTATTGACTCGGAGGTCAACCCGAGATATTGTGGCCCTCACCAAACGTGCGGGGGGCCCGTTTTGGTGATCGCAGGCGCTCGGGGGTTGGACTGTGCCGCTTCGTCGAGGATTCTCTGTCAGTACATTTGCCCTTTTCCTGGTTCTCGCTGCCGCTGAACTTTTTCCGTCCACTGCCAGCGCTGGCATTGGCTTTCAGCCAGTCTCTCCGGACGAATTGAAGATGACCAGCGAGCCACTCGCTCCCGGCGCGCCGGCCATCATCCTATACCGCCAGGTCGACCGCGACGACAACGGGCGCACTTCTCATGAGGATGATTACATCCGCATCAAGATCCTCACCGAGGAAGGGCGCAAGTATGCCAACGTGGAGATCCCATCCTACGAAGGAGGCACCGAGGTTCCGAAGGTGCGCGGTCGCACCATCCGGCCGGACGGTTCGATCGCTGAGTTCGATGGAAAAGTCCTTGAACAAGAGGTTGAAGGCCCGCGGTTTGAGAGTCAAAGTGAAGACGTTAACACTCCCGGACGCGCAACCCGGCAGCATCCTCGAATATTTCTACACCGTGGATTATGCGGAAGGTTTCGTCTTCGAATCCCATTGGATTCTGAACGATGAACTGTTCACGCGGAGCGCCCGGTTTTCGCTGAAGCCCTACCGGCACCCGGGTAGCAGCTTAGCAGTGCGCTGGAGTTGGGAGAACCTGCCAACGGGTGCCTTCCCTCCCAAGACAGAGGGCTTCGACCATGCCCTGCAGATGGAGGTAAAGAATATTCCCGGCTTTCAGACGGAGGACTATATGCCTCCCGCGGATGAACTGAAAGCACGCATCGATTTTCATTACGACAGCTTGATCATGGGAGGCGACGAGAAGAGCTATTGGAAGAGCATTGGGAAGGAATGGAATAGTTATCTGGAGAAGTTCGTCGACAAACGCAGGGCTATGGAGGAAGCGGTCGCGCAAATCGTCGTTCCGAACGATTCGCCGGAAGTAAAGCTGCGGAAGATTTATGCGCGAGTGCAACAAATCCGCAATACTTCGTTCGAGCTGCGCAAGACCGAACAGGAACAGAAGCGTGAGAAGGAGAAAACGGACGAAAACGTCGAGGACGTGTGGAAGCGAGGATATGGAGACGGTGTGCAACTGACATGGCTCTATCTCGCTCTAGTCCGGGCCGCCGGTTTTGAAGCCTATGGATGCTGGGTTTCGGATCGCCGCAACTACTTTTTTGATCCGGCAACGATGCAAAGTAGAAAGCTCGACTCCAATGTTGTGCTGGTCAAACTTAACGGCAAGGATTTGTACTTCGATCCCGGCGGGGCGTTTACACCTTTTGGCATGCTCACCTGGTCCGAGACTGGGGTCAGAGGTTTGCGCCTGGATAAAGATGGCGGCGCCTGGATACAGACTACACTTCCGGAGAGCTCGGAATCTCGGATCCAGCGCGTGGGAAAGTTCAAGCTGTCTGAAACCGGAGACCTCGAGGGAACCGTGACCGTTACTCATACGGGCTTGGAGGCGATGTATTACCGCCTTGACCTACGCCATGAAGACGACGTGGCGCGCAAGAAGTTCCTGGAGGAGCGCGTGAGATCGCAGATTCCCGCCGCTACCGAGGCAGATTTGACCAACAAACCGGACTGGAGCAGTTCGGAAACGCCGTTGGTGGCCGAATTTGCGGTCAAGATTCCCGGATGGGCTTCGAACGCAGGCAAGCGTGCTTTGATCCCGGCGGGAGTCTTTACTGAGGCGGAGAAGCGCATCTTCGAGCACGCGGAGCGCGTGCACCCAATCTACTTTGAGTATCCGCACGAGAAGTTTGACGACATAACCGTTGAGCTGCCATCCGGTTGGAAGGTCGGCAGCATTCCCCCGGCGCAGGACCAGGACAAGGGAGTGGTGGCCTACAACCTTACCGTGGAAAACGGCAAAGATTCGGTGCACCTGACGCGCAAGGTAAAAGTGAATTTTCTGTTATTGGAATCCAAATATACCCAGCGCTGCGAGCTTTTTTTCAGGGAGTGAGAACCGCAGATGAACAACAAATTGTTTTGCAACCGGGCGCATCGACCGCGGCTAACTAATTGGCTGCTGCTGTTGGCTTGCGGCGCGGCAAGCCTTTTCGCTTGTGCTCCGCAGGCTTTTGCAGGTGATGCTCCGCAGTGGATGCATGCCCTCGTTAACGCTCCGACGACCGCTTACGACGAGAAGACCAATGCTGTGTTGCTGTATTCCGAGCGTGACGTTTCGATGATTTCGGCGGACAAGATGATCGTTCGTGTCCGCGAGGTCTATAAGATTCTTCGGCCGGAGGGCCGCGAGCGGGGGATGGCGCTTGTTTCATTCAACCCCCAAAAAAAAATCAAGAGCATGCAGGGTTGGTGCATTCCCGCGCAAGGAAAAGACTACGAGGTGAAGGAGAAAGATGCGGTCGATATGTCGCCGAACACCGAGGGTGGCGAGCTGATCACGGATACGAAATACAAGATACTGCATATACCCGCCTCCGAGATCGGAAACATCGTCGGCTATGAGTACGAGATCGAGGAACAGCCGATTTTCCTGCAAGATATCTGGGATTTTCAAGGAGTCGACCCGGTCAGGGAGGCGCACTATTCGCTCCTTCTCCCGTCGGGATGGGAGTTCAAGAGTTCGTGGATCAACCATGCCGAGGCGAAACCCACTCACGCTGGCGGCAATTCGTGGGAATGGAGCGTTAGCGACGTGAAGGCTATCCGATCGGAGCCCCGTATGCCCCCACGGGAGGGAATTCAGGGCGAGATGATTCTCTCTTTCTACAGTTCGGATGCGCCAGCCAACAATGCCAATGCCAACTGGAACGCGATGGGGAAATGGTACACAAGTCTCGTAGGTAAGAGAGTGGATGCATCGCCGGAGATCAAGCAAGAGGTGGCGACGCTGACTGGGTCGAAAATCACGCCCTTGCAAAAAATGCAGGCGATCGCCGTTTTTGTGCAGCACGACATTCGCTACGTGGCAATCTCCTTGGGTATTGGCGGAGTTCAACCTCATGCTGCGCCTGAGGTATTCTCGCATCGGTATGGAGACTGCAAGGACAAGGCGACCTTAGTGCGGTCCATGTTGCGCGAGATTGGCGTGGATTCTTACTATGTGGTGATCAATGACAGACGCGGCGTGGTAACCAAGGACATGCCCGCACACAGCGGTTTTAATCACGTGATCACGGCAATCAAGCTGCCGGACGGAGTGGACGACCCATCCTTGGTTGCGACCGTGCAACATCCGCAACTGGGCCGGCTTCTTTTCTTCGATCCGACCAATCATCTGATTCCATTTGGCCAGCTTCCAGGTTATGAACAAGCTAGCTACGCCTTGCTGGTCGAGCCTGACGGCGGGGAATTAATTCAGATGCCTCAGGAACCGCCGTCCATGAATAGCATCCGTCGAACCGCGAAACTGACCCTTAGTCCTGCTGGCGGGCTTACAGGCGATGTGGAAGAGACGCGAATGGGTTTCCGCGCTGCGTCGGAGAGATGGCGCTTGCACAACGTGGTCAAGGACACGGATCGCATCAAGCCCATTGAGGAAATTCTTTCTGGTTCCTTGTCGAGCTTCCACATCACTCAGGCCACTCTCGTCAATTTCGCGCAAACCGATCTGCCGTTTGGCTTCAAGTATTCGTTTGTATCGGACAACTACGCCAAGAATGCGGGCGATCTGCTGCTGTTACGGCCCCGCGTGTTAGGGAGTAAGGGAGAAGGCTTTCTTGAGACCAAGGAGGTGCGCAAATTTCCCATTGAACTGGAAGAGCCGACGCGCGATACAGATTCGTTTGAAATCACGATTCCGGCCGGTTACGTAGTCGACGACCTGCCGCCGCCGGTGGACGCCGACTTCGGCTTCGCCAGCTATCACGCGAAAACCGTAGTGACAGGCAATGTTTTGGATTACACGCGCACTTTCGAGATCAAGGAGTTGAGCGTGCCCGTCGATAAAGCTGAGGAACTTAGAAAGTTCTATCGCATTATCGCTACCGATGAACGCAGTACGGTAGTGCTGAAACCAGCGCATTGACGCTCCTGGAAACGGACGCCGGCTGAATTGCAAACCTGGGGTTGCTGTTCGGCGCATTGCCGCATTTGGCCTCTCGCATCTATGATGTGGCCATGAGTTTTTCCGACACCGTCTTCCTGTTCTTTCTCGCGCTCATTCTCTTTGGGCCGAAGAAGTTGCCGGAGATGGCTCGTCAGGCTGGGAAGCTTCTCGCTGAATTGCGGCGCGCCTCGAACGAGTTCCGATCGCAGATCGAGACCGAAATCGCACACCTTGAGGTTCAGAAGTCGCAGACAGTGCTGCCGCCGGCCGCGCCGCCGCAGGGTACTCTTACCAGCCTGAGCGTGAATCCTGCGAGCACGCCGACTCGACATGAACCGCCAGACACGCTGGCCGGCCCAATTGCTGAAGTCGCCCCGTTGCCGGCGAACGCAGTCATTGCGAATTCAGCGGACTCGAATCTGCCCGAGTCGAATCCTGCCGAATTGAATCGAGCTGCATCATCGACTTCATCATCGTCGCTTGAACCCACAGTTGAGCCCAGCGCTCCGGCTGCGCAGGAACCCCATGTTTGAAAACCTAGCCGGGGCTCTCGGCGGCGATCCCAAGCGCGACTCCATGCCTACGATGGGCTTTCTCGATCACCTCGAGGAACTGCGGCGGCGCCTCGTCTACTCGATTGCGGCAGTGGCCGTGGGATTTGGCGCCTGCTGGTGGAAGGTGGAGCGCATCTACGATGTTATGCAACGCCCCATCGTGACAGCGCTGAAATCCAACGGGTTGTCGGAGAAGCTCGTTTATTTGAACCCCACCGAACCCTTCAACCTTTACTTGAAGATTGCCGCGCTTGCCGGTCTGTTTCTTACTTCGCCATTCGTGCTCTACCAGGTCTGGATGTTCATCTCACCCGGCCTTTACCGCAATGAAAAGCGCTACGTCGTGCCGTTTATGGTTTCCACGATCGCACTATTCACCACCGGCGGATACTTCGGCTACAGAGTCGTCTACCCCCGCGCTCTCGATTTTCTGATTCATTTCGGACGGCAGTTTCAGCCCATGATCACCATCGGCGAATACACATCGCTGTTTCTCAGCATCGTTCTGGGCATGGGCTTAATTTTTGAGATGCCGATTCTAATCTTCTTCCTGGCGCTCATGGGAATCGTCACCGCCAGTTTCATGTGGAAGAATTTCCGCTATGCCATTCTGCTGATTTTCATCGTTGCGGCCATCGTCACGCCCACTCCGGACATTATGAGCATGTGCATCTTTGCTGCGCCCATGCTTGGGTTGTACGTCGTGAGTATCGGAATCGCCTGGCTGGTTCATCCCAGTCAGCGCCGCGCGCGTAGTGAGAAAAAGACAACTTGAGATTTGAAATGTCATCCCGAGCGCAGCGAGGGATCCTGGTGTTTGCTGGCGGCGGCAGCACCGAGAGTGCAGCAAAAACCGAGATCGCTCGTTGCACTGCGGGATGACAGAGACGATTATTCCGATGGCAGAGCCGGCAGTTCTGAGTTTATGAAATCGATAAAGATAATTTCTTTAGCTCTATTGCTTTTCGTCGCAGGCGCATTCGCAGGATGCGACCAGGATAAGAAAGCCAGCGCAGCAGGAGCGCCAACCACAACTCCGACCCCCGCGCAAAATCCTCCCACCGACCTCACTCTGCCCAAGCTCTCACTTCCCGCCGACAGTGGCCCGCTGTCCACAATCGATTCCGCCCGCACCATGCAGTACGTGAAAGAGATCGTGGCCTTCGGCCCGCGACCCATCGGGAGCGCAAATCACAAGAAGGTCGAAGACTTCATCCTCGCCCATCTCAAGGGAGACACAATCGAAGAGGATGCATTCACCGCGGATACTCCCGAAGGCAAGTTCCCGGCGCGAAACATCATCGCGAAGTTTCCCGGCGCCAAAGACGGCATAATCGTAATCGCCAGCCATTACGACACGAACTACCCGCTGCGCCAAACCACGTACATCGGCGCAAACGACGGCGCTTCCTCGAGCGCGCTCCTGCTTGAATTTGCCAACCAGTTGCGCGAAAAAAAACGCGACGGCTACAGCATATGGCTGGTATGGGATGACGCCGAAGAAGCTGTGAAATCCTGGAGCGACACCGACAGCCTCTATGGCATCCGTCACCTCGCGGAAAAATGGGAAGGCGACGGCACTCTGAAGAAAACCAAGGCATTCCTGCTGGCCGACATGATCGGAGATGCCGACCTGAACATCGAGCGCGATTCGAACTCGACGCCATGGCTCGAAGCGGTGGTGTACGAGGCGGCCACGCGTCTCGGCTATCAGTCGCATTTCTTCTCGCGCACCATGACTGTGGACGACGATCACCTCCCCTTCGTCAAGCGCGGCGTGCCCTCCGCCGATCTAATCGACTTCGATTACGGCTATGACAACGTCTTCTGGCATACTCCGCAGGATACTGTCGACAAGCTCAGCCCGAAGAGTTTGGAAATTGCAGGGGGAACGATTCTGGAGACGGTCAGCATTCTCGACAAAATGGAAGCGCTGCCGCCGAAGTGACGCGCCTAAACTTGTCAACGCCTACGACAAAAAGCCTTTGACCGCAAAGTGCGCGAAGAAATCCGCAAAGGACGTCAAGAAAAACATGATCTTCTTTGTGTCCTTTGCGTAGCCTTCGCGAACTTTGCAGTCAAAAGATTTTGCTCTTTCTCTGAATTTCATTTCTAATGCACCCGATATGCGAAAGCTGAAATCTCTGTTGCTGTGCTTAACCCTAAGCGCAATTTGTGTAGCCGCAACTCCCACCAATGACACCGACGATTCGGCCCGCATCATTCAGGCGGCCCTGCAACCTTCGCCGATAGAAAGTAATCTCCGCCGCTTGACCGATGAAGTCGGCGGCCGTGTGCCCGGAACACCCGCCATGCAGCGCGCCGTGGATTGGGGCGTGCAGATGTTCAAGGACGCAGGAGCCGATAGCGTGCACACCGAGGAATTTACCATCCCGAATTCCTGGTCCGAGGGCTCGACCGAGATGACTGTCAGCGCCACTGGAACCGCTCTCGACCCAAAGCTGACGCACATCCCCAAAGTCGAGTTCCGCGTGCGCTGCGTGTCCATCGCATGGGCGCCGGCGCTCGCGTCGGTGAAGCACTTGCCCGTGGTCGATGTCGGCAGCGGCAGCGCCGCCGACTTCGCCAAAGCCGGAGACATTGCCGGCAAAATCATACTCGTCCACTCGGTCGTGCTCAAGACTTGGGAAGACCTCTTCGCCGAATACTCGAACGCGCCTCCTGTGATCACCGCTGCTGTGAAGGGAAAAGCCAGGGCCGTCGCGTTCATGGCCACACGCGAGCATGACATTCTCTATCGCCACACGAATTCCAACGAAGGCGAAATCGATCGCATTCCGCAGGTGCTGGTCGCCCGCGAGGATGCCGAGCGCATCGCCCGCCTGCTCGCCTCCGGTCACCCTGTGTGGGCTGACTTGAGTATTCCCAACCAGATCGGCGGCGCAATCAAGACCGCAAACGTAATCGCGGAAATCAAAGGCAGCGAAAAGCCCGACGAGTTTGTAATCCTCGGAGCGCATCTCGATTCCTGGGAACTCGGCACCGGAGCGCTCGATAACGGCTGCAACGCCGCGCTTGTCGTCGACGCGTTGCGTGCGATCAAAGCCTCTGGATTGAAGCCTCGCCGGTCCATGCGCTTCATTCTTTTTTCCGGCGAAGAAGAAGGACTGCTCGGCTCGCGCGCTTATTCGCGCGCTCACCGCCCCGAACTCGATCGGGCAGCCGGAGTCATCGTCTGGGATTCGGGCACAGGCAAGACCACGGGATTCGCCGATGGCGGCCGCAAGGATGTGCTCGATGCAGCCAAGCGATTGATCGCGCCATTGAAAGAGTTCGGCCTGACAGAAATGAAAACCGACATGGAATGGGGCACCGACCATTTCGATTTCATGTTGGAAGGCGTCCCGACATTCGTTGCCGATCAGGATGAGGCGAACTATCTGGAGAACTACCATGCCGTCTCCGACACCTACGACAAAGTTGACTTCGCTCAATTGAAGAAACACGTAGCCGAAGCCGCCGAGTTCAGTTTCGCGCTGGCCAATCTTCCCGAAAAGATCGGCCCACGCTTCACTCATGCGCAGATCGACCAAGCGATCCGCGATACGAATAGCGTAGAAATGTTCAAAGCCAATGGCCTATGGGACGCCTGGCAGGACGGACACCTTGGCCGGGAGAAATAAACCCAATTAAGATCCTCAGGAAAGCCCTTGCTCTACTTCTGGATTTTCTTCAACCTCTTCGCCGTCGGCATGCTGGCGCTGGACCTGATGGTCTTCCATCGCAAGGGCCGAGTGGTGCGCCCGCGCGAAGCGTTGGCTTGGAGCGCCCTATGGATCGGCCTCGCTATCACCTTCGCGGGGCTGATTTTTTTCTGGCAAGGCCGTCAGATCGCTCTCGAATTCGTCACCGGCTATGTGCTCGAACTCTCCCTAAGCGTGGACAATCTTTTTCTTTTCCTTGTAATCTTCCGCTATTTCGCTGTGCCTGAGCAGCATCAACGCAGCGTGCTGTTCTGGGGAGTTCTCGGTGCGCTCTTGATGCGCGGCGTTTTCATTGTTGCCGGCGTCGGCTTGATCCAGCGCTTCCACTGGATTCTCTACGCTCTCGGAGCGCTGCTGATTTACAGCGGCATTCGCCTGGGATTCAGCGGCGAACATCAGATCGATCCCGCCAAGAACTCGGCAGTAAAACTTCTGCGCCGCTGGATTCCCGTGACCGATGACTATCAGGGCGGTCGTTTCTTCGTTCGCGGATGGAAAGGGAATCCGGGCCTTTACGCCACGCCGTTGCTGATTGTTCTGGCTGTGATCGAAACCACGGACTTGCTCTTTGCTGTCGACTCCATCCCCGCCGTCCTCGCCGTAACGCTCAACGCATTCATCGTCTATACGTCGAACGTATTCGCTATCCTGGGCCTGCGCTCGATGTACTTCGCCGTATCCGGACTGATGAAAGTTTTTCGCTTCCTTCACTACGGCTTGGCTCTGGTGTTGATCCTGGTAGGCCTGAAGATGGTTGCCGCAGATCACATGCCAGTCCCCACCCACGTGACTCTAGCCGTAATCGCCGGGGTGCTCGCGGTCTCAATACTGGCGTCCGTCGTTTACCCCGCGAAAGACACGTCATCTTAAGCGAATCGAAGGTCTACTTTCCGGCCTGTTCGATTAAAACCGCACCGCGTATACGCTATTATGGAATTCCATGGCGCAGGTCACTATCCATGTCCAACCCCGGCCGTACCAGGCCCGTATTGAGAACGGCTTGCTCTCGCGCTCCGGAGCTTTGCTGGCGGAGTTGTTGCCGCAAGCCAGCAAGGTGTTCGTCGTAACCGTTGCGCCGGTGCGCCGGCGCTGGGGCGCAAAACTGATTCGCTCTTTAGTCTCCGCCGGTTTTAAACCGCAGGTCATTCAAATGCCCGACGGTGAACCTGCGAAAAAACTCAAGACAATTGAAACGCTCGCCGAAAGACTATCTCGCCTGGGAGCAGATCGCAAAGCTGTTCTGATCGCGCTGGGCGGCGGCGTAGTCGGCGATGTCACCGGACTGCTCGCCTCTCTTTACATGCGCGGCGTCGAATTAGTGCAAGTTCCTACCACGCTGCAGGCGCAGGTGGATGCATCGGTAGGCGGCAAGACTGGAGTGAATCTTGGGGCAGGGAAGAATCTGCTTGGAACTTTCTATCACCCGCGCACCGTTCTGATCGATCCCGAAGTCCTTCGCACGCTGCCCGACCGCGAGTTCCGCGCAGGACTGTACGAAGCGCTCAAGTGCGGCATCATCGGCGATGTCGAACTTTTTTTGCGCTTTGAACAGAAGCGCGCGCAGATTCTGAAACGCGATACCGTGGAGGTAGAAGGTTTAATCGCGCAGTCCGTAAAGCTGAAAGCCGAAGTCGTCTCCGCCGATGAACATGAAGGCGGCCTGCGCCGCGTGCTCAATCTTGGCCATACCATCGGCCACGCGCTCGAGGCTGAAACCGGCTACCGCAGCCTGCTTCACGGCGAAGCTGTTGCCTGGGGGATGATCGCCGCAACTCACATTGCCCTCACCGTTGGCCGCACCGACAGCGTGACCGCCGGACGCATCGCCGATGCCGTGCTTAGCCTGGGCCGCCTGCCCGAACTCAAAGTGAGCGCCCGCAAAATTCTCGCGCGCCTGCAGGCGGACAAGAAGACGCAAGGTGGCGTGGTTCACTTTGTTCTCCCGCGAGAAATCGGAAAGGTAGAGATCGCAGCCGACGTTCCGGACAATGTCGTGCTGGGAGCCGTCGAAGAATTGCGCCGCTTGTCGCACCGCGGGTAGCTGCGCCAACCATGCCAACAACTCTTAAACCCGTTCTGGGCGCCGCTCCCGAAGGCGCGCACAATCCTGACGCAGCCGCACGTGCCGTTCGCGAGATGTTTACCTTGATCGCGCCACGCTACGATCTGCTCAACCACGTTCTGTCGTTTAACGTAGATCGGCTGTGGTGGCGTCGCACAGCGCGGTCTTTCGCGCACATTCTTGCTCAGCCAGACGCCCGGGTCCTCGATCTCTGTTGCGGCACTGGAGACATGGCCTTCGCCCTGCGCAAGCAGGCAGTCAAATCCGCTCCGCAGATTCTAGGCGCCGATTTTTCCCACGCCATGCTCCAGCGCGCCCGCGCGAAGTCGCACAACGAAGACAAGGCCTCGCAAAACGTCAACACGCCGCGCTGGATAGAAGCCGACGCTCTCAACCTTCCGTTTCCAGAACAACATTTCAACCTGGTGACTTCAGCCTTCGGCTTCCGCAATCTCGCCGACTACGATGCTGGCCTGCGCGAGATCGCCCGCGTCCTGCGCCCCGGAGGCGAGTGCGGCATTCTCGATTTTAGTGAGCCCAAAGGCGTAATCGGCAACTTCTATCGCTTCTACTTCAAGCAGATTTTGCCCCGCGTCGGCACCATGCTCTCGGGAGTTCGCGGCCCTTACGCCTATCTCCCTACGTCAGTCGAACGCTTTCCGGAGCCGGAAGAAATGCTGGCCCGCATGCGCCAAGCGGGATTCCGCGAAGCCACGTGGACGCCTTACACGTTCGGAATCGCCGGATTGTATCGAGGGAAGAAGTAAAGAAGGCAGGTGTTAGGGATTAGGAGGCAGGGAATAGGGATTGGCTCGCCATCGACGTAAATCCCTATTCCCTAATCCCTACCCCCTGCTCTTCACGCTATCGGCAAACGCATCCACAATCATATAGCGCATTAAATTCTCGTACTCGGCGCCCAGAAAGCTCCGCAGCCGATCCGTATTCATAATGTATTCGCCGGTCATATAAGGCAGTGCCTCCGGAGGAATCGCCGAAATCTGCCGCTTCCACATATACTGCAGCACCAGCTTCATCGCCCACTTTCCCGGCACGCGCACCAGTTTCGCCTGCGCCATTTCGATGCAACGTCCGAAGGTAAGTGGCTCACCGCGCCCAGCCACGTTCAGGATCGTCAGCCGCTGCGCTTCCGGATCGCGATGCAGAATGTGCGCGATCAGCCGTGCCATATCGTCCACGTGCACAAACTGAATCTTGTTGTCGAGATACTGCTGCCCGCGCGGCATCATGCAAGGCAGTCGTTTGCCCTCGCTTCGCATTTTTTCCGCCCGCGGGCCCTTGCCATTAATCGTGCCTCGAAATGCTCCAAGGAGATAATTCTCCACGCTGGCTCCGGCAAAAATATGCGGACGCAGAATGTACACGCTGCATCCTCGCAGCGCCGGTGCGCGCTGCTGTACCACCTCGTCGGATTGTTTCTTATGAATTGCGTAAGGCAAGGTGTGCGCCGCGAGCACGGATTCCTCCCTCGCTGGCGCCGACAGGCTGGGCCCGTACGCAGAAACACTGCTCGGGAAAATAAATTGCCGGATCGGATTTTCCGCGGTCCGATTTGCCTCGGTAATAGCTTCCATCACACGCGCCGTACCGGCCACGTTGATCTGCCACATGCGTTCGGTATCAAGCACTCCCGTGCGCACCGCATCAATCACAAATGCAAGATGAATCACCGCAACCGGATGCGTCTCGTGCAGCAGTTCGTAAAACGTCCGCGTGGAAGATTCCTGGCCGAGATCGAGCTGCTCAAACTGTAAAGGTAAATCGGTTTGGGGCGGACTCAAGTCCACCCCAATCACCGAGAAATCTCCCAGCAGCGGGAGCAACCTGGAGCCCAGGTTTCCCGCGATGCCGGTGACTACAACGACAGGTTTAGCGCTCTCCATTTAGCTCGGCGTACGTCAGTTCGGCTTCGCCGGAGCTTGTGTAGCTGGAGCTTGCGCCGGCGTGCTCGGAGCCGGCGGCGTGGCCGGTTGTGCCGCACCCTGCGGCCCTCCCGGCGGAGTCATCCGCGGACGGCGCGCCGGTCCCGGCGGCGGCGCTGGTCCAAAGTACACCTCGTTCGTTACCGCCTGATACGAATTCGTGTACTTGTCCATCATCGACTTCAACTGTTCGCCCTTCAGCTTGGTATGGATTTCTTCCTTCACCTGATCCAGCGGCAGAACTTCCTTGCTTACCACTTTGTAAATGTAATGTCCGCCATTGTCGCTGATCACTGCGGACACCTCGCCCACTTTCAGATCGAACACCGATGCGTGTGCCGGGGGCAGTCCGGTGCGCCGCACTTTGGGCAGATTCACCGTCGGGTTATCCACCTTCGTTCCCGCCGCTTCAAACGCATCCTTCTGCAGCTTGATGAAATCCTCACCGCCTACTGCCCGCTGCCGCAGGGTTTCGGCCAACGCGGTCATCTCCTGCTCGCCTTTTTCCTGCTTCGCCTTGTCCGCAGCTTCTTTGGCCTTCTGCTGTTCGTCCGTCAGTTTCTCGTTCTCTTTGGCTTCGTTCTTCGCTTCTTCCTTCTCCTCAGCCGTTGCCTGCTTGTTCTTTGGGATGAACAGCCGGTCCAGCGAGAACTGCTCGTACGCTTCAGGGTTTTCCTTGTAATACGTTTCAATCTTCGCGTCCGGAACCTTGTCCGCATCTTCGCGCACGGAGTCCTGCATCTTCTGCGCAAGAATTCTCATCTTCACGAATTTCAGCGTCTCTGTGTAGCCTTCAGTCTTATCGAGACCCTTCTTCTTCGCGGTCTCTGACATAGCGATCGCGCTCGGAAGCTGATTCGCCAGCGTGCGCTTCTGCTGCGCATTCAGCGGAGTCGGCCCCTGTTGCAGCGCCTTGGTGAGCTTCTCGAACTCGGCCCGCGTGATTACGCAGTCGGTCGGCTTCTTGGCAGTGGCAGCTGCACCAGTCTTGCCAGCAGCCGCGCCCGTCTTTGCCGCGGCGGTAGACGCAGGCGCGGCGTGGCTGAACTCAGGGCACGAAACACCTTTGACGGTAATTACAGCCGCACTCATCGGTACTTCAGCCGGCGCTGCTTCTTTCGGAGCCGCCGCCGGACTAGCCGGAGATGCCTGCTCCGCAGCCGGCGTAGACTGCGCCGCCGGCGCTGCTGGCTGCGCTTGTCCCCAAGCCAGCGTTCCCATTAACACACACACCAACCAACTCTTACGCATACAAGATTCCTCCATCAAGGATTGGTTACATCAGGAAGTTAACAAACTCAACCGATCATCGTAGCATATACGCGGTTCGTCGCAGTAGCCGCGGCTGGGCGTCAGCCACAGCTTGCAAAATCCTTCATCTTGACAACAAGTCCGTGGTCTGCCGCATGACCCCACAAACGGTTTACCCTGTGTCCTCTGTGTCCCCTGTGTTAAAGGATGTTGATCTTGCCGGCGAAGCTACAAGCTAGAAGCTCATGCACCGAATAACTAGCGCAACCCAAGCGAACCAGCGATAATCCCAACATGTCAGGAACTCCGGCCCTTTACTCGCCGAACGCCATGCGCGCCGAAAAACGCGCGGTCGCGGGAAATTCTGTCATCGCCGCAGTCCTTGTCACCGTCGGCAAAATCGTAGTTGGAGTAACCACAGGCAGCTTGGGAATTCTCTCCGAAGCCGCCCATTCCGCCCTTGATCTCATCGCAGCTTTCCTAACCTACCTTTCTGTAGGAGTCTCCGACAAACCCGCCGACGCCGACCACCAATACGGTCATGGCAAAGTAGAAAACTTTTCCGCTTTCGTAGAAACCGCGCTGCTGCTGCTGACTTGTGCCTGGGTTATCTACGAAGCCGTAATGCGCCTGTTCTTTCGCCATGTCGAAGTCGAGCCTTCCGTCTGGGCCTTCGCGGTGATGCTGATCTCGATGGCCGTCGATGTGTGGCGTTCGCGCGCGCTAGGCCGCATCGCCACCAAATACGAGAGTCAAGCTCTCGAAGCTGACGCACTGCACTTCTCAACCGATGTCTGGTCCGCAGGAGTAGTTGTCGTCGGCCTTGTGCTGATCCTGCTCGGCCGCATCTATCATCTCGATTGGCTTCGCTTGGCCGACCCAATAGCGGCGCTGTTCGTCGGCGGAGTAATTATCTCCGTAAGCTGGAGACTCGCGCGCCGCACGGTAGATGCCCTGTTAGACGCCGCGCCTGCTGGAGTTCGCGCCCAGATTACAGACGCAGTCTCGCACGTCGATGGCGTGCTAGAAATTGGACGCGTGCGCATTCGCCGCGCCGGCAATCGTTACTTCGCCGATCTCGCGGTCGGATTTGCCCGCACTGTGACTTTCCAGCGCTCGGAGCAGTTAGTCGAAGCCGTAACCGAAGCGGTTCGCCGCATCCTGCCCGACGCCGATGTCACCGTTCAACCGCTGCCGCGCGCGCAGCGTTCGGAAAATATCTTCGACCGCATTCGCGCCGTCGCTACCCGCCACAATCTCAACGTCCACGACATCAGCGTGCAGGATCTTCATGGCCGCCTCCATGTCGAGCAACATGTCGAGCTCGACGAAAATCTGACTTTGAAAACCGCTCACGATCAAGTTACGGAACTCGAAGCCGATATGCGCCGCGAAGTTAGCGAGATCGCCGACATTCTTACACACATCGAGAGCGAGCCCGCGACCATTGAAACCGGCGACGAACTGGTGCGCGACGCCGATCTCGAGCGCAGGCTTAAATCCGTAGCCACGCAGTTTCCCGAGATTCTCGACGTGCACGAGTTCATCATCAAACTGGTTCGCGGACGACTTTACGTTTCCTGCCATTGCACGCTCTCCGACGACCTCTCGCTCGCCCGCGTTCACGACATCCAGACCGAACTCGAAATCAAATTCAAGCAGGCCGCACCGGAGCTGTTCCGCGTGCTGATTCATCCCGAGCCCAGTACGGATAACCGCAGATAAACTTATGACGAACGCAAAGACAACTTGGATTGAAAAACACCGTTTCAACGGCATCTCCGACAGCGGACACCAGATCGTTGTCGATGGCGACAAGACAGCAGGGAACAGCCCGATGGAACTCGTTCTCATCGGCCTGTGCGGCTGCACGGGTTACGACGTTATTTCTATTCTGCAAAAGAAACGCGAACCGTTTACGAGTCTCGAAGTGCGCGCCCAAGCCGAGCGAGCGACCGAGCAGCCTTCCGTCTACACAGAAATCAAATTGATTTATCGCGTCGGCGGCAAAGTTACTCGCAAGGCGGTCGAAGACGCAGTCCGACTCTCGAAAGAAAAGTACTGCTCGGTCTCAGCCATGCTCGCCAAGACCGCGAAAATTACCGCTGAGGTCGAATATGTAGACGGTTAGAAGCTCTCGCCTTGACCGCTTCATATCTGCTGCCTGATCATCGAAGCGATTCCTGCGGATTGAAATCGCAAACTCCAAGCAAACACGCCCGCACCCTCTACGCGGATATTTCTTCATCGCCTCGGCGGCATTTCTCTGGGGAGTTTCAGCCGCTCTCGGCCGTGCCGTCTTTACCGGCAAGCTGCCGTTAGGCTCAGCCGCGCTTCGTCCAATCGATCCGCTGATTCTCTCGCAGACCCGCACGACATTCTCTCTCCTGGTGCTGCTTCCTCTTCTCGTTGCATCCAAAGGATGGCAGCGGATCAAGCTTCCCGCGCGCGATCTCGCTTACTGCTTCCTGTTAGGCACGCTCGGCGTAGCGGTCTCGAATTACTTTATTATGTCGCGATCCAAAGAACAAACGTTGCGACTGCGATCATCGTGCAGTACACGGCGCCGGTGTGGGTGCTCTTCTATGTAGTGGCTCGCGGCCAGCAAAAGCTGTCGCTGCAAAAAGTGGTTGCCGTTGCGCTGGCCGTCACTGGAATTGCTCTTGTCATCGGCATTGTCGGACCAAAATCAAATGGCGGACAGTCGCTGCGCCTCGATTCCTATGGCGTTATCGCGGCGCTTCTGGCGTCGTTTTCATTCGCCTTCTATAACGTAAGCGGCCATCGCATCCTCGCGCGTTACGACCGCTGGCGCGTGCTGGTCTGGACTCTCACCGCTGCGGCCGTCTTTTGGCTGGTCGTCAATCCACCATGGAAAGTCGTTGCCGCCCACTACGCACCCGTGCAATGGCTGTTCCTATTTGTCTTCTCGATGACCTCGGTTCTCGGAGCTTTCTCGCTGTACTTCCTCGGTCTGCAGTATCTCGAACCCACGCGAGCCATCATCGCCAGTTGCCTCGAGCCGGTTTTCTCGATCATTCTCGCTGCGCTGCTGCTAGGAGAAGTGCTGCATCCAATTCAGACGCTCGGAATTATCTTTGTGCTGGCCGCCATCGTGATTGTGCAGCGCCCGGATCGCAGAGTTCATGGCGACTCCGTGATGGTCGAGCCGATCGAATAAGAAATTAGACAGAACGTTGACATTGCGCATCGCCGGTTCAAGCATCTAAGGACGCTATGACACTAAAAACCTTCGCTGCCTGCTTGCTTCTCTCGATCGCGCAACTCGCCTTTGCTGCGGATGCCCAGTGGATACTGCAACAGGGCACCCTCACCTACCACGCATCTCACCGTCTGCACGAGACCGAAGGCGTCAGCCATGACGCCCATGGCAAGGGAATTTGCCAGGCCGGACGATGCGACTTCACGATCACGGTTCCAATAAAATCATTCGACTCCGGCAACAGCGAACGCGATAGCCACATGATGCGAGTCACGCGCGGCGACCAATTCCCCACGGTGACCGTGCGCACGCATTTGCCCGAATCCGCCACCACATCTGCAACTGTTCAAGCCGACCTTGAAATCCAATTCGCCGGCCAGACCGCGCAGTACAAGCAGGTTCCGTTCCAACTCGTGACGCAGGGAAAGCAGATACGAATTACTGGAACGATTCCAGCCACACTCGCCGATTTCAAGATCGAACCGCCCTCGCTGCTCACGATGAAGGTGAAAAACGACATCCCAGTGCGCGTCGATTTGACCTGGACTCCGCAATAACGAGTCCGCAACCGAGCGAGTCCGCAAAGCGGTTCGCACGAGCCGGATGTTTCCTTCCTTGGTTCGCTCACACCTTTGACAATGTTTTTACTTCTTCAGCTATGATTCTGGGGTAGCCTCGTCGTATCGCTTCAAGTCACAACATATTGAGACTGGATGTGCTTATGAGACTTCAACGGCTTGCCGTGCTTCCGGTTTTTCTCCTGGCGATTCTCACACCTTGCTTCGCCCACCACATGGCCGTTGTAGTCAACAAAGACAACAAGGTGGAGAACGTTACCGCCGTCCACCTCGGCAAGATTTTCCGCACCGAGGTCAAGCTCTGGCCTGACGGCAAGAATATTACGCTGGTTTTGCATAAGGATTCCGAGGGCGAAACCGAAACGCTCCAGCGTCTGATCAAGATGAGCCCCGGCGAACTAAAGGCGTTGATCGCTGCGCACAAAGATTCCGTCGTGATCGTCGATTCGGACGCGGATGTACTGAAGATGATCCAATCCATGCCAGGCGCAGTGGGCCTGGTGGAAATACATTCTATCGACAAAAGCGTCAACGTCGTGAAGGTCGACGGAAAACTGCCCATGGAAGCGGGATATTTACCGCATTAGCCCGTTCTTGATTTCGATCCTCACCGTTCCAGAATATCTTTGTACGCATTCAGCACAACTTTCTTCGGCTGCATCGGCAGCATGAAGTCGAACTCACGCGTAGTGTTGCCGATCAATCCCACCTGCCCAATGCGCAACATGCCTTTGCCAAAGTCCGCAAATACCGGGACCAGCATGGCAAAGTGCTCGTCCACGTCGCTCTGCGTAACGGTGAGATGAACTTTCACTTTGCCGCCGTCCGCCGGCGTCTCCTTCGATTCGTAACGATATCGCGGAACCTGCGTGCCGTAAACCCACTCGTCGAAAAACCAGTCCAGGCGGCCGTTTCGCTCAAAATCCATGAGCTTGGTGATGTGTTTCTCCGCGATGGCCTTGAATGATTCGGTCGACGCCGCCCGCTCGCGATGGCCTTCGACAAAATCATGCATCATGTCGATGAAAGCCTTGTCCGGGTCGTGATCGTCGGTGCTGCGCATCATCGACCGCAACATCTCCAGCACGTAGGCGCCCTTAGGGTAAGTGACATTCTGGTAGGCGTCCATGGTGCGAGGGGACATCAACCGCAGTCCCATCCAGAGCGGGCCGGCGTCGTTCGGAGCTACACCGAACGTATTTTTCTCGAGAATGCGTTGGCGCAGGCGATCCCAAAACTCGATGTAGTCCTTGCGCCAGTCTCCCGCCACGCCCTGCTGCAAAAACAGCCCCGCAGAAAACTCCGCGAAGCCTTCTGACAGCCACTGGTCGTGGTAAGACGCCCAACCCACGCTGTGTCCCCACCATTGATGGGCGACTTCATGCGGAGTTACTTCCTGAACGAATCCGGTGAACTTGTTGTCGATGTGTCCAAACAGCATCCACCTTTCCGTGGAATCTGTGTAAGCGGAAATAGGGAGGTAAACCAGATTAGGCCAGGATTGTCCAAAATTAAAGTTCGGCTGCTCAGTAATGTAAATTTCGTCGTAAGGACTTCTGCCGAAGTAGTGGGTGCACAACTGCAACTGTCCTCGCGTTTGCTCAAGTGCGTACTTCGTCATGCCGCGAACTCCCAAATGCTCCATCACGGTGCCGCGAAGATTATTGGGCACCTCCGTCAGGTAGTAGCCAGAAATCTTGTAGCCCGTAATCTCATCCGGCAGCTCAAGCTTCTCGTACGCGCCATAATTAAATCCGGCGACTGCCACCGGCACCGGAGTGACCCAGTGTGTCACCGCGAGGTCCTGCTCAATCGATTCCTGCTGCAGATGTCCGACGCTGACCACTTTGTATTTCTTCGGCACCTTGAAAGTCAGATCGTAGAGAGCCTTCTCGCCAAATCCATTCAGGTTTGGATACCACGAGGTGCGGGCAGCGACGTAGTAACTTCCTTCTCCGGCTTCTTCGAGCACCTTGTCGCCCGCGTACTCCACATTGATCGACTGCTCCTTGCCGAGCGGCGGCGCTTTTGGAAGTATCGCGTAGAACGAGCCATCTTCCCTGCGGCTCTCCTGAACAAAATGAATATCCTGGCCTTCTTCATCGGTAACTCGCGTCACTCGCAGATTCGGGAGCAAGCCAAACTTCATCACCCTTTCGCCCGCGACCAGAGACTCGAAAGTGATTGTCGCCCGGCTGAATAAATGTCCGTTCTTCGCAATGACGGTTTCGATTTTGTAGCGATGCGTGGCAAATAGCCGGCGATCTTCATCGGACCGCGCGGTACGCTTCAAGTATTCGGATTTCAAATGTGCCAGGTACCAGACGCCATCCTCCAAACCCATGCCGTCTGGATCAAAGTTGATCAGCCCGACCTCTTCCGATGAATCGAGTTGGGGCAGCGCTCCCACGCGATTCCTCACAAAGAAACGCAGATCCTTATGCTTCTTGCCTCGAATATATGCATTAAAACATTCTGGGTGCGCGCGATTGTAGATCGCCGACAATATGTCGGCATCTACGTTGTCCATGGTCTCGCCCTGCAGCAGCGATTCCGTAAAACTGAGCGCCTGTTCGTGGCGGCGCCGCATCTTCTCTCGCCAGCGGTCGAAAGCAGCCGCCGCCTCGAATGCCGCTTCTGTTTTCTCTCCCAGCGCTGAAAGGAATTTCGAGTGGCCCTCCGCGGTGAACCGAAAAACCACCTCGGCGAAGTCTTCATTCACCTCCGCAGCGCCGATGCGGCGGCTCAGGTCGCGGGCGTCGAGAGCGAGCACCGGCTTGAGATTGAAATGTCCTTCGCCAATGAAGATCGCGCCGGTCACGACTCCGTCCACCGGACTCAGAAATGTCAGCGTGCCTTTCTGAAACTGGAAGGTCGCAACGTCGCAAGGCAAAGTGAAGTTGTCGAGGCGAAACGACTCGCCCAGCCCAACGCCGCGAAGCTGGCGGTAAACCGGATCAGAGTTGGCAAACCCCAAACTCTTTCCTGTAACCGAGACGCTCTCCTGCTGTCTCGCAATGCTAAGCGTCAACTGCAGCGGGCTGGCCACCGGCACGTTCACAGCTTTAACCAGAGCCTCGAAACCTTCTCGCGTGACCCGCACTGAATACGTTCCAGGCTTCAAATCCGAAGACGCAAACTTTCCCTCCCCATCCGAAGAAAGCGCAATGGGATGCGTCAGATCTCCGCCAGAAATCTCAATCCGCGCCCCGGCAATCACCGCACCCGATGGATCCTGAACCGTGCCGGAGATCGTCTGCGCATGCAGCCACGCCGGCGACAGCAGGGCAAAACAAATTACAGCGGCTTTCAGAAAGGAAGCTCGCGGAAGAGAATGAGAAAGGCGGCGGGCGCTAGCCAGCGGATCAACGAGTTGAAAGGGAGTTTGCGGCAACACCTGAGTTTAACTTGCTCTGCCGCCTGCGTCATCTACTTAGCAGAAGCTGAAAATACCTTCGCGCCTTTTTCACGTCGCGAGAAATCTGCTCGCGCAATGCCTCCACCGACGGAAACTTGATCTCATCGCGCAGCCGGTTGAGAAAACAAATCTCGACTTCGCTCTCGGGCGTCAGCTCAATAGGATGAAAGTTCAGCAGGTGAGTTTCGATGGCAAATGAATCGGCGCCAAACGTCGGACGATTGCCCACATTCGTCACGGAATCGAAGCGCTCGTCTGCGACACGCGTCCACGTGATGTAAACGCCATCCTTGGGAACGAGTTCTTCATAGCGAGCAAGGTTAATGGTGGGCACTGTGTACTTCGAGCCCAGCCCGCGCCCGCGCCCCGGATTGCCCAGAATCGAGAACGGACGCGCCAGCAGATGCCGCGCCCGGCTTACGCGTCCCTCGCCAATCAGTTTGCGAATGTGGCTGCTAGAAACCGGCTCGCCGCGCAGCTTCTCTTCCGAATAGACTTTTACCTCAAAGCCCATCTCCTTCCCGAGTTGCACCAGCAGATTCACGTCACCCGTAGCCTTGTGCCCGAAGCGGAAGTTGTAGCCTTCATGCACTTCCTGCGCATGCAGTTTCTTTTTCAGGATGCGCTCGACAAACTGCCGCGGCGTCATCAGCGAGAGATCGCGCCCAAAGGGCAACACGAGCACCGCATCAATGCCGGTGGTTTCGAGCAAACGAAGTTTTTCAGGTACGGGGGAAAGTAGCTTCAATCCGGAATCCGGCCGCAGAATCCGCGCTGGATGCGGCTCAAACGTCACCGCCACAGCCTTGCCACCGGTCTGTCGCGCGCGCCGTACGATCTCGCCCAGCACATGCGCGTGCGCCCGGTGCACTCCATCAAAGTTGCCCACGCTCACCAGCGACGGCCCAAATCCCGCCGGAACGTCTTCGAGTTTGTGGAAGACCTGCATACGCGACAATCAAGACCAAGAGCTCACCGCAGAGGACGCGGAGGACGCGGAGAAAATTCTAATTCTTCTCAGAACCCTCGGATCCTCAAAGTTGCTCCGCGTCCTCTGCGTCCCCAGCGGTGAAAGTTCTTGCTTTTTGCCGATACTCAAATCTCAAACTCCAATTTCATCCCGTCATAAGCCAGCCGCACATTCGACGGCAGCGAAGCGTTTGTCGTCTCATGCGGAAGATCGTGGCAAATGTGGGTGAAGAATGCGCGCTTCGGCTTTACGCGATCCACAATGCGCAGCGAATTTTCCACCGTCGAGTGAGTGGGATGCGGCTTGTGGCGCAGCGCATCCAGAAAAAGAATGTCGAGGTCTTCGAGTTGATGAAACGACGTCTCAGGTATTTCACTGTGATCGGTGAGATACGCGGCGTTTCCAAAACGGTAGCCATAAATTTCCGTCTCGCCATGAATCAGCCGCACCGGCTCGAAGCGCGCACCGAAAAGCTCCAGAGGACCGTCAATCGGCTTTAACTCAAGCTGGGGCAGGCTGCCATATTTGTAATCCGCATCGAAGATGTAGCTGAACATCTTGCGCAGAAAAGCTGCCGCATCGGGACGCGCGTAGAGCGGCAACTTCGCCGGCTTGTGATAGAAACTAAGCGGCCGCAGATCGTCGATGCCAAGAATGTGGTCGGCGTGAGTGTGCGTGTAGAAAACCGCATCCACGCGCGTGATCTGTTCGCGAATGGCCTGCGCGTAGAAATCTGGCGAAGTGTCAATCAGAACAACTTTGCCCGCGTACTCAATCATCACCGACGGACGCGTGCGCCGATCGTGGGGATCAGTCGAGCGGCAGACCGCGCAGTCGCAGCCGAGCGTGGGCACGCCCATCGATGTACCGCTGCCGAGCACTGTGAGAGTAGCTTTCATGAGGTAACCATCATTTTTGCTCGTGAAGAAAAGTGGTCAGTGGCTAGTGGTCAGTGAAAACCTCTCGGACCGGCCACGGGTAACTCATCGCTGATTCGAACGTCCGATGCTGCCGGCATCCTCAAGGGGTTTCACTGACCACTGAACACTGACCACTGCCTTACCTACCGATGGTACCTGTCGCCGCTCCTGGCTGCGGCGGGCGCGACAGCGCGTTCGTGACTTCCACGTAGGCCATGCGCACTTCGTAGAGGCTGTTTTGCAAGAATGCTTCTTCGGTTGGAGTGAGGTTGCCCTTCGTTTTTTCCGCGATCAGAGAAAGCGTGTCGATGCTTTGCCGCGCGCCCATGATGTCAATGCGAGGCTGGCTGCCTTGCTCGTGCATCAATCCCAACTGCAGCATCGCCGTCATGTACAACGACGCGAGGAAGCGCGCGAAAGTCATCTCAAACTCTTTGGCCGAGCGGCCACTGAGTTCGACGCGCGAATCCAAATCTTTCGAGGATGCACGGTAAGCATCGGCCTGCGCCTGCTGCTCAGACGCAGTGGGAGCGGGAGGAATTTCCGGGCCGGCAGCTCCGTCATCCGCCGCCGGGAACGCAGCCACAAGGTTCGCGGCGGGTGCAGTTTCTGTCGCCGCGGTTTGATTCGGAACTGGAGCCGCAGCGGGAGGCGTCGTAGTCTGAGGCGGCGCTGTTTGTTCCGCCGCATCTTTCCGCAACTCTCCGTCTTCAGTGAACAAGCGGCGGTCGGTTACTGTGAAACCTGATTCTTGTCTCTTCTCAGCCATAGCGTCTGTCCTTAATAGATCTCTGTGAATCTTGCTTTCCACAATGAAGCGTTTCTTTGCGTCATTAGCGAATCCTTTGCATCCTTCGCGGTCAAAAGCTTTTTCTAAACCTCATGCAACGGAAGGCTGCGAGAGCGAGTTCTCTGCCCGACTCGTCGCGATACTTTCCACAGGCAACTGAACCACGGTAGCCTTAACGCTGCCAATCTGCACCTCGCGCCCGGGCACTCCCACTTCACGCCGGATGTATCCGAGAGCGACGGTTTGCTGGCCGGAAGCCGCGTCCAGCACGGCAACGCTGGTGACCTCACCCACTTCCTTTTCGCCCGATTTCTCGACAGCGACAATCTTGTCTCCCGCCGCGATCGCCGCCGCGCCTTCCGCCACGAAGCCGGTAAATTTGCGATGCACGTTGCCGCGCGAGCGAATACGCTCAACAATTTCCTGTCCAACATAGCAGCCTTTGTTAAAGTTCAGGGCGCGCGTCTGCTCAGTTTCCTGCGGCAGATCGCGCTCGCGGATATCGATTCCATAGAGCGGAATGCCAGCCACAATGCGCTGCAGTTCTAACGCTTCGCTGCCCACCGGCGTCGCTCCTGCGGCGATCAGTGCCTGCCAGGTCTTGTAAACATCCTGAGGCGCAAGCCAGATTTCATACGATTCCTGCTTCGAGTCTTCGCGGATCACGGTGCACTGCACACAACCGCAATCGCACCGCGGCGTGATCATCTGCAACGGCTCCAGATTCGGAACCTCGATTCCGGCCTTATTCAGAATCGCGCGCGCGTTAGGCCCTGCGACGCCCAGAGCAGTCTGCTGCTCGCTGATGTTCGCGACCTCAACATCGTCCATGATGATGTAATGATCGAACGTAGCGATGATTCTCTCAACATGGCTGCGGTCCGTTTCGACAATCAGCTTTTCACCTTGGTTGTAGACGTACATATCGCCGAGGATGCGTCCTTGTGGATTCAGCAGGAAGGCATACACGCCGTAGCCAACAGCAAGATCGCGAATGTTATTCGTGACCATGCCATTCATCCAGCGCACGCGATCACCCCCCGTGAGAGTAATCCAGGCGCGAAAGCCGAGGTCATAGATTCCGCAGCCGTTGACAAGGGCAGAGAACTCGGCCTGAGTATTGGTAAACCGTGATGTTGTGGTAGCCCCAAGATAATCGGTTTCGACGAGCGTGTGCATTTCGTTCTCAGGTCGCACGCGCAAAGCCTCTTGTAGAGGAGTAGGGGGCATCGGAATATTGATTATAGCGAAGAGAGCAGTTGCCAGCCGTCAGCTTCCAGTTGCCAGTTTCTCGAGGCTTGCAATGTGAAGTATGCGCGCGGAGACAAACTGGCAGCTGACGGCTAGCAATCGTCAACTGTTTAGATTCAGCAACTTCCACCAAGACTCAACAACTTCCACCGGAAATCAATGACTTAGCCAGAAGTTAACGCTAGGGTGCCCTCCGTTCGATTCTAGCGGCTCGCGCTTTCGGGAGGATGTTGGGGTCCACCCAGGTCTGGAAAGTCGCTGTACGCGATTCCTAGGTGCCGTAGCGTCGATCTGTCACATGGGGTCGAATGGGGATTCGAGCTTTGCACCCCTTGCGACGGGCGGGCCGGCATATAGCTACTAGTAAAGACTGGCGGCAACCTACTCATTCGGCTTGGCTTGTGTTAGCTTTTTGCCGTGGACTCGCAAAAACCTTCCAAAAAACGTATTGCGGTCATTCCCGGAGATGGGATTGGCCAAGAAGTCATCCCTCAAGCTCTTAACGTGATCAGGGCATCGGGCGCTGATGTCGAGATCAGCGAATTCGACTGGGGCGCCGACCGCTATCTTCGCGACGGAGTGACGGTTCCTCCCGACGGCTTCGCCATGCTTGGGCGTGACTTCGATGCGATCCTCGCCGGCGCGTTCGGCGATCCTCGCGTCAAGACGAATATTCACGCCAAAGAGATCCTCCTCGGCATGCGCTTCAAGATGGACCTCTACGCCAACGTGCGGCCGGTGCGGCTGCTCGATGCGGCGCTGTGTCCGCTGAAGGGCGTTGAGCCGAAGGATGTGGATTTTGTCGTCATTCGCGAAAACACCGAGGGCGTCTACACCGATGCCGGCGGCGTGTTCAAACAGGGCACGCCCGATGAGATTGCGATTCAGGAAGACATCAACACGCGCAAGGGAGTCGAGCGCATTATTCGCTACGCGTTTGAGTATTGCGAGCGCCACACCAAGCTCGACGGATCGCCGCGTTCGCGCGTGTTGATGTGTGACAAGTCGAATGCCATGACGCATGCCGGGGGATTGTGGCAGCGCGTGTTTAAAGAGGTGAGCGGCGAGTATCCGCAGATTGCGACGCAGCACATGTATGTGGACGCGCTGTGCATGCAGATGGTGCGCGATCCCCGCGGTTTCGATGTGATTGTGGCCAATAATATGTTTGGCGACATCATCACCGACCTCGCCGCCGGGCTGCAGGGCGGGCTCGGCATGGCGGCCAGCGGAAATATTCATCCCGGGAAGACCTCGATGTTTGAGCCGGTGCACGGGTCGGCGCCGCCGATTGCGGGCAAGAACGTGGCGAATCCGTTTGGCGCGATTCTGACTGCGGCCATGATGCTGGCGCATTTGGGATTAGCGCGCGAAGCTGAAAAGATTGACGCTGCAGTGCTCGAGGCCGTGCGGCAGAAGAAGACCACGCAGGATGTTGGCGGGAGTCTTGGCACGCGCGAAGCCGGGGAGTGGGTAGCGAAGCAGGTAGGCCGCGCGACCGTGTCATCCTGAGCGAAGCGATAGCTTCGCATACGCGAAGCCGTCGCGCAGTCGAAGGACCCCTACGCAGATGGCAGTGGCACGACGGTCTCAGGGAATTCTTCCTCGTGTGGCGACGGCACGATATATATGCCTGGGAAAATGGAGTGAGGCTGCGCTGTGAGAACTCCCGGCTGGGCCTCTGGCAGCTTGAGCAGGCATGGGGTCCTTCGACTTCGCAGTCGGTTCGCTATCGCGAACCGCCCGCTCCGCTCAGGATGACATTTCATGATGTGCACCCATTGTGCCGTCGCTCAGCGCTTGTGCCCCACCAGTAGCGCCAACTCGCGCCATTTCCATTGGCAGTCCACATCGACGAAGCCAATCTCGCGCAGCCACTGCAGTTGAGTCGCTACATCCAGCAATTTGTTCGACGGGTCTTCGTGCTTGACCGTGTTGCCGGTTCGGTGCAGGAATTCTTCGTGCAGACGCTGCGTGGGCGAGGCGATATGTTCGAGATTGCAGAAGACTCCGCCGGGGTTGAGCATGGCGTGAATCTCCGCGTACAGCGCGCGCTTGCGTTCGTGGACGAGATGATGGATCACGAAGCAGGAAACTACCGCGTCGAACTTTCCCAGCGCGGGCAGCGGGTTGTCTAAATTGTGAGCGACGATGGTGACCGAGGAATCTGCTGCGAAACGTTTGCGGGCGGCTTCGAGCATGGTGGGCGAAAAGTCCAGGGCCACCGATTCAACCTCGCTGTCGAGCTCAGACTTGGCTAGCGCGAGCAGGCGTCCGTCGCCGGTGCCGAGGTCGAGGATGCGGCGCGCAGTGCTCGGAATAAATTCGAGCAGCGTGGCTTCGCCTTCGGTGCGATGAGGGATGGAATCGGCGCGACCAAGATAGTCGTTCGCATGTTCGGTAGAAGTCCAGAGGTTGACTGGCGAGTCGGTAGCCATGTTTGTCCTTAGAGTTTGTCCTTGAAGCCAGTATAGGCAAACAGGATAGACTCGTTGCTAATGGATATCGTTAAGCTGCCTGGCAGAGGATTTATGAAGTCGATTTTGGCGGTTGGACTGCTGTTGGGTTTGAGCGCGGCGTGGGCTGGGGCGCAGGATCAGAGTGCTTCGCCCGGGCAGACTCCGCAAAGTCAAGATCAAGGTAAAAATCAAGATCAGAGTCAAAAGCAGCCGGACAAGCCCGCCCATTCGACAGGCTCAGGGCAGGCTCCTGCTTCAGAGGATAAAGAGGTCAAGATTACGCCACGGCAGGCGGAAGAGTTGTTTCACTCGGTCGATGAGATTCTGGCGTTTGACAGCAAGCAGTCGGGGTTGCCGATCAAGAAGCAGGTCAAGCGGCGGCTCACCAGCCGCGATGAAGTCGAGTCGTATCTGACCAAGCACATGAAGGATGAAGATGTGAAGCGCCTGGAGCGGTCGTCGCTGGTGCTGAAGAAATTTGGATTGCTGCCGCGCGATTTCGATCTTGAGAAGTTGATGGTGTCGCTGCTGCGCGAGCAAGTTGCGGGATACTACGACCCCAAGACGAAGACGGTGAATCTGCTGGATTGGGTTCCGATGGAGGAGCAGGAAGGCGTGATGGCGCACGAACTCACGCATGCGCTGCAGGATCAGACGATCAACCTCGACAAGTTCATGAAGAAAGGCGAGAAAGATCTGGGGGAGCTTAAAAAAGATCCAACGCCTGAGGACATTGAGAACGACGAGATCGATGACGCGCGCGAAGCCGTGGTTGAAGGGCAGGCTGAGACGGTGATGATGCAGTATGAATTGGCGCCGGTGGGGCGCTCGCTTGCGGATTCTCCGGAGCTAGTGGAGTCGATGGAAGCGCAGATGGCGAATGGCACCGACGACTCGAAAGTATTTAAGGATGCGCCTATTTTCCTGAAAGAGTCGCTGACATTTCCTTACAGCTACGGCATGAAGTTCGTGATCGCGGTGCTGGAAAAAGGCGGCAAGGAGAAGGCGTTCGCGGGCATGCTCGCGAATCCTCCGCACACCACGCGGCAGATTATGCAGCCCGAGACTTATTTGTCGGGCGAGAAGATTGAGCCTATGCGCGTCCCGGAATTCAAACGCGACTTCAAGGATTACGTGAAGTTTGATATTGGGGCGATGGGCGAGTTCGATGTTGCGGTGCTGCTTGAGCAGTATGCGGGGAAGAAGTTGTCGGACCGGCTGTATCCGGAGTGGCGGGGCGGATATTACTATGCGGCACGTCCGAAGAACGACGCTGCTGCACCGCTGGGGCTGATGTATGCGTCGCGGTGGTCGAGCGCCGAGAAGGCTTCTGAGTTTGCTGAAATTTATGCGCGCTCGCTGAAGCAGCGGTACAAGAAAGCCGAAGAAGTGGGAAATCCTTCATCGGCCATGGCGGATGAGGAGCATCCGCAGTACAAGGTTGAATTGCTGAAGGGCCGTCACGCGTGGACTACCGAGGAAGGTACGGTGGTGATCGAGGAGCAGGGCGATACCGTGCTGGTGTGCGAGAGTTTGGACGCGGCTACTACGGAGACTTTGGAGAAGGAAGTGTTTGGGAAGTAGGGCAGTTCTCAGTTCTCAGTTCTCAGTTCTCAGTTCTCAGTTCTCAGTTCTCAGTTCTCAGTTTCGTGATTCTCACCTTCGGGTTTTGATTCATTACTTTCTGTGCGATTCCTTTTTGCTGTTGTCTTCGTCGGTTGCTCCCAGGACGTGCTGCACTTTCGCTGCGACAGTAAATTGCTTGCTGCTTCGCTCGACGGTGAGTGTGTGTTCCTTTCCCGGTTCACCTGCAAGCCTTGACCAGACTTGTCCCATGCTTGAGCCGGCAACGGGAATGTTGCCGATGGCTATGAGGTGGTCGCCGGCCTGAACTTCTGCCACGGAAGGTTTGCCTTCGTAATCTGCGATGCCGAGGATGGTGAAGCGTCCGTCGTCTTCGGGACCAAGGATTAGTCCGATTACGTCGAAGTCAGGAACATTGAACATTCGGCCGATATCGAAATAGACCGTCGAGTGAGCGTAGTCGATGCCGACGCGGTAGTTGAGCAGGGCCTCGGAGCCGAGCAGGGGTGCTGGTTGTAAGGGCCAACGTATTGCAAAGCTTGTCTGCGCCGCCGCATCGAGCCTCACGAATGGCACATCCGTAAGATACAGCGGACCGTATTGCACGCGGTCGAGGCGCATCAGTTTCGAGTCCGGTTCGTCGCGTGTTCCCCACATGTTTGCGGGGCCGATTGCGCCGGTCATGTGGGGCGAGTCGGGGTGAGCGGCTGAGAGTTTGTCGAAGAGGTCGGCTGAAATAAAGCTAAGGGACGAGCCTAAATCAAGCGCGAGATTGTATTTCTTGTTCGCGATTTGGCTTGGGACCTGGATGAGGCCGTTCGCGGGGTTCACGATCACCTTCGCAGTCACGCCCTTAAACTTCAGCGTACCAGGTTGGGCGATGGTGAATTCGTGGTCGGGAAAATTAATTAGTACGTCGTAGTTGCGCAGCACTGTGGAGGGGATGTTGATTTCGGCAGTTAAGCCGGGAGCCAGTGGACCGCCGAAGCCGGGAACTTTAGCCTCCTTTATCCCAGTTTGTCCGCCCAGTCTGATCGTCATGCCGTCAATGTTTATCTCAGCGGGTGGAGCGGCGGAACAGAGTTGGCCGTCGCAAGACATCCAGCCTCCGGTGCGACCGGACAGCATCCGCGACATGTATAGCTCGGGATTTCCATTGTCGACCCAGGCGCGAACGCGCTGTGTGGTTCCATCGGAAAGCGGGATGCTGACGTCGATGACGATACGGTTGTGATCTAGGGTGAAGGGAACCGTTGCTGATTTGGGCTCGGGCTGGCGCGCTGGCCTGGGTGCGTTTTGTGCGATGGCACCGGTCGCGAGAATCAGGACAACCAAGGCTCTGCAACGCATAAGAGAATTGTAACGCGTGAGAAAACCTTGGAACACCCTTCGACTCTGCTCGGGGCAACAGTGGACGCAGACGTTCACAGAGTGTCTTGTATAATCACGAGTTCGGTGCGCACTGTTTGAGTCGTCTGTGGGCATGAGATTTTGGGAGGGTTGGTGGCTCAGGCGGAGATTGGGATTATCGGCGGAAGCGGGCTTTATTCCATGCCTGGGCCGAGCCGGGTTAAAGAAGTGCGGGTGAAGACGCCGTTTGGCGCGCCTTCGGACGCTTACGTTTGCGGAACGCTCGAAGGGCGCAAGGTCGCGTTTTTGGCGCGGCATGGGCGCGGGCATCGAATTCTGCCGAGCGAACTGAATTTCCGCGCGAATATTCATGGGTTCAAGCAGTTGGGAGTTTCGAGGATTGTTTCCGTTTCCGCAGTGGGGTCGCTGAAGGAAGAACACAAGCCGCTGGAATTTGTGATCCCTGATCAGTTTTTCGATCGCACGCGGCATCGCATCGATACATTTTTCGGCAATGGCGTGGTGGCGCATATTGCGTTTGCCGATCCGGTGTGCGGCGAATTGGCGGGCGTGGTCGAGGCCGCTTGCAAACGAGCCGGAGTGACGGGCAAGCGCGGCGGAACTTATTTGTGCATGGAGGGTCCACAGTTTTCAACCAAGGCGGAGTCGAATGTGTATCGCGGGCTGGGCATGGATGTAATCGGCATGACTAACCTGCAGGAGGCGAAGTTGGCGCGCGAAGCCGAGCTTTGCTACGTCACGGTGGCGATGGTGACGGATTACGATTGCTGGCATCCGCATCACGACTCGGTCACCGTGGATCAGATTGTCGCGGTGCTGGTAAAGAATGCGGAGAACGCGGCGAAAGTGGTGCGCGAGACCGTGGCGGCGATGCCGCGGGAGCGGTCGTGCAAGTGCGGGTCGGCGCTGGCGCACGCAATTTTGACGGATTCGAAAAAGATTCCGGCAGCGACTCAGAAGAAACTCAAATTGATTATTGGAAAGTATGTGAAGGGATGAGGCTAGGGGTTAGGGGCTAGGGATTAGGGCAGGTCGGACGCGCCGATGAGGTCACTTCGGTTCGCTGCCCTATCCCCTATTCCCTATCCCCTGCTCCCTAGTCCCTCGCGAGGCAGAGTTAATCCATCATGAGCATAGTGGTTGTCGGTTCGGTTGCGTTTGATGACATCGCGTCGCCATCGGGCAGCGTGAAGGGGATATTGGGCGGCGCGGCGACTTACTTTTCGCTGGCGGCCAGCTATTTCACTCAGGTGCGGATGGTTGCCATTGTCGGCGACGACTTTGGCGTGGAGCACGAAGAAGTCCTGAAAAAGCGCGGAGTCGATACGCGCGGGATCGAGCGCGCTTCTGGAAAAACATTTCGCTGGGGCGGGACTTATGCTGAAAATCTCAACGAGGCCAAGACTACCTTTACCGATCTGAATGTGTTTGAAAAATTCCAGCCGCGCATTCCGAAAGAGTACGAAGACACGGAGTTTTTGTTCCTGGCGAACATCCAGCCGACGTTGCAGGCCAACGTGCGCCGTAAGATGAATGGCGTGCGGTTCACGGGATGCGACACCATGAATTACTGGATCAACGGCGCGCGAGCGGAACTGGCCGAGACCCTGAAGCTGGTTGACGTGCTGTTGATCAACGACACCGAGACCAAGATGCTGTCGGACGAAAAAAACCTGCCGCGCGCGGCGCAGAAGGTGCTGGCGATGGGTCCGCAGGCGCTGGTGATCAAGCACGGCGAGTATGGGGCTACGATTTTCTTTCGGGAAGGCGCGTTTGGGCTTGGCCGGCATCCGTTTCGCGCGCCGACTTTGCCGCTCGACGAAGTGAAGGATCCTACGGGAGCGGGTGATTCGTTTGCCGGTGGGTTCATGGGCTACGTGGCGTCCCAGGAAACGTTGAACCGCGAAGTGTTGAAGCGGGCGCTGTTCTATGGTGGAGTGATGGGATCGTTCGCCGTAGAAAGTTTTGGCACGGAGCGGCTGCAATCCCTGACCCGGGAAGAAATTGACGCGCGCTTTCAGATTTTTCGCGAGCTAACCCACCTCGAATGAAGCCGCAAACCTCGAAGCTACAATCCCGGAAGCTGCAACTCCCGAAGCCGCAAACTGGGCCCGCTAGGCCGTATTCCGATATTGAGATCGTGCGGTTGATCTGGCTTGCGATCTTCGTCTCGGTATTCTCCTTTCTTTTTTTCTATCGCAGCGGAGATGTGTTGCTTTACGGCGATGCCGTGGCGCACATCAACATCGCGCGGCGCGTGTTCGATTCGAAAACTCCCGGGCTGCTGCAGTTGGGAACGGTGTGGTTGCCGCTGCCGCACCTGTTGATCATGCCGTTCATCGTGTCGATGCGGATGTGGCAGGGCGGATCGGGCGGGTCGATTCCGTCGATGGCGGGGTTTGTGTTTGGAGTGCTGGGAATATTCCGGCTGGTGCGCGGGATGCTTTGGCGCGGAGCAGCGGATGGTGTGCCGAACGATAATAATAATAACGGAGTCGCTACGTTTGGAGCGTGGGCTGCGGCGCTGGTTTATGGCGCGAATCCTAATCTGATTTACATGCAGGCGACTGCGATGGGGGAGTCGCTGTATCTCGCATTTTTCATTTGGGCGGTGGTTTATTTCGCCGAGTTTGCGCGCGGAGGGGTGAAGGTTAATCGATTACTGACTAAGTGTGGGTTGTATTTGTTTGCAGCTTGTTTGACGCGGTATGACGGATGGTTTCTGGCGGGGGTTTTGGTGGTGGGGGCTGTGGTGGTTGCGGCGAAAGCCCCACCCTTCGGCTCCGCTCAGGGCAAGCTTCTCACAAAAGACGCGAGAAATGGGGCACCCACAATCTTGCGGCCCTCGCGAAAAACGATAGCAAAATTTGTTGTGATCGCAATTGCCAGTCCCGCGCTTTGGCTCGCTTACAACGCGGCCGTCTATCGGAATCCCTTGGAGTTCGCGCAGGGGCCTTACTCGGCGAAGGCGATCGAGCAGAAAACGGCGACGGTGAATCCTGCGAAAGGAAATCTGTTCGCTGCCGGATCGTATTTTCTAAAGGCGGCGGAACTGGATGTGGGACAGTCGAACTGGGTAGGACGGCTATGGCTGGCGCTGGCTCTCGTGGGAAGCCTGGCGGCCGCATTCGGCGGGCGCGGCCGTGTCGCGTTGCTGCTGTGGGTGCCGCTTCTGTTTTACGCGCTGTCGGTAGCGCATGGCAGCGTGCCGATTTTCGTGCCAACGTGGTGGCCGTTTTCTGAGTACAACGTGCGCTACGGATTGCAACTGCTTCCGGCCTTCGCGGTGTTTGTGCCGCTGGGGATTGTGTTCATGGTGGAATTCGCGATCAAGATTCGCCAGGCTGAAGTTTTGTGGGGGAAGTGGGCGCCCGTAGCGGCGCTGGCTGGTGTATTCGTGACCGTGCTTGCGAGCTATGCTGCGATCTGGCGCGCGCAGCCAATCTGTTATCGCGAGGCTGAGAGCAACATGCGCGGGCATGCGGCGCTGGATCGGCAACTCGCGGGCTGGCTGAAGTCATTGCCGTCGGATTCCGCGCTGCTGATGTATTTGGGCGAACACTCGGGGGCGCTCGAGCAGGCGGGCATTCCGTTGCGGCGAACGATCAACGAAGGCAATCATCGCGTGTGGATGCGGCCGGTCGATCCGGACGGATTGTGGGAGCGAGCTCTTGCCGACCCAGAGGCGCATGCGGATTATGCGATTGGGTTCGACGGCGATCCGGTGTGGGCGGCGGCAGAAGATCGTCATTTGAAGGCACTGGTCGTGATTCACACAACAGGGCAGCCGAGTGCCGGAGTGTTTCAAGGACGCAATCAGATGCACGGCCTTGAGCCGGCGCGGTAATCAGGTGCGTTAACGCCGGGCGCGGGCGATCCGGTGGTAAAATCCGGCCATCGCTAAGCCTTTCCCGGACAAAGAGTTAAAACCATGACTTGGCCACACATTTTAAATTTGATGCACAGCGAGATGGCGAGCGGCTTGGTCGCAACCACTCTGATCCGTTTGGTGCTGGCGGCAATCCTGGGTGGGATCATCGGGCTGGAGCGTGAACTGCGGCACCGGCCGGCGGGACTGCGCACCAACATGTTCATCTGTTTTGGCGCCGCGATGTTCACCATTCTTTCGGATGTGCTCGCGGTGGAACATCTGGGAGATCACACGCGCATCACGGCGCAGATCATCCCAGGTATTGGCTTCATCGGCGCGGGATCGATCTTGCATACGCGAGGATTGACGAGCGGCTTGACGACGGCTTCGACTTTGTTTGTGGTGGCTTCGGTGGGAATGGCGACTGGTGGAGGCCTTTACCTGACGGCGGTGTTTGCCACAATCGTAGTGGTGGCTGCGCTGTTCTCTCTGGGTCACCTGGAGCTGACGTTTAACCTGAAGACACTGCTGAATAGCTATGAGGTGACGGGCGGGAGCGTGGATGAAATCACGCAGGAGGTGAACCGCATACTGGAGCGTAAACATCGCATGATGTTGAACGTTGTGAGTGGCAGCACGAGCCAGCATGTCCGGCTGCAGTTTGACGCGGTGGGCTGTAACCGTGACCAGAAGGAATTGCTGAGCGAACTGAGAGCCTCGCCAGTGCTGGGCAGTGTGACTTCGTTGGGACCAGTGGAGTTGGAGTGAGCCTGCCGGGAGTGGTGATTCCATTTGTGAAGGCCAGCGCGTGCGGAAATGATTTTCTGCTGGTCGATGCGGCCGTGATCGCAGGGGATTTAGCTGCTGACATGGGTGGAATTACGCGGCGCATGTGTGACCGGCACGAAGGCGTGGGGGCGGATGGCGTGGAGTGGATGTATCCGCACGCTTCTGCGGACGTGGAGATTCGGCTGATTAATAACGATGGGTCCGAGGCGGAGATTTCTGGCAACGGCACGCGCTGTGTGGCGGCTTACGTCTGCGCCGAGCGCGGGCTGGAGAAGATTACGATTCAAACCGGAGCCGGGCTGAAGACTTGCGTGCTGACCGCGAGCCGCGAATCTGAATACGAGTTTGAAGCTGAGATGGGCGAGGCCGCCGTGGGCGCGGAACTAGCAGTAAAGCTGGGCGATGGCGAGGTGCGAGGGATTCCGGTTTCGATGGGGAATCCGCACTATGTTGTTTTTGCGCCGGAGTTTGCCGAAGACTGGCGCACGCAAGCTGCAGAGATTCAGCACAGTGGTCAATTTAAGCAGGGCGTGAACGTTCAGATGGTTACGGTCGATGGAAAGCATGATGTGAGCGTTCTTTTTTTTGAGCGCGGAGTAGGTGAGACGCAGTCGTCGGGGACGGGTTCGTGCGCGTCGGCGGTGGCGGCGATTGCCACGCGCAGGGCGGAATCGCCGGTTCGAGTGCACGCTCCGGGAGGAACGCAGAGAGTGCGTTTGGAAAATGAGTTGGTGTACTTGCGCGGGGCGGCGCGACTGGTTTGCCGCGGAGAGTTTTTTCTGAGCTAGGCTGACTTTTCTGATTGTAGTTTTCTTGTTCGCAACCCTTGCCGAATGTCTTCTTCGACCACTCCCCGTATCAAGCCTCCGGCTCTTCGGCCGGGAGATACCGTCGGCATTGTGGCGCCCGCCAGCAACATCAAGCGCAGTGAGCTTGAGGCTGGTTGCGAGGCGCTGCGGCGCGCGGGATATCGGCCGTTTTATTTTGACTCCATCCTCGACCAGGATTTGTATTTTGCGGGATCGGTCGAGCGCCGCACGCGCGAATTGGAAGAAATGTTTGTGCGCGATGACGTGCGGGCGATTGTTTGCGCGCGCGGCGGCTATGGCGCGAACTATGTGCTGGAAAAGCTGGACTTGGCGAAGGTCGAGGCCCACCCGAAGATTTTCGTGGGCTACAGCGATCCGACCGTGCTGCTTACATATTTTTCCGATGCTCTGGGGTTGGTGACATTCCATGGGCCGATGGTGGCGAAAGATTGGGCACAAGCAGATCGCGTGGACCTTGCGTCATGGCAGGCTGCGCTGACGAGCGCGACTGCTTGGGATCTCAACTTGGGCACGGACTCTGGGGCGAGCGGGTTAGTCGATGGAGCGGGCGAGGGAATTCTTTATGGTGGCTGCCTTTCGATCCTGGTGGCGTCGCTCGGAACGCCTTTCGAGATCAAGACCGCGGGTAAGATTTTGTTTCTCGAAGATGTGGCGGAGAAACCCTACCGGATCGATCGTATGCTGATGCAATTGAAGTTGGCCGGCAAACTGGATGAGGTGAGGGGGGTTATCTTCGGAGAGATGGTGGATTGCCAGCAAACGGCAAATCAGGGTTATACGCTGGAAGAAGTTATCCTGCGGATTGTTGGCTCGTTACGAGTGCCCGTGGCTTATGGAGTGCGGTCCGGTCACGTAACTGCGGGGAACATCACGCTGCCGATCGGTGTGCGCGCTCGATTAACGGTGAGTGGTGGGCAGGTAAGTCTGAGGATTCTGGAAGCGGCGGTGACGGCTTAGTCGTGGGGCTTTAGAGATCTAGCGCGAGGCCGAAATTCAAAGTCAAGAGCTCACCGCAAAGATCGCTAAGAAAATCCGCGAAGGACGCGAAGAAAAGAAGAGAAACTTCCTGACGAAGAAACTATGGATCATAAGAAACACATTCATCTGATTGGTATTTGCGGGACAGCGATGGCCGCGCTGGCGGGGATGCTGAAGCAGCGTGGCTTTCATGTCACCGGGTCGGACGCGGCGGCTTATCCGCCTATGTCGGATTTTCTGTCGGAAATCGGCATTCCGGTGGCGCAGCCTTTTGCTGCGGAAAATCTTGAGCCTCGCCCTGATCTCGTGGTCGTGGGCAACGCGATTTCACGAGGAAATATTGAACTGGAGCAGGTGCTCGACCAGCGCATTCCATTCTGCTCGCTGCCGCAGTTGCTGCATGAGGAATTTCTGCGCGGCAAAGAAGTGCTGGTGGTAGCAGGGACGCACGGGAAGACGACGACGACTTCGATGCTGGCGTGGATTTTTCACACGGCGGGCATGCAGCCTTCGTTCTTGATTGGCGGCATCGCGGAAAACTTTGGATCGAGCTTTCATCTCGGTCAGGGAAAACATTTCATTCTCGAAGGCGATGAGTACGACACTGCTTTTTTCGATAAGGGTCCGAAGTTTCTGCATTATTTTCCTGACACAGTGATTCTGACCTCAGTAGAGTTCGATCACGCCGACATCTATAAAGATCTCGATGCCGTCGAAACTGCGTTTAAGCGTCTGGTAAATCTCATTCCGCGGCGCGGCAGAATTATCGCTTTCGACGGAGTGGCAGGCGATGGCGCTGAGAGCGCGAGCCTCGAGCGTTGCTTGAGCAAAGCGTTTTGCCCGGTGGAGCGTTACGGCGCCAGCGCGCGCTCGGATTGGCGAATCGCAAATCTGAAATTCGAGACGGGAAGAACTTCATGGTCTGTGTTGCGTAAGGATAGTCACTGGGCGGATCTTGAGTTCCCGCTAGCGGGCGAATACAACGTGTGGAACGCGACCGCGGCTGCGGCTCTGGCTGCGGCCTATGGAATCTCGAAAGAAGAGATTGCGGCGGCGCTGAAGACCTTCAAGAGCGTGAAGCGGCGTTTGGAAGTTAAGGCGCAGGTGAATGGCATCACGATCATCGACGACTTCGCGCATCATCCCACGGCGATTGCGGGCACGTTGAAGGCGTTGCGCGCGCGGTATGCGGGCGCGCGCTTGTGGGCGATTCTGGAGCCGCGCTCGAACACGCTGCGGCGGCGCGTCTTGCAAGGCGACCTGGCGCGAAGTCTGGCGCTTGCGGACGAGGTCATAGTCGCAGGCGTGTTCCGTTCGGAGGCCGTGCCGGTCAACGAGCGGCTGGAGTTGCCAGAGCTTGCTGCCGACGTCGAGAAGCATGGCCGGCGTGCGCGCTTAATCGCCGATGCGGATGAGATCGTGCAGAAGATTGCTCCGGAGATGCGGAGCGGAGACGTGGTTGCGATTCTTTCCAACGGAGGCTTCGGCGGAATCTACGAGAAACTTCCGGCGCGACTACGTGCGCTCGCGGGCGACACCGCGGTCGTCGTCGCTGCGAACAACGCTGCGAACTCGGCGGGGAAGCAGTGATAGTGACAATGAGGCGTCGGATCGCGACCTCTGGCCGCGTGCGCCAGATTCTACGCGAACGTAGCGCCGCCGTCTCGACTGTCCTGTTTCTTTGTTTTGCTTTTAATCCGTCGTACGCTGCCACCAGCTACACAATTTCGCTGGCGAGTCCCGAGCAGCATCTGATTAAGGTGCAGATTCTGCTGCCCGAGGGCCCAGCGCAGCGCGAGTTACAGCTTCCGGTATGGAATGCGTTGTATCAAATACGCGACTTCGCGCAATACGTGAACTGGGTGCGCGCGAAAGACCTCGCGGGCCACGCGCTTCCGGTGCACGCGTTGGATAAGAGTCGGTGGCAGATCGCCAACGCCCAAGGCGGCGGCGTAGTCGACTATCAAATCTTTGTGGATTCAGCCGGGCCCTTCAACGCCGAACTGAACTCGCACCATGCGTTTCTAAATCTCGCGCAGATTCTTATGTATCCCGTGGACGCGCGGAACGGGTCGATGGTCGTGCGCTTCAGCCAGATTCCCTCAGGATGGCGGGTAGCTACGCCGCTAACATCGACACCTGACGGCGAATTCGGTGCGGAAAATTACGACCGGCTGGTGGATTCTCCAGTCGAGATCGGAATGTTCAAGGAATCCGATTTCGACGAAGCCGGCGCACACTTTCGCGTGATCGTTGATGCCGAGTCCGGCGACTTCGACATGAAACAGATCGACGCCACGCTGCAGAAGATTGTGGCGGCCGCGACCAGTTGGATGAACGACCGTCCCTTCGACAGGTACATGTTTCTTTATCACTTCCCGCGCGGGCCAAGCGGCGGCGGCATGGAACATGCTTACTCGACCGCGATTGCGCTGAATGCAGACCTGTTGGCAAAATCTCCCGAGTCGTTAGCTTCGGTGACCTCGCATGAGTTTTTTCATCTGTGGAACGTGAAGCGCATCCGTCCGCAGACGCTTGAGCCGGTGGATTATACGAAAGAAAATTACACGCGGGCGCTTTGGTTCAGCGAGGGATGCACCAGCACCGCGGCGGACATCATCCAGCTGCGCAGCGGGTTGGTCGAAGAACGCCGCTTCGAGTTGCAACTGGCGTCCGGGATCGGCGAACTCGAGGGGCGTCCAGCGCACCTCACGCAATCGGCGGAGGAGTCGAGTCTTGATGCTTGGCTCGAAGGCCACGCGTCCTACCAGCGCGCTGAGCGCAGCATTTCGTATTACAACAAGGGCGAACTGCTCGGCATCGTGCTCGATCTGGCGGTGCGCGAAGCCAGTCATGGTCACGCTTCACTGCGCGAAGTATTTCAATGGATGAATCAGAATTATGCAAAGCAAGGAAAGTTCTTCCCAGATTCTGAAGGCGTGCGCGAGGCCGCCGAGGCCGTGAGCCATTCGGATCTGAAATGGTTTTTCGAGAAGTATGTTGCGGGCACGGAGGAGATTCCGTGGAACGACTTCTTTCGTAGCGTGGGACTGCGCCTGATCCGGCAAACGTACCAAGTTGCCGACGCCGGGTTTGTGCCTTCGCGAAACTCTGACGGCTCCGTTACAGTCGCTGCGGTGACCGCCGGCAGCGCCGCTGAGCGCGCTGGTTTGCGCGTTGGTGATACGGTTTTAGAAATCAATAGCAACGCAACAAAGCGGGAATTTGTGCGGGACTTGGCAGGGCTGCATGTGGGCGACACAATCACGGTTAAAATCCGAAACCGAGGCGGTGCCGAAGTTGAACTGAAGTGGAAGGTTGGAAGCCGCGAAGAAAGTGTTTACGAGCTGAAGGACTTAGAGAACATTACAGCAGAGCAGCGGACGCGCCGGGCCGCGTGGCTGAAAGGCGAAGCAGAGTAGCGTAGCGCCAGCGTTTCGCCGGCTCGTGCGGCCGAAAATAATATGATCGGAACTATCGCGATGCTGACTTTCTGGGGGCTGACCGCGCCTATCGCGGCGCTGATCGGATTTCCCTGGTCGTTCGTCGCGGGAAACGTCAACCTGCTGTATCGCATATTCATGATTGGCTGCCGCGGTGGCGTGCGGCTGGCCGGGGTGCGCGTGCAATCCGTCGGACTCGACAAACTTGACCCGGCGCGCACCTACCTCTTCATGTCGAACCATGTGTCGAATCTGGATCCTCCGATTATCACGCCGCTGATTCCGAAGCGCACTTCGGTGCTGGTGAAAAAGGAATTGTTCAGTTTTCCGATTCTGGGGCGCGCGATGCGGATGGGGTCGATGATTCCGGTCGATCGCGGCAATCGTGACGCCGGAATCGAATCGGTGCGGGTGGCCAAGCAAGTTGTGCATCAGGGCTTGAATATGTCGATCTACGTGGAAGGCCATCGCTCTTTCGATGGCAGGCTCCTGCCTTTCAAGAAGGGACCGTTTTATCTGGCGATGGAGTGCGGCGTTCCGGTGGTTCCCGTGACCATCGTGGGAACACACGAGTTAATGCCGAAGGGAAGGTTCGCAATTAAACCGGGAACAGCGAAGGTAATCTTTCATCCTCCGATTGAGCCTGAGAACTTCGGCAGCCGCGAGCGTTTGATGGAAAAGGTGCGGGCTGTGATTGAGAGCGGATTGCCGGAGGAGTTGCGGCAAAGAGAATTAACCACGAAGGACATGAAGGCACACGAAGGGAACGCGAATACGTGATGTGTTCATTCTGTCTGTCCTCTCGGTTCAGGATATAATCCCAGCCAATCGTGGGCCTCGCCTCTGGCACAAAACTCGGGCCGTATGAAATTCAAGCACCGCTGGGAGCGGGCGGCATGGGCGAAGTTTATCGCGCTCGCGATACGCGACTGGGGCGCGATGTCGCGATCAAGGTTTTGCCTTCGCATCTCTCCTCGAATCCTGATCTAAGGCAGCGCATGGAGCGCGAGGCGCGCTCGATATCCTCGTTGAATCATCCACACATTTGTACATTGCACGATATTGGCTCGCAGGATGGCGTGGATTTTCTCGTCATGGAGCATCTGGACGGCGAGACTCTGGCCGACCGGTTGCACTGCGGCTCGATGCCCATTGCGGAGGCGCTGCAAATAGCGATCAAGATTGCCGATGCGCTCGACAAAGCGCACGCGCGCGGAATCGTGCATCGCGATTTGAAGCCGGCCAACATCATGCTCACTAAGCATGGGCCGAAGCTCATGGATTTCGGCTTGGCGAAACCCGCGCCAGGCTTGAGTTCCGCGTCAGGAGCTAGCCCATTAACACCGAGCACGCCGACCATGAGCGTGGCTGCGCTCAGTGCTTCCGCCTCGCCGCTCACGCAGAAGGGAACCGTGGTCGGAACGTTCCAGTACATGGCTCCGGAAGTGTTGCAGGGCGCGGAAGCCGATGCGCGCTCGGACGTTTTCAGTTTCGGCTGCGTGCTCTACGAGATGTTCACCGGGCGCAGAGCGTTCGAGGGGAAATCGCAGTTCAGCGTGCTGGGCGCGATACTCGATAAGGAACCGGAGCGCATTTCAACCGTGCTGCCGAATTCTCCGCCACGGCTCGATGAAACTGTCTGGCTCTGCCTGGCAAAAAATCCCGAGCAACGCTACGCTTGCATGCACGACGTCAGAATTCAACTGGAAGCTTTGGCGGAGGCTGATCCGCAAGCTCCGAGCATCTCGGCAGCTGCGTTGAACCAAACGTCGAACGGTTCTCGTGTTCCATGGCTGGTCGCGGCGTTCGCGGCACTGCTCGCGTTAATCATCGGCGCAGCCTACCTATTCCAGGCACCCAAGCCCGCGGCGGTAGTGCAGTCGTCGATCCTTCCTCCGCCGGGCACGATGTTCGTGACCATGCTTCCGGCATCGGGGCCAGCCGTGCTCTCTCCCGATGGAACGCGAATCGCTTTCACCGCGCGCGACGATAAAAGTAAAGTCCTGTTATATGTGCGCGCGCTCGCATCTCTGGCAGCGCAGCCTCTGGCCGGAACCGAGGACGCGATGTATCCCTTCTGATCCGCAGATGGCCGGGAGATCGGCTTCTTCACGCCGGGAAAACTGAAGAAGATCAACGCCGCTGGTGGCCCGCCGCAAATTCTTTGCGACGGCATCAGTGGCCGCGGTGGCGCGTGGAGCAGCGAGGGCGTCATCGTGTTCTCTCCCACAACCACGCAAGGGTTGTTGCGCGTATCGGCATCCGGTGGCAAGCCTGAACCTGCTTCGAAGCTCGATACGGCTCAAGCGGAGAACAGCCATCGCTGGCCGTTTTTTTTTCCCGATGGAAAACACTTCCTATACTGGTCGCGCAACTCCCGCGCCGGAGAACCTTCCGTGCTCTACGTAGGAGAGTTGGGAACCTTGCAAGCCAAAGTTCTCATGAAAAGCGAGACCATGGCCATCTACGCCGCAGGTCACCTTCTGTTTTTGCGCGGTCAGACTCTGATGGCACAACCCTTCAACCCCAGCCGGTTCGAACTTAGCGGCGAGCCCGTGCCCATCGCGGAACATGTCGCAATAAACGGCGCGAGTGTGCGCGCCATGTTTTCGGCTTCAAACACCGGCACCCTGATCTACCAAACGGGAGAAATGTCAGGCGGCTGGAACATGGTCTGGTGGGGCCGGGATGGCAAGCAGATCAGTACGATCCCGCAATCCGGTCGGTATCTCGGTCCGGTGCTATCGCCCGACGGATCCAAGGCAGCCGTCGAGATATTTGCGGGCGCGCAGGGAATCGGGGACATCTGGATCTTTGACTTGACGCGCGGAACGAGCACTCGTTTGACATTCGGGCCCTTCAGCCAGGGAAATCCCGTGTGGTCGTCCGACGGGAAGACTGTCTACTACGCTTCTGGTTCAGGAGAGGTATACATCGTGGCAAAGGCAGCGGACGGGAGTACTGCCGAGCGGATTGTGCTCCAAGACAAAGGTACGATCGAAATTCCCGATGGTTTTTCGCCCGACGGACGTTATCTGATTTACGAGCGCAAGGTGCCGCAAAACGAAACCACCTACCATCTCTGGGCGCTTCCTCTGTTCGGAGACGGCAAACCGTTTCCCATCGTTAAGAGTACTTTCGATGAACGTTTCTCCGCGATTTCTCCGGACGGAAAATGGATGGCTTATCAGAGCAACGAGTCGGGCCGCTGGGAAATTTACATCACGGCATTTCCCGGCGGTGGTGCGAAGTGGCAGGTCTCGAGCGTTGGCGGCAACGCGGCAAAGTGGCGCGGAGACGGCAAGGAAATTTTCTATCTCGACCCTTCCGACAATCTCGTTGCAGTCGATGTGAATGCGTCCAGTAGCGCAGTGCAGCTTGGCACTCCGCATACTTTGTTTCAGGCGATTGGAATCCAACGCGAGTATGGACCATTCGACGTGAGCGCCGACGGAAAAAAGTTTCTCATCAACAGCGGAAATCTGAAAGAGGGCAGCGATCCGTTCACGCTGGTACAGAACTGGCCCGCGGAGTTGAAAAAGTAAAACCCGCGTTACTCTTTTGGAATCTTCGCTCGCAATGCGCGCGCCATTTCCGGCAACTTCGGCAGAATCGCTGAATACTTTAACCACAACTTGTGATCGACAGCAGGAGCGCCGCTGACCAGCGCGTTCGGGGGAATGTCATTCGCTACTCCGCTTTGCGGCGTGACGATCGCGTTATCGCCGACCTCGCAATGTCCAACTACGCCGACTTGGCCAGTGAGAATCACTCGAGCGCCGATCTCCGTCGAACCTCCAAGACCTACCTGCGAGCAGAGCAAAGCATCTTCGCCGACCTGCGATCCGTGGCCGACTTGGACGAGGTTGTCGACTTTCACTCCGCGGCGAATGCGGGTTTCGCCTACGCTGGCGCGATCGATGCAGGAGTTCGCCTGAATTTCCACGTCGTCCTCAATGACGACTGGAGCGGGTTGGGGAATCTTGTACCAACGTGCTTCTTTCGTCTTGGCGAAGCCGAAGCCGTCGGAGCCGATCACGACTCCGTTGTGCAGCAGGACGTTGTCGCCGATGCGGCAGTTTTCGCGGACCACCGCGTGCGCGTGCGCGAAGAAGCTGTTGCCGATCTTCACTCCGCGATAAATCACGACGTGAGCTAACAACACAGCATCGTCGCCGATCTCGACGTTCTCGGTGACGACTGCGTAAGGGCCGATGTGCGCGTTCTTTCCGACTTTCGACGTTGGGTCGATGACCGCTGTGGGATGAATTCCAGGCGCATAGCGCAGCGGCTGATGAAAGAGTTCGAGCGAGCGCGCGAAACTTAAATAAGCATCTTCGACACGCAGCGTCGCCGCAGGGATGACAGGAAAATTTTCAGCGACGATTACAGCTGCCGCTTTCGTATGCCGCGCTGCGGAAGCATATTTCTGGTTGGCCACGAAGGTGATCTCCGAGGGGCCGGCTTCTTCGATGCCGTTGAGGCCGGTGATCTCGATATCGATGATCTCGGAATCGATGATCCCGGAATCGAGCGAGCCCTTGTCGAGGCGCGCGTTGAGGGCGGAGGCGATCTGAGAGAGTTTCATGGTGTAGGGATGGACGCGGGTAAATCCTACACCAGTTCCGGTGGCTGCTACACGAGCGTGGGCGGGACGCCCCGCGACAGCCGCCGGAAAGGCACTGCTGCACCTTCCTACCGAAGTGCCGCATCCACAGCCGTGCCCGTACAGCTGAGTTGTGCGGTGCCGACGATGGTGCAGCCTCCGCCGCAGGCGGCGAGCAGGTTAAAGTTTGTTTGGTCGAATGCGAAGATGGAATAGTCGTCGGTCGGTCCGCCCGCGCCCACGCACTGAGCCGCACCCGTGGAGGTCACGGTCACCTCGGTTGTGGGCGCGTTCTGATAACACGCTCCCCAGGTTGCGGGTTGCGGAGTGACCGCATAAGGAGCGGCACTGTAGTGGCCAGTGGCGGTGAACTGTACCGTCTGGCCGGGAAGGCCACCGGCAATGGCCGTGGCGGGGCTGATGGTGATGGACTGGAGTTGACCGGGAGTCGAATTTGAGCCGCAGGACAGTGCAAGCGACGCGGCCAGAACCAGCGCTAAAGAAAGGAGCGGGAGGCGAAGTTTTTTCATAACGCCCTCCTGTTGGAATTAGAACATAGGAACGGGTCGCGGGTTGTAAGGAGCGTTCGGACTTGTGCTCTCCTGTGATTGGCCCTCCGTCCCCATATCCCCGAATACCTACTTCAGGATGAGGGTGAAACCGGCGGTCGATGTGAGCGAGCTGCTAGTCGCGGTTACAACCACGGTGTAGGTCCCAGGCGGCGTGCCGGAATTAGGGGGCGGCCCGGTATTGCCGCTTCCACCGCCGCCACCGCCGCAAGCGGCAAGCAACATGATCAGCATCAAAAGCGGGAGAAAGAGCCGCAAGCGCCAACGTCTCCGGGAGCCCCCGACAAGAACGAGGGAAACAAACGGAAAGATTGCAGCGGCAAGCCAATGGGGTAAATATGGGTGTGAGGGAGTTCGAAGGCTGGTTGTGGGAGCCTCTGTCTGCACTGTAATTGCGGAGAAGGTAGTTGCCAACGTACCGGTGGCGGCAATGGTGGGTGGGTTGAATTGACACGAGGCGCCGGCGGGGAGCGCGGAGCAGGAAAAAGAAACGGTTCCATTAAATCCGGTGGAATTAGTGACGTTGACGGCGGTCGAAGCCAGCGACCCCGGAGCCGATATGGTCAGGGTCGATTGACTGGGGGGAAATGACACGAAGAACCCAGGCTGGATTGTGAAACTGAGCGACTGAGCACTATTGCTGGGGTTGAAGCTGGCATCGCCGCTGTAGCTCGCGGAGATGGTGTGAGCGCCAGCGTCGAAATTGAGGACTCCGTTGGGAGTTGCTGTGTTGCTGCCACTGTTAAGCTGCTCCCCGGCGTTCAGTTGGAAGGAAGGACCGCCTGGAATAGATCCATAAGTATCAGCGAAGGTGACGGTCCCGGTGGGCGTGCCGTGACCCGACAAGCCTGACACATCGGCGCGCAGATAGACGAAGCTTCCAAACGGACCGCCGGTGAAGGGAAGGGCCACGCCTTGAGAGGTTGCGGTCAGAACAGACACGGTTGTCGCGCTTGATTCTGGCGTTACGGTGACGGAGACGGGACTGGAATAGCTGGGAGCATAAGTGGCGTCGCCTCCATAGACCGCAGTGACGTTGTATGGTCCCCCGCCCGGCAGTTGGTTCGTGGAGGAAACGACGGTGCTGGTGCCGCTTAAAGTAAAGGCGTCCAGTGCGGTTTGCATGTTGTAAATGGCCCCAGCTGCCGCAAGCAGCCAGGCCTCACCAGAGGGATTTCCTCCCGGTGTGTTCGGCGAAACGGAGATGTTGACACTCACCGAGGAGCCATGGGTGATGTTGACCGTGGGGCTGAGGGCGAGAGTAGTGGTCGTCGGACTAAAGGTGACTGAATTCCACTGATTGATTAGATTTGTGATATTGACCGACCCTAGCCCCGAAGCTAAGTCGAAGCCGATGCTCGCCTGATAGTCGGCAGTACTTGAGCCGTAGTTAAGCTCCCCGGGAACGGCGTTGTTGCCCGACGTCACGTCATTGAAGACGCAGGTGCTGGCGGGCAGAGCGGAGGTGTTGGATGCATTGCACTGCGAGAGCGCGGCATTCTGCGCGGCGGCGACGCGATAGAGAACGTAATTCGCCTGACCCTGGCGAACCCCTAAAGACGGATTGAAATTTGCAATTTGCCCATCGATAAGGGCCATGATGCCGGCGAAAGAGGGTGCAGCCGCTGAGGTACCCGATACGAAGTAAATGAAATTTTGCGCGCAGGACCCCTCGATGCAGAGGAGGTAGGGATCGTGGCTGGCCGCTGTCAACGCAACGTCTGGCAAATCGCGAACGCCATCGTTGGGAATCCCGGTTACGCCCGCTTGCCAGGAAGGCTTAAGAATGGCTGAGGTAGTGCCGCCGGACTGAATGTTCCCGGCGCTGGCTCCGCCGCTGCCTGCCCACAGACCCGCTGTAGGGCTGCTCTCATTCCATACGTCTTCGGGGATGTAGGAGATGGCGGATTCTGACAGCGGTGCCTCGCTTCCCCAGTAGGTGCTGTCCTCGCCGTTCTCGTTGAACATGGTGCCGCCCACAGCGACGTTAAAAGGGGTGGATGCGAGGAGATTGACAGATATGGGATGCGTAGCTGGCGGCGTGGAAGGATCGTCGCAGCCTTCCGCGCCGTTGTCTCCGGTGGAAACAAAATAAGTAATGCCCTGCGCTGCGGCCTGCTGAGCCACGCCATAAGTGAACGCAAGTTGCGCGTCAGTGGCGTAAAGCTCGCAAGCGCTGAAGCTTTCGGTCATGATATCGGCGAAATCGTTCTCGACGATATACACCTCGGAGAGGTCGATGCCATCCGTGGTGTTGGTGGTAGCGGAAACGACGACCTCAATGACAGCCTGTGTGGCAATTGCTCCCGACCAAGTTGCATCCAGCGTAACTTCAGCCTCTTCGCCTCCGCCCAGGTCGCCCGGATCGGGTCCATTCAGCAAAATGTCCGTATTAGTGGAAGGTAAGTTAAAGTCGGCGCGGAAGTCGCCAACGTCGTTGGCCGGACCGTCCACGTTGTAGAGATTGCTGCGGGCGATCACCCCGATAACTACCCCCTGGCCAGCCATGCTTGGATTGCTGAACGCCGGCGAGTTGTAAATGGTTGCGAAGTCCTGTGGCCCCAGTGCGTAGGTGACTGGTTGGCCATTTTGCGCCGGAAACGTGACCTGCGGTCGTTGACCGTGCCCGACGATCTTGAACGGCGCCGGTTTCTCAGATACTCGAATCTGCGGTTTCTTCAGGAAATTGTGTAGCGTGGCCACGCCAGCGATCGCCGACGTTAGCGCTGTCGGAATTTGCGGGTCACTCGAGTTCGCCCAGTGCTGCTCTCCGTTGACAATGTATTTGTGAATCGTGGTGTGGAAAGCTTCCTGGACTTGGCTGGCCGAGCCGGAGAACTCGAGAACGGTGCGGCCTTTGGTTGAGCCGACCTGGAATCCGTGGGATTGCAGCCATGCGGTGATGGTTTGCAGGTCGGCGTCGGTGGGGCCGAATTGTTTGCCGTACTCTTCGGGCGTTAGCCACTTGTGATAGTTGGGCGAGGATTTGTCCTGCTGGTCGTTGAGAAGTTGGTCGAGCGCGGATTCCTGCTGCGGGCTGCGCTTCAGCACGAGCAGCATGCGCTGCATGGGCAGCGTGGCCGGGGCTGTGCCGAGGTCGAACTGCGGGCGCGCTAGAGGATGCGTGTTTCCATGAAGAGTGGTGAGTTGCGATTCGTTAATCGGCTGAACAATGATCGGCTGCGCGATGGGTGAGCGCGGCGCCGCTGGCGCGGTTGGCTGTTGGGCAATCGACGGCCGGGCAATCGATACAGCGGCGACAATTGTTCCGACTAAAATGATAGCGCGGAGTTGCTTCGAAGCGGCAAAGCACAGGCCTTTCATCGAATCGACACCTCTCCCCTGGGATGTGGCTTGCTCGGAGACACAGACGGGCCAGGGGAAGTAAGCCCAACTGCTCTCGGGGCGCGGGTATCTGGGCCTGCGCCCGGGACAGCCTTTGTACTGCAAGTTTCGGGGAATTGCAACTGTTGCTTTGTGGGTTGGGTACTCCTTAAATGACAGTGTTTAGGAAGCTACCCGTGGCTTCGGTCTCCCATAAGTGGTGAACGACTCATCGATCTCGGGCGGACAACGATTTATTGCATGACGCGTTGACATTTGCAAGTTTCAGGCTTACTTTGTCTTCATTCGGCGGCCGGATGTTTGATACTCACCCCGAGTTTCACATCCGAGGGGGGCTTCTCACTGCCGATTTCCCAAGCTTTTATAGGTTATTTGGCGCTAAGTGCGTCACGGTGCGCGTGTTTGGCCGGACCTCTTGCAGCCTATTCGAAGGGGAAACTTTTCCCCGGAGTTGTTCTTCTTCGTAGATTGGACAGTCAAATCAGGCAGAGGAGGGTAACGTGGACAGCCGCTTTCGAAAGGTAACAACATTTTTCAGTTACTGCTATCTGCTCAGAATCCCACTCTTAATTGGGTTGATTCTCATCACGCTTCCACCTTTCGCGATTTGGGGTTCAGGACGATCCTTACTTGAGAACCTGTTCGTACTCACTGCGGGCAATATTTTCTGGGTGATGATTGTCGCGCTGATTCTCGCGTGGAGTTTGCTCGTGGCCTCGCGTGTGGTGCTGCTGAACGGCAGAGATCGTTTTGGCATCGACACCTGGATGAAACAGGACGTTCTGCAATGGTGGCATTTGTTGCTTGCTTCGCTCCCGACAGTGTCGCTCTTTGTTTGCGCATGCGTTGAGAAAAACCGCGCCTTTGCGGCGGTCTCGTGGTGGAAGTGGGCGGGCGCTGGGCTGGCAGGGGCAGCGATCGCCTACGCTATCGGTTTCTTGGGACTCGTCGTCTCGCTCACTCTTGGACCTCGTTACCATCCTGGCGATTCCAAATTCGATGCCAAGCGGCGCTTCAGAGTCCCTTTTTTCTACGGAGAGACGATGCTGGATTGGGCGGATCACTTTAGGTTTATTCGATTGAAGGATCCCGAGAGGTTCGCGAAGTGGGCGCTGGCGAACATTCCGGCGGATCTTCGGAGGGGTTATGCGGATAGGAAAGGACATCTCTATCCGGGACAATGGCTTGTTCTCACCCTGATGACAATCTCCGTGATAGTTTACTCGAGCGTGGGAACTTTTAGAGCTTTTCGGCTGGGCATGCCAACTTCAGTGCCTGCCATAGTGTACGTCCTTGTCTTGATGTTGGCGCTCAATTGGGTGCTCTCAGTGATTGCGTTTTTCCTGGATCGATACAGGGTACCGTTGATTCTGCCCACCGTTCTTTTCTGCACATTGGCCGGTCAATTCCCCCAATCCGATCACTACTTCGCTATGCGTGACGGCATTTTGGTTCCGCCCGTCTCCCCGGCGAGGACCCTAGCCAGCCACGGGAAGAACCACCCGGCGGGAGTGGTTGTGGTATCAACAGCCGGAGGCGGAATTCAGGCTGCTGGTTGGACGGCTAAAGTCCTGACCGGTCTACAGCAGGAGTGTTCGGCAGTAAACAGCGATGCTAACTTTGCGGACTCGATTGCCGCGATCAGTGCAGTTTCGGGCGGCGCCGTCGGAACTCTTTTCTTCATGAATCAGTACCGCGTGGCGGGCGAATCACGGGGGTTCCATCCGGATACGGTCGATCTTCAGGACATCGTCAAGAAAGCGGAAACCCCCGCTCTCAGTGACATAGCCTGGGCGATTGCGTATGTAGAACCATCGCGCGCGCTGTTTCCTTATTGGCGAAACTCCGCCGAGGAAAAAATCGTTGATCGAGGATTCGTGCTGGAACAGACCTGGCGGAATCAAGGATCGATCTACGCATATATTTCTAATTGGAGGGAGGGCGTAGCTGACGGCTGGCGTCCTGCCGTTATCTTCAACGCCACGATCGCGGAAACGGGCCAGCCGTTTCTTTTGTCCACCTCAGATTTCGACACCGGATCGACGAGTCCAACTCGCCAAACATTCGCACAGGCTTATCCGAATTCGGATCTGCCTGTAGTTACGGCCGCCCGGTTGGCAGCGAGCTTTCCTTATGTATCGCCAGCGAGCCGCCCGCTCTCCAGTCGACCCGAATATCACTTGGTGGATGGTGGTTACTATGACAATTTTGGCGTAGACTCTCTGATTGCCTGGCTCAATCAAGGCCTCGACAATCTTGGCAAGGAAAAAGAGCACTCCCCAGAAGTATCTTTGCCAAATGTGCTGTTCATTCAGATTCGTTCATTTCCTTACGACGCCTTCCCCTCGCCTGCCAGCAGGGGATGGTTCTACCAGAGCTACGCCCCCGTGGATGCGTTGATGAGTGTGCGAACAACAGCGCAACTGGTGCGTGATCGGGACGAATTAGACCTGCTAAAGCGGAAGTGGGCTGAGAGGCGTTCGAATCGATACGGCAAACTTTGTGTTTCCCGGAGCAGAAGCGCCGCTTTCCTGGGAGCTAACGGAGCAGCAGAAGGGTGAAATCCAACACCAATGGGATTTAACGTTAGCCGGGGGAGACGATAATAGCGACCTGAAGGCGGTGCGATCGTTTTGCCGTGCGCAGTCCAGCCGGACGACTGCCGTGTCTGCGCTGCACTGAGCCGCGTTCGCGGTGAGGCCATCGAAGGTTCGTCGCGCCAAGTCATTCTTCGAACAGCGTCACTTGGCGCTGGTCGTCAGTTGGACCGCGGCGGGGACGGCGGCTGGCTCCGATTACCGCCAGCACCGTCAGGGAATCGAGCGCGGTGCGCGGGACGAAGATGCGCTGTGTGTTCGAGCGTTGGTCGGGAGGGTTTACCAGATAACCTTCCGGCAGGTTTTGGGTTAGGTCAGAGGGCATCAGGCCTTCGAGGATTTCGTTGTCTTTGAAACGTAGGCGAACCCAGAGACCTTCGGAGCGCGGACGCGATGTAAAAGTTTTGCGGGTCAGGGATTCGGAGTCGCCGAACTCGCGGACGAAGTAGACGCCTTTGATCTCGCGCAACTCCATCGCGACCACGTTGCCCGAGGTGTTCAACAGTTCCAACTTGCCTTCGTTCACGAACTGCGTAGGCGAGACATAGCCGGAGACGGAATCGCGGTCCATCTTGCGGACAATGACTTTCTTGTGGGTCGAGGGCATGTGTCGGGCTTCGGGCTTCGGCTTTCGGGCTTCGGCTCCAGCGGAAACCAGTATCCGGATGCCCGAACTAAGCGATCCCAGATTCGCAATTCCAGATTCAGCCGAAGCCCGACGCCCGAAAGCCGAAGCCCGACCATTCTCGCACTAATTCGCGGAAAATCGCGGGAATCCACGTTGGCAGTAGCCAAAATGTTAACCTTGTGTTATTCCTTTAAGTTGCCTTGGCGTGACTCAAGTCTTTGGTAAGTGTTTTCCATTGAATCACTTGAGTCCGATTGGCTGCCGAATCGCCAAGGTTGGGCCGAGTCATCCTGTGGAAATCTTGTGGAAAACGGTGGGTGCTGTTGGGCGTTGGATGCTGTCCGAAATTCTTTCACAGAGTACCCTTCGGCTCCGCTCAGGGCAGGCATAGGATTTCACAGGGGTAAGGCAGCACATTGGATCGCGCGGTTCGTAGTGGCTTGATTTGGAACGTTTGACGACGAATGGCTGATTACATTTACACGATGGAGATCCGGTTGACGCCGGATCAGTTGAAGGGCGTCAACCTGGTGCAAGAGATAGCCCGCGCCGCGGGAGTCACTCTTTACCTTACCGGCGGCGCGATTCGAGACATCATCAGCGGGTTTACCATCCGCGACCTGGATTTCACGGTTCAGGGCAATCCCCTCAAACTGCAGAAAGATTTCGAACGCGCGGGCGCGCAGATTGCGGGCCACGATGAAGACGTGCGCACCTTATTTCTGGTGCTGCCGGGGAATGTGCGCGCCGAGATCGGGATGTCGCGGACCGAAGAGTACGAGAAGGTCGGCAAGGCTCCCGTGATTACTCCGGCGAGCATTCAGGAAGATTTGCGACGCCGCGACTTCACCGTGAATGCGATGGCGTTGTCGCTGAATGAGGGGTCGCGCGGGTTGCTGCTCGATCCGTTTAACGGCGTCGCCGATATTGAAGCGAAGCTGCTGCGCATCCTGCACAACTATTCGTTCGTGGAAGATCCATCGCGGCTGATTCGAGCTGCGCGATTTGCAGCGCGCTTTCACTGGCCTTTGGAGGAGCGCACGCAGCAGCGCTATGACGCCGCCAAAGAAAACAACTACATGGAGCACATTTTGCGCGGCGCCGTGGGCCACGAGATCGCGCAACTGGCGCATGAAGACGATCCGCTGAGCGTGATTCGGGCGCTGGAAAAAGAAGACTGGCTGAAGGTGCTGCATCCGCACTGGTCGTCGGCCAAGGTGGATGCGAACGGAATCGCGCTCTTGATGAAGACGCGGCAGCAACTGGTGGATCTGGGATATACGGTCGATCCGTCGGCTGCGGTCATGCACTTTCTGACGGCGAAGCTTTCGGATAAAGATATTTCGGATTTGCGGCGGCAGATTCCGCGTAAGGATTTGATCGAATCGTGGCGCGATATTGAAGATCACGCTAAAGATCTGGCGAAGCGGTTGATGGGGAAGGAAGCGGCCACGCCGTCGCGCACCTGGAATCTTTTGTCTGCGGCGCGGCCTGAGATGATTCTGTTTCTCGCGGTGACATCGCGGCACCAGACCGTTGCGGGGAAGATCAAGAACTTCCTGACGAAGTGGCGGCAGGTGCAGCAGCGCATTCCTCTGCCGGAGATGACCGAGTTGCTGATTACTCCTACGCTGCCGGAGTATCCGAAGATTGCGCGCGACGTGTTTATGCTGCTGTTGGATGGAAGACTGCGGTCGCACACCGAGACTTTGAAATTCTTGAAGCCGTTTGCGCCGCCGCCGCCTCCACCACCGCCGCCCCCGAGGCGCGGGCGTGGACCTAAGGCAGCTGCGGTTGCTGCTGTTGCGCCTGCCGCGGCAGCGCCGGTTAAAGCTGGTAAGGGCAAGGGGAAAGCTGCGCCTGCACCGGCGGCGGCTCCGGCCGTGGTGGCCAAGTCCGAGGCGAAACCCGAGGCGAAGGCGAAAGCGGAAGCCAAGGCTAAGCCTGCAAAAGCGGCGCCGAAGGCCGTTAAGAGCGCGGCCAAGCCCGCGGCGAAGCCCGCTGCAAAGAAGCCTGCCCCCGTAAAGAAGGCCAAGCGCAAGAAGCGATAGATTGTCAGATAGATGACTGCTACGGTGTCGCAATCCCGGTACTGTCCTAATTCGTCTCGTGACAGGTACTAATTTCTGCATCGGCCGGGCTGAATCGGGCATATAATGGTTGGTATGCATCGATCGCTTTTCATTGCGGCGCTCGTGCTCTTGATAGTCTCCGCGCCTCTTTCCGCGCAACACGGCGGCGGCCACGCGTCCGGTGGCGGCCACGGCGGTGTGGGTGGCGGGCATGGCGGTTTTGGTGGCGGTCACGCTTTCAGCGGAGGCCACGCTGGTTCCGGTTATGCGGCGCGTCCATCCGCGCGCGGCTATGCTTCCCGTCCTGCAATTTCTTCTCGCGGCATCAATCGAGGGGTTAACCGCTCTGGCGTTGGTGTGCGGGCGCGCAGCAACGGCCTGAGGAATCGCTACGGTTACGGTGCGTACGGTTACCCGTGGCTGTACGGCGGGTTATACGACCCGTACTGGTGGTGGGATTCTGGCGCGTCGTTCGACTACGAAAAGCAATACGAGACTGGCCTGGCGAACGAGATGAACGAGCAGAGTCTCGATCAGCAGAGGCTGCGTGCACAGGCCGCACAGGCCGATCAGGATGTTTATGCGAAGTCGACGCCTGTGCCGATGCGCGCAAAAGAACATTCGGATATTTTGCCGGCCACAGTGCTGGTTTTCCGCGATCAGCACAAACTCGAAGTTCAGAACTACGCCATAGTAGGCCAGACGTTGTGGAATTTTGCGCCGGACCATACGCAGAAGATTCCGCTCTCTGATATCGACCTTCCGGCGACCACCAAAGTTAACGACGAGCGCGGCGTGGATTTCCGCTTGCCAAGGGCGGGCGAAGGGCAGTAGCCGTTCGCAGCCTGCGTAGTGCGCCGTACTCTGTGGATAACTTGCCGGTTGTTCCCACGTGGTTTCCCGCTAGAATGATTGTTGATTTCTGATTGATTGCGTTTTTCAATCGACAATCAGCAATCATCAATCGGCAATTTCCTATGTCCCAATTCGTCCACCTGCACTTGCATACCGATTACTCCCTTCTGGATGGCGCCTGCGATGTCGAAAAACTTTGCCAGCGCGTAAAAGAAATGGGCATGCCCGCCGTGGCCATGACTGACCACGGAAATATTTTCGGCGCGGTGCATTTTGTAAACGCCGCGAATCATGCCGGAGTAAAGCCGATCGTCGGCTGCGAACTGTATATCTGCAAGCGCGACGATCACAACATCGAGCGCACTCCCCCCGACGGCGACACATACAACCACCTGCTGGTGCTGGCCCAGAACGAAGAAGGCTACCGCAACCTCATGAAAATTACGTCAGAAGCCTCCCTCCACGGCTTCTACTACAAGCCTAGGGTTAGTAAGAAGTTTCTGGCGGAGCATTCGCGCGGGTTGATTGGGCTTTCGGGATGCTTGAAGGGTGAAGTTGCAGAGCGGTTGATGGAAGGGAAGTACGATGCGGCGAGAGCCGCTGCTGGCGCGTACTCTGACATATTTGGAAAAGAAAATTTCTTTTTGGAGATTCAAAATCAGGGGCTTGCGAAGGAGCAGGAGATTAATCCGAATCTATTTCGGCTGGAAAAGGATTTGGGCCTACCCCTTGTAGCGACGAACGACAGTCACTATTTGTGCGAGGACGACGCGCCGGCCCAAGATGTGATGTTGTGCATTCAGACAGGGAAGTCGATTCACGATACGCAGCGGATGAAGTTCGACGGAAACCAGTTTTTCGTCAAGAGCCACGACGAGATGTATCGCGTGTTCAAGGACTCGCCGGAGGTCTTGACGCGCACACTAGATATTGCTGAGCGATGCAGTCTTCGTTTGGAAAAGGTCGCGACGCCGTTTCCGCAGTTCGAGGTTCCGCCGGGTTACACCATCGACAGTTATTTTGTTCATGTTTCGCGCGAGGGCTTCGCGCGGCGGATGGAGGCGCTGCGGCCGTTGCATGAGCAGGGGAAGTTGAAGCATCCGATTTCGGATTACGAGCAGCGGCTGGAGCGGGAACTCGGAATTATCCAGCAGATGAAGTTTCCCGGGTATTTTCTGATTGTGTGGGACTTCATCCGCTACGCCAAGGAGCATGACATTCCGGTGGGGCCGGGGCGCGGGTCGGCGGCTGGGTCGCTGGTTTCGTATGCGCTGGGAATTACCGATATCGATCCTTTGCAGCATGAGTTGCTGTTTGAGCGCTTTCTGAATCCGGAGCGGGTTTCGATGCCGGATATCGATATCGATTTCTGCATGAACCGGCGCGGCGAGGTGATCAACTACGTCACGCAGAAATATGGGCGCGATAACGTCGCACAGATCATCACGTTCGGAACGATGGCCGCGAAGGCCGCGATCAAAGACGTTGGACGCGCGATGGATATCCCGTACGCCGATGTAGATCGCATTGCCAAGATGATCCCGACGCAGCTCAACATCACGCTGGACCAGGCGATTGAGGATTCGGCGCAACTGCGCGAGGCGATGGAAAAAGATGGGCAGATTCGCGAGCTCATTCAGACGGCGAAGAAGCTCGAAGGGATGGTGCGGAACTCCGGTGTGCATGCGGCTGGCGTAGTGATTTCGCCGCGCCCGCTGACGGAACTGGTTCCGCTGCACAAGACCAAGAACGACGAAATTGTGACTGCCTTCGACATGGTCGCCATCGAGAAGTTGGGCCTGCTGAAGATGGATTTTCTTGGGTTGACCACGCTTACGATTCTTACTGATGCGTTGAAGCTGATCGTGCAGACTCGCGGTACGCCGATCGCTCTTGAAAATGTTCCGCTGGAGGATGCGGAGACTTACCAGAAGGTCTTCCACAAGGGACTGACGTCAGGCGTGTTTCAGTTTGAATCGCACGGCATGCGGGACGTGTTGCGCAAGTATCAGCCGAATTCGATTGAGGATCTTACGGCGCTGAATGCGCTCTACCGGCCGGGGCCGATTCAGGGCGGAATGATCGATGATTTCGTGGATCGTAAGCATGGTCGCAAGAAAGTGGAGTACGAACTGCCGGAGCTGAAAGAAATATTGGAAGAGACGCTGGGCGTGATTGTGTATCAGGAGCAGGTGATGCAGATTGCGAACCGACTGGCGGGTTACTCGCTGGGAGAAGCGGACCTGCTGCGGCGGGCGATGGGAAAGAAAAAAGCTGAGGAGATGGCGCAGCAGCGCGAGCGGTTTGTGGAAGGCGCGGCGCAGCGCAAGTTTCCGCCGAAGAAGATTGAGAAGATTTTCGATCTTATGGCGCAGTTTGCGGGATACGGATTCAACAAGTCGCACTCGGCCGCCTACGCGCTGCTGGCCTATCACACGGCTTATTTGAAGACGCACTATCCGGTTGAGTTCATGGCGGCGTTGCTGACGTCGGTCACCGGGAGCACCGACGATGTGGTGAAGTACATCAACGAATGCCGCGAGATGGGGATTGCGGTGGAAGCGCCGGACATCAATGTTTCGGATGCAAACTTCACTCCGCATGGGGAAGCGATTCGATTTGGGCTGGCGGCGGTGAAGAATGTTGGCGGCAATGCGATTGAGTCGATTGTCGCGGCACGGAAGAAGCTGGGACGGTTTAAATCGATTTACGAATTTTGCGAGAATGTGGATCTTAGATTGCTGAACAAGCGCGTGCTGGAGTCGCTGATCAAGAGCGGGGCCATGGATTCGATGGGTCGCCGGGCGCAATTGATGACGGTTCTGGATCGCGCCATGGAGCGTGCGCAGAAGACGCAACGCGACGCGGAGTCGGGGCAGCATGGGCTATTCGGAGTGTTTCAGCAGGAAGAGACCGAGGCGAACAATGACAAGCTGCCGAATATTCCTGACTGGGACGAGCAAGCGCGCCTTGCGGCGGAGAAAGAGATTCTTGGGTTCTTTATCAGCGGGCATCCGCTGGAGAAATACAAGGACAAACTGCAAGACTTACAGGCGCTGCGGATCGATGAAATTGCGGCGATGACCCGGTCGACCGGCAAGGATGAGACCATCGCGACGGCTGGAATTATTTGCAATGTGCGGGTGCAGAAGTCGAAGCGCGGGGAATTTTATGCGCAGGCTACGCTCGAAGATATGTCGGGTTCGATCGACATGATTGTTTTTCCCGAGGCGTATAAACGTCTCGGAGACAAAGTGAAGCTGGAAGTTCCGGTGCTGGTGAAGGCTGGAGTGAGAATTGAGGAAGGAACGAATCCGAAGATTACGGCGGCCGAGATCATGCCACTGGAGGACGCTCGGGTTCCGCTGCCGCGTGCGATCCGCATTCGCTTGCCACTAGAAACTGCGGGCGAAACTACGGTGGACGACCTTCACGTGCTTTTTCGCGAACGCAAAGGTGACGCGCGAGTGTTGTTCGATGTGGAACGCGCAGGGGATTTCATGGTGGTGATGGAAGCGGAGGGTTATAATGTGCTGCCAGACCGCAACTTCATCGCTCGAGTGGAACAGTTGTGCGGGCGCGGTAGTGTGCGGGTGATCAGTTGAGTTCGTCGGCGCGAGCGAGCTCGTTACAGCTCATGAATCCCATTCAAAAGGTGCAGCAGGAACTGGACCAGATCGAGCGCCAGGTGGCTCTGATCGAAGCGAACGCCGGACAGAACGAAGGGACGCGGAAGCAACTCGATAAGTTGCAAGAGCGCGTGCAAATTCTCAGGGAGGAGATGAAGGGTCTGCAAACCGCGTGGCAAAAAACGGAACTGGCCCGGCATCCGCAGCGTCCGCAGACGCTCGACTACATCGAGCGCTTGTTCACGGACTTCAGCGAGATTCATGGCGACCGCAGCTTTGGAGATGATGCCGCCGTGATCTGCGGCATGGCGCGCTTTCATGGCGAGGAAGTTCTGGTGATCGGCACGCAGAAGGGCCGGGACATGAAGCAGCGCGTGTACCGCAATTTCGGCACGCCGCATCCTGAGGGTTATCGCAAGGCAATACGGATCATGCAGGTGGCGGAGAAATTCCGACGGCCGATTTTTACGCTGGTGGATACCGACGGGGCCTACCCTGGAATTCATGCGGAAGAGCGCGGACAGGCCGAGGCGATTGCCTACAATCTGCGCGAGATGGCGCGACTGGAAGTGCCGATCATTGCGACGGTGATTGGAGTTGGTGGCAGCGGCGGGGCTTTGGCAATTGCCGTGGCCGACCGCGTGCTGATGATGGAGAACTCAATTTACTCGGTGATTTCTCCCGAGGGTTGTGCCGCGATCATGTGGCGGGATGCTACTAAGAAAGAGTTGGCCGCGGAAGCCATGCGTATTACGGCTACCGATCTCAGCGAACTGGGTTGCATCGACGATATTGTTCCCGAACCGGAGGGCGGCGCGCATCGGGATTATGAAGCGGCGGCGAATTTGCTTGATGTGAGTTTGCAGAAGCATTTCGCGGAGCTGAAGAAAATGCCGCTGCCGGAGTTGCTTTCGTCTCGATACGATAAGTTTCGGACGATGGCTCAGTATTTCAAGACAGAGTAATGGGTATCCGCAGTGGTGTTTTTCTCTGAAGCAGCCGGCGGACAAACTTCAATCCGAAAATCCAGCGCTGAAGGCGCGTTAATAAAACAAATGGAACACTTGCGGCACGCATGAATGCGTGCCCTGATACTAATCTTCCTCGGACGGACAGCAACTTCCAGTTCCCAAATAGGTTCCTCCCGGCTTCAGGCGGGCAATTTCGCGTGCCGTGACCTGGCAATCGCCGTATAATGGTAAGTTCCCCCCAAGCAGGAGTTCTGGCGGATCACTCCGCCCCTTAATCAAAGGAAGGTGCAGGGATGGCTACTACGGATATTGCGCCCCAGGGTACTGGCGGGCAGTTGGGACGCAAACGCATCGTTAACGACATGAGCATTCAGGTTGCGACCGTGAATGGCTCGGGCTCGCAAAGTTCGAATACGGTTCTGCTGCGGGCGATTTTTCAGATGGGCGTGCCGATTTCGGGCAAGAATCTTTTTCCTTCGAACATTGCCGGCCTGCCGACCTGGTATACGATTCGCGCCAACAAAGATGGCTACATTGGCCGGAAGAAAGAAATCGATTTCCTGGTGGCGATGAATGCCGAGACCGCGCAGGACGACGTAATGTCGCTAGCGGCGGGAGCGTCGGTACTTTATGACGAGCCGCTCGGGCTCGACAAGCTGCGCAACGATTTGATTTTTTATTCGGTGCCTTACGACAAACTGGTGGCGGCGGTTTGCCCTGAGGCGAAGCTGCGCAAACTCGTAAAGAACATGGTGTACGTGGGCGTGGTCGCGCAGCTTCTCGAAATCGAGATGGGCGAAGTGGAGAAGGCGATCCGCAAGCAGTTTGCAGCGAAGGTGAAGGCGGCAAACCTGAATCTGGCTGCAGCGCAGGCGGGATTCGATTATGCAAAGGCGAGCCTGCAGAAACGCGGGGCGTTCTACATTGAGCGCATGAACAAGACCGCGGGGAAGATCATTATCGACGGCAATTCGGCTGCGGCGCTGGGCTGTATGTTCGCCGGATGCACTGTTGTGACGTGGTATCCGATCACGCCATCGTCTTCGCTGGTGGAGACGATGATCGATTACATGAAGGATTATCGCATCGGGCCGGATGGCAAAGCGACGTTTGCCATTGTGCAGGCGGAGGATGAACTGGCGGCGATCGGCATGGTGATTGGCGCGGGATGGGCGGGAGCGCGCAGCATGACGGCCACCGCGGGCCCGGGCATTTCGTTGATGGCGGAGTTTGCGGGGTTGGCTTATTACGCGGAAATTCCAGGAGTGATTTGGGATATTCAGCGGGTTGGGCCTTCGACTGGCTTGCCCACGCGCACTTCGCAAGGCGACATTCTTTGCACTGCGTTTCTTTCGCACGGCGATACCAAACACATCATGCTAATTCCGAACTCGGCGGCAGAATGTTTCAGCATGGCTTCCGACGCCTTCAATCTGGCGGAGCAATTTCAGACGTTGGTCTTTGTCATGTCCGATCTTGATCTCGGGATGAATAACTGGATGTCGGATCCGTTTGAATATCCGACTACGCCGATTAAGCGCGGCAAGGTTTTGGACAAGGCGGATCTGGAGAAGCTGGGCGGGTTTGCGCGGTACAGAGATTTGGATGGGGATGGCGTGGGCTATCGCACGCTGCCGGGAACGGAGCATCCGGCGGCGGCGTACTTTACGCGAGGCAGCGGCCACAACGATAAATCGAATTACAGCGAGCGGCCGGACGATTACGAAAATAATATGGAGCGGCTGAATCGCAAGTTTGAGACAGCGCGATCGTTTGTGCCGCGGCCGGAGATTCTTAAGGGCGAAAAAGCGAAGATTGGAATCATCGCTTATGGAACGTCGCACTGGGGGATTATCGAGAGCCGCGATCAGTTGCGGAATGAATATGCGATTGAGACTGATTATCTGCGGCTGCGGGCTTATCCTTTTACGCGCGAAGTGCACGACTTCATCGAGCAGCATGAACGTGTGTATGTGGTGGAGCAAAACCGCGATGCGCAGATGCTGACTTTGCTCAAGCTTGATCTGAAACCCGAACTGACTACGCGGCTGCGCAGCATCAGCCATCTCGACGGGCTGCCGCTCGATGCGCGTTCCGTCACAGACGAACTCAGCACCATGGAGGGTAAGTAAATGGCGACTACGCCTACCGCAGAACCGAAAAGCAATCGCATCGGCCTGAGTGTTATCGACTACAAGGGTGGCAAGACTACTTTGTGCGCCGGCTGCGGGCATAATGCTATTTCAGAGCGCATCATCGAAGCCATGTATGACATGGGAGTGCAGCCGGAGCGGGTTGCGAAGCTGAGCGGGATTGGTTGCTCGTCGAAGAGTCCCGCTTATTTCATGAACCGTTCGCACAGTTTTAATTCTGTGCATGGACGCATGCCGTCGGTCGCGACTGGAGCGATGTTGGCGAATCGCAATCTGATTGCTTTGGGCGTTAGCGGCGATGGTGACACGGCTTCGATCGGCATTGGGCAGTTTGTTCACCTCATGCGCCGTAATCTGCCGATGATTTACATCATCGAAGATAACGGAGTGTACGGTCTTACCAAGGGGCAGTTTTCCGCAACTGCTGATTTGGGGTCGAAGTTGAAGTCGGGCGTGATCAACGATCTTCCTCCGATCGATACTTGCGGGCTGGCCATCGAGTTGGGGGCCACGTTTGTTGGGCGGTCGTTCTCCGGCGACAAGCGGCAGTTGAGCACGATGCTGAAGGCCGCGATTGCGCATCACGGTACCGTGATGCTCGATGTGGTTTCGCCTTGCGTGACGTTTAACGATCATGAGGGTTCGACGAAGTCTTACAAGTATGTGAAGGATCACGAAGAGACTTTGCAGGAGATGAGCTTCGTCCCGCACTTCGAAGAGATTGATGTGGAGTACGATCCGGGGACGACGGTCAACGTCACGATGCACGACGGTTCCAGCTTGCGTTTGCGGAAGTTGGAGGAGGATTATGATCCGACGAACCGGATTGCGGCTATGACCCGCTTGAGTCAGGCTCATGAACACGGCGAAGTTTTGACCGGGGTGTTCTACGTGAACACCAAGGCGCCAAGTTTTCTCGACATGCTGAATATGGTCGATCAGCCCCTGGCTACGCTGCCGGAATCGGTTACGCGGCCGGGCAAGGCAGCGCTGGAAGCGGCTATGGAAGAGTTGCGGTAAAACGGGTTTCGGCTGTGGGCTCCGCGCTCGGGCCGCCGAAAAGAAAAGCAGGTTCCTCACCCGGCCTTCGGCCCGGTTCGGAATGACAGAATTTTGGAGAGGGTTCGGCCGAGGCTCGATCGCCGAAGCCCGAAGCCCGGTCCGGTCTATTTCGGCGAGGTCGAACTTCCAGACTGCAAGCCTAGTCCTGATCCGTAGTATTCCGCCAAGGCCTTCCGTTCTTCTTCCGTGAGCAAGGCTGCAATCGTGCGCATGGGCTCGTTGATGTCGTTGGTTCGCGTCCCGTTTGCGAATGCTTCGAGCTGGATGAGAACGTAATCCGTGTTTTGGGTCATGAGCGACGGAACTCCGGGACGATAGGCTACCGGGCCATGACAGGCCTGGCACGGCGGAATGCCGCGCTCACCGTCTCCGAAGGAAACCAGGTGCGTCGCGATTGCCGCGTGACCCTGATCGGGCCGGGATTGCGGAAAGGCTCGGTTATCCTGGGGATCGGTGAAGACGGGCAGCTTTGAAAAATAGGCGACGACATCGGCTTCGTCGCGGGGCGAGAGCGAAGCTGCTATGGGGTCCATCGCGTGGGAGAGACGTTTCTGAGTTCGGAAATCTTCCAATTGCTTCCAGATTGCGAGTTTGTTCAGGCCCGCCAGGTTCGGGGTCGACGCTCTTGCGCTGAAACCTTCGTCTCCATGGCAATGGCCGCACCTTTTTGCCAGCAGCAGCCCGCGAAAGGCATCTCCGGAAGACGCCGCCGCTATCGTTTCTGGCGTCCAAGCTACATTGGATGGAACTCGATCTGGGGGACTATCGCCCGCCTGGAGCAAGAGCGCACATGCGGCCAGTGTGACAAGAAGTGTAAAGCCCAAAGTCAGCGCAGCCTTGGGGCGCGGAAGATTCGCGGCAGAAGCCGCAGGCCGGTTATTGCGCAGCACAGGTTCCTCTTTCTCCGGGCTGCAGGGTGGGGAACTGATCGCGCGGCACAACTTTCACTTCTGATCGCATAGCGTAATGTCCTGCACCGCAAAATTCGCGGCAGACGGTTTTGTAGTCGCCGGCCTTGGGAAACTGAAGTTGAGTCTGGCTTACCGTGCCCGGCAAGACTTTCACTGCATCGTCAGTACCGTTGAATGTGAGCGAGTGCACGGCGTCGGCGCTGGTGATGCGAAGATGAACTGGAACTCCAACAGGAACCACGATGCAGTGCGGGATGAACAGGTATTGCTGCGCGATCATGCGCACGGTGACCGAGCCGTCTGAATTTTGTTCGGTTCCTAGATTGTTCTCTACGAACTCTCCCGCCAGGTGCAGCGACAGAGGATCGACGTGATGGCCCCTAAGAAAATGCAGAAGAGGAACGTCGATCTGGTAGTAGCGCGTGGCAGGGATCAGGCTCAGGGCGAATGCCCAGAGGAACAACGTTCGCAGCTTTCGCCAGTTCACAGGTCGCTCGATTTACTGGGCAGCTTCCAGTTCTTTCAACACGGCGCTGCAACGCTCGCAGACTGTCGGATACGTTTTGTCCTCGCCAACGCGGGTTGAGTAATTCCAGCAGCGCTCGCACTTGGCTCCATCCGCTTTCTTCACTTCGACGTGTACGCTTGCTGTGCCATTGCCGGAGGCCTGAGTCAGCGTTGCTGCGGAGACGATGAACAGATAACGCAGTTCGTCAGCGTGGCGAGACAGCACGGAATAGATTGTGTCAGGAGCAGAAATGCTAACTTGGGCCTCGAGGCCGGTGCCGATGAGCTTATTGTTGCGCGCTTCTTCGAGCGCTTTGAGAACCTCATCGCGGACGGAACGAAGCGTTATCCAATCCTGAGCGGACTTCTCATCGCAGGCAGCGCCGTTCGCGCCAAGAATTTCCGCCGCGGAAGGGAACAGCGCGAGGTGCACGCTTTCGCCTCGTCCCGTGGTCTTCGGCAAGTAATCCCAAACCTCTTCTGAGGTGAAGCTCATGATGGGAGCAAGGAGACGAACCAGAGTTTCTCCGATATGCCAGATCGCGGTCTGCGCACTGCGGCGCTTGGGCGACTTAGGCGCGGAGATGTAAAGGCGGTCTTTCAGCACATCGAAATAGAACGCGCTGAGGTCGACGATACAGAAATGATTCAGACGATGATAGATCTTGTGGAAGGCGAACTCGTCATATGAGGTGCGCACATCGGCGGCGAAGGCCTGAGTCTGGCACAGCATGTACTGATCGAGTGGTTCCATGTTCTCGAATGCAACCGCACCGGCCTCGGGATTGAAGTCTCCGAGATTTCCGAGGATGTAGCGGAAGGTGTTGCGAATCTTGCGATAGTTTTCGGCGACCGTCAGCATGAGGCGCTCTGAGCCGACGACGTCTTCACGGAAATCGACCGACGCTACCCACAAGCGAACGACTTCTCCACCGAGCCTGTTCGCGATGTCGACAGGGTCCACGTCGTTGCCACGCGACTTTGACATGGCCTGGCCCTTTTCGTCGAGCGTCCATCCGGGCGTGACTACATTTTTGTACGGCGGAGTTCCGTGCGTGCCCATGGCACAGAGCAGAGACGACTGGAACCAGCCGCGATATTGGTCACCTCCTTCGAGATAAAGATCGGACGGCCAGGGATACGTGGGCTCATCGGCGATGAGCGCGAGGTAGCTTGCGCCGGATTCGAGCCATACGTCGAAGATGTCGGTTTCCTTCTCGAACTTCGCGCCGCCGCAGTGCGGGCATTTGGTGTCTGCGGGAAGAAGCGAGTCAGGTTCGGATGTGAACCAGGCATCGGCGCCAGAGCGCGCGAACAGCTCAACGACTTTCTTGTTGATTGCGTGATCGTTGAGCGGCTTGCCGCAGCCTTCGCACAGAAAAACTGCAATAGGCACGCCCCACACGCGCTGCCGGGAGATGCACCAATCGGGGCGCGTCGCGATCATGTTTGAGAGCCGCTCTTCGCCCCATGCGGGATCCCACTGCACGTGTTTGATTTCTGCGAGCGTGTGCTGGCGCAGAATGTCGTCCTTGGACTTCTCACCCGGCATGGGCGTTTCCATCGAGATGAACCACTGCTCGGTAGCACGAAAAATGACGGGATTGTGGCAGCGCCAGCAGTGTGGATAGGAGTGCTCGGTTTTTTCCGCATGAAGAAGAGCGCCGCGGCTTTTGAGCAAGTCGATGATCGGCTGATTGGCTTCCCAGACACGCTTGCCGGCGTATTCCGGCAGACCGTTGCGCAGAATGCCTTTTTCGTCGACGTTGCTGGTGGCGTCGAGACCATACTTCATGCCGGTGATGAAGTCTTCAGCGCCGTGCGAGGGCGCGGTGTGGACTACGCCGGTGCCGGTGTCCATGGTGACGTACTCTGCGAGCACGCCGAGGATTTTGCGATCGAGGAAGGGATGCTGAAAGTTCAGGTGCTCGAGCTTGCGGCCGGGGAAGTGTGCCAGTTCGCGCGGATCGGCCAGGTTACACTTTTCCGCAACATCTTTCGCCAGCTTCGATGCCACGATGTAAACCTCGCCGCCGGATTCGAGCGCGACATATTCTTCATCCGGATGAAAGGCCACGGCCATCGACGCGGGCAAGGTCCAGGGCGTAGTGGTCCAGATAATGGTTGAAACTTTTTTCCCTGCTAGCGCGGGATCGATTTTCGATGGATCGTCGAGCAGCGCGTATTTCACCCAGACGGTTGGGTTGGTGTGGTTCTCGTACTCGACCTCGGCTTCGGCTAGCGCAGTCTCGTCGTGCATGCACCAGTAGACGGCGCGCAGGCCTTTGTAGACGAATCCATTTTCGTAGAACGAGAAGAAAGTGGAAAGCACTACCGACTCGTACTGCGGATTCATGGTGGCGTATGGCCGGTCAAAGCGGCCGAAGACGCCGATGCGCTTGAACTGTGTGCGCTGCAAGTCGAGAAACTTCTGGGCGTACTTGCGGCATTCCGCGCGAACGTCGGTGGGACGCATCTGCAATTTCTTGCCGCCGAGTTCCTTATCGACTTTGATTTCGATGGGCAGGCCGTGGCAATCCCAGCCGGGGACGTAAGGCGCGTCGAATCCCGCCATGGTTTTCGACTTGACGATGAAATCTTTGAGGCACTTGTTGAGCGCCGTGCCCATGTGGATGGGACCGCTGGTGTAAGGCGGGCCATCGTGCAGAATGTAGGCGCCTCTGTCGGAACCCTTGCGGGCCTCGCGAATGCGCTCGTAGATTCGCATCTCTTCCCAGCGAGCCAGCATTTTTGGCTCATTCTGGGGCAGGTTGGCCTTCATGGGGAAGGCGGTCTTGGGCAGATTGATGGTCTTCTTCAGATCGTCGAACGGCACCCGGTGTGGTTCTCCAAATGATTGAATCTTCTCATTATAGGGAGAGGTGCGGGGAACGTCTATGCGAGCGGAACCGGGAACTCGGAAATACACTTCGTAAACGGGCGCGAGAAGGGGTACAATTTCGGTAGGGACGTGGAGTTCCGGGCTAGGATCGCCCACTGAGGCGGCCAGGGCCTGATTCTGATTTTGGATTTTTATTGCGGAATTGCAAGAAGAATATCCGATGGGCAACTTGTTGGTATGCCTGCTCATCTGTGTAAACGGGGCTTTATCAGAAAGATAGCCTGTTCACTACTCTGACGGGGAACTGAACTTACTAGGAACCGCAACCGGGGAATAATGGCATCCTCAGAAGTAAATCCGAACGTTAATCCTAATCCAGGCAGTGAGCCGGATCTTCATCTTCTGATGGCTCCGAGTGAGCCGCTATGGAAGTCGCTATTCCAGGGGCTGGACGAGTTTTTCTTTCCCAAGAAACTTCCGCCTCTGAAACTGGAATCGAAGCCGATTCCGGTGAAGGATATCTGGGGCTTCTACAATTACAAGAAGAATGGGGCGATGGGTTCGACGGCAGCGCACGTGATCGTGATTGCTCTGATCATCGGCGGCACGATTCTTGTGCGGCGCGCCTTGCCGAAAGCCGAGGCTAAGCCGCAGACCGCGATTTCGTTGATCGATCCCGGGGATTACACGCTGAAGCCCGCGCCCACCCAAGCTGGCGGCGGCGGAGGCGGCGGGGATCGCGATGTACTTAAAGCATCGCAGGGGCGTTTGCCGAAGTTCTCGATGCAGCAAATCACGCCGCCCGCGGCTGTGATTCGAAACGAGAACCCTAAGCTGGCGGTTGAACCTACGGTGGTTGTGCCTCCCGACATTCAGGTTGCGCAGCTTAACATGCCGAACCTTGGCGACCCGAAATCGACTGCGGTCATTCCGTCGAACGGGACAGGGTCAGGCAGCGGTATTGGATCGGGATCTGGTGGCGGTGTTGGCTCGGGCACAGGGCCGGGCGTAGGTCCGGGAACTGGCGGCGGCATGGGCGGAGGTGTTTTCCGCATCGGCAAGGGCGTGACCCCGCCGCGCGTGATTTATCAAACCGATCCGGAGTTTTCCGAAGAGGCGCGCAAGGCGAAGTATCAGGGAACCTGTGTTCTGGGCCTGGTGGTCGACGCCAACGGCCATCCCACGGCGATTCGGGTGATTAATGCGCTGGGCATGGGTCTTGATGAGAAGGCCATCGAATCCGTCAAGAACTGGAAATTTGAACCGGGTAAGAAAGACGGGCACGATGTAGCGGTTGAGATTGCGGTTGAAGTTGACTTTCACTTGTACTGAGTTTTTCCGCTCTTAGTTCTCGTTTTTCATTGCGCTAAACCTTTCGAAGCACCGCCAGGTGCGATAGCACTCGCTGTTTAAATCCCAGCCTGTTGTACAACTCGATCGCGCGCACATTGTCTTCGCGCACGTGCAGGAACGGCGTTTCACCTCGCTCGCATATGCGACGCATCACCTCCATCATCAGGATGCGGGCGTAGCCGTGGCCAGTGTGGTCGGGATGTGTGCAGACGGCGCTCACCTCGGTGTAGCCGGGAACTTTCAGTCGCTCGCCGGCCATGGCTACAAGCTTTCCGTCGCGCCGAATTCCCAGGTATGTTCCCAGTTCATGAGTGCGCCGGTTGAAGGGGCCGGGCTTTGTGAGCGCAGTGAGTTCCAGCATTTCAGGCACGTCCGCTGCGCCGAGATCGACGATCTCTTGATCAGACGAGGATCGCGGGGGCGGAGCGCTCGCCTCGTACACCATCTGAGGCATTGTGGTGGAGGCGACGAGGTTCCATCCGGGGCGTGGTTCGTGAGGCGTGGCGAGAAAAAGCGCAATCGTTCCCGGTCCGTGCAGCAGTCCCGCCAGCGATTCGTATCCTCGGTCTGTCGGCTCGAGAAATGCGGACAGGGAAGTGATCTCCGGTATGAATCGGCGGGCTTGATCGAAGGACTCGGCGAACTTGGCGTACCGCGTCATTAGAGAGTGCCAGATCACGTTGTCGAGAGGATGCATGTCTAGTTAACGGAATTAATTTCAGGGTAGAGTGATCGGATGCCCCTCAGGCACAGTAATTCTATGCGTCTGTTCCCTCCGGGGCCCTTTATTCCTTCAAGTCCACGTGCTGTACCCCCTCGATCGTATGACCGAGAAATCGCTCGCCCAATCGCCGGAATTTCTCGACTGAGTCCGTGGCGAAGAACTTGAGACGGGGCAGAGCGCGGCGTTCTTCGTCGGCGGCTGGTGAAGCGGGCAACAGAGTCTGCAGGTGCGCGGCGACGGCGTGAGCCGTGGATTCCGCCGAATCGACGATGCTCACGTGCGCGGGCGCCACTCGGCGCAGCATCGGCTTGAGCAGCGGATAGTGCGTGCAGCCGAGCACGAGGGCATCGGCGTCGTGGAAGCCGTGGGCAAAAGCCTCGTCCAGATAAATGCGGGCGACCTGTTCCGTAACCGCGTGCTCGACCCATCCTTCTTCGACCAGCGGAACCAGTAACGGGCAAGCTTTCTCCTGCGCATCGAGGCCGCGGGCCTCAAGAGCTTTCCGGTAGGCGTGGCTGCTGACTGTAGCCTCGGTTCCGATGACCACAACTCGCTTATTCTTGCTGACGGAAGCGGCTGCCTCGGCGCCGGGCTCTACTACGCCGACGACAGGCACATGCGCCGCAGCCTTGATACGGTCGAGTGCGAGCGCGGTCGCGGTGTTGCATGCGATGACCAGCAGCTCGGCTCCGTGGGCTTCGAGGTAGTGGGCTGCCTCAACTGCATAACGCGCTACAGTTTCAACTGATTTGGAGCCATAGGGAAGGCGCGCGGTATCGCCAAAGTACAGGTAGTCAGCGCCGGGGATGAGTTCAAGTAAAGCTTTAAGAACGGTAAGGCCGCCGAAGCCGGAATCGAATACGCCAATAGTGGAACGCCGGAGAGTCACCTTAAAGCAACCCAAGGCGCTTTAAGTCTTGGGTTCTCAGTTGGACGTTGGCAACAGAGCCGCTTCCGGTCTCGGATACTTCTTTGATGGTGGATTCAACGACGTCTCTGCGAAGGCGGAGCGGTTTACTTTCCAGGAAAGTTCTCAGAGATCCTCCCCCATCGATCTGCTTTGACGGCACTGCACCACCCCCCGAATGCGGCAAATATATGACCGAGTACTTGTCGAGATCGCCCCCCCTTGCATTCGTCAATGCCACTATATCTATCGAGCCGTGATACAGATAGGCATCTTCGACGAAGCTTCCGGCGATTGAAGCATTTACGACGCGAAACGTTTCGTGCGGCACGGCCCTGCTCTCTTTTTCCAGTGACTTCAACACTCGGTCATTGGGACTCCTCAGGAAAACGGTCGCGGCAGCCATATCATCGCCCACTCCTCCTCGTTGCAGCGCTCGATTTACTTCGTTGTAGGCCTCCAGAGGCCCCTTAGTGTCGACCAGAGGGGTTGCAACTATAAACTGCCATTCTTCACGCTGGGGAACGAACGCCCAGAGGTATACATTCACGGGTATCGACGCTCGCGTGAGCGTGGCAACAATTCGCCTACCGACCTCGATATCGTGGTTTACCAACGCTGCCGTAGCCATTGCATTACCCCGTTCCTTCCTGCCACTGCCCGATACAGGTCTCTTGCATTCAAGCCGCCAGTAGCATATCTGCTAATGATGTCCCAGTCTTTTACAACATCCCATCTGTTCTTGAACAAAATACTATTTTGTCTAGCTACGTCCAATGCGACTTGCAGTTTCGCGGCTCTAATAAGGTCAGTTAGGGTATGCGTGTAAATGTACCTGAGGGCCTTCTGATCGGGCGGAAAATCATAGCGTCGAGTGTTCTTGGCGATGCAGGCTTTTATCGCACATTCGACTGCCAGCCCCGTGAGGTAGTAGGCGCCCTCTGAGTTGCCGTTCTGAAGTAAAACACGAGCATCTCTGAGCCTGAGTCTGGCGAGTTGCTGAAATTCACGACGAGTCTCTGCCATACGACTAACGGGTGGAGGCTGAAGAAGAGTTTACCGTAAAATTCTGCACCGGCCTAGAGTCGCAGCACGTCCCTGGTGGGATCGGCGCGCCATGCGGGCAGGTGCGCGGATGACCGAGGAATGTGCAGATTTTGTCGGTAGCTTCGGGCGAGAGAATGTGTTCGAATTTGCAGGCCTGCTGCTCGATTTCCGATTCGCTATCCATCGCCAGGCTGTCGGTGAAAAGACGCTCGGCCAGGCGGTGACGCCGGATGATGCTGCCAGCGCGTTCGCGGCCGCGGGGCGTGAGTTCTACGATCAGCGTGCCATCGCCAATCGAGGCGGCAACCGGCTTGAGAGCGTCGTGGCACGGATTCACAAACGGTTTGTGATCGTGCGGATGAGGAGGATGCGGCGCAGAAACCACCAGCCCCATCTGAATCATCTTTTCAATCGCAAGGCTGACGGGCAGCGCGCCATGGACCTCCATGCGCTCGACTTCGGCAATTTCGCCGTGCTCGGCCAGTACCCAGAGTTCTTCGAGCACCTCGTCGAACTGCTCTTCGTCGGCCATGGCAAAAACTTCCTGCGATTCGATCTTGCCGTGGTGGAACTCAATGCGCCGGTCGGCCAAGCGCGCGACTACCGGATCGTGCGTGACCATCACGATGGTGCGCCCTTGCTGATGAAACTCGCGCAGAAGGCGCAATACTATTTCTTCGTTTAGCCCGTCAAGATTTCCGGTGGGTTCATCGGCGAGAATAATCTTCGGATCATTGATCAACGCCCTCGCGATGCACACGCGCTGCTGCTCGCCTCCGGAAAGCTGCGATGGCAGATGGTGCGCGCGATCGCCGAGACCTACACGAGTAAGGGCGTCAATCGCCTCTTTCTCATCGGTCATACTATGGAAGTACTGCGCCAGCATGACGTTCTCGACCGCGGTCAGAAATGGAATGAGATGAAACTGCTGGAAGATGAATCCAACCTTTTCCGCGCGCACGCGGTTCAGCTCGGCAGCGGAAATGCCGGCAACGTTCTGACCGTCGAGCCAGATTTCACCGGAGGTGGGACGGTCTAGGCAGCCAATTAGATTTACCAACGTCGATTTGCCCGACCCCGAAGGACCCATGATGGAAAGCCATTCACCTTGCGCAACATGCAACGAGATGTGATCGAGCGCATGAATCGCGCCGTTCTGATTTTCTTTGCCGCTCGCATTCTCGTTTCCCGCGGCCTTAGCGGGGTAGAGCTTGGTCACGTTCTTGATCTGGATCATTTCACTCTCCCCTCAAGATCACTGCTGGTTGCACCCTGCGCAACAGCGATATCGGAAGGATCGCCGAAAGCAACGTTACCACTATGCTCCCGGCAAGTACAAAGGGCAAAACGCTCATTCGTGGAACGACAGGAGCGTGGAAGTTAACGCGGCCGATCCAGGCGGCTATCCCGATACCGAGAACAAATCCAATGACGGCGCCAGTGGCGCCTAGAGCTGCCGCTTCAGCTGCGAAAAATCCATTCAGCAAACGGTCGGAGGCACCCAGCGCTTTCATAATGGCGAAGTCGCGGCGGCGGTCGAAGACCCATCCCATCAGCGTGGAGAGCACGCACAGCGCGGCCGCGAGAATGATGAGCGCAGCGGCGGCCAGAAGCGTGGCGCGAGTCTTGCCTAGAACGCGAGCCTCACCTTCCATAATTTGACGGACCGGTCGAACATCGGCGGATGGGATCGACTGCTCCAACTGACGCATGATAGCCGCAATCTCTTCCGGAGATCCGGTGGCAGCGACCTCGATAGTCGACGGTTGAACTCCGCTCCATGCGACAAAATCTGCCAGCGCAAGATACACGCGGCTGTCTTCTGCCGAGCCAGTCTGCACCGTTCCCGTTGGTGTTAGATGAATAGTGTGTCCCTGAAAAGTGAGATCGAAGGGCCCGTTTTTTGGCGAGACCACTGAGGCTGCGCGCACACCGATCAGTGCCTGCTGCCTCGCCGACGGCCAACTGCTCACCGACCACCAGCGGTCGAGTAGCTTGACGCGATCGAAATCTGTGCCGGCCACGACCACCGCTTGACCGTCGGTGGTCCGCGCCACTACCAGCGCAAACGGCGCGACCACGCCGCGTCCGGCAAGCGTGGATTCCACGCGCGCGAGAGTGCCGGCGGGCAGGGAAGCGCCTTCTTTTCCAACAAGAATGACGTTCGCCCCATAGTTGCGGAACTCGCGCCGTAGCTTGGCTTGTACATCGATGTAAAGATTCAACATCGCCGTGGCGACGGCAGCTGCGACCACCATGGCGAACAGCGCGGAGGCGGCGCGTCCGCGACGAAGCACAGCAGCGCGCACCAGCATCCGAATGAACATCGACGTGTGCGGAGAGTTTGCCCGACCAGCAGCTACGTTTTGCGAGTTCGCGGTCACAGTTGACCTCGCAGGGCAAACACTGGATCCAGCCGCACTGCATTGCGAATGGCGGCGGCGCTTCCTGCAAACGTAACGATTACTGCGATCCCGAGAATCACGGGCAAGAGCACGGGCGGAATCGCGATGTCAGAATTAAAGATGGAACGCCCGATCTGATGCGCGAGTAACGCGCCGGCAGCAAAGCCTACGAAACCGCCGATCAGCGCGAGCAGCGTAGCTTCGGCGAAAAAGATGGAAGCGACCGCGACCTTTCCTGCGCCCAGAGCTTTCATCAACCCCACTTCCGCGCGACGCTCGAAGATCGCCGTTGCCATGGCCGCCGAGACTGCCAACGCCGAGGCAAATAACGCGGCCAGCGTGATTAGAAATATCAGGCCCTCGATGCGCGTGAGCACTGCGCCCTCGTTCTGCGCGACCTGGCGAATCTGTTCGGCGTGCGAATGCGGAATCGCTTCCTGCAACTGAAATGCAATCGACTGCGGATACGGCGAGCAGTACCAGCGGTCATAGATCGGTCCAGACATGCTCTTGGGGTCGCGGCGGGCGAATGCGTCCTCAGGCTTGGTAAGAGCGCTCACGTAGATGCGGCGCACCGCGCCCGGTTTGCCGAGTATCTCTTGAGCCAACGCGATCGGCGCGATGATCTGATCGTCTTCGATTCCGCCTGTCGAGAGAATTCCGCTCACATGCAACTGGCGACCGGAAAGCGTGACTTCAACGCCGGGCTTTGTAGACAACTTCGTCGCCAGCCGCTCTCCGATCACAACGTCGCGCGAACTGTCGTCAGGCCAGCTTCCTGAAACCTTCCACCAGGGATGCGTTGTTCGGACTCCAGTGTTGAATTCCTCTTTGCCGAAGGAAACTTTCTTCGCGAAGTACGTACCGAGCAAAGTAAGGTTTTCCGTTTCGCGGTTGCGCTGCAGCGTAACGCTTACGGGGAGCATCGGTGAAAATCCGGTGATGTTGTTATGCCAGAATGTTCCTTTAATTTTCGGCAGGTCGGCCTCATTCAGGAATGCGCCATCGCTCTGCGGCTTCAGGTTGACGCCGCCAATCTCCACGTCCAGCGTGTCTTCCTGCGGGGTCACAAGTATGTTCGCGCCGATGGTGCGCAGTTCGCGATTAATCTTGTCGCCAATGTCGGTGGCGACTCCAATCATCGCTGTAGCCACAGTAACGCCCAACGTGATGGCTGCCCCGGCCAGCAACTTGCGCTGCTTCTGGCGGCGGAAGGATTCGTAGACGAGCCGCACGAACATCGCTTACTGTTTTTCAAACACGCGGCCGCCGGCCGCAATGTTCGCCTCCTGAATAATCACGGAGTCTGCGGTCTGCGTGGCCTCGAGCGGAATCGGATTACAACCGCCCTTCACGCCCACGGACTGCGGATTGATTGGAGCGGCGCAGTTCTTGCAAATAACTCCATTGCCTGATTTGTAGAAGCCGACCGCGCCGCAGATCTCGCAGGCATCGAACACCGTGGCAATTTTGCCATCGGGCTTTTGATAGAGCCAGAAGCGGACCGCAACACCATTTTCCTGCGCCTGGAAGCGATGCAAGTCCCCGTCGGAAACTTGGGCAAGCGGAATCTTCACCTGACCGTTCGTAAAAGTAACTTCCGTGGCGGGCGACAGCGCGCTCGCGCTCTTAGCGTAGACAAACTCAGCAGTCACCATCCCGATAAAGAGAAAAGAAAACGTGTAGACCGAAGTCATCCATAAGCGTTCTTTGCGGGCGCTCCAAATCGCTTTTCGGCGCTCAGCCGCTGACGTGGATACCAGCACCGGCTCGCGCCGCTTGGCATCGAACAACACCATCAACGCGGCCAGGGCGAAAATCGTCACGAAGAAGAAAAGATCGTTGCGCACAATTGGCCCGATGATCGCCATTTCGGTCCTCGACGAAGCAATCACTCCGCTTTCCGACAACTCATGCAGACCGGAAACCACGAGCTGCAACGCCACCAGAAACAGGATCGCCGTCGTAACCCGGAAGAATTTCTGCAGATTAATCCGCACACTGCCCTTGACGAACATCACGCCGAAGGCAATCGAAGCCAGCACGCCGAACAGCGTGCCCAGAAAGCTCATTAGTTCGGTTGAGTTGAGAGATACGGCGGAAAGAATCAGCACGGTCTCCGCGCCCTCGCGCAGCACCATCAGGAACACAAAGAAGAACAGCCCGATCCACGCGTCGTTACCGGCCAGCAGGCCGACTTTGCCTTCGATCTGGCCTTTTAGTTTGCGCCCCGTCTTCATCATGAAAATAACCATGGTGATGACGAAGAAGGCGGCGACCAGCATAATCCAGCCTTCGAATACATCTTCGTTCCAGTTCAGCCGTGAAATTACTACGGCGATCCCGATGCTGCCGACGAACGCCGCACCGAGAGCCGCATATACAGTCTTGCGCAGATCGTTCCGGCCAATCTTGGCCAGGTAGGCCAGCGTGATGCCGACGATCAGGGCGGCCTCAACCCCTTCGCGGAGCGTAATGATGAAAGCCTGTAGCATTTATAAGTGACCTGAGTTTCTGAAAATACTGAAAACGATCTTGAAAATGAATTTCAATTTCAATTTAAAGGATATGCCGCAGGCCGCGGGGGCGTCAATCCGCGGCGTCACAAATGCGCGTGATCGGCATCACACGGCGAATCTGGGGATTAAACGGGATTCGCGGCGCGGTCGGCCTGCGTGATGGGAGTCTTCGCCAACGACGTTTTCGACTCGCCAATCAAGCGCAGGCAGAGTCTTAATCTTAGGGGCTTATTTCAGACCGAGCTCGCCATCGTACTGCCGGATGACCCCGTAGCACTCGCAGGCAGAGTCTTCAAGTTTCTTGCGGTTCACGATCTTGACTGCGCCACGCGTGTACTCGATGAGTCCCTTCTTCTGCAACGCGCCAGCGGCCAGGCTCACGGTAGGCCTGTCTGTCCCCAGCATGGTTGCCAGAAAATCATGGGTGATGGGCAGCGCGCCCGAATCCACTCGATCCTGAGTCATTAGCAACCACCTCGCCAGGCGCTGCTTAATATCGTGCAGCCGATTACAAGCGGCGGTTTGTGCCACCTGCATACCCCGAATTGCGGCATAACGGTTCAACATCATTTGCAGGTGTGGAGTGGATTGCAGCGTCTTTTGCAAAGCGCCGACTTTTACCCGAAATCCGTCCCCCGCGACTTGTACCACCGCCCGCAGCAGGCCCCTGCTCAGGCCAACCGCCGCCGGCGCTCCCGTGAAGCCCTCATTGCCAACTACGCCCGCTTCGGCGGTTCTTCCATCCTTCATTACGACTACAAGAGAAATCAACCCTCGATTCGGGAAGTAGGCAAACTCCAGCCTTCCGCCCGTCTCGTGAAGGACCAGATGGTTGGGCAAGCGGACGTACTCCAGGTAAGGGCGAAGTGAGTTGTACTCACTATCGGAGATTGATAGAAGTATTTTGTTGCTGACTGGCTTACCCGCGGGATTCGTCCGCTCGCCAGACTGCACGGTTTGGAGGTCTTTGCGCGCCACGAGCCAGGAACCGAAAAGCCTCCAGGACGCGGGGATGCACTCAACCCGCTTTAATGTGCGGAACAGGAATTCCGCTTGTTTCGTCTACTCGGCGCAGTATACAGGCTCCAACAGTCTGCTTCGGTAGGGTATCTTACATTGGCCTCACGGCTGCGGCGCCCCAAACATCGGCGGCACGCGAAACTTGACCAGGACTTGAACGATTCCGCGTCGCCTCAAAACACCAGCCCGAAATCAGACATTCCACGAACGAAACTCTTCCGTAGGACGCCCGACAGACCATTCAAATTGGCGCCTGTAAAATTTGGCGGCATGAACCGGAACCTTGTGTGGATTGAGCAACAGCGTTTTCGGGGTTTTGGTTGTTCCCAATGTGGCTGGCGGTTCAAAGCGTCTGGAACGCCGACCGGCAGCTCATTCAATGAAATGATGCGCAACTTCGAGTCGCAACGCGACAAAGAGTTTAGATCGCATGTTTGCGCCGATCACCCCAAAGAGGCCAAACACCCGCCGCTTTAATTTCCGAACGAATCGCGTGCGCCCGTTAGTGATAGGTGAGCAGGCCTTAGCGCTCATAACCGCTTCAAGAACCCGCTCGAACAGGTCGGAACCTACGGGCCCTTCGCGCTCACCGCCGCCGTCGAATCCCTCTGCGTAAGCAGGACAGTCACCGAATTAGTCGTATTGCTAGCGGCAGCCAAATCCGGCACGCCGTCACCGTTGAAGTCTCCCACGGCCGCGTACACAGGGTCTGTCGCCACCGCAGGACTGATCGCTGGAGCGAAGTTTCCATTTCCCGCGCCCAACAGAACTGTGATCGTATTGCTGCCGGCATTGGCCACGGCGAGATCGGGCTTGCCGTCTCCATTGAAGTCCGCTACTACTACGGAGTAAGGAACTGACCCCGTCTGCGGACTCACCGGCATCTGCACAAACGTTCCGTTCCCCTTGCCGATCAGAATCGTCACCGTACCCAGCAGCGGATAGCCGTCGTTCTGGTTCGCGACAGCCAGATCAAGAATGCCATCGCTGTTGAAATCCGCGGCGGCGATCGCCAGGGGCTCAATGCCCGTCGCCGGGCTCTCAGCCACTTGCTTAAATGTTCCATCGCCGTTGCCCAGCAGAATCGTCACCGAGCTTGGAGCCAGTTCCCCTCCGTTGTCAGCGACCGCAAGGTCGGCAATGCCATCTCCGTTAAAGTCGCCCACGGCGGTCGCCGCAGCGCCTCCAGTAATCGCAATCGACGGCTTCGCCGTGAACGTTCCATCGCCGTTGCCCATCAGCACCGTAATCTCATAGGCCGTCACAACCAGGTCAGTCTTGCCGTCGCTGTTGAAGACTCCCGTGTCGACCTTGAACACGCCCTCCGGCACGTAGATCGGCGTTAGCGGCGTGAAGCTGCCATCGCCATTGCCCAGCAGCACCTGCACTTCGCTCGCATCCGGCAGGGAGATGGCAAGGTCGGGCTTGCCATCGCCGTTGAAATCTCCCACGGCAGCATTGTTCACATTTTGCCCGGTCAGGGGAAACACAGGCCCAGCTTCAAACGTGCCATTGCCCTTCCCCAGAAATATATTCACGTCGGTGTACGAGGTAAAAATGCTGTAGACGGGGACGGCCATGTCCAGCTTGCCGTCGCCATTGAAATCAGCCACAGCGACGAATTGCGGGTAAGGGTCCGTTGCCGGGTTGCTGGAGTTGTGGAAGCTTACGCGGGGCACGCCTGCTGATTCGGAGCCAGCAGCAGCCGGAGCGGCGCTGGCGGGGGCGCTATCCGAAACGCCGGCCCAACCAGATGTGCACAAGCACGCAGCAAGCGTGACGGTAAATAGGCTTCTCCCGTACGAAGTGATTTTCATGGCTCCTCCACATCCGGGCCAACACGGCGGTGGTTCGTCCCGTCGGCCTGCCGTCGGACCCCGGTTCAGGGCCTCACCATTTCAAATCATGTAACGGGCGAAAACAAGCTCTCGCAATCACAACTGCTCCGGACCGACATAGGCCTGAAAGTCCCAGCCATCAGTCAGCCGCCGATGGGCGCCCTCACGGTGATAAAACGCTGCGGAGCGTTCTTGTCTAGTTTAAGCCGGAGTTCCAACGGGTTGAACCCCTCATGATCGAAGCGGAGATAGTAGACCCCCTTCCCGCGCTGTCGAGAAAAAAGTGAAAATGTCCCTTAGTATCCGTCGCGGTCGAGCGCAGTACTGCAACCCACTCGCCGGTGCAGTCTGTCACTATCATGTCCTGGATGGGAGCGCCCGAAGGATCGAGAACAACACCCTCAACTCCCTGAGCGGGCTGGGGCTCTTCAATAACGACAAGTTCCCGAACTGCCGACGCGGAACTGACGGAGAATGCGCATGCAAGGACGATGGCTGTTACCCGAAACACAGAGCCATTATCCGCTGTGCATTCCTTTCAGGCAAGGAATGGATAAGAGCTTGATATCGACGATTTCATTCACAACCGTTTCAAAAACGCCTCAGCCAACTCAAACTGCGGAAACAATTTCTCCTCAGCCTGAAACTCTGCCGAATGCACACACCGCCGGCTGCCGCGAAGCCTCACGGGATGCTTCAGGTGCAGCATCTCGTGGTAAACGATATATTCGACAGCGTAGCGGGGAACCAGAAACTGATCGAAGATGCGGCTGATCACGATCGCATTGTGCGCCGGATCGTAATGCCCGAGAATGCGGCGGGTCTTCGTCGGGCTCCAACTCATGCGCGGACGTCCAAGCAATCCATGGAAAAAGCGCCGGTTCAGATCCTCGAAAACCGCATCGAGATCGTACACGCGGCCTTGCGGAGAATGCAGTTGCTTGCGTCCGCGCATCTGCCGCACCAGGTGCGCCTTGCGCACAACTTCATGGCTGCCCACATATTTTCGATAGCGGGCCGCCTGGCTGCGGTCGATGGGCTTGCGGTACATCTTGGCCAGCAGGATGTGGGCGATGGCTCGCACCACCGCCTCAGGAGCGCCTTCAAGCAGATCGGAAAGCCGCACCAGCAACCGGCCTTCGCGCAATCGAATGGTGTTGTTGACGTTGGCGAAGGCAAAAAACTCGATCTTCAGTTCAGGCGGCGCAGCCCCGGGACGCAACTGCCGGTGTTCCTCATGAAAAAGTTCGAGCAATCCCTCGCGCACGATGAGGCAAGATTAACACGGCTTCCGCCTCTCGGCTTCCGGACCAGACTTGACACTGACTGAACGCAGCGACGACTGAAGATATCAAACCCGGAAGCCGGGCGCCGGAAGCCGCGTTACTCCGACGAATTCCCATAAGGCTTCGTGTCCGACTTCTTCCGATGCTTGGCAGCCTCCTCCTGCTCAACCAGCAGCTTGCGGTGATCTTGCAGCGAAGTGGTGACTGTATCGAGGGTGTTAGTCAGACTGAATTCGTACTGGCTCACTTCCTCCGCAGGCACGTCGGCCGCTTCTTTCAACGTGCGTAACCGGCCTTTGAAGTCCACGTCAGCTTCGATGATCGTCTTCAAAGGTTTGCGAATATCGTCCTTGCGGTCGATGTAGGTTTCGATGTTGTCATTCAGCTCATCGTAGATCAGCAGAAATTCGTCGAGCTTGTCATGAGTTTGCCGGGGCCGGTCTTTCGTCTTCGGATCACTGCGCATCTGCTCCATCGCGACCAGGCGCGCCCGCGCAAACTTCACATAGAGGCCCAGCCGCAACTGGGGCTGCCAGCTGGTATCGCGGATCTCATCCACCTCAGACTGCGTGAATGGATCGCGGTGACTCTGCGCCGGCGCAACCGCAGCCATCAGCAACAGCGTCCCGAGAAACATGTATACGCGAAACGAGAAAACCGTCATTTCTTAGCGCCTTTCGGAAACATCGCCGCCAGCAGATCGTCGCGAATGCGCTCGAGGCGGTCAATAGTAGTCTGAATCTGATCCTGATCTTCGTGCGAGACCGCGTGTTTCATGGCGGCCAGCTTGCGGGTCATCTTGCGGATCGCAATCTCGCTTGGTTTTTCATGCTTATGCGATTGGACGGCATAATCGCGCGCCAGTTCAGAAAATGCGACAACATCCACCAGCGCAGCCTTGCCTTGCTCGCTATCGCCCGCAACGTAGAACTTGTCGGCGGCATCCAGTTGCCGCTCCGATATATGAATGCACAGAACCGGGCGCTCGCCGACAGAAGCATTGGCAACTCGCCCCTTCAGTTCTTCAACGCCAGGCTGTTCGCCGCCGGCAGACATTGCGGGCATGGCCAACGCCGATAACAAAAGGCCCAGCGCCGCAACCCACCTGACTCGTAAGTGTTCTCTCGCGAACCCCATGAAATTCCATCGCGGCTACTTCTTCGGCTCGATGGCGATGAGCCGATGCGTCGCCTGCCACTCCTGTTCAGGATACTTCCCGTTGGCCGCCTTAAGGAAGAGGTGATAGTTTGCGGACGCGTTCTTGAAGTCGCGCAGATGATCGTAGGCCGACGCCCGCATGAAGTATGTGATGGGATTTTCGGGCAAAAGTTTGGCTCGGGCGTCCAGGGCGTGGATTACGAGAGGGTATTCCTCGTTTTCGCCGGCAGAAAATGCCAGATCGCCGTAAGCCTCTCCCAGGTCGGGCTTAAGCTTTAAAGCAGTAATGAACTCCTGCTGTGCCTCCGGAAATTTCTTCTGCCGCACCAGCGCCTGGCCCAGCCGGCGATGCAGCTCGGCCTCGCTGGGATGAGCCGCGACCAATGTCCGATAGGCGCCCTCAGCCAGATCATTTTTTCCAGCAGTCGAGTACAGTTCCGCCAGATCGCGCTGCGCTAAATCGTCATTGGAAGAAAGTTTGATTCCCGTCTGCAATTCGGCGATGGCAGCGTCATTCTTGCCTTCGGCAGCAAGCACTCGCCCCAACTGAATGTGCGCCGCGGTAAAGTCTGCAGATCCCGAAAGCAATTTCCGCAGATAATCTTCCGCCTCGGGAAAACGGCCCCCGCGCATGTAAATATTCGCCAGTCCAATTACCGCGTCCGTCGATTGCGGATCGGCGGCCAGCGCCTGCCTGTATTCCTGCTCCGCGTCGGCAAATTTGTTTTCCCCTTCGAGAAGCAGCCCGGCAGAAAGATGTGGCTCAGCTTGCTTGGGTCGAAGACCGGCTGCGTGCGCGTAAGCAGCCAGCGCTTCCTCCGGCTTCGACTTTTCAATGGCCTGCGCCAGCGAAAGCCACGCCCGGTACTGTCCCTCATCAGCATGACTGGTTGGCTTCAACAGAGTCGCGGCCCGCAGATATTGCTCTGCATCAGGCTGCCCGGTCTTCGCCAGTTGCAGCCCAAGATTCAGATTTGATTCGAAAACATCAGGCTTCGCCGCCACCGATTTGCGATACGCAGCGATCGAATCCTCGGTCTTCCCCAGAGCGTTCTCAACGAAGCCCAGATCGAACCATCCCACGTAACTTGTGGAATCATGTTCGACGAGCTTGCGAAGCAGAGGCTCAGCGGCAGCGTAATCATTTTTTTCAATCGCGGCCTCAGCCGCAGTAAGTTCGGCCGGCTGCGTCGGAGAATCGTCATCCGGCACTTGAATGTGATACGCTGACCGGTGAGTCTGGCTAGAAGATGATGATGATGAAGTTTGCGGCGAAGATGTTTCCGCCGCAGGCGCGGCATCCTGGGCGACTAAACAAACGCTCCCCGCCAGAGCCAGCATCGCGCTCGCGAGAAGTTTACTTGCTCCCATTGGAACGCGACGCTCCATTCGCATTTCCGCTGATGTTTCCGTTCAGCACTCGCGCCAGATATTTTCCTGTGTAAGAGCCCGGAATGTTTGCAATCGCTTCCGGCGGCCCCACTCCCACAATCTTTCCGCCGCGTGATCCACCTTCCGGCCCCAGGTCGATCACCCAGTCCGCGGTCTTGATCACTTCCAGATTGTGCTCGATCACCAGGATCGAGCCCCCTGCTTCAATAAGACGGCGAAACGCCGCCAGGAGTTTGCTCACGTCGTCAAAATGCAGCCCAGTCGTGGGCTCGTCAAAAATATAAAGCATTCGCGGCCGGCGACGGCTTTCCTCCTGCCGTGCCGCGCGCGGCCTTCCTAACTCGCGCGCCGCAGGCTGCAGGTGCGCCGCCAGTTTCATGCGCTGCGCTTCTCCTCCCGATAATGTGGTCGCCGATTGCCCCAGCCGCAAATATCCCAGCCCAACTTCCTCTAGCACGCGCAGCTTGTCGGTAATCTTCGGCGCCTCGGCAAAAAATCGCAGCGCCTCTTTCACCGTCAAGTTCAACACGTCGTGAATATTCTTACCGTGGTAGCGAACGTCGAGCACCTGCGCCTTGTAGCGCGTGCCTTTGCACTCTTCGCAAATCAGTTCAACGTCTGCGAGAAACTGCATCTCGACCGTAACCGTGCCGTCGCCCTGGCAAGTCTCGCAACGCCCTCCAGGAATATTGAAAGAAAAGTGTCCAGAGCCGAACCCGCGCTTCTTCGCCTCAGGCAGCGACGCGAAAAGATCCCGGATCGCATCAAACGCCTTGATATAAGTCACTGGATTCGACCGCGGCGTTCGCCCAATCGGAGATTGATCGACCAGCACAACTTCGTCAATGAACTGATCTCCCTCCAGACTCACCCACGTGGCCGCGCCCTGCGCCGGACCGCTAACCTGCTGCTTCTTCGCTTCCACCAAAGCTTGAAAAAGAACCTGATGCAGCAAAGTAGATTTCCCGGAGCCCGACACACCCGTGATCGCAACCAGCATCCCCAGGGGAATACAAAAGTCGACGCCCTTCAGGTTGTTCGCGCGCACGCCCTTGATTCTGATCTGCTGCGCTCCCGGCTGCCGCCGCACCGCCGGAACTTGAATGCGCAAATCATCCGCAAGATAGCGCCCCGTGAGCGAAGCCGGATTCCGCAAGATCTCTTCGTAGGTTCCCGCAGCCACAAGCTTCCCGCCGTTCTCTCCAGCTCCCGGGCCGAGATCGAGAATCCGATCCGCGGTCCGCATGATGTCAGGATCGTGCTCGACCACCAGAATCGTGTTTCCCAAATCGCGCAGGTCCTGCAAAATCTTGATCAGCCGGTGCGTATCGCGACTGTGCAATCCAATCGATGGCTCATCTAGTACGTAGAGTGTGCCCACCAGCCGCGATCCGAGCGAAGTAGCCAGTTGAATACGCTGCGCCTCGCCTCCAGAGAGCGTGGACGACAATCGATCCAGCGTCAAATATTCCAGGCCAACATCATTAAGAAACCGCAATCGCTCGCGAATCTCCTGCAACAAACGCTCCGCAATCTCAGCTTCCTCCGGACTCAATTGAACTCCGGCGAAGAACTTAGCCGCGTCTTCCACCGTCATCGCGCAGACATCACAAATGTTTTTGCCGTTGATCTTCACCTGCCGCGCTTCCAATCGCAGGCGAGTCCCGCGACAGTCAGGACAAGTCGAATACCCGCGATAGCGGCTCAAAAACACGCGAATGTGCAGCTTATATTTCTTTCGCTCCAAATACTGAAAGAATCCGCGCACGCCGAGAAACTTTCCATCCCCATCTTGTATAAGTTCCTGTTGTGCCGCATCAAGCTCCACCCAGGGCACATCCAGCGGGATGTCTTCCTGTTTGGCAAAGCGTTTCATCTCCGCGAAAACCGGCCGGTATTTCGGCTTGTTCCACGGATCGATCGCGCCCTCACCCAGAGATTTCATGGGATCCGGAATAACGCGCCCCAGGTCGAAGTCGATCGTATTGCCAAATCCCTGGCACCGCGCACACGCGCCGTATGGATTGTTAAACGAAAACAGTCGCGGCTCGGGTTCTTCATATCGCAGGTTGCAGTTCTTGCATTCGAAGCGCTGCGCAAACCGCAACTGCCGCGCCGGCTGATCCCCATGCGGAGGCAAATCAAAAATAACTTCTCCTGACTCTCGGTACGCCGTTTCAACTGCATCTACAATGCGTGTGCGCGCGTCCGCGGAAATCGCAAGCCGGTCCACCAGCATAAACACCGGCTGATCGAAGTGGATATCCAGCAACGATTCCGGCGCAGAGAACTCGAACACTTGCCCTGCCTGATAAAGCCGGTTAAAGCCAGCCTTGCGCAGGTCGAACAGGCGAGCCTTAAGCTGATCGGTCCACCCCGAATCAGGCGCAGAAGCTTTTTTAGACCTACGCCCGCGCGCAGCCTTCTTCTCCGGTTCCCTCGGCGTGGCAGCAGCCGCCTGCAAGGGAAAAACAATTTGCACGCGCGTTCCCGGATCCAAGGCCAGCACAGCGTCCGCGATTTCGTCCACGGTATCTTTCTTCACTTCGCTGCCGCAGTTGGCGCAATAAGTACGCCCAACGCGAGCAAACAGCAACCGCAAATAATCGTAAATCTCAGTCGCCGTCGCCACGGTCGACCTGGGATTGCGCGTAGTATTCTTCTGCCGGATCGCAACCGCCGGAGCGATGCCCTCAATCGAATCGACATCAGGCTTCTCGATGCGCTCCAAAAACTGTCGCGCATAGGCCGAGAGCGACTCCACATACCGCCGCTGACCCTCCGCATAAATCGTGTCAAAGGCCAGGGAAGACTTGCCCGAACCCGAGACCCCCGTCACCACGGTCAGAGTATTGTGCAGAATCTCAAAATCGATGTTCTTCAGGTTATGAACGCGAGCGCCGCGCACCACAATCCCATCCTCGGCCGTCGGGGCAAAGGTCGGGCCGAGTGTCGAGCTCGGTATCGAACTAGTCGGATGAGAGATGAGATCAGACATGAAATAACCGCCAACAACGCCGTCACCCGCTGGGAGCATTCCCAACGGCCTCCGAGAGCGCTGTCGAATCCTTCATTATACCCGCCCTTTTTGCAAAGTATCGGCAACTTAGAGGTTCTATGATTGCCAACTCGTTCTATGATTGCCAACTCGTCGCGCACCGGGACGGCCATCGATTCTTTTGTCGATGTCTAATCGGTGCATAAAAATGACGCTGATTTGATGAGTTTCGGTCAATCGCGAATTCTCAGGACGAAGTCTTCAGCAAAAGCTGTCGCGACTTCATCTTCGGAAACTTCGCAGCCCGCTTCACGAGTCAAGCCTGATGCTCGGCAATACCTAAGCAGCGGCGGCGCCCGGTGTGACAGGCGAACCCAACAACTGGTTAAGCGGCCGCGATCATGTGCCGTTTCGCTAGCGCCTCGATTTCCGGCTCAGTCACTGCCGAAAGATCTGCATTTTCCGTGGCGATGACCCGCCGAGAAATGTCGGGATGATGCGTCTTCAAATATCCTTTCAAGAATTCGGCGGCGTTGCTTTTTCCGGTGGCGTGACCGATGAGCACGATCTCACTCGCCGGAGTGATGTCTTTCGCGATCTCCTCATAAAACGAATCCTCTTCGGGCACGCGCTCGCCACGGTAGTGAGCTTCCTTTCGATGAATCAAATGATGATGAAAATGATAAGGATCGTAAGGCTGCACCTTGCGTTCGTCCGCCGGACGGCTTCCACCGAGATCCTGGTAAACATGGGCTGCGTGGTGGTCGATGACGACAATCATCCGGCCGGGCTGGACCGGTTGCTCCGTCTGCGCACCTGATTTATGCGCATCCGGTCCGGCTTCCTTCAAGAATTTACGCAGCCGCGAAACTTCCTCTACGCCAAGATCATGGGTGTTCGGCTTCTTGAAAAAGACGCGTTGCCCTCCGACGCGAAATATAAACTCATCATTGCCGTTCGGTTGGACCTCACCCAAATGCTCGACAAGGTCGACAGCTTCGCTCCAACTCAAATTGTGGGGCAGTTTGCCGCTGACAAGATTCTGGTACAGCGAATCGAGGTGCTTGCTCATAGTGTGTTCTCCTTCACAAACAATTCTAAACTCGAATAACATGCATCTCGAAACGGTCACCATTCGAAAGACCACCATTAAGCCACGAGCGACGAGACTAAACAATTGGACCTTGGTATCGATGCCACCCTCGTATCCGCAGTCCGGCGCCTCAGTCATCAACAAACTGCAGTCGATACAAAAGCATCGGCAATACCATCGTCCAATTGCGCGACTTATTTTGTTGTGGCCGAATGAAACCAACAGCTGAGAGGCACAATGACAAAAACGACGAGCTTTCAAACCGACATTCGCCCGCTCTTTACAGACCGAGACATTCAAGGCATGAGCAAGGCCTTCAACCTGGCAAATTACGATGACGTCAAAAAGAACGCTGCCGCCATCTACGATCGCATTCGTGGAATCGGCGGCGCCGTCATGCCACCACCTCCGCCAAGAGGAGAAGGTCCCTGGCAGCAATCTCGCATTGAACTATTCGCCAAGTGGATCGCGGACGGCTTCCAACCTTAATCGGCCTCAAGCGCCCAGCACGGCTTCTCACCTGTAGAAGAGAACTGGCCGGCGATTTACCAACTTCGATCAGATTTCGGATGGAGGATTTCATGAAAGCGAAAATCACATTCTCCTTGGTTGTGGCGTTAGCGCTGGCATTAGCCACGCCGGGCGTACGAATTTCGGCCACTCCCAACCCGCAGGCCAAGTCTGGAGTAGACCGTCTCTACGTGATCGATTGCGGCGACGGCACCGGCTCCGACGAATCGCATTGGACACCAGGAGTCAACGTCGGAACTCCCATCGGCTTTCCCGGACACTGTTACCTCATCCACCACACTCAGGGCTGGGTCCTGTGGGACACGGGCATCGATGATGCTGTTGCGCAGCTCCCAAATCATGAGGAGGTGTTTCACGAATGGGGTCCTGGCACTGGCCCGATCTGGCGCAAGCCAATCACGCTCGCGGCCCAACTCGAAGAGATACACGTCAAGCCTTCAGACATCAAGCTGATGGCCGTGTCTCATAGCCACCCCGATCACGCGGGGAACGTCGAAATGTTTCCCAACACGCTGATGCTGGTGCAGAAAGTCGAGTATGAATGGGCTGGAAGCCGGCAAGACACCGTGGGCTTCAACAAAAAGCATCCGGTAAAGCTCGTCGACGGCGACCTCGACATCTTCGGCGATGGCAGCCTCGTACTGCTCTCCACTCCCGGACACACGCCCGGCCATCAATCTTTGCTCGTGCGGCTCCCTAAAACTGGACCGGTAATTCTCAGCGGCGATGCCGTGCATTTCCAAACCAGCTTCGAACATCGCTACGTCCCTGACAATAACTGGAACAAGCAGGCCTCGCTCCAGTCCGTGGACAAGTTAGCGGCAGTCATCGCAAAAGAACACGCGCAGCTCTGGATCAACCACGATCAGTCCCAAAGTGACTCGCAAAAGAAGTTGCCGGCGTATTACGAGTGACGCTACCTACGAGCCTGATCGAAAATGGATCGATCGGCAGACTGCCGGTAAGATCGATTGAAGGGAACAAGTCCCGTTAGAGCCTGCCCTGTGCGAAGCCGAAGGGGACGGCACGCTGTCTCGCCAGAAAATCTAATCCGGATCCTGATCGCGCCGCTTTCCATACCGGAAAGCCAGCACAGAGCCAACCACCATAATCCCCACAGGCGGCAGCAACAGCACCAGCACCGCGCGGTTCAGCGCCTGCTGACCCTCCTTAGGTGTGGCCCTCGCATTCGCATTGCACATCGCGCAGCCCTGCCCCAAAGCGGGCGCTGTCGACAGAGCACCAAGCAATAGAAGCATTGCGAATGAATTACGAAGAAATGTCACGATTTTTGTCCGATTCCTACGCCACTCGGCGGCGGCTTCACGCGGTCAGCGTCCGGAAAAAAGAAAAAGTACATAATCACAAAGCATCCCGTCACGGAGATCACCAGCATCCAGCGCATGATCGCCTTTTCAAATTTTAAGTGCATGAAGTAGCCAATGATCAATGCCGACTTGATCACCGACAAGAGCAGCAGCACCTGCAGCATCCGCACCGGCTCGAATACCTGCCGGTACCCCAGCCACACTTCAACCGCGGTCAGAAACAGGAGCGCGCCCCACACCCAGAAATACTGCCCCTTGCTATCGTCATGCTTCGCCACATCATGCATCGTAGTTTTCTCCGCAATCCCCGTAAGCCCTGTCATCCTGAGGCGGACGCTTTTTGTCCGCCGAAGGACCTGGGCGAGCCGCGCGAGGCGTCGTGTTTCTTGCGACGCAATAATCGCGCGTTTGGCTCGCTTCCTTATTAAATCTTCGTCGACATCAAATAAACTAGCGGGAAGATAAACATCCAAACCAAATCCACAAAGTGCCAATACAATCCCGAAACCTCAACATCATGCGCGTCATAATCTTTCGGCTTCAAGAAAAGAATGACCGCCGAAACAATCAGCCCAATCAGCAGCGCGTGGACGGCATAGTGAAAAACATTGTCCGCCGGAATCGCAAAGTAAGCTCCAATGTAGATCACTCCGAGAATCGGCAAAAACCATTTACGCAGCGCCACCACGCCCAGGTAAATCACGCCGATGGTCACGTGCAGCATGTGCATCGCGGTCAGCCCAAAGAACGTCGCCGCGAACTGTGGCACGCCCTTCGAGATCTTGGCATACTCCGTATCCAGTTGGCCGGCAGGTTTCGGAAACGCCGGCAGGCTCAAACCCTCATGGATTAAATGCGTCCACTCCATTCCATGCAGCACGATAAACGCCGTACCGAACACCATCGTCGCCAGCAGCCAGAGCCGCGTCTTCGAACTATCGTGCCGCTGCGCCGCAAACACCGCCATCACCATCGTGAGCGAACTCGAAAGCAGGCACGCCGTCATAATCGTAGCGTTGATAATGCTTTCCTTGCCAAACGGCGTGGGCCACGCGGTGTAGATGCGGTTGTAGCTGAAAGCAAAAAGCAAAGCCCCGAACGTCAGCGAGTCCGAGGCGAGAAACAGCCACATGCCAACTTTTTTCGAATAAGCCCCAAACAGCGGAGCCTCGTACTCGCCCGCCACTCCATGTGCGGCAGCGGCATTGTGTTGCAGCGTGGCGTCAGCCATTCACGAATCTCCCTTTCCCTTTTGTCATCCTGAGGCCCGCGTTCTTTGCGGGCCGAAGGATCCATGCAACTAGCCTGCAGCGCCAAGTCTCTCGGCTAGCTCGCTACCTTGCAAAAGCCAGCAACGCAAAAACATAAATCCACAGCACCGCCATAAAATGCCAGTACCACGCCGCCACATCCACCACAATGCGCCGCCCTTCGACAGGCCGGTGCAGCAGGGAAGTGGTGCCCGCCCAAAGCAACGCAATAATGCCGCCTGTCAGGTGCACCGCATGCGCCGCCGTCAATAAATAAACGAACGAACTGTCAGGATTCGTGCTGACCAGAAATCCCCGCGCCTTGAGTTCACCCCAGGCCATCCACTGCCCAATCAGGAATCCAAATCCAAGAACCGCCGTCACGCCCAGCCAGGGAAAACCTCGCTCGTCTCCCAGAGAAACTCCCGGAATCGACCGCACCGGAGCCAGCGCCGCGCGCCGCGCAATCTGCCGGCGTGCACCCTCCATGGTCAGGCTGCTAATCAAAAGAATCGCCGTGTTGATGAAGAGCAGCACCCATGGCAACTGCACCGAGCCCCAGTCGCGAAAGTAAGTTCGCGTGGAGTCGTCAAAGGTCGGCAAGCCCCGCCGCACAATGTACGCGCTGGTCAGCGACACAAACACCATGCTGACGGTCACAATGGCGCATATCATTCCCAGTCGCGCCCGTCGCAGCCGCGCAGCATAGTTAGGCAACCCCGAATCCGAAAAGCCACCGTCATCTCCTCCGCCATTCGGAGGCACCGGCACACTTCCGCCGCGACCCAACTGATTCATCGGAGTGCTAGGTGTATAAGTCGCCATATAAACTTCGAGCCGCGCAAGCCTTTGGGTGACGCAGAGCTTCAGCGCTGCGATCAACCTTCCCATCCCTAGGAGCTGCGGAAAAACTCACAAACGCGTGCAGTTCCGTGGAAGAGCGGCGCTTCAGCGCCGCGTAAAGCCCCTGAAATCAATAAGGGCTTTAGCCCCCGAGGCACTCTTCAGTGCCCCGACGACGCAACCGGCGGATCTGTCTGCATCACGAAATCCCGAGCCGCGCCCGGAACTCCATACTCATAAGGACCGTTATGCACCACCGGCGTGACTCCGCCAAAATTGTCATGTGGAGGAGGCGTCGCCGTAATCCATTCCAAAGTAGTCGCCTCCCACGGATTGTCGCTAGCCTTCGGCCCCTTAAACATGCTCCAGAACAAATTGATCACAAAAATAAACTGCGCCGCGATGGTGATAATCGCCGCGTACGTCATGAACTGATGAATCGGCATCAGCTTCTGCAAGTACGCAACTTCCGTGTATTGCGAGTATCGACGCGTTCCGCCAGCCATGCCCAGATAATGCATCGGCATAAAGATCGCGTAGGTTCCGATCAGCGTGATGAAGAAGTGGATTCGTCCCCAACTCTCATTCATCATCCGCCCAAACATTTTCGGGAACCAGTAATAAGTCGCTGCAAACATTCCAAAAATCGCCGCCACGCCCATGATCAAGTGGAAGTGACCGACCACAAAATAAGTATCGTGCAATTGAATGTCGAGAACCGGCTGCGCCAGGAACGGCCCACTCAATCCGCCGGAGACAAACAGAGAAACGAACCCGATCGCATACAGCATCGGCGTCTGGAAACGAATGCGCGCTTTATACATCGTCCCCAGCCAGTTAAACGTCTTGATCGCCGAAGGCACTCCGATGCACATGGTCAGCAGCGAGAAAGCAAAAGCCGAATAAGGGCTCATTCCGCTCATGAACATGTGGTGGCCCCACACCATGAACCCGAAGAATCCAATGGCAAGCATCGCGTAAACCATGGCCTTGTAGCCGAAGATCGGCTTGCGCGAGAACGTCGAAAGAATTTGCGACGTCACGCCCATGCCCGGCAGAATCGCGATGTAAACCTCAGGATGCCCAAAGAACCAGAACAGATGTTGCCACAGCAAAGGCGAGCCGCCCTTGTGCAACATGATCTGCCCATTCACGATAATCTGCGGCACGTAAAAACTCGTGCCGAGATTGCGATCCATCAGCAACAAAATCCCCGCCGAAAGCAGCACGCCAAACGCCAGCAGCCCAAGTATCGCCGTGATAAACCACGACCACACGGTCAGCGGCATGCGCATCATCGTCATGCCCTTCGCCCGCATATCAAGCGTAGTCGTCAGAAAATTCAGCGCCCCCATCAGCGATGCCAAGCAAAAAATCGCAATGCTGGTAATCCACAAATCCGCCCCAAGCCCTTCACCCGGACCAGCCGATTGCACCGCGCTCAGCGGCGGATATCCCGTCCACCCATGCAACGGAGCCCCACCCTGCACAAAGAACGCCGCGATGATCACCACAAATCCCACGAACGTAGTCCAGAACGAAAGCATGTTCAGGACCGGGAACGCCATATCCGGCGCCCCAATCTGAATCGGCAAAAAATAATTTCCAAATCCCCCCTGCGGAGCCGTAGTCAGCACGAAGAACACCATGATCGTGCCGTGCATCGTCAGCAGGCTGAGATAAGTCTCCGGCTTGATCTCGCCCACCAGCGGCAAGCTCGCCAGCGGAGCGATCAGGTGAATCCGCATCAGCAGCGAGAGAAACATCCCCACAAACACTGCTGTCAGCGCCAGAAAGAAATATTGAATGCCAATGACTTTGTGATCGAGGCTGAAAATATATTTTCGAATGAACCCCTGAGGGCCCGCATGCGCATGCGCGGTAGCCGACGTAGCCATTATTGTTTCTCCGCCTCCCGTGCCGCCAGCCACTTATCAAAATCTTCCTGGCTGACGACGTGTACCATGCCGTGCATCTTGTAATGACCCAGGCCGCAAAGTTCGGCACAGGCAATTTCATATTCGCCAACCGCAGTCGGCTTGAAGTGCAAGTGAATATTAAGTCCGGGCACCGCGTCCTGCTTGAACCGCAAATTCGGCACAAAAAAGCTGTGGATCACATCCACCGACCGCAAGCTAACATCCACTTCGCGGTCCACCGGCAAATACATCGTGCCCGTCACCACATCGTCTTTCGATGCAGGATCAGAAGTATCCAGCCCCACCGCCGCTTCACCACCGGCCGAAGGATCCATCAACTTAATACTCGTCCCGCCAAACTTCCCGTCCGGCCCCGGATACCGGAAGTACCACGCAAACTGCATGCCCGTCACTTCAACCTGCACCGCGCCCGGCCCCGCCGGCTCAAAGCGCTGCGCCGCCCACACGCTGCTCCCCATCAAATTCAATCCCACAAACAGAATCGTGGTCAGCGCCGTCCATATCACTTCAAGCTTCACATTGCCGTGCGAATAAGCCACCGGCGGCGAGGATGGCTGCTCCCGGTATCTCCACGCGAAGTAGCCAAGCGAGAGCTGCGCCGCCAGAAAAACAACCCCCATAATGATCAGTGTGAGGTGGAATTGTCCGTCCATGAATCCCGCGGCCGCTGAAGCTCCAACCGGCAGCCACGACTTGGCGACAAAAAAGTAGGTGCTGGCCAGAGTGATCAGCCAGATCACAACCAGTAACGCGAGGCCCATTCCCCAGTCCTCCCGAACAAAACAACGATGAGACGATTTCCCGAAGACGATTGCCTCGCCCCACAACGCAAGTCAACAGTCGGCGGCGAGTTTACCACAGCCCCTTGAGGATAACGCAATCAACTTTCACGAAAGAACAAAATCAGCCACGGATCTTTACGGATTCCCGCGGATAACCCAAATCAGCGAAGCCCGAATTGATTTACCCCGTGTTACCCCGTGCCCTCCGTGGTAAAGATTTTAGATTTTGCCCTTCAGCGCTCTCATCAAAATTCAGATCCGCAAACACAAACGAATCCCGAACCACAGTAGCTCCCACCGAAACCGCAATCGCTCCCTCAAGCATAGGCCCCGCATAAACAAAAGAATGAAACTCCCCACATTCCCCGCAAGGGTCCACATCAGAAGGCAAATCCGCAAGCAGCCGTTCATCAAACTCCCGCCCAGCAAACGACCCATCCAGCTTCCCAGTATCCACGCAAGTCAACTTACCCCGCACTCCCGATGCAATCATCTCCCGCGCCAAAGCTCCAGTAGGCAACCCCCACACCGGAAAGATCGGCTCCAGCCCACTATCTTTCATCTGCTTCTCCCGATAAGCCCGCACATCTTCAAGAAACAAATCCCCAAACGCCACGCCGGAGATCCCCTCCGCAACCGCCCGTGCACAAGCGCGAGCCATCAGCAATTCATACTGCTCATTCGAGCAAGGCCAAGGCAGCGCCACATCCCACAAAGGCAACCCAGCAGCCGCAGCTTGCCGTTCAACCAACTCCCGCCGCACCGCATGCATTGCGACGCGATCAGCCTCGCCATTAAAAGTAGTAAGCAGCCCCACAACCTCATACTCCCGCCGCTGCCGCAGCACATGCAGACTCCAAGCACTATCCTTCCCGCTACTCCAAGATAAAAGAATCCGCCTCATAAAAGGATGTTGATTTACCCCGTGACCCCCGTGGCAAAAGGTCTTGATGTTGAAGTTGATCTAAATCCATGAGAATCCGTGCAAAGATGTTGATTTACCCCGTGAACCCCTGTGTCCTCTGTGTTAAAGATTTTGATGTTGATTTTGATGTTGATCTTGATCTTAAATCCGCGCAAATCCGTGAAAATCCGTGGCCAAGCCTTTATTTATCCGTCCACAAAGGCACTCTGCCAGGAGTCCAAGGCGCCCCAGCCGCTTCCATATCCTTCTCGAGCGTAGCCAAATCAACCTCAACCAAAGCATGAAGCGCACTCAACTCCCCAGCAAACTCGCCAGCAGCAATGGCGTAGTCGTCAACATGACTCTGCGTAGGCTTGGTCAGTGCAAATCGTTCCCCCTCCAAAACAGCATTCACCCGATCGTTAATAGAACTAGGCGTTGCCTCATTCCGCTTCTGCATCTCCACATCGCCGCGCAAAGCCCGCAAAATTTCGCGATTACGTTTCTCAATCGAATCCGCCGTCTCACCCAACTTCTCCGCCGCCGGAGTTTCCCGCAAAGCCCCGCGAATCGCCTTCAGCCGCGCCTCCACATCCTCCGCCGTATGCAGAGCCCCAGACACAGCCCGGTAAAGCCGCGCCACCTTGCGCAAAAATTCCTCTTGCGCCGCCCGATCCCCGGCGCTCATCGAAGCCGCGCCCTCCGTCACCACTTTAAAGTTCTGTGCGCCAGCTAGCTCCGAAACCGCTCCATCCACTTTCTGAAACAAGCGCACCGAATAATTTCCAGAAATCACCAGCGGACCCTGAGACGCCGCAGGCGCAAAATCCTCGCCCTCATCGGCATGCTCGTGCAAAGAAACCGCCGGATACCGCAAGTCCCAGGCCGCCCGCTGAAACCCGCCCTCGATGCTGCCCTCCACGCGCCGCACCGGCGCGCCCGCTTCGTCATAAACCATAAAGTAAACTTCAGGCTTAGCCTCTTCCGCCTCAGCTCGCAACTCATCGTGCGAGGGATAAGGCAAAGTCTGATTTTTCTTAGCCGCATCCTTCTCCGCCTCCTGACGCTTCTCCTTCTTAGTCTTCCGCTTCTCCTTCAAATAAGCCGTAAACACTGCCCCATAAGGAGGGTTGTCCGCCGTAAAAAACGCATCTCCCTGATAACCTTTCTTCGGACCGCCCAGCGGATGCCGCTCGATATAAAGCAGCGAATCTTTCACAGGAAACAACGCCGAAGCCTGCTCCACCGACTCAGCCTTCATCTGCCGCAAAGCCGAAATATCATCCAGCACATAAAACCCGCGCCCAAAAGTAGCAATCACTAGATCGCCTTCGCGCGCCTGTAAAACCATGTCGCGCACTGCAATCGTCGGCAGCCCACCTTTAAGCTGCACCCAATGCGCTCCGCCATCGATAGTAAAAAACGCGCCAAACTCCGTCCCCGCAAACAACAAGTTCGCGTTCACCGTATCTTCCGCAAACGCCAGCACCGGACCGTTCTCCGGCAAATTCCCCGCAATCGAAGTCCATGTCTTGCCCGCATCCGTCGACTTCAACAAATAAGGTTTGAAGTCCTCATTCTTATGATTGTCAAACGCGGCATAAACCGTATTGTCGTCAAAGTGTGAAGCCGCCAACCGGCTCACATAAGTAATATCCGGAATGCCAATAAATTTCTCGTACTTGCTCCAACTCAGACCGCCATCGCCACTCACCTGAATCAGCCCATCATCGGTGCCCACATAGATCAGCCCTTCTTTTTTCGGAGACTCCGCCAGCGCCACAATATTTCCATAGAACGACGTCGATACATTCTTCGCCACGGCATCCGGATCCCAAACCTTCCCCATCACCGGCAACTTATTTCGATCAATCTGCCGCGTAAGGTCGCCGCTGACAGCCTTCCACGTGTCGCCCCGGTTATCGCTGCGAAATAATTTGTTAGCCGCAAAATAAAGCCGCGTATGCGAGTGCGGACTGATCATCACCGGCGAATCCCAATTCCAACGCAGCGGAGGCTCACCCTTCCCCTCCTGCGGCTGCAACACAAGCTCCTGTCCCGTAGGCTTGTCGTAACGCACCAGCACCCCATACTGCGACTCCGAATAAATCGTATTCGCGTCCACCGGATCCACCACCGAACGAAAACCATCTCCGCCGGTCGTGACGAACCAATCAGCATTCATAATTCCGTTGATGTCGCGCGTGCGCGAAGGCCCGCACCACGAAAAATAATCCTGCGTCCCGCCGCAAATGTTGTAGAAGGGAAGCGCGTTATCAACGGCAACGTCATAAAACTGCAGAGTAGGCAGGTTCGCCTTGAATTGCCAGCTCTTGGCATCGTCGAAAGTTTCATACATCCCGCCATCCGACCCGAAAAGCCAGTGCCTGGTATTGTCGGGATCAATCCACATCGCGTGATTGTCCCCGTGATGATTCATCTCGTTCACCTTGTGCAAAGTCTTCCCGCCGTCGAGCGACTCGCGCAGGCTCACATTCATCACAAAGATGCGGTCCACATTCTTCGGATCGGTAAAAATCCGCGCGTAATACTGCGCCTGCGCATCGAATTCATTCTGCCGATCCCAGGTCGCGCCCCGGTCATTCGATCGAAAAATCCCGCCCTTGCCATCGTTAGCCTCAATCGACGCGTAAACCACCGTCGGATCAGCCGCAGAGAGCGCCAGCCCAATCCGTCCCATATCAACAGAAGGCAAGCCAGACTTCAGCTTGTTCCACGTAACTCCAGCGTCGCTGGATTTATAAATCGCACTCTCCGGCCCGCCATCAATCAAAGTAAAAACATGCCGCCGCCGCTGGTAAGCCGCCGCATAAATAATGTCCGGGTTCGACGGATCAACAGCCACATCCACCACACCAGTGTTCTCACTGATCGTGAGCACAGCCTTCCAAGTCTTTCCGCCGTCAGCAGTCTTATAAAGCCCGCGATCACCGCCCGGCCCCCACAACGGCCCTTCCGCGGCAACATATACCACCTTCGAATCCCGCGGATCGATCACCACCCGCCCAATATGATCTGACTTTTTCAATCCCAGATTTTGCCAATTCTTCCCGCCATCATCCGACCGGTAAATTCCATCGCCATAAGAAACGCTGCGCTGCGAATTGCTCTCCCCCGCTCCCACCCAAACCACCGCCGGATCATTCGGATCAAGCGCAACCCACCCAACCGAATAAGACCCCTCCTTATCAAACACCGGAGTCCACGTAGTGCCATCATTCACCGTCTTCCAAACCCCACCCGAAGCCACGCCCACGTAATACTCAAACTTGTTCTTAGGATTCACCGCAATCGACATCACCCGCCCCGAAGCCACAGCCGGACCAATCGACCGAAACTTCAGCCCAGAAAAAGTCTCGGCATTCATTCCAGGCTTCTTCTCGTCCTTCTTGTCCTTATCCTTCGACTCGTCCGCCTTCTCATCTTTCTTCGAATCCTTCTTCGAAACTTTTTTAGCAACAGGCGACGCCGCGCTGTCAGCACTCTGATCCTGCGGAGCGGCGATCGATAGAGAGAACGTCAGAAACAAGAAGGCAAGAACAGCAACGATGCGCAATTTCACAAGCAGCTCCAATCCAAAGATTTCCAAAACCGATATGTATACAGCAATCCAGCCCAAGAAAGAAGAGTCTAAATAAGAAACAGAATGGACTTACCGCGTGTTCCTCCGTGACCCCCGTGGTAAAGATTTTGCAGGTGGCATTCAAAAGAAGCTTTTTCTCCGCGTCCTCCGCGGCCTTTCTCAGCGACCTCCGCGTTGAAAAGCTCTTGACCTCGACCGCACAATCACATCAGCAGGTTAAAATCCCACCATGCCCGCAAAACCCCAAGGCCACGACACGCGCTACATGAAAATGCAAAAGAACAACTGCTTCGTCTGTGGCCAAGACAATAAAGATGGCATGCGCCTAAAGTTCGTCCTGGACGAACCACGCCAAACCTTCGTCTGCCACTTCCGCCTAGGCAGCCGCTACACCGGACCCCCAGGCCACTGCCACGGCGGCATAATTGCCAGCATCCTCGACGACGCCATGGGCAAAGTAAACAAACTACATCAAGTAATAGCCCTCACGAGAGAGATGACAGTCGAATACCTAAAGCCAGTCCCGCTCCAAACCCCACTCCGCGTAGAAGGCCGCGAAATCGAAGTACGCGGCCCCAAGCACATCAACGCCGCCGAAATCCTGAACGAAAAAAACGAAGTCCTGGCCCGCAGCCGCGGCATCTTCATAGAAGTCGACCCCGAAAAAATGTTTGCGAAACACGTCAAGCGCTAAAGCTGTACCCCGTGCAACCCCGTGAACTCTGTGGTGAAGGTTTTACTGACAACCGGCAACTGGCGGCTGGTAACTGCTCCCAAGCAGTACCGCGAACCGCAAACCCACTGTAAAATAAACTAAGCTTCACCGCAGCCCGCAAAGAAAAGAGTCCAACATGTCGAAAAACAACGGTAGCAACACCAGTCTCCGCCTAAAAACCGGCTTAGCCGAAATGCTAAAAGGCGGCGTAATCATGGATGTGACGAATGCTGAGCAGGCCTCTATTGCTGAGAAAGCTGGGGCCGTGGCTGTGATGGCGCTGGAGCGCGTGCCGGCGCAGATCCGCGCGGAGGGCGGCGTTGCGCGGATGGCTTCGCCTAAGAAGATTCGCGAGATTATGGCCGAGGTGTCGATCCCGGTGATGGCGAAGTGCCGCATCGGACATTTTGCTGAGGCTCAGATTCTGCAGGAGCTTGGCGTCGATTACATTGACGAATCCGAAGTGCTCACGCCTGCCGATGAAGCTCATCATGTTGATAAGCACGCGTTCAGCGTGCCGTTCGTTTGCGGGGCGCGGAATCTTGGCGAAGCTTTGCGGCGGATTGCTGAGGGCGCGGCCATGATTCGCACCAAGGGCGAGGCCGGTACTGGAGACGTGGTCCATGCCGTCAAGCACATTCGTCAGATTGTGCAGGAGATGAAAATTCTAACGGTGCTCGGCGAAGAAGAACTCTACGCCAAAGCCAAAGAGCACGGCGCGCCTTACGAACTGATTAAGATGGTGGCCAAGACAGGGAAGCTCCCCGTGCCAAATTTCAGCGCGGGAGGCATCGCCACTCCGGCCGACGCCAGCCTGGTCATGCAGCTCGGCGCCGAAGCCGTCTTCGTAGGCAGCGGCATCTTCATGAAAGACAGCACCACCTTCGCCGATCCGGTCGAAGCCGAAAAGCGAGCCCGCGCTATCGTAAAAGCCGCGACGCACTTCAATGACCCTAAAGTGTTACTTGAAGTCAGCGAAGATTTGCAGGGAGCGATGAAGGGGCTGGCTGTGGCAGGGCTGGATGAGGCACAGATGCTGCAGACCAGAGGATGGTAAGAGCGTTTCACTCAGTGCTTTTGGGTGGCGCAGCGCCTTCGGCGCTGCGAAAAAAAATGCTTCAAAAGTTTGGCTTTAGCCTCTGTTGTGCTTCATGGTTCCATGGCTGTCGGGAGGAATGCACCTCAGCGGCTAAAGCCAGTTGTTTTGTGAGGGCGTGAATCGCAGCGCCGAAGGCGCTGCGCCACCCAAAGGCGGTTGCTGGCTTGGGCTTGACTTAAGCAGCCGCCGCAAGCCGCTCTGGAGCAGGGTCCAGAAACAACTCCGGCGTCGCTGAGCAATACGGATATTGCTCCGGCCCAACCGCCAACCCTCTCTTTACCGCATTTCGCCGAATGTATTCACGAAAAGCAAAATACTCGTTGGCATTTCTTACGCGGCGGTCATAGTAGCTGGGCTGCCAGATCTCACGCGCGAAATCCAATTCTTTTTTCGCCCGATAGGAAAATCCTCCTTTGATGAATTGCATCGATCGCTCCAGAGCTTGAACAGGAGTGATCAGCAAATAAAAATGGTCTGGCATGACCACAAACTCATGCAGTAGATATTTTTCTTGTTGGCGATAGTGGAGCAGAACGTTGACGAGCAGCCTGGCCATTCGGTCCGATTGAAGGATGTTCCTCTTCCGAAATGTGGAAGCGGTGATGAAGTAGCAGCTATATCCCGTGTTGCAGCGGCGGGGAGCGGCCATGGAATGCACCTCTGCGGCTGAAAGCCGCTCGAACTCCCGCAACTGTATCGCAGCGCCGAAGGCGCTGCGCCACCCAAAGGCAAGAAATTTTCTGCTGTTTGCCGATTTGGAACTGAGCTAGAATGGTTCAGAAGGAAACTGGACGCCCGCGCCATAGTAAAAGCCACGACGCACTTCGTTCCCCCTGAGGTATTGGTTGAAGAAGGACCGGCTGGACGAGGCGCAGATGCTGCAGGCTAAGGGACGGTAATGAGGAAGGCACACCAATCCGCGCATCTGAAGTTGGCGGACGGAGCACCGATCACAAAGAAGACTAGCTACCGACGGTGATGTTCATGACACAAGTATTATGCATGACACGTCCCATCTCTGTCAAGGATTATTCTGGCTCGTAACGACAGCTAAACATTGAGTTTAATGTCAATTGCACAGCGCTTCTCCGGGTCAAAATTGAACGCCTCCCAAGCAAGCGTGCGGAATGCAAGGGGCTGGTTTCGCGTCGTCTCCGGCCCGTATGCTAAGTGGCCCCATGCTTCGCCCGGTTTGTTCGACAGCGTTGCCCTGTCGTAATCCTCGGGAATGTGAATGATAAACTCCACCTTGTCGATCTTGCCAGCCGCACGTCGCGAGGTGACCACCAACTCATCCGTGTGGCTTGGGCCCCTGAGTGGCGACATGGCGTTATTCACGGCGTCTTTTGCGTCCAGCTTATAGGGCCCTGTTCTAGGTGGAAGCACGGGAACAAAGAACAACAGGAGGGATCGAAGTTTTGGAGCGGTGGGATCTTTAATCGGAACATGCAAGATCCTTATTTCCTCGTCGTTTGGATTGTAAAGGTGCCACTGCGATTTGTTGATGTAGCTTTTGTGCTCTGTAGTCGCAAGCGCAATCGAATGGCAGTATATCGGTTCGTCTGTTGTGTCAAACTCAGTTCGGAAACTGATGATGTCTGGACGCGGTGGCTCAGCGAGTGAATTCGCGGTTATCTCAAGCCGCTGCTTTCTGTACCTCATCTTGCTGGGGCGATGCTGCGCGTTGAACATCTCTCCCAGTGTCAGGAGGTTCGTCAGATTTTGATCAGCCCAAGGGTCTCCGAGCGCACTCTCGTTTGGATCGATAATGGTATCTAGGAAATCCTCGGTACGCCTCACTACCTCGTCGTAGTGGCCATTTAGTCCGTCTGTGAGGGCTTTCTGAAACTCAAATGTCCCGTACGCTTGTGGAAGCGAAAGCACGGATTCAGCACCCAAACGAAACCTGGCATTGGCCATCGAGCTGTCAATGGCGGCGTCGAGCAGAGCTATCGAAAATTGCCAAATATTTCTGGGCGCCTCGGGCAGGTTCGGTTCGAAAGAAAGAGCGATCACCCGGCCATCCTCTGGTTTCCCGTGCCGGGCTAATACTTCTACCGGCAAATTCTCACTGATGCCACCGTCAACGATATTTGCATTTGGCTCCTTCCATGTCCTAAAACAAAACGGAATTCCAGCCGAGTCCAACAGAGCGTCTACCACGAAATCGTCAGGACTGTGAACGTCGCCTCGGCGCGAGTTCAGCTTCGTGTGCGTTATCAGTATCTCGGGCTTAAGATCCTTAATCTGCAGCGCCTCCTTATTCGTGTGGCGCTTAAAGATATCCTTCAAGTCATTCCTTAACGGATTGGTGCTCCAAAACGGACGGCCCCAAAAAAGTGCTGCGTACTGGGAAAATCCAGGAGGCGTAAATCGAGTCACGATCCTGCTGGCTAGGCCAACTCTCAACTCCTGACGAAAATTTGCAAGGTCAATGCCGGCGCCGAATAAGCAAGCGGCGAGCGCACCGGCTGAGGTGCCCGCGATACGGGTAACCCTGATTTTGCCCTGCCGTTGATACCCCTGAATGGCTTGCATCGCTGCAAGTAAGGAGAAGATTTTTGCGCCGCCTCCTTGGACAGCGATTTGTAAGGGCTTAGGCATTCGCATCTCCAACCGCAAACTCGTCGCAACAACCTCAGTTCCGATCCTGAGCGAGAGCGCCGAACTTATGGGCAAATTATAGTAGCCTCGTAAGAAGGGCGCCTAGCATACAACAGCAGCTTTATCTCTTCAATATCTAAATTTGTTATTGTGACAGTAACCCCTTCCCGCCAGGGGCGGGTGGCCCGGCCTTTGATCTCGCCGGCGGTCATCAACAAAGTGGGTGCCCCGTCCTTCGCGCACTTTGCGAAGGGCGGGATTCGGAAACGCCTGCTCAAGTGGTTTGATCACACAGTTGCATAAGAAATCAAATGGCACAAGCAGCATCGCCGCCCACCCTTGCAAAAAACGCAAGGATGGGGCACCCTCTTTTGGAATGGCGTACACAGAAATCATTAAGGCTGGGCCACCCGCCACTTTGGGGTAACTGAACAGATCTTTTTCCAACTCTACACTGATGAAATCCGGTGCATTAACGACTAGCCGACATGGCGACAGTCGCCCAGCCGGGATCAGAGCCCTAGGAGAATTTCCGTCGATGCCAATTGGGCCACAAAGGTCAGAGTCACATGAATGTTATCACTGCGGCGAATATTAGTTAGGGGGAAATCAATGGGACTATCTATGCCGCCTCTTGAGTGTCCGCAAATGTGGGACAAAAATAGGCAAGGAATATTTCAAGGGCAGAGCGCCCTGGACATGTCCAAAGTGCGCCCAGCGACTTCGGCTTTCCCGTACATACACCACCGTAAGCGGAGTTGTGACATTGGCCCTTTCTATGGCGCTGTGTGACCTCATAGGACTTCATGGCCTGATGCTATTCGTGGCTGGCCTCGTAATGTGGGCGCCGCTTTTGCTGGTTTTGACTGTGCCATTTGCCTGGGTCATAAGACCTTCTCTAGAGCCGTATTACTCGACTGAGGAGGAGTCGCACTTTACTTCTTTGTCTATTAACGAAAATGACAGCTCGGAGCGACCGAAGCAGCCCTAAATTTGACCGAAAAAGGGGATCAACGCTATGTTGAACAATTAAGGGGTCCACCTTTTCTGGCACACTTCTACTGTGTGTTCCCGATGCTATGAGGCCCGGCTAGAGGCGAATGAATGTAAGAGGATTTTTTCAAGCAGCCGGAGTTGACGCGCAGGAGGTGAAGCACACTCGCAGCCTCTTTCTCGGCTGGGTGTAGTTATCATGAATGTCTCATTTTAGGGGTGCAGTCCACAGAAAACGGCGGGTGGCCCGGGTTTTGATTTCGCTGGCATCAGCACCACAGTGGGTGCCCCGTCCTTGCGTTCTTTGCAAGGGCGGGTACGATGCGGCCTGTACCATAGGGTTTGTGATGCCCAGCGGCCTGCAGCTGCCAAGCTACGCCACCCGATCCCCGAAGGAAATCTTCGTCCAGCCTTCATTCACCCGCACCGGTCCAACTTCGTCCAAAAGATAGAAACGATAACTGCTCCACCGCCAGTCCTCAGGCGCGGCTACCAAGCCCCGCTTCACCGGATTGCGATGCATGTACCTCAGCTTCTCCACGCGCTTCTTCGTCGTCCATACGTTGAAATCGTAGGAGCGCGCCTGCCAGAACGCTCTGCGCTTCGTTTCGCCTCCAAACAGATTGCGTTGACGCAGATCCCTGCGCTTGCGCTTGGGTAACAAAGCGCCCGCCGTGCGCTGCTTCAATACTTGCATCACGGTCGAGGGGCTTCCAACTTCCGGCTCCGTCAAAAGCAGGTGAATGTGTTCCGGCATCACGACATAGCCGACGACTACGAAGCGATAACGCTCGCGAGTCTGTTCCAGAATCATAAGGAAGGTATCCCGGCTGCGCGCGGTGCGCAGAAACGGCAATCGCCGGTAGCACGAGGTAGTGATAAAGTGCAGGTGATGAGCGCCGTAGGTTCGATGCAGGCCGCTGGGCATGACAAACCCCATCGTACAGGCAGCATCGTACCCGCCCTTGCAAAGAACGCAAGGACGGGGCACCCACGGTTCCGGCAGTACCTTCATTTAACGCAGACCCACATTTCGTGCAGAAAGCCATAACTCATCCCCCTTTCTAACTTGCACTTCCTCTGTGCGCATGGCTAAGCTGCAGTTGATGGCTACTGATCCGCTCTCTCAACTATGTGAATTTATCCAAGAAGGGTTCGGCCCGTGCAGCGAGAGGATAGTAGCTGCGCTCGATGTTACTGTCTGTGGCCCATTGGTTGAGTTGTCGTAGTCCAATGGTGGTGGGGCTGGTGCCCAGGTTTCAGGTCCCGACTCCCATGTCTCGCAAAAGCGGCGAGACATGGGGCACCCCATTTTTCTTTGGCTATCGGTCGAGACCTTTTGATCATGCTGCTGGTGGGTGGATTGTCATTACCAGGATATCTGTATCGTTGATTTTCAGTGGGCCTATTTCGCCTGCGGAGTACCAGCGGAAACTGGTCCAGGGCCATTGTTCTAGGGAGGCTACTAGTCCTCGCGCTACTGGGTTGCGGTGGATGTAGCGTAGCTTTTCGATTCTTTTCTTCTCGGTCCAGACATTGAAATCGTAGAAGCGGGGCATCCAGAAGGGAGTCCGGTTCTTGGAGTCAGCGACACTGGGGGTGCCCCATGTCTCGCCGGTTTTGCGAGACCTGGGAACCACACTGCGGCTATCGAGGCTCCGGACTACACCTAGTTTCAGCGCCTGCATCGCGGTTGAGAGGCTGGCCCGCTGTGGCTCGCTCATTAGCAAGTGAACATGCTCAGGCATGACTACGTATCCCAAGACTACGAGCCGATAGCGGCGACGGACACGTTCGAGGATTTTCAGGAAGAGGTCGCAGCGCGCGGCATCACTGAATAGCGGCAGTCTTTTGTAGCAGCTGAACGTGAGGGAGTGTAAGTCTCGCCCGCCGTAGAAGCGATGAAGAGCTTCAGTCATGAACAAACATTAGCGGAGGCCGGTCGAGGTTGTCTGTGACATGTGAACATCCGGGTGGTCGATGTTTCATCTCGCCTCTCCCACGTCTCGCAAAAGAAGCGAGACATGGGGCACCCCATTTCAACTTGGAGGGCTCTGTCAATCATTGACAATCCTTGCTACGAGTGTTATTTGTCTGCTATGTCCATCAACGTCAACCTCACTCCCGAACTGGAAGGCCTGATTCGCCAGAAGGTCTCCTCGGGCCGCTACAACTCCGCCAGCGAGGTGGTGCGTGAGGCGCTGCGTTTGATGGAAGCAGAAGATCTGCTTCGCGCTGCGAAGCTGGCGCAGTTGCGGCATGACATTCAAGAAGGACTGCAGAGCGGGCGGGCGCGTCCCTGGAATGTCGCCGAGATGAAGCGCGAGGGACGTAGGAAGCTCGCGACCCGCGCAGCCTCCAGCCGCAAGTAGATGCCTAGCGTAGTCGTACGCCCGCGAGCGCTGGCCGATCTCGCCGATATTTGGGCTTACATTGCCGAGGACAGCGTGAAGCATGCGGATAGGTTCGCCTCCCGCATTAACCGCGAGTTTCGAACGTTGTCTCGTCAGCCCCTCATGGGCCGCAGCAGGCCGGAGTTGGCAACCGGCGTGCGCAGCTTTCCAGTTGGCCGCTACCTTATCTTCTACCTGCCGCTTCCAAAGGGAATCGAGGTCGTCCGTGTTCTCCACGGCGCGCGGGACATCGAGTCAGCCTTACAGGATGATGAAGACTGAAAATCCCCTGGCGCGGATGCGTTTCGGCAAAATCTTGTCAAGAGGCTAAAAGCGAGGTTTTCGAATCAAGTTGTTGATTCGAGGGGAGAAATAAAGTTGGCTAATGTGGCGGGTTTACCCTATGCGGCTTGATATACTATAAGTATAGAGTCGAAACAGCGGCGCAGGCCTTTCCGGTCTGCGCCTTTTGTTTGGGGGAGGCAGACATGACGGAACAAGAAAAAGTCTTTACCACAGGGGGCACGGGGTCGCACAGGGTAATTCAACGCGACGGGTGGCGCTTGAGCTCGGGCTAGCCGTGGGAATCCGTGAAACTCGGCTGTGAGGCGGAAAAATGCGGATTTTGCGGCCTGTGGAAAATGTTGTCAAGGGGGTGGAGGGTGGGTTTTGGAATCAAGTTGTTGATTCCATGGGGCAAATATTTTAGCTAAAATGACACAGTTGCCATATGCCGTATGATATAATTGTATTATAGAGTCGTAACAGCGGCGCAGGCCTTCCGGTCTGCGCTTTTTGTTTTTCTAAAGGAGATATGGCGCGGACGGTGATTCGGAGACTTACTTCCGAAGACCGGGGCCGCGCCTTTTTTTATGCCTCGAAAACCGAATTCTGACGGACGGCGGGAGTTTCCCTGGTTACAGAAGCTGGATGCGCCTCCGCGCAAGCCGCTGGGGGAGGCAATTGAGGCGGCGTTTTTGGCTCGGGCCACTATGCTGGGCATTCCTGTGTTGAGGCCTTGGGAAGATAGCCGTCCTTATGACTTTGCGGTGGAGGGTTGGCGGCTGTGGAAGGTGCAGGTGAAATGCGCGACCAGCTTTCGCGGGACTCGATGCGAGTCTCGGGCCGGCGGCAGCGGGGGACTCTATACGCTGGATGACATTGATTTTCTGGCGGCGTATGTGGTCCGGGAGAATTTGTGGTACATCGTTCCGGCGGATGCGTTTGTTCCGCAGGTGACGGTTCACTTTAACTACGGGCCGAAGAGCCAGGGGATGTTTGAAATCTATCGCGAGAGCTGGTGCTTGCTGACTTGCCGGCCGAAGGCGCGTGGCACGGGGGATATTCCGAAGCGCTGCCGGTGCGAGGAGATGCCGGTGCGGTGCGTGGTGTGTCCGAAGAGGTGAGCGGCGCGATTTGCTCGGCGCAGTTTCCCATGTCTCGCAAAAGCGGCGAGAAGTGGGGCAGCCCAGTTTTCGCGGTAGCCGGCGCTTACTTCGCCGGCAGAAACTCAATCTTCACGTCGTGGATGGCAGGCTTGAAGTCAAAATCCGCAGTTACAAAAACGCGGCCGGGGCCGTCCGCGGCGAGTTCCACTCCAAAAGCATCGACGTAGGGAATCTGGCGTTTCAGTTTGATCAGCGCCGCGCGAACAGCCCGGTCGGCACTTGCCGGGACGAATTCGAATCCAAACGCTTCAAGTCGCGAGAGCACTAATTCCATGGCCGGCGCGCCCCGCCGCTTGAAAATCTGACCGGCGATCTCGCCCCAGTGCAGAGAGCAGATAACCGCTTCACATCTCCCCGCCATGTGATCCTTTATGATCTCAGCCACGCGGCCGGACCCCACCCCGCCATCCAAATAGCGAAGGATGGCGCTGGAGTCCAGCACATACTTCACCATCGATCTTTCTCACGACGCCGCTCGCGCAGCAGGGCTTTGGAAAGCGAGGGCCCGCCAGCGAGCATTCCGCGCGTCCGGTCCACCAGATCTTCCGACACCGGCTCCAGAACAATGCGCGATCCTTCTTGCGTAACTGCGATGCGAGTCCCAGGCTTGATGCCCAGCGACTCCCGTATCTCCGAAGGGATCACAAATTGCCCTTTTGTGCTTACTGACGTGATCTGTCGACTCATGCTTACATTATACTCCATGTAAGACGGCGAGCGATTCGCTAACCTTTAAGCGCCCACGACCCTGGCGGTGTGCGTTGCATCACAGACAAGAAAGGCAGGCGCGCGAAGAATCATAGTTAGCACTCGGATTACCGAATCGTGGGGTCTGAACCATCGGTCCGCAGCAGGCATGCGACGGTTCCCGACGCGCAGTGGAGGTTTCTATGCTTCCCGCAAAAACCAGTCCCATTCGAAGCTCGCTTCCTATGCTGGACGATTGGTTCAATTACGTTTTCACTTACCTTCCGACGACGAACTGGCAGCACTCCTTCAGCCCCACCATCAATTTCGGCGGCAATGTGCAGGACGCTCCTGAGGAGCAGCATGTGGTGGATCAGGCCGGCAGTTATGGTTACCAGCTGAACCGGATCATCGACCTGCTGAAAGTTGCGGTCGACGACGGCACGCTCAAGGGGAAAAATGAGCGCGAGCAGCAGGTGATCGCCAAGTTTTTGACGCTGGCAAAGAGCGCAGACCAAGCGGCGAAAGAATTCAAAGGCGAGGCCACGCAACAGAGCGTGCACAAATTGATCGAGGATATGCGCCGGCTGCAGCACTCCGACCCCAAACTCTACGGTTCGCTGGTCGACGAACTTCGTGGAGCGTTTTCGAAGTAGGGAGGGAAGTAGCCTTAGATTTTTTCGCTAGACACCTGCTGCCTGGCGGGTGTCTAATCCCTGCTCATGGAAACCCTTGGTCTATCTGGGTCTGCCGAACGCAGTGATGGCCGACTCAAGAGTTTATTCTGGCCATCTATCAAAAATGGCACCGATGTGGATTCTCTCGGCACCCAGGGATATTGGGTTTGCACCGTCGTTGCGATTCTGTCGTTCGTACTTCTAGCCGCGACCGGCCAGCCGCTGACGGGCGTAGCCATCCTTTTGTATTACTATGTTGGCGGCGCGGGAGTGCGCGAGCGCAACCGCTATGCCGCGCTCGCCGTATTCGTCATGTACCTGCTGGATACGCTGTTGATGCCAGGAGTGGTCCGCATCATTCTCTGTGCCCTACTGCTTTCGAATCTTCGCGCGACATGGATCGCCGCGTCTTGGCGGCCAGAATCGGAAGAGGCGGCACTTCCGCCTCGTCTGAATGAGACATTCGCCGACAAGATCGCTGACCAACTTCCCGCGTGGCTCTGGCCCAAAGTAAAAGTCGCATATTACATCTTCTCCGGCGGATTCCTGTTGTTGGTGCTTGTTGCCCTGGCAAGCATAGCGCTGAAAATAAAGACTGCGCATTAAGAATTAAAGGGTTACCCTGTGATCTGCAAAAAGCTTCCCTACGCCGTCATCTCTCGAGAGAGTCGGCAGTCCAAATTCTCGCAATTGCTCACGGCCATCGTCGGCCCGGATATTGGGAGGATCGGCTCTAGTCCGAACGGAAAGGCCTCAGTTAAAATGCAGCAGGCGCGATCATGTCCATCAACGTCACCGTTGAAACCGTCCCTGCACGAACGCTGGCAGCCGTGCGCCGCAAGGTTCGCATCGATCAGATTGGCGCGGCCTGGCGGCCGGCTCTCGATCTAGTCTGGAAATTTCTGTCGCAGCACTCTGAGCTTCGCGGCGATGGACACAACATCTTCCTCTATCATCATCCCGCAAACCGCAACGACTCGATGGACGTCGATTTCGGCGTGCAGGTCGCGCGTCCGTTCCCGCAAGAAGGAGAAGTTTCCTCGACCGAAACGCCTGCCGGAAAAGTTGCAACCGCGCTGCACATCGGCCCATATGAACGGCTAGGCGAAACCCATGGAGCCATCCACGCCTGGGCGGCGGCTAACAAAATAAAATTCGCCGGCGCATCGTGGGAGATCTATGGCGACTGGGCCGACGATCCTACGAAACTTCAAACCCGCGTCGAATATCTGCTGGGCTGAGTGCCTGTCTACTCTTTCCCCTCATAAGCCCGCCTCAACTCCTCCACGTCGATCTTGATCATCTTCATCATGGCCTTCATCACCCTCTGCGACTTCTGCGGATCTTTGTCGCCCAGCATCTCTCCCAGCGCCTTGGGGATGATCTGCCACGTCACTCCAAATTTATCTTTCAGCCAGCCGCACTGCATGCCCTCACCGCCCGCGGAAAGCTTCTCCCACAGCTCATCCACCTCTTGCTGTGTTTCGCAATTCACAAAGAACGAAATCGCCGGCGTGAACTTGAACATGGGACCACCGTTCAGCACCATGAATTCCTGGCCCTCGATGGAGAACGTTCCCGTCATCACCGATCCCTTCGGACCGGGCCCGGCGTCTCCATACCGCCGCACCTTCCCGATCTTGGAATTCTTGAAAATTGAGGTATAAAAATTCATCGCCTCTTCGGCATTACCGTCGAACCACAAAAATGGCGTGATCTTCTGCATACGTGTCTCCTTCCATAACTGATTCAGAGCGAGCCCACTTCCATCAATTCAAGCATCGCCGATACTTCAATTAGAATCAAACCGAGTCGAAGCTGCAGTCAGACGCTGGCCAACGACGAACGACCAACGACCTTATCAAAATGACCATCGGAGTCCTAGCTCTGCAAGGCGATTTCGACGCGCACCGCCGGCGGCTCGAAGAGCTGGGCGCGAAAGTTGTGCTCATAAAAAAACCCGAGCAGCTCGACGCAATCGATGGCCTCGTAATCCCCGGCGGCGAGTCCGGCACATTCCTGAAATTGCTGGGCGAAGAAGGATTCGAAAAGCTAAAGCAATTCGTCCGCCTCAAACCAACCTTCGGCACCTGCGCCGGCGCAATCTTACTAGCCACCGAAGTTGAAAACCCCAAGCAGGCCGGTCTCGGCGCCATCGACATCCGCATCCGCCGCAACGCCTACGGACGCCAGCTCGACAGCTCCATCCGCGAAGGCCAGCTCCTGCAAAGCTCTCTCAACGCCGATCCCGGCTCACCGCTCGAGATGGTCTTTATTCGAGCCCCGAAGATCGAGCAGCTCGGCGCGCAGGTCGAAGTAATCGCCACCGAAGGCAAAGACAAACTTCCAGTCGCAGTCCGGCAGGGAAGTGCGATGGCCGCCACCTTCCACCCCGAACTCTCCGAGGACACCCGCATCCACCAGGCATTTCTGGATTTGTGCCGAACTTAGGCGTGTGTGGGGATCTTGCCCTTGCCTCCAGCCAGAGCATTCTCCCGATTTGGGAATCGAACCGATGGGCCTATCTTCTCTTGCTCGAACCGCGGGATGGAGCTAAACTCCATTCGCGGGCTTGCGGGGTTCGTCTCAGATAGTTCTGGCGGGGGCACAGAACATGATCAGTCGTACGTTGCTTCGGGCGTCTTTTGTATTACTTCTTTCCTCGACCCTGTCTGCGCAGCAGATGAGCTTGGGCTCCGGCTCTTCCATGGGAGTCTTTTCGAATCCCCTTCAGCAATCGCTGCAAGGGATCGGACTGAATCAGAGCCTTTGGCTGATCAACGGTCAAGGCCGAAGCCCTCTCGATACCGCCGACGGCTCTCTCTCCAAGCTCGACCTGAAAGCTCCGGGTAAGGCGCGCCACGAATACGAAAAGGGTTATCAGCTGCTGATGCGCAAAGATCTTCAGGGAGCCATCGAGCACCTGACGACCGCAACTACCATCTATTCCAGTTTCGTCGCGGCGCACAATTCGCTAGGCTCCGCCTATCTCGGTCTCGGCCAGAATGATCAAGCCCGCGCCGAGTTCGCCCAGGCCGTCGCGCTCGACGACCACTTGCCCACATCCTATTTCAATCTCGGTTGCGCCGAACTCGCCCTCAAAAACTATCCCGCGGCGCAGGAAGCCATTCAGAAAGCATCCTCGATCGCTCCCCTCGATCTTCCTCTCCTCACCGCGCTAGCCTACGGACAATTCATGAACCACGACTACGATGGCGTGGTCGCGACCGCCCGCCAGGTACACGGGCGCAAACACGACGGCTCAGCCATGGTTCATTTCTTTGCTGCCGGCGCTCTGGCGGCACAGGACCAACTCCCGCAGGCGCGACAGGAATTGCTGACCTTATTGCGCGAAGATCCCAAGTCGCCCGCGGCACAGCAAGCCGTCCAGATTATCGAGGATCTCAAACGGCAGCAAAATCAGCCTCCTGCGCCTGCCTCGCCCGATGCCGGCTTGAAAATTTCCATCGTCGACGTTCCCGCCGAAGCTCCCACCGGCCCCGTGCAGTTGCCCGAGCGTATCCGAAAACTTTTGCAGGAAGCGAAAGAAAATGGTGAGATCGCCGATGCAGAAGCCGCGGACGCGTGCCCCGCCTGCGCCGCCGATTCTTCCACAGAAGCCGACGTGCCCGCCAGCCCGGCCCCGCGTCGCAACTCTTCCGCTGCCAACTACGCCGGTCTCACAACCCTTCACGCCTCCACCGAGGAGGTCGCCGTATTATTCGCCGCCACCGATCACGGAAAGTCCGTGACCAACCTAACCCCCAAAGACGTTGAACTGCTCGACAACAGCAAGCATCCCGCCGCCATCACCGGATTCCGCACCGAGTCTGAGTTGCCGCTACGCCTCGGCCTCGTCATCGACACCAGCGGCTCGATCAAAGACCGCTTCAAGTTCGAGCAGGAGGCCGCCACCAACTTCATGCAGAAAGTTGTCACCGGCCCCGACGACCTTGCTTTCGTGATCGGTTTCTCCAACTCAGTTCTTCTCGTGCAGGATTTCACCGGCGACCAGAAACTCATCTCCCATTCCGTCGGCCAACTCGTGCCCGCCGGCGGCACCGCCCTTTGGGATGCTGTCGCCTTCGCCGCCGATAAACTCGCCACCCGCCCCGAAGCCCAGCCCGTAGCCAGAGTGCTCGTCATCATCAGCGATGGCGAGGACAACTCCAGCAGCGACACGCTCAAGCAGGCCATCAGCCGCGCCCAACGCGGAGAGATCGCCATCTACACCGTCAGCACGCGCGAACTCTTCGACAAACTCGACGACAATTCCCAGGTCGGCGAACGCGCTCTGCAAACCATCGCCGAACTCACCGGCGGAGCCGCCTTCGCCCCAGGCTCCGTCCGCCGCCTCGACACCAGTCTCGCCGCCCTGCAGCAGGTCATTCGCAGCCGCTATCTCATCTCCTACAAACCCGCCCTCTTCAAACGCGACGGCCAGTATCGCGCCATCGACATCAAGGCCGAAAAAGCCGGCCACAAACTCCGCGTCTACGCCCGCAAAGGCTACTACGCCTCCACCAGCACCCCACTAGCAGACAAATTCTGACCACCCGCTGTTAGCATCGATAAATTTTGTCATTCCGACCGGAGCCGAAGCGCCAGCGACGGCGTAGTGGAGGAACCTGCTTCTCTCCCGCCAGCAAACTTCCCCGTGTGGGTCGCACACTCCTGTCCGACTGCCTTTGACTTTGTTCTTGTTCTATCCAGCCCCAAAATCCTGTCAAGCTCCCGGAACACAGGTTTTTCGACTAACTCCCTGATTCAACGGGACAAATAAACTTGGCTAACCTGTCCCATCCACCCTATGCACTATGATATAATGTGTTTGAGAGTTAGAACATCGGCGCAGACCCCACAGTCTGCGTCATTCGTGTTTTAAGCCTCTTTGTAGTCCAAAGCAAAGTAATCCAAAGCAAAAAGTTTGTCACCCGGCTGCAAGCATTGTCATCCCGAGCGAAGCGAGGGGATGAATTCACGTTTGAAGTGCAACAGAGTGTTCCAAGAATACCTCGTTGGGAGTTTTGAAAGCGAGGCATTTTCTGGGGGTGTTGTTGTAGCGTTCGAGGCAGAGGGTGAGGCGATGAGCGGGCAGGGTGTCGAGGTCGGTGCTTCTGGGCAAGAGGCGGCGCAAACTGCCGATGGCGTTTTCGATTCCGCCCTTCTGCCAAGGCGAGT
>Ga0302176_10000024_pt1 | contig 146287 bp, 130 predicted proteins | sample I_Palsa_E1_1_FD_198787 | JGI IMG/M metagenome (GOLD analysis project Ga0302176, IMG submission 198787) | Peat permafrost microbial communities from Stordalen Mire near Abisko, Sweden - I_Palsa_E1_1 | ecosystem: Environmental > Terrestrial > Soil > Palsa > Peat permafrost | place: Sweden...
CTTTGAGATTCCGTTTCAGCAGACTCCAGAAGTTTTCCAGCCCGTTTGTGTGAACCTGTCCGCGAACATAGGTCTCCGCATGGTTCACGACTTCGTGGATATATTTCCAGTTCAAATTGTCATAGGGAACTGCGTTATCGGTGTAGACCTTTGACCCGTATTTCACGTTCTTCATAATGGCAGTTTGTAAAACTTCGCGCTTCGTGTTCGGCACTACCTGTGCGCGAATCTTGCGTGCATCGCGGTCAAGCATTCCGACTACGATTGTTTTCCCAGTCGCGCCGCCAGTGTGACCAGATTCAGCGGCGAAACGTGCGCGGCGATCACGGTGCATGTTCTTGAGTTTGCCGCCGATGAACGACTCATCGACTTCTACGCCGCTGCCGTCCTTGCCGCCGAGTTTGTAGTTTGATTCTGCGACTGGCGCTTTCAGTGCGAGTCTCAGCCGTTGCAGCATGAACCACGCGGTTTTCTGGGAGACTCCCAGAGCGCGATGGAGTTCCCAGCTAGAGATTCCATTCTTGCAAGCAACGAGCATCCACATCGCGGGAAGCCACTTCTGCAATGAGATGGGCGAGTCCTCGAAGATCGTGAACTTTTTAACGGAGAACTGATTCCGGCAAGAGCGACACTTCCAGCGTTTAGCAGCCTTGAGATAGTAGGGATTTTTCGCGTCATCCCCAAGGCAGTAGGGACAGCGTGGGCCATCAGGCCAGCGCATTAAGGCGACGGCATCAATGCAGGTCTGTTCGTCGCTAAAGTATTGAATCGCTTGCTGTAAGGTCTGCGGGATGCCGTTGAATGTTTCCATGAAAGAAACATATCAAATTGGCGTGGGTAAGTCAAGTTAATTAATGCCGTTAGCGGGAAATTCCTTGCAAAATATAGATGTCAAAGAGCTTATAGCTAAGTTCTTTCGAATGAATGACTTCTGGGCGCAGCGATTTGGCTTGTGCCACCGTTGCGGCCTCGACCATCATCGCGCAAGTTTGATATGCGGCGCAAGGTCAGATGTCACAATGGGGCTGTGGAAATCTTGGGCGACGCGCGGGTGAGCGCGCCCTCCGAAATCAGGCGGACCGCAGGATTCAGGGGCCTGCCGTCCCGTCTACGTTCCACAGAGAAAGCACACTTATTCTTTCCCAGCCATAAACTCTCTCCACGGAGTGCCAGTGCGAAGGCTTGCTCTGAAAGGCGACAAATCTGTTCCTGATGGGATCTACCGAAGCCGAAGGTGCGGTATCTGTACCCGACTCGTATAGGTGCAGACGTCCGCCGCACTTACTTGACCATCCACTGCTTAAGTATAAGAATGACGCGATTGCATCTTGATTGGTTGTGAAATCATGGTGAAGGGGGAACGCCGGAGTATCGTCATTCATTCGCCGCAGTTGGAGCATGTTATGTTTGTTTAATTTCACCTTGACTGCAAACGCCGAAGCCAAAGTAGAAACCATTCGCCTGGAGTAAATCGCCCGCCACATGGTCTCGCTCTTCAGGAGCGAGTATTCGATTCGCCCCGTCCCACCTGTTCTATATCAAAGTGGTAGGTGTCGGCGTCGATCTCGGCAAGAGCTTGCGCCAGTACGTCACTGGGCAAGAAGTCATCGATGATGAGGTGCGGCCAAGGATAGGCGACCAGTTCGCCTACGCGCTGGCCCTGATCCAGTGGCGACTGCTCCAGTGGCAGAGAGGCAATCACGACACAGCCTTCCCTCTAAGAATTGGTCATCTATCCGCGCAATTACGGGCGCAATCGAAAAAACCAGGCTAACCCGTGATAATTTTCTGTATCTTGGTGTCGATGTTTTTCAACTCATTCACTTTCACTTTAACTTCTCCCTCGACCTCGTTGTCGAGTTCTTTCACAAGCTTTGCGATGTCTTCCGAGATACTTTCCAAGTCAATGCGCCTCGCGACGCCAACATTACCGGTACACATAGGAACCTCCTTATTACTTGTGCGATACCGATATCACAAACCTGGACTCAAGGCAAGCGTGAAGCGATAAGGTGCCTTGCTTGGGCCCGCCCACCTGCCCCACTCAAGCCAAAACCAGGCTTGGGTGGGCCACCGTCCCGCCAGGGGTGGAAGCGTCTTGTCTCTCAACCCTCGTTGTGGAGGTTGGAATGATTTGGGGTAGAATCAAGCACGATTAGATGGTCGTGGAGCATGACATGAAAAGTGAACTATTCGCAATTAGATTAGTTAAGGTTATAGTTCTTCTGCCAATACTCATCCTCTGCGTCTGTTCTCCTGCTCCTCCTGACAGTTCCTTTGTTCACTTGGTAAGCAGCGCAACATCAATTCAGGCGCCAGGCGGCGTGGCAACCACTAGCGCCACCTGTCCATCGGGTCAACAGCTGATTGGCGGAGGCTTCACGGCCGCCGCCAATGGAACTGGATTAGTGGCAGTTACGGATAATTATCCCTCCTCACCCAATACCTGGACGGTTACTGCTCAAGTAGGTCAGCAAGGCTCGGCGGGGGAAGTGATTGCGCTCGCATATTGTTTTACTACTCCGAACGTCCAACTGGGTTTAACGACAATTACCGCCCCCACGATTGCGCCCCCTTCGCTCCTTGGTCAGCTGACCTATAGCGCCACGGGAATTGCCCTGTGTCCTGCTGGCAGCGTACTCACTGGCGGCGGCTACCGTGCCCGAGGTCTTGTTCCCATGATCGCCGAAACCTTTAACTCGTACATTTCAACTGAGGGACCTTCCTCAGATAGTGCTGGGCGGCCGAATGGGTGGCAAACCACTCTGACGTATCCGAACACCGTTGCCCCTACGGCGACCGCATTCGCGATCTGCGCGAGATCTTACTTCGCTCAAGGGACCATTCTAACGGCGAATGCGTCTGCGGTCAGCGGGACTCAGACAGGGGACGTTCACTGCCGACCAAACACCTTCACTAGCGGAGGCGGATATACTGTGCAGCAATCTACCTCGGCCTCGGTTCTGTTGGGTTACACGGTTTATTCGTCATTCTCCAATACACAGGCTGAGCAAGCTTCGACCCCGCGGAAGCCTGGCTTCTATGACGCAAGTGGTTGGCATTCCGACTCGCTGGCTGCGCCTTATACGGCCACCGTCACCATGTCGGCGAACTGTATTCCGTTCCCGAGGTGATAATCCGTCAAAGCTCGCACTGGCGGCCCGATCAGGCTCAGTCTTGGCTTGACTGGGGATGTTCACACGACACTGACTTAGTCCGGCGAACAAACTAGATTGTCCTCATGCCATGAGGACTGACGCGTTTTCAGCATTCGTTTTCGATAGTTTTGGTGCAAACGGCGGCCGCGCGCCGTTCCCTTCGGGGGCTTAGGTTGGGTTGTTTGGGAGCTTACCCCGGACTTACGTCCGGGGCTATCATATTCCGCCCCTTCGGGGCTGGGGTCGGGTGGTCTCGTCCGTTGCGCTTTTTGCGCGGGACTTGATTCAAGGGCGGTTCTCATTGTTCTTCGCTCGCGCTGGATTGCGAGCCCTCGTCGTCGCCGCGGATTAGGCCGAATTTTTTTAGTTTGTAGCGGAGGGCGTCGCGGCTTATGTCTAGCAGCTTGGCGGCGTGGGTTTGGTTGCTGTTGGCCTGGCGCATGGCTAGTTCGACCATGGCGTGCTCTACCTCTTCCAAAGATGTTCCGCCGTCGGGGATGTAGAGGCGGGGCAACATGCGGCCGTTGGGTAGAGGCTGGCCGCCGTCGGCGGGGCTGGTGCGTTCGAAGGCGGTGCGGCCTCCGGATTCGCCTACGGAGAATGGAAGATAGAGCGGGCGCAGTAGCGGTTCGTCTTCGAGAATCATGCCGCGCTCGATTGTGTTTTTCAGTTCGCGGACGTTGCCGGGCCAGTTGTGGCTTTGAATCAGGCGGCGGGTTTCGTCGGTGATGCCGCGAATGGATTTCTTGAAGCGGCGATTGTAGCGGTCGATGAAGAACTCGACCAGAGGCATGATGTCTTCTTTGCGATCGCGCAGCGGCGGGATGAAGATGGCGATGATCGCGAGGCGATAATAAAGATCCTGGCGGAACTGGCTTTCGCGGACGGCTTTTTCGAGATCGCGGTTGGAGGCGGCGATTACGCGGACATCCACCTGCATGTCTTTGATGCCGCCTACGCGGCGGATTACCTGGTCTTCTAAGACGCGCAGCAGTTTGGCTTGCAGCAGCGGAGAGAGTTCGCCGATTTCGTCGAGGAAGAGCGTACCGCCGTCGGCAGCTTCGAAGAGTCCTTTCTTCATTGTCTTGGCGTCGGTGAATGCGCCTTTTTCGTGGCCGAAGAGTTCGGCTTCCATTAACGTTTCAGGGATGGCAGAACAGTTGATGGCTACGAAGGGTTTCTGGTGGCGCGAACTTTCGTAGTGAATGGCTTTTGCGATTAGATCTTTGCCGGTGCCGCTTTCGCCTTGAATCAGAATGGTGGTGGCTTCGCTCGATGCGACTTTGCGGACGAAGTTCATGAGTTCGGTCATCTTCGAGGAGACGCTGACCACGCTGTCATAACCGACTCCGCCGCGGACTGCGCCGCGCAGGGCCTGGACTTCAGTGCGGAGGCTGGTGGCTTCGAGCGCGTTCCTGATCGCGACCTGAAGTTCGTCGAAATCCACGGGCTTGCCGACAAAGTCGTAGGCTCCGAGCTTGAGCGCGGCTTTCACGTCGTCGAGTTGAGGGTCGGCTGTGATCATGATGACGGCGCGGGCGTCGCCATTTTTTTTGAGTTCGTCGAGAACCTCGATGCCGGTGAGGTCGGGCATGCGGACATCGAGCAGGACGAGGTCGGGCGATTCGCGCTGGGCTAGTTTGAGGGCTGGACCTCCGGAGTCGGCCTCGATGACCTGGTATCCCCACTCTTCGCACTTCTGGCGAAGGGACCAGCGGACGAGGCGCTCGTCGTCCACGATCATGATCTTCTCGGCGGGCATCGGCTTTAATTTACTACGAATGGGAAGAACGGTGCTCTAGGAAGCGGAGGTTTGGGCGACGGCTTGCGATGTGGGTTGAGCGACGGGCGCGTGAAAAGGGAGGAGCACTGTGAACTTGCTGCCTTTTCCAACTACGCTGGTGACTTCGATGCGGCCGTGATGTTCTTCTACGATGCGGCGGGCGAGCGAGAGGCCGAGTCCGGTGCCGTTGCCCTTGGTGGTGTAGAACGGGCGGAAAATGTTGGCCAGGACTTGAGCAGAGATGCCGCGACCGGTGTCGGTGATCACGACGCTGGCGCAGTCATCTTGAGAACCGACTTCGACGGTAACGATGCCGGCTCCCTCGACGGCCTGTTCTGCATTCAAGAGCAAATTGAGAAGCACCTGATGAATCTGATTGCTGTCATGCTCGACTTCGGGCAGGTCGGGCGCCTTTTGCAATTCGATCTGGATAGGTTTTGAGATCACTTGCTGGCGGGCGAGCATTACGGCGTGCTCGACGGTAGTGTTGAGGTTGCTCCGGCGAATCTGGGGCGGGTGTGGGCGCGCGGTTTCGAGAAGGTCGGTTAAGGTGCGGCTGATGCGCGCGATTTCCTGGCGAACATCTTTCACGACCGGCCGCGCCGGGCTGGTGACGGGCAGATCGCGGCCGACAATTTCTATGACTCCAGCGATGCCGGCGAGCGGATTGCGAATCTCATGGGCGAGACCTGCAGCTAATTCGCCGAGCGTAGCCAGATGTTCGGCGCGGGATATCTGGGTGCGATGCAGGACCTCGATTTCTTCGCGGCTGTCCCGCAGTTGCTTCATCATGTGATTGAAGTTGCGGCCGAGGTCTCCGATCTCGTCGTTGCGGTTGGCGAAGCTGACCGAGACATCAAGATTGCCTTCGCTGACCTGATCCATCTTCTCCTGCAATTCAACCATGGGGCGTTGAATCAGGTAGGCCAGACCGAGCATGGCTGCGGCGCAGATGGCGACGGCTCCCGCTCCCGCGACGATCATGACTGCGTGGCGTTCGGGATCTCGAAGCGAGACGGTCGCGAGCGTGAAGAGCAGCAGTCCCGCAAGCAGCACGAGGCCTATGGGTAAGATTGCTTTGATCTGCCACTTGACGCGAACGGAACTCAATTGAAAGCCTTCTTCCCCAGAGCGACCGGCTCTTCCTATCAGTGTACCGTTGGCCAGCGCCGCGTATTCGGTGCGGTCAGGCATAGGCGTGTAATCCTGGCAACAAGTAGGTGACGCCGAAGAAAGTAAACATCACTACGGCGAAGCCGCCGATGGCGAAGTAGGCGGCACGCCGGCCCCGCCATCCGCGGGTAATGCGCATGTGCAGGTAACCGGCGTAGACCAGCCAGGTAATCGCAGCCCAGGTTTCTTTTGGATCCCAGCTCCAATAAGATCCCCAGGTGCGATTAGCCCAGTAAGCGCCCGCTGCGATCATCAGGGTGAGTAAAGGAAATGCAATCGCGATGGTTTTGTAAGTGATGCGATCGAGTTCGTCCGCACTGGGCAACATGCGCTCGAGATCGTTGCGCCTCCACAGCAGCAGTAAGTACAACAGTGAGACAAAGATTGTCCCTATAAGGCCCGAGAGAATGAAAGGGCTGGCGGCGAGAGCGGTCGGGAACAGTCCTTCAGCGTCGAGAGAAGCGTAATGACCGTCACGCGCCCGCAGCGCAAAGAATGCGAGAGCAAGGACCTGCAGAAGAATGCTCAAAAAGACGGCGCGATTGGCCATAGTGAGCAGACTCTGGTTGTGAGTCTTGCTCCAGATGAGGTAAAGAAACAGCGGAGCAGCTACAGCGGCCAATACCAGCACCATCAGCCAGCCGAGATCGGGAATCACCACGTAAAGCCTTACGCCTTTGGCGATAAATATTTCTGCTTTGTCTTCCGGATTCCAACCGACGACGCTGAGGCCTCCCCATTTTTCGAAGCGGGTGAGGATTCCGACATACGTGGCGACGGTGAACAAACTGGTCGCGGCCAGAAAGGTTTCGGTTTTCATTTTGTCCTGGATCAAGAACATCATGGCCAGCGCGAAGCTGAGGGCGCATGCGGCGTAGGCGAGCATGGCCAGCGTAACATGCACATGCAGCCAGGTTGATTGCAATGCTGGCACGAGTGGACGTACCTCAGTGCGCAGTAATTGCATCAGGATCACGCCGACAATCGCCACGGGCATGGTTACCGTGCCGATGATCTTCACGCCGTATTTCTTTTCGGCGATCAGAGTGAGCACGGCGAGCGTCCATACGAACATGAGGAGCATTTCATAGATGCTGGCGAACGGTGGATGCCCGGCTTCATACCAGCGGCGAGCGACCGCGCCGGTGTTGGCGATGAGTCCCGCCCAGGTAGCCAGGGACGCAAAGCGAATGTAAGAGGGAAGGCCGGTGATACCGAAGGCGAGATAGAGCGTTCCCGCGCCACAATAGAAAATGAGAGCGGCGTAGAGCAGATTAGAGTCGTTGAGCAGGTTGCCGCTCTTGACCACGTTCAGAAATGCCATGAATAACAGGAATGCGACGCCCAGTCCCACCATTACGACCAGCGTGGTACCGGTAGCGACCGCCGGTTGCTGTTCGATTTTTGCGACTCGTGACATAGACCCTTCCTCCGTGGCCGGAATTTACTTTCCGGCGAGTGCAGCGACAGGCGCGTGTGCGACTGCCGGCGATGAAACTTTAAGTTCAGACTCAATTTGTTCCACTACATTGCGAAATTGATGTTCGAATGCATCTTTGTTCTTGTTCGCAGTGCCGCCGATCCAGAGTTTCAATTGGCCATGAGCGTCGCGGACGGGCACGGCCCACACGCGCTTGTGGACGAAGTAGAAGACCAGAGCGAGGCCGAGTCCCATCAGGACTACGCCCGCCCAAACTGCCCACTGGCCGGGCTCGTGCGAAACTTCGAGGCCGGTGAAGTAAGCCATCTGCACATCTTTGCCTCGGAATATGTAGGGCGAAGCCGCGTCTTCCTGCAAGCCTGAGCCGACCCAGACGTCTACCGACTGTGCTACCTTCTTGGATTCGACGACGAGGTGCGCTGCGGGATTTTGCAATTCGGTGGAGCGGGCGTATACATGGCCATCCTGCACCACAAAGTCGGGAATGAATTCGGCGAGACGAACGGTAGTATCGGCGTCCAGAGTGTGCGTCTCGTTGGGACCGATCTTGAATTCCTGGGGATTCTGGCCCTCGCGCGGCGTGGCGGTGAGCGCGAGTGAATCGAGCTTACCCGTGTTGCCGTAGCTGGCCTGATAAAACCGCACGCCGTGATAAACCAGAGGATCGTTGACGACGATCTGCTTGCGCAGGATCACTTGTCCATCTTTGACAACCGAGAGATCGGACCACCAGCGTTTAGGAGACCCGTCGGCGTAGTTCTCCTGGCCGGCGCCGTCACAGCGGACGGCAAATGGCAGCGTGCGCGGGCTTGCGTTTTGTGGCGTTACCTGACTGGACTCTTGCCCGCGAGTCAGCATGATGAAACCGCGCCATCCCCACAGGGCGTCGACGATGCCTCCGAGAAAAATCAGAAGCAGACTGGCGTGCACGATATAGACCGCCATTTCAGAGAAGCGGTTGCGCTCGCCGAAAAGAGAGAAGTTGTTCTGGCGCACGATGCGCTCCGGTCCGAACCCTTCTTTTTGCAGCACGCGTTCCGCGACGCTCAAAGCGGTTTCTTCATCCTTGATCGGAATGAGCGCGTGGCCGGGCAGCCCTTTGCGGAAGGCTTCATCCGGACTCTTGTAAGGACGCGAGAAAAATCTCCAGGCATTCGGGAAGCGCTGAATCGAAGCCGAAATGATGCTGAGGCTAACCAAGCTCAACAGCAATACAAACCACCAGGCGTGGAAGACATCGCTGAGCTTCAGTGCGTCGAGCAGGTGAAGCACTTGTGGCGAATAGGCTCGCTGCATTTCGTCGGCTTCGGTGGCAGGGCGCTGAAGAATCACGGTCCCCGCAGCCGAGAGTAGAACGACGAGGATCAGCAGAATGACGCCGGTCTTGATCGCGCCCAGCGTTTGCCAGAGCTTTCGAGGTACAGATTGGACGTGTGCCCCCATTGTGTTTCCCCTTCCCCGCTTCAGCAAAGCACGTTGTGCGCCATTGCGAAGAAAGTCGGCGAAGTGATTGAAATTCCAGAGAATAGGCCGGTTCCGTGAGAAATTCGGAACGCGGGGTTTGAGCCAAATCACACAATGGAATGGAGTTGTACGGGAATTTGGCGCAGCGTGAGGAGCGGAACAGGTTTGCTAAAACCATCCCATTTCGGGCTCACTTAATCTTGGGCGCCTACTCTTCCTGTGACAAGATCACTCCCGCATGTGACTGAAATCACAGAACAATCGAGCCCCGAACCGGCAAGACTGATTATCAGATTGAAGTGCTTTGCGCTAGAAAATGTTCAGTGTGCCGGAGTGTGCGGAAGCGGGGGATAGTTACTTTGGGTGATTTTGACCATTGCACTGTGCGATAAGCCCCCAAAGTGATGGAGCTTAAGAACAATAGTCATTTTTCGCGGGATAGAACGCAATCGCCAACTGATTCTGTTGCAATCTGTTACAAGGAGGTTTAGATATTTACCGAAGTGGGAAACTACGGCGAGGTGCGTGCATGAGCATTATGCAACAGCATCTGAGGAGGCAGTGGTGGGTGTGGCATTGGGATCAATCAAATCGAAGTTCGGCAAATCGAAGTTCGGCGCCAGCTTCAGGCTAAGCTCGCTCGTCGGCTTCCTGTTGCTGTTTGTTTTTGCCGGGCGGATTTCCGCGAAGGAACATCCGGTGCCGCTCGATCCGAAGGCTGATCCCTCGACTTGCGTTGCCTGCCATGAAGACAAGACCAAGGGCAAGTCGGTGCACTCCGCGATTGCCATGGGCTGTACCAGTTGCCATGAAATCCGCACGGTTCGAAACGTAACCCACGTCAAGCTGATCACGACCACGTCCCACGGGCTTTGTCTCACTTGCCACGCGGATAAAAATGCCGACGATATTAAAGGTACGGTGCATCCGCCGGCAGTGCGCGATTGCGTGAAGTGCCACGACCCGCACACCTCCGATAACAAGAATCAGTTGTTAAAGCCGGAGTCGGGCGACAAGAAAGAGAATCTCTGCCTGAGTTGCCACACGACCGGCGAGAACGTTCCCGAGAAGGGCAGCCGTCATGCAGCTCTCGACATGGGCTGCGAAACCTGCCACATCACGCACAAGACTGGTGCAGAACCAACAACGGAAAATCACTTTCATTTGACGAAGGCTGCGCCTGCGCTGTGCGTGGATTGCCACGATACGAAAGATGCCGCCTTGCAGAAGGCGCACCAGAACCAGCCGTTTGGCACGGCGAACTGCCTGCAGTGTCATGACCCGCACCAGTCCGCATCGCCGAAGCTGATGGCCAAGTTCACGCATCCGCCGTTTGCAGATAAGAGTTGCGATACCTGCCATGCCCCTGCGAAAGATGGCAAAGTTGTTCTGACCCAGGCCAACGTGAAGGACCTTTGTGTTACGTGCCACTCCGATAAAGCTGAACTGATCGAGAAGGCGAAGGTGCAGCATCCAGGAGCGGCGGGCGATTGCACCGACTGCCACAATCCACATGCCAGCGCGTATCCGGGCTTGCCGAAAACGGATCCCGTTAACATTTGCCTGGGGTGCCACAGCGAAATCGCTGATCTGGAGAAGAAGCGAGTTCACCACCAGCCGGCATTTGTGCAGGGTTGCGGAATTTGCCATATGGCGCACGGCGGCGACAACCAGCATCTGTTGCGGGTTGCCGACACGAACAAACTTTGCCTGGAATGCCACGGCCCCGATACGAAGCCTGCGAAGCTCGAGAGCGAGCATCTGGTGACGATTTTCGGCGGTGCCGTGAAGTTGCCGGATAACTACTTTGCGAAGGTGCCGATTCTGCCGTTGAAGTACAACCTGGGGCACCCGGTGGACCGGCATCCGATATCGAACGTGATGGAAGGGACTGATATCACCAAGGTTAAGTTCGCCATCAACTGCCTGACGTGCCATCAGCCGCATGCTTCGGCACAGCCGGGATTGTTGGCGAAAGATCAGAAGAATGATTCGTTGTTCTGTGCGAGCTGTCACAAGGATCTCCGAAAGTAAGGGGAGGGCGGCGCGATTGGGTGAATATTCGTGGGTGGGTACGAAGATGAGTGAGGGTAAAAAGATGATTTCACAACTAGGCAACACGTTTACGATGCGACGTGGAAGGCTGGGAACGGCGGCATTGGTAGCGCTGCTGACAGCCTCCTCTATTTTGGCTTTCGGGGATGACACCAAGAAGAAGAAAGACGATGCGACGCCGCAGAAGAAGGTTTCGATCCTCGACGTGATCGATAAATCGAAGGTGGTGTGGCCGCAGCCACCGATGATCGCGCGGGTGAAATACCTGGACTATTTCGCGGGCGAAAAGCTGCCTGACTTCAGCGCGCAGCAGGCTAAACCGAAGAGCAGTTGGATGGACCGGCTGGCCGGCACCAGCGCAGAAAAGACTGACAACCCCCTCAAGAACCATTTCTTCATGGGGGAGCCGCATGGGCTGGCGGTTGATTCCAAGGGCAGGCTCTATGTTGCCGATGGCAAGGTGGGCGCCATCTTTATCATTGATCCGGAAACCAAAGATACGGTGATGATCAAGAATGGCAAAGATGCAAATTTCGTTCTGATTAATGGGCTAGCCATTGACGACGCCGACCGGCTTTTCGTCTCCGACTCTCAGGCTCACCGGATTCTGGTTTTCAACAAGGACCATAAGGGCGAGGCCGCGATCACGTCGGGTCTGGTTACTCCCGCCGGGATGGCGATCGATAACGAGAACCGGTTTCTCTATGTCGCCGATATCGGACTGGACCAGGTGCTGGTGTTTGATGCCGACACACTCGAGCCGATTCGCAAGATTGGAACTGCGGATACAAAACATCAGTCGAGCGCGTTGGGAGATTTTTCCAAGCCGACCAGCGTGGCCGTCGATTCCGACGGAAACGTCTATGTAGCCGACATGCTCAACTACCGGGTTGAGATTTTCGATGCCGATGGCAAGTTCATTCGCACGTTCGGAAAGCATGGCGATGGTCCGGGCTATTTCGCGATGCCCAAGGGAATCGCGGTGGATGGCGATGGCCATATTTGGGTTACGGACACGATGCAGAACCGGGTTCACCTGTTTACCCAGGATGGCGATCTGCTGATGTGGATGGGCAACAAGCAAGGCGTTCTGCCCGGCACGTTTTCCGGTCTGCAGGACATCTACTTTGACAGCAAGCTGAACCGGGTCTTCACCTCCGAGGTTTATCCGGGGCGGGTGCAGATGTTCCGCTATGTGACGCAGGAGGAAGCGCAGAAGGAGCACGAAAAGCGCGAGGCGTTGAAGGCCGCGAACAAGACTCCGGATGTTAAGCCAGCGGCCAAGCCTCCGAAGGAAATTCCGGCGCCGTTCCCAACGCAGAAGCCGGCCGACACTGCCAAGCCGCCTGCCAATGATTCGAAGTGAGTTTGTAGAAACCTCCCTCTGAGGTTGTGGTGTGCAAAGGCTTAGCGAGTTTACTCGCTAAGCCTTTGCAACTGCGGTTAAGAAAAGTTGTCGTCCCGAGCGAAGCGAGGGATCCTGGTTTCCGCCCGCGCCACGAGTATTGCCCCTGCGGGCAAACACCAAGATCCCTCGCTTTGCTCGGGAAGACAATTTGCTCGGGATGTCAGATCGCTTTGCTCCAGATGACAAATCGCTCGGGACGACAAGTCCCTCCAGCGAGTTCCCACCAGCGAGTTCCCTCCCGCCCTGCCCTGGTTGCCGACTGTGCGGGAGTTTCCACAGGCTGCGGGTTACGTGGGGCTTTTCAACCAGTGAGTGAGTTGGAAAGCCCATTAAAAGCGTTACCTCAGGCACTGCTGGATTTTGCAACAGATTGGATTTCTCCAACAAACGGTCTGCATTCAGTTACTTAGGTAAACCGTGCCAGATGCACAGGGTCTGACCAAAAGGGGTGGGCAGCGTGCATAAACAATGTCCGAGTAGTCAATCTTAGAGGAGGCTTCACCAATGAAAAAGCTATTTTTAGTTCTGCTTATGGTGGTTATGGTCTCGGCCATGGGCATCGCCCAGGTTACACAAGCCGCACACGCCACATCATCCGGAGCACCCGGAGCCGTCGCACCCACGGTCGACGTCCTCGGCGCTCACCAAAACTACGGCCGCGGTTGTGCGGGCTGCCATGCTCCACACAGCGGCGCATGGGGCGAAGGCGGCAACAAGGTCAGCGGCACCGTCACCGATGCCTACACCGGTAGCAATGCACTGTTTGGGCAAGACATGGGACCTCTCTGGGGCCAGACGTTTGACTTCAGCGATGTTTCCAACACCCTCACCAACGGCAACGGCAGCGCCAACAAATATACGTTGGTAACCGCCGCGAACGGAAACCCGACAACCATGACTGCACAGCAATACTCCGATATGCGTGGCGTAGTAATGTGCTTGGCTTGCCATGACGGCGCAGTCGCCAAGGGCGCCATGATGCAGAACTGGGCCTTTGAAGAGCAGATCGGAGCCCTGCCGAGTTCTTACGGCACGGCCAAGATCCCGACCTTACTGGGCGCAGACGGCACGACCAACCTCGGCCTTTCGACCGACGGCGGAAACTACAACAACGACCACCCGATCGGCGAGAACGCGACGATCGCCGCAGTGCTGGGCGCCTACTATAACCCAACCACCGGCAATGGCTTGACCTACGTTGTCGCCAATGGCGCCATCACTTCGATCACGCCCGTCGGCTCGTATGTGAATTTTATCGCTTCCTACGGGGCGCCCGCCCTGATGAAGGGTGCGCACTCCTACGGAACCCCGGTCAACGCTTCGAACGTTCCCTACGTGGTTTGCACGACCTGCCACGACCAGCACTCGATGAACGTGTACTCCGTGGTGGGTGGTCAGAACACGATCGCCGGCAACGCTACCGGAACGTATGCGAAATACTTCTTCATCAACGGCCCCTACAACCCGAACACGGTGAACATCCCGTTGGGAACGGCCGCTTCCACAACCCAGTTCTGCCGCCAGTGCCACTTTGGCGAGTCGAACGAAGCCAACGGCGGCACGCTGCCGACGACTTTCTAACTTTGTAGATCGAATCGGGGAGGGGGATTTTCCCCTCCCCCTTTTTATTTGCTTTGAACTCTCAGTCAGGGTAATGGCGGTTGTGAGGGAGTAGGGATCTTTCGACTCCACATGGTCCTCGGCTTCGCCGATGACCATGTTCCGCTCAAAGCTTGCCCTGAGCCTGTCGAAGGGATGACAGCGTAGGTTTCCTTGGGTTATTTCACCAGATCGATAGCGGCAGAACGCCCATTGCGCACCTCCGCGACGCTGCAAAGATTCTTTCATCTGTCAGCCCGGTGGCCGCAACTCATTCCAGCTAAATAACTTGCAGGAACCCGGAAAGATTTTGGCAGGGCCGGCAGAAGGGCAAACGCCGTGCACAATACAGGGTGATTCTGGCAGGTGGGGTGTTCAGAAATTTGGAGATTGGGCGAGGAGTTTCCATGAAATACCGACTTCAGATGGCGGGGCTGGTCCTAGTTGTATGCGGAGCAGTAAGCGCAAGCGCACAACAGATGATGAGTTCACACGCTCCGACGACGGCAGCAGGTGCTCCAGCAACAGCAGCAGCACCGGCTCCGAGCGCGAAGTATCCGGCGGCAGCCAAAGCGGTAAATTCCGGCGTTGACGCCTCGAGCCTGATGGTGACGGGCAAGGCTGTGGTGAAGGTAAATGACGCGGTGCTGACCGACCGCGACCTGCTCCGGGAAATGTTCGCGCTGTTCCCGTACGCGAAGCTGCATGGCGGCTTCCCGAAGAAAGAGGAACCGGAAATCAGGCAGGGCGCGCTGCAGATGATCGTATTCGAGGAGTTGGTGTACCAGGAGGCGCTGCGGCAGAAGCTGACGATTGCGCCAGCGCGAGTGACTCGCGAAGAGAAGAATTTCAAAAGCCAATTCCCCACCGAGGCGGAATTCAACCAGTATCTGAGCACGGAACAGGACGGATCAGAGGCGAAGCTGCGGCAGTTGATCAAGCGCTCGCTGCTGATCGAGGCCATGCTGAAGCAGGAAGTGAACGACAAGGCCGGGGTCACGCTGACCGAGGCGCGAGCCTACTACCTGAAGAACACGAAGGCGTTCGAGCACGGCGAGACTTTCGCGCTGCAGACGATTTCGATTATTCCCGCGGAACAGGCGAGCGCCCAGGTGGTTGCGGACGCGCGCAAACGCGCGGAGGGAATTCTGGAACAGGCCAAGGCAACCAAGAGCTATCAGCAGTTTGGACTGCTGGCGGAGAAAGTTTCGGAAGACGATTTTCGCGTGAATCTTGGCGACCGGCATGTGGTGAAGGGCGAGAATCTTCCGCCGGAGGTGGTGAAAGTTGCCGAGAAGATGAAACCGGGCGAAGTGAGCGGGCTGATTCCGCTGGGCACGGCCTGGACGATTATTCGAGTGGGCGCACATACGCCCCCGGGCAAGTCAACCTTCGCCGAGGTAAAAGCGAAGCTGATGGAGAATCTTCAGAAACAAAAATCCGAACAGCTGAGGGTGGGGCTGGACAAGCGGTTGCATGAGGGCGCGCAGATTCAGGAGCTGTAAAGACGTTGGCGGGAGGTCAGAGTTTCAGACTTTCGGCTGCGAATGGACGGCAAGGTTGGCACGCGAAAGTTTTAAGGGATGGGGCGGACGTGAACAGTCAGAGAAACAACGCGCGTGTGCTCGGTTGGCTGCTGGCATTCGGGGTGATGCTGGCGGGCCAGGGATGGGCTCAGATCGAGATCGGCAAGAACACGAGCATGAGCCTGAGCGGAGACGTGGGGTTCGGCTATAACGGAAGTAACGGCGACACGATAGGCTCAAGTCATAGCACGCTTTTTAGCGGCGATGCCGTCCTGCAAGGTTATTACTACAATCCCAGGTTTTTGAGCTACTACGTTGATCCTATCTACAATCGGTCGCAGGCGGATTCGGGGGAAGGCTCGCTTACCAATGCGTCCAACGTCAGCGCGGGAGTGAACCTGTTCAGCGGCAGCCACTTTCCCGGATCCATATCGTTCGGTGAAGGATTCAACACGAGCGGGACCTATGGGATAGGCGTGACCCCGGGGCTTGACACCACAGGCAAGTCGCACAGCTTCGGCATTGGGTGGGCAGAACTCATTCCGGGTGCGCCGCCTGTGAACATCCAGTATTCGCAGACGGCTTCGGAAAACTCGATTTTTGGCACCAGCCAGGACGATCACACGGACGCAAAAAATCTCAACGTCTTCAGCAACTACAAGCTCGCGGGCTGGTATATGGGAGCGCACCTGACCGATACCTGGACGAGTACGGAGTTGCCGGCGTTGATAACCGGCACTGATCAGGCCGTTACCGGGGACACGAATTCAAAGTCATTTTCCGTCAACGCAAACCACAAACTGCCGCTGCGGGGCTCATTTGGAGCGAGCTACGGATGGTCTGATTTCACTGGTAATGAGAACGGTTCCAGCTATTCCGGTGGTAACCAGACGTTGAGCGCGAGCGCCGCCTTTGCGCCCACAGACAGGTTCACGTCATCGTTCCAGGCTAACTACGACAGCAGTCTCGCAGGGTCCATCGAACAGCAACTCATCGGCGTGGGCGCGGTTACTCCGCAGGTTGATCTGGGCAAAAGTAGCTACTCGATTTCCCTCAACAACTCCGACAATGTGGTGATTACTAAGAGCCTGTCGGCCGGGTTCAATGTGGGCCACGTCGAGCAAGTGGTGTACGGCGAAACCGTCTCAGCAACCCACTTTAGCGCGATCATCGACTACCGGTTTCTGAAGCCGCTTTGGGGTACGGTCGTGGTCTATGCCGGGTTAAACGACGAGGCGACAGAAGCGGGGAACACGGGAGCGGGTCTGATTGCGGGAGTGAACTTCACCAAACAATGGAGCAATTTCGAGCTGGACGGAAGCTTCGGCTATTCGCAGGATACGCAGACGGTGCTGGCCACGGAGGTGACGTCCAATTATTCCTACCTGGCAAAAGCGCAGCGCCGCCTGGGCCGCCGGGTGCGGTGGTTGACTACATTTAACGGTTTCCACACCGGGTTGGGCGAGGCAGAGGGTTCGAGCGCCCATGCGGAATCCTACGGAACCCAGCTCGTGTACAAGATGTATAACGTGGGAGCGACCTACGGTCACACTTCGGGTACGGTGCTGCTGACTGCGAATGGGCTGGTGGCGGCGCCGGGCACGCTTGCGCCGGTGCTGACGGCCAATGGGTCGCTGCTCGATACCGGCTCCTCTTACTCATTCAGCTTTACGACCAACCCGATACGCCGGCTTTCGTTCAGCACCAGCTACATGAGAACGCTCAATGACAGCCTGGCTGGGGTGGCGGGGGCGGCCGCTTCGAACAGCGCGTCGAAGGTATATCTGATGTTCACCACTTACCAGTTCCGCAAGATGGTGTTTACAGCGGGGTATACTAACCTGAATCAGTTTGTCAGCGCATCTGGGCTGCCGCCCGCCAGCTACACGAATTTTTACGTCGGAATCCAACGATGGTTCAAGGCCTTCTAGCGCGATCCGATGCGGGGAATTGGGTCGGCTTGTGTCTTTGCATGGTGCTGGCCGTTGGTGTGGCCGTGCCGGCATATGCGGAAGACGCCAAGGCGGAGAAAAATGAGCCGACTCCGGGACCCGAGTTGTTGCTGCAAGGCGGGCGCAAGCTGGCTTTTGTGCGCACCTTTACCACGGACCGCGACGTTTCGCCGAAGCGGAGCTTCTTCAAAAAGGTGATCGACGTGGTGGCGGGAGCGCCGGACCGGCATCAGACGATCCGTCCCTATGGAATTGCCGTGGACTCGCGCGGGCGGGCGATTGTGACGGACCCGGGGGCGATGGGCATCCACATCTTTGATTTTCGCGACCACAAATATAAATTCATCGCGCGCAATGACAAAGATGAGAACTCGATGAAGTCTCCGCAGTGCGTTGCCGTGGATGCGCAAGACAACTTTTATGTGACGGACTCGGAAACTGGGAGGATTTTTGTTTTCGAGCCAGGAGGGAAGTTCAAGCGCATCATCGGCAATCTGAAAGGCGGAGAAGGTTTTTTCAAGCGGCCCACGGGGATTGCGGTGGATTCGGCGGCGCAGAGGATCTACGTCACAGACACGCTGCGGAACAAGGTTTACGTTTTGGATATGCAGGGAAGCGTGATGCAGATGATCGGCAAGACGGGAACAGGAAACGGGGAATTCAATTTTCCGACGGAGATTGTTTTGCACGGGCAGGATCTGGCAGTGGTGGACACGATGAATTTCCGCGTGCAGGTCTTTGATCGCGGCGGGACCTTCAAGTACGCCATAGGCAACGTCGGCGACGGAGAAGATTTCGGAAGCTTCTTTCGTCCGAAGGGAATCGGGTTCGACAGCGAAGGACACCTGTACGTGGTGGATGCCGCATGGAGCAGAGTGCAGGTATTCGATCAACTCGGTGAGTTGCTTTATTACTTTGGGACACGGGGAGAAAAACCGGGAGCGTTCAACCTGCCTTCCGGCATGTTCATCGATCGGAACGACAGCGTGTACATCGCGGATTCTTACAACAGCCGTATCCAGGAGTTTCAGTACTACGGGAAGCGAGAGCCGGGCGGAGGCCAGTGAGAGATGAAGTGGCGGCTAGTATTCGCGGCTCTGCTTTGCATGACGGGTAGCCTGCAAGGGCAATTCAGCGGCGATGTGCTGGGATCGCATGACATGGGTCCCGGCGGAACATCGCCGGTGAAGGGCGGGCTGCCTCCTTGCCAGTTTTGCCATGCGCCTCACTCGGGAAATAGCAAGGGGCCGCTTTGGGCCCAGACGTATTCTACGCAGATTTACAATCTTTACCGCAGCACCACTGATCCGGCCCAGACGATGGAACAGCCGCCGATCGGCGCGCCCAGCAGCCTGTGCCTGAGTTGCCACGATGGAACGGTTGCTCCTGGTCAGACCATACCTTACGGCAAACTTCAGACGCAGGGAACCATGAGTGCCAGCGATATTCTCGGGACGAGCCTGCAGAATTCGCATCCATTCAGCTTCAATAAGCTAAAGGATCAGGCCGACCTGGTAGCAAGTTTGATATCGAAGGGGCAACCCCAGGATCCGTTGCAGAGGGTGACGCTGATCAATGGAAACGTTGAATGTGAGAGCTGCCACAATCCCCATGTTCAAAATGTAGACACGACTTCGCTGAACTTCCTGGTGAGAAACAATGCCGGAGGTGCGATGTGCCTTTCGTGCCACGCAACATCTCCGCGCACAGTGAACTCCCTGAAGAACCAGTTGGTCTCGTGGCCGAACGGCGTGCACGCCACCATTTCGAACGCGATTCTGCCGGCAGCGAATGTGGGACCCTACGCCACCGTGGCTCAAAACGCGTGCACCAGTTGTCATGTGCAGCACAATGCGAACGGTCCGGCACGATTGTTGCGCGGGGCAACGCCGGCGCCGGCGAACATGGATTCCTACACGCAGAACTGCATAACCTGCCATAACGGCAACAGAAATATCTCTCCGAGCGTCGCGAACGTTTATGCGGAGTTCTCGAAGTACTCCTACCATCCATATCCCTCAGGGAATAGCACGCACGACACGGCTGAGGCGATCCTTGTAAATAACAACCGCCATGCCACTTGCGCGGACTGCCACAACGGGCACGGGGCGCAGCAAACGACTGCGTTCGCGGCTCCGCCGCTGCTTCGTCCGTCTCAGAATGCGGTGAATGGAATTTCTGCCAGCGATGGAATCACGCCTGTCACGCCAGCAGTAAACCAATATGAGAATTGCCTTCGTTGCCACGGGAGCTCGACCGGCAAGGCCACTACATCCAAATTTGGATATCTCCCGGTGCGGTACGTGGCTAACCCAGCGGATCCTAACAATGTCATTACGCAGTTTGCCGCCACAGCATCCTCAAGCCATCCCGTAACGCACACTAACTCCTCCAGTTACCCTCAACCCAGTCTTCTCCCTTACATGTCGCAACTCAACGGAACCAGTCAGGGGCGACTGATGGGCATCCAGATTTTTTGCACGGACTGTCACAACAGCGATGACAATCGCGAATTCGGCGGATTGGGCCCCAGCGGCCCGCATGGATCCAAATGGCCCCACCTTTTGGAGCGCCGTTATGAATTAAGCCAGGCACCCGGCCGCGGCCAGCGGATTACGAACCTTTTTCCAAACCCAGATCTATCGGTGAATGGGCCTTACGCGATGTGCGGCAAATGCCATGATCTCCCGGGCAATATCATCAAGAACACAAGTTGGTCGCAGCACTCCGCACACATCAATTCTGGATTTACATGTTCTACGTGTCATACCGCGCACGGGATAGCAGGCAGAAATGGAACTGTTAGCGGAGATCGGCTCGTCGACTTCGACCTGAATGTAGTTGCTCCGAACGGCGGGGCGCCCATTTCTTACAATGGAAACACTGGAACCTGCGCGTTGGTCTGCCATGAAGTGGCACACAACGCAAACGGCACGGTCGGCACCGCCACCGCAGCCCCCCGCAGCGGATCAAGTCCCAGGCCGTGAGGCTTGACTCGAAGGGGTCAGGCCGTCCGGTTATGACATCCCTGCGCCAAACCCGCTTATCACAGTGCGCGCGACTAGCCCTTTTTATTCTTGCGCTTCTATATGCATTTGCCGCGGGCCTGCGAACTCTGGGAGATTTCGATCTTGGATGGCAACTGGCAACGGGCCGCTGGATCGTGCAGCACGGGCGCATACCATTTACAGATGTTTTCTCTTATACCGCTGCTGGCACGGAGTGGATTTATCCAGTTCTGTCGCAAGTTTTGCTTTATCTGTCATACGTGATTGGTGGCTATGGCCTTTTGTCGTGGCTAGGCGCGGCAGCTTGTGTGGGGACAGTCGCTCTTCTGCTGCATCGTTCTTCCACTGCAGGTGTGATTCTGACGATTGTGTCGGTTCCACTCATTGCTGCCTGCACCCCGCCCCGGACCGAAATGTTCACGGCAATCCTGTTCGCTGCATACGTAAACCTTTTATGGCACTACCACGAATCGGGAGAAGCTCGGTTGTGGTTGCTTCCCGTGCTCATGTGCTTGTGGGTGAACTTGCACTTAGGATTCATCGCGGGCTTGGCGATGTGCGCGGCATACGTCTTGCTCGAACTCGAAGATGCGATTGCGCCTTCGCGCAGACTTGGCGCCTTGCTTCGATTGAAAAAGGCATGGCCGTGGCTGCTTGCCACGCTCGCAGCCACACTCGTCAACCCATGGGGTTGGCGAATTTATGTAGCGATAGAACGACAGCGGAGCATCGTTCAAACCCATAGTTTATGGATTTCGGAATGGGAAGGATTGCGACTCACTCCCGCCGCTTTCGCAAAGGCACTCGCATGGCGTGACCCGGACGGCGCCGTTTATTGGTTGATACTCGCTGCAGTGGTCGCCGTACTCTGCGCATTAGCAAAGCGCAAATTCGTGCCAGCATTTCTTCTGGCGAGTGCGATCTATCTCGTGATCCATGCCATACGGATGGAGGCGTGTTTCGCAACCATCACTGTAGTGATTGGGGGAACTTTTTTGTCGCAAGCTGCAAGTTCGGTTCGTGAACGGATTGCGACTCGCTATCAAGTATCCTCGCGTACCAGAATGTTCGCTGCAGTCACTTCGATTGCAGTAATAGCGTGTTTTGTGGCCGTCAGGGGTTATGGCCTCGTTACGAACCGCGTTTATCTCAGATCTCCTTTCTCATTTTCTATCTTTGGAGCGGGGCAATCTGTGTGGGCTCCCGAGCAGGCGGAAGCATTTGTACTAAAAGAAAAACTTCCGCGCAATTTGTTTCACGACTTCAATTCGGGCGGCTTCGTAGTGTGGAACCTCTCACCCGCATACCCGGATTACATTGACGGTCGTTCCGTTCCTTTTGGAGGCTCGTTGCTGATGCGCAATTCGAGCCTGTTAGAGCAATCGCTGGATTCAGAAGCATGGCGCAGTGAAGCCAACACAAGAGAAATTAACACTATGCTCTTGTCCATGGATTTCGAGGCGGGAAACGCACTGCGAAGTTTGGGCAGCTATTGCGACGCGCAACAATGGCGACCGGTTTTTCTGGATGCGTTCGGCGCGGTTTTTTTGCGTGTCGTGCCGGAAACGACCGATTTTGTTCATCGACTTCAGATCGACTGCAAAACCGTGCAGTTTGCGGATCCGCCACCCACCATTTCGAGCGCCGAGCAATTTCGGTATCTATTAAACGTTGGAACGATTATGGTCGTCCTCGATCGAAATGAGGAAGCCCAGCAACGCCTGGAAAAGGCGGAGCGGATCTTTACAGAGAATGCATTCTTGCACTATGCGAAAGGAGTCGCACTGGGGAATATGGGGTTTCCGGAAGACTCCGAGCGTGAGTTCCTCATTTCGACAAAACTTGGCTCAACGGATGATGCTCCAGTCGCACTTGCGCGAATTTACGATCACGACGGTCGCTATGAGGACGAGGCACAGGTTCTGAAAAACGCAGCCGACCGAGCCAGCAGACCCCATTGGTTGTATCTGATGCTGGGTAAGGTCGAACTTAAACTTGGACATTCAGACCTTGCGCTGGCCGCATTTCAGAAGGCCGAGCGCGAAAGTCCATTCCGCGGCGAAGCTTATTCACTAGGAACAGAATTCCGGTCACAGGTTGAGGCGGGAAAACAGCGTGCGACGGAGAGTACGTCGAAGAACTGATCGTGCTTCTGAAAGTGAAGGCCCGATTCTGCCACGGCTGTAGAGGGAGAAGCAGTCACGGGATCGCTTTCATCTTCATCACGCAGAAGCTGTCCGTATTTACTGCAATGGTTTCGCTGGTGTTCCCGGTTTCACCCCCGAATGCTTCTTGGCCTGTGCCATTAATTCCACAACCTTCTCTTTGCCTTCATAGTTCGGATTTGTGTCCAGCAATTTCTGCCAGGTGGCGACGGCTTTGTCGATATCCATCTTGCCTTGCCACTCGACGATGCCGAGGTTGAAGAGCGTGTTGGGCTTATTGGGTTCGTAGGAGAGCGACTTTTGAAATTCCACGATCGCGGAATCGGCGTCGCCGTTATACCAATACGCGGTCGCCATGTCCGTCCGGACGCCCGCGTTGGCAGGCTGTATCTTCAGCACGCGCTGGTAATAATCGATCGCTGCGGGGTAAAGCTGGGTGTCGTAATAGACATTCCCGATGTTTGCCAGAAGGGCGGCATTGTTCGGGTCAGCTTTGAGTTTGTCGAGGAGCGGTGCGGCTTGCGTGTCCGCCATTTTCTGCATCTGCGCCGGAGTCGGCGCCTGCGCTGCCTGGTCTCCCATTGCCGGAGCCGCGGCCGACGCGGTCGTGGTCTCGGCTGCAGCGGTGGCTGGGCTCTGGGATCCGCGGATCAACCAGCCGCCCGCAATTCCAACCAGCAAGCAGATAACTGCCAACACGTAGGCCTGCACGCTAGTCCATTGTTCGATCGACGAGGAACTTGCGCGATTTGTGTCCGTCATTGTCATGCTCCTTGCAACATTCTGTTGCTTCCCGGCCGAAGCCAACACGGGCCAGCTTCGCCCCTTACAATCCCGAACAGACGTTAGCTCTTGCTCTGCGCCTGGATGTCAGTTATCAGTTTCTGCACTCTGGCTTTACGGTCTTCACTCAACTGCGGATTCGATTTCAACAGCAGTTGCCAGGCTGCGAGTGCTCCGTTGCTGTCTTTTTTCCCCTGCAATTTCATGATTCCCAGGTTGAACAGGGAGTTGGCGTCCTTGGGGTCGTAGTGCAACGCTTGCTGCAATTGACTGATCGCACCATCCACGTCGCCGCCGTAGTAGAGGGACGAAGCGAACTGAGTGCGAGTCGGTACGTTCTTCGGATCAACGTTCACGGCCTTCTCGTAATAGCCGGCTGCTGCTTTGAACTGGTGAGTCGCCTGGTACAGGTCTCCGACTTTGACGAGCAGACCGGCGTTGTCTGGATCGGTCTTGAGTTTTTCGAGCAAGGGCGCTGCCTTGTCGTCGGCCATCTTTTTCATCTGTTCAAGGCTGGGCATCTGCTCACCCGTACCGGCAGCGTGAGGAGAGTTTGTGGCGGCGGCCACAGTTGCTGGCGGCCGCAGGGCAGGCGATTGCGACCCCCGAAACAGGTAACCAATCGCCAGTCCAACCACGAGGCTGATTACCGCCATCGCATAGGCCTGCTTCGCTTGCCAAGCCGATGCCACGGTTGGCTGCACTTCGGTTTCGTTTTCCATCTGACCCCCATTGGCCGGTACTAGGCTTGACCTCGCCTCTTGCCCGGCTAGCCTGTAGGGAACGGTCCATCGCCGCCGACAGGACTTTTACAGCCCTTGCCTTACCCGATTCAACCTTAAAGGCGGGGTACCAAACAGGCAGCATTCTACGTCACATGAGAATGTGACGTCGGTCACACGTGACGAAGCGCAATCAATCGTGGCGGATGCATTCGTTTGATTGCGAATGCAGAATGCCGGGCGCAGTTACGGGGCATGGCCGCGCACTCAGCGATCTTCCACGCTGTTCTGATTGGGTGTTCGTTCGCGTGCGGGTGTTTTATCGTGCAATTCTGGAAACCGTAACCATCGAACCGTAATCGATTATCGTTATGGACGCGGCCGTTGCAGGGGCAAATGTTCATGCAAGCTTCCTCTGAAAGATACGATCGCGTCGCCCGATGGGCACCAGCGATGGAGGGCATAAACACTGGCAATCCCGGCGCCACTCCGGGCACTTATACTGTGGTCGTGACCGAGCCCTCGGCAACACTACGGCCACGAGCATCGTCAAACTCGGTTCACATGCAAGGAGAAGCATTGAAGGTAAGGATGTCGACCATATACACGAACAGAGGAGCCGCCTATATCGTGGTTGCGTTCTTCGCGCTTATCGCGGTGTATGTCCATATCGGTGGCGTGTTTAACAGACAATTCTGGTTGTCATTCTTGCCAGGCGTGATGGAAAACCTGGTTATCTTGGCTATAGCAGTGCTGGTGATCGACAGCATCTCGAAGAGGCAGAATCGCGCCAAGCTCCAACAAACGAACGCGCGTCCGTCCCGTACGATTTTGTCCATTACCAACAAGCTGGCCTATTTGCTGCTGGAATACCTGGCCCTGGCGACCAGGGAGGAACTTCACAGCGACAAGGCTCCGAGTTTTCAGTTCGCGATTGAGCGGTTGAGGCGAACTGATCTAGGTGCGGCCTTCCACGAACGGTTAATGAATGCGCAAGACAAAGCGGCGTTTGCCGAAGGTTTTGAAAAGATACTGATCGAGCAGACAGAGGGTGTGGCGAATTCGCTAAAAGAGATTTATCCCCGCCCAGACCCCATCGTTGTACAGGGCGTAGAACAAATGCAGTTCGGCATTGGATCGGTCATGGTGCTCAAAGACGTGCTCGGAGCATTCAAAACCGTGAATGCGCAGGCGGGGATTCAGGACCAGCTTCATCCGGAGCAGTTAGATCTCATCACCGAAATTGGTTACCGTCAGGTTGGCTTGCAGTTGAACAATATGCGGGACTTCATCGTCAGTCTGTCCGACCGGGCTAAGGCGAACAGGCTGTTCATCTCTCTCCATTAACCATCGCCCACTTGCCGTCGTACGCGGTCAGGCGGCGGAAGTGAAGCAAAAGTGAAAAAGTTCGGGGCGTCCGAAGAAGTAACAAGCATTCTTCGCGCGAACCAGCCTATTATCGTCTAAGAACAATCAGTAGGAGCCCAAGAATGATTCGAAGAGTTGCTCTGCAAATTGGAATTCTCGTACTCCTTGCATTCATCGTATGCAGTGCATACTTCACCGTCGGCTACTTAAAGCGTGTGCAGGATATCGCCACACTCACGCTGGAAAGTTCCGCCATTCAGGCGGCGCTATCGAGTGTTTTGAAAGATCTAACCGATATGGAAACGGGTCAGCGCGGATATCTGCTTACCGATAACCCGTCGTACTTGCAACCCTACAATGATGCGAAGGGTAGGATCGAAAGCGATTTTTCCGATCTTCGAGCGAGGCTCGCAACGCGGACGCAGACTGATCCACCGCTGGAGCCGCAGTTGGAGACTTTGGCAAAATCAAAGCAGGCGGAGATGGAGCGCTCGGTTAGCTTGCGCCAGGGGGGGTATCGCCTTCGCTCATTCAAACTGGTGGATACAAACGAGGGCGAGGGCTACATGGATGAGATTCGCCGCATCGTGTCCTCGATGTCGTCTGCGGAACACAGCAATTTTGCAAGATTCGATAGCGAGAGGGTTGCCGCGCTGAAACATGAGGAGCGGGCGACCATCATTGCGAATTCCGTGTTGCTTGCGCTGGCAGCATGCCTGTTCGGGCTGATGGGTCGCCATGCGCGCGTGCTTGCAAAAGAAGCAGCGCACAGTAAGAAAGAGTTGGTCGCAAGGGATTTGCAACTCGAAAGATTGACGTCCGCACTTTCCGGTCCAGTGCGTTCCGATATCGGCACCATCAATACGACTCTTGAGTTGCTCATAGAGCAATACGGGGGATTTCTCCCACGACATGGCCAGCAATATGCCGAAAAAATCAAAGAAGCTGCCACAGAAGTGGAGCGATTGCGGCAAGATTTGGTCGGCGGCCAAGGCCCTGAAAGTGATGCAAAGGCGGCTTGAAAACACCAAACCGTGTCAAGGTAGGTAAGCCCGTTCATCTAGTGCATCGATGGACTTATTGCGCGCCATCTGCATTTCGGTTTTACGAATCATCTGCGGCCACAACAAATCAGGTTCGAATTTAAAAATGGTTTCGGCATCTCCGGGAAAAACGAACCACGCGCCAAGTTCCGTTTCCTTTTGCAATTGATCGACATGCCATCCGGCATAGCCCAGATACACATGAAAGGCTTTCGGGGCAGCCCGGTCGTTGAGGGTCTGTTCGAGTTGGGTCTTCGTAGAAATCTGGAAGACACCGGCGCAAATCTGCATCGCTCCGTCGACCTTAGTCGACGACTTGCGCAAAGCCCGTATCTGATGAGGATCAACTGGCCCTCCGAAATAGACAGGGTCGGAACGATCTTTCGCGGCTTGGAAGTCCCCAAGCACGCTTGACACCCGGAGATCGGTTCGGCGGTTGAGAATCAGTCCGACCACACCGCCGGCATCATATTGAACCAGCAGGATTACGGTTTGTGCGAAATTCGGATCGCCGAGGTTTCGGCTGGCCACCAGTATCTTTCCGACACCCAAAAGTTCGGGGTTCTTGGATTGGATAGGAAGAGGAATGGCCGGAGATATCTTGCTACTGGCGTGAGTTGTCTCGGCCCCATTTGCCGCGTCCAGATTGTTGGCTACCAGCGGCGCGGAGGCAGCAACTGTGATAAGAACCGCTAAAAAGCCGAGCTTGGCCAGACCCATGGCTGCTCTCCTCAGACTGAATCACGTTTTCGATTTCGAACGCGCTCATGCGCCTGCAAAAATTATACCCAGTATCGCCGCATCATCTCTGGTTGGCGTGCACGAGCTGGCTGAACGACGAAACATAGGACGACGAGAAAAAGATCTACGGCGCCGTTATCTTTTCCGCTTCCTCGCGAATCCTCCTCCACGCCCGCTCCACGTGACGCGCCCCTGTATTCGTCTGGCCCACGCACAGCCGCAGAGTGAACTTCCCGTTCAGTTTGGTGTGCGTCAGGAATAGATCGCCGCTGCGGTTCAGCCGCTCCATGATCGTCTGATTTGCCGCGTCCCCGCCCTTGTGCCGAAAGCAAACCAGGTTCAATGGGACAGGCGCGGCAAGCTCAAAGTTTTCATCCTCGCGCACCCAATGCGCGAACTCCTGCGCCAGTTGTACATGCCGTCGAATGTGATGCTGCAAGCCTTCCACGCCGTAATGCCGAATCACGAACCACAACTTCAGCGACCGAAAGCGCCGCCCAAGCTGAATGTGCCAATCGCGATAGTCAATGACCGCGCCCGATTCCGTGGCCTGATTGCGTAGATATTCCGGCAGAATGCTCAGCGTCTTGATCAGCGCCTTGCGGTCCGCGACCCAAAAGCAGTTGCAGTCGAAGTTGGTGAACATCCACTTATGCGGATTGAAATTGTAACTGTCCGCGAACTCGACTCCGTTTTGCAGATGTCGAAACTCAGGACAAAGCGCCGCCGTGCCCGACATCGCTGCGTCCACATGCAGCCAGAGATTGTGCCGGCCGCAGATCTTCGCGATCTCAGCGACGGGATCCATCGCATTCGACGACGTCGTTCCCACCGTCGCGCATACAAAGCAGGGAACCAGGCCAGCGCGTTTATCCGCTTCAATCTGGCGGGCCAATGCCTCGGGACGCACCGCGAACTTATCGTCCACTTCGATCAGCCGCAGATTCGATACACCTATGCCCGCGATCATCGCAGCCTTCTCCAAAGAAGAATGCGTCTGCGTAGATGCGTAAGCAACAATGCGCCCATCGCATCCTTTCTGATTGCTGGTATAGTTCGTGGCGCGTTCGCGCGCGGCCAACAGTGCGCACAGCGCGGCGCTCGACGCCGTATCTTGAATCACTCCACCGCCCGCATTCGACGACAGAAACTTCTCCGGCAAACCCAGCATGCGCACTAGCCAGTCGAGCACATGCGTTTCCAGTTCCGTGCACGCCGGGCTAGTCGACCAGAGCATGCCCTGGACGCCAAGTCCCGAAGAAAGAAGATCGCCAAGAATCCCAGGCCCCGAAGCGTTACAAGGAAAGTAAGCGAAGAAATTCGGCGACTGCCAATGCGTAACTCCGGGCAGGATTAACCTCTCAACATCTTTCAGCAGCGCCTCGAACGGTTCGCCCCGTGTTGGAGCGTTTGCCGGCAGCGAGGCGCGAATCTCTCCCGGCTTCACCTGCGAGAGCACCGGGAACGACTCGATGCGGGAGTGGTAGTCGGCGATCCAATCCACCACGGCATGGCCGTGGCGGCGGAATTCGTCTGGGGTCATGTGAAAAGACTTTTCGTCAGGCACTAGCGTTACCTCGGAAGGAATGCGACTTGTTCAGCCCAGCCGTCCAAAATATAACCGCGTCTTGTACTCGAACGCGACGCGTCCTCCGACGGCACTGGCATCAAAAATGCGCCGCAACTCGCGCAGCATGGGCGCATGTTGAGGATCATCCGGTCCCGGCGCGTACGACGATGACAGCAATCGCCCTTCCACGCCGGCGCAATCGAATTCCTGGCGCATCTCGAACGCTCTCTCTTGAAATGGTGCGGGATCGAAGAACTCCTTCATCGCGTCGGTCGTGCGCTCATGGCGAACGTCTTCGTAGTCGGTTCCATAAGTCAGCAGCAACTGTTCATAATCGCGAAGAAACTTCGTCGACTCCGTGAGCCGCTCATTCCAAAGCAGCACAAGCCATCCTCCGGGCTTCAGGATGCGAACGAACTCGCGTCGCGCCCGTACACGGTCGAACCAGTGCGCGGCCTGTGCCGCGGTGACGAAGTCCACGCTGCGATCGGCCAGCGTTGTCGCTTCGGCAGTTCCCGCAATGCTGGTGAAGTTCGGGAACGCCGCCAGCAGGCGTTCGCCAGCCTCACGCATCTCCGTATTGGGCTCGACGCCGAAGACCGGATTCCCATTCTCCAGCAGCATGCGAGTCCAAATCCCAGTTCCGGAGGCGATGTCGGCAACCACGTGGCTTGGTGCGAGACCGCACTGGTCTTGCAGTTCCTGAATGACTTGCGCGGGATATCCCGGCCGGTAACGCACGTAATTCTCGACGCGATCGGAGAAGCGACTGGTAGCATTAGGCGCAGGCATAGGGTTAAAAAGTGGCAAGATTTTTCATCTTGCCAGAAAGCCATTTTAATTGCAGGATAGGTATATTGTCCTTCCCCGCTGGGCCCCTGTGCCGCAAGCCCGAGCGACTTCGAGAGAGTAAAGCGAACAAGAAGGGAAATCCTCCTCCAGCATTAAGTGCGATACCATTCCAACTAGACAGGAAAGTTTCGATTACATGAGAGTCGTCATCAAAGTTGGCACCAGCCTCATCGCCCCGGGCGGTCAGATTGACGCGAACCTGCTGCGCGCCATGGTCGATCAATTCGATCTCAACAAGAACGAATATCTGATCGTAACCTCGGGCGCAATTGCCGCGGGCATGTCCGGCCTCGCCCTAACCGAGCGCCCGAGCGGCGTCCCCGGCATGCAAGCCTGCGCAGCCGTGGGTCAGAGCAAGCTCATGCACACTTACGAGCGCCTGTTTTTCGGCAAGAAGGTGGTTGCGCAGCTTCTGCTTTCAAGCGACGACTTCACGTCGCCGGTCCGTTATCGCAACCTGCAGAACGCTCTGGCCGAGCTGCTTTCGCTGGGCGTGGTTCCCATCGTGAATGAAAACGACAGCGTCAGCGTGCGCGAACTGGAAGGCGCTTTCGGCGATAACGACGAACTCAGTTCGCTGCTGGCCACCGCGGTGAAGGCTGACTGGCTGCTGTTGCTCACCAATGTCGATGGCTTCCTCATGCCAAACGGTCGAAAAAAGCCGAAACTCGTTCGGGTTGTTCGCAAGCTCACTCCGGCTCTTGAAGCGCAATGCAACGGCAAGAGCGCCCAGGGACGCGGTGGCATGATTTCCAAACTGCGCGCCGCCAAACTCGCCAGCGACGGCGGTGTGCACGTCGCAATTGTGAATGGCCGCCATCCACAAGGAATCACATTGGCCATGCAACGAAAGGTCGGAACCTATTTCCCTCCCACGAACGGAAAATACTGATGGCGACGACTATTACCAACTCGGCTTCGACGCAGGAAAAGCTGCTGCGCGCGCGCGATGCAGCCGCGAAACTCGCGCTGCTCTCAACCAGTGAGAAGAACGCGTTGCTGCTGGCGATTGCCGATGCGATTGAAGCCCAGGCCCAAACGATTCTTGCGGCGAACCGCGAAGACGTAGAAAGTTCCGGCCTCGAAGGCGCGATGCGTGATCGCTTGCTTCTGACTCCTGCGCGAATCAAGGAGATGGCGCAAGGTGTGCGCGAAGTTGCGGCGCTCGGCGATCCGATTGGCGAGACCCTCGCGGAGTGGACTCGCCCGAACGGTCTGCGCATCCGCAAAGTGCGTGTGCCGCTGGGCGTAGTCGGCATCATTTACGAGTCGCGCCCGAACGTTACCGTTGACACCGCCGTGCTCGCGCTGAAGACCGGCAATGCCATCGTTTTGCGCGGCGGCAAAGAAGCGGCGCACAGCAATCAGCGCCTGGTGGAGATTCTCGCAGCCGTGCCGGGTGTGCCTGACGGTGCAATCGAACTGCTCGATTCGAGCACACGGCAGTCCGTGACAGAACTCATCAGGGCTCGTGGCTTGGTGGATGTAATCATTCCGCGCGGCGGCGCGGGGCTCATCGCATTCGTCACCGAGAATTCCGCAGTACCGGTCATCGAAACCGGAGCAGGGAACTGCCACATCTTCGTCGATGAATCCGCTGACTTCGATATGGCCGACCCGATCGTGATCAATGCCAAGACACAGCGGCCGTCGGTATGCAACTCCGCAGAAAAACTGCTGGTGCACGAACGCGTCGCCGCGGAATACGTCCCACGAATCGTGAAGAAGTTGATCGAGGCCGGAGTAGAAGTTCGTGGAGACGGCGAGTCACGCAACCTGGCCGCCGGGCAAAACGTTGAGCCCGCGGTCGAGCGCGATTGGCCCGAAGAATATCTGCGCTTGTGCATGGCGGTCCGCGTGGTTGCAAATGTTGATGAGGCAATTGCCCACATCAATCGCTATTCCACCAAGCACTCCGATTCCATCGTGACCCGCGACGAAGCCAATGCAAGAAAATTCCTCCGCGGAGTAGATTCGGCCGCAGTCTATTGGAACGCCTCAACTCGTTTCACCGATGGCGCCGAGTTCGGCTTCGGCGCGGAAATGGGCATCAGTACCCAGAAACTCCACTGCCGCGGCCCTTTCGCGCTAGCAGAACTCACCTCTTCGAAATACGAGATCGTCGGGACAGGGCAGGTAAGATAGTCTCCCTCCGCTGAAACTCCGGTGGCACGGGGCCGGTCGCGTCAGGAAATGCCAGATAGTAGTCGTGGTTCCTGCTCACGTCGCTAAGACCGCTTTTCCCAAGCGGCGTAATCCTAAAACGCTTGAACCTCTTGCGCGTTAGCTTCATCTGTCTAGCGTGGCACCCGCTGTGCTACCTTACATACTTTCGCTGCGGGAGCCTCATGAGATTGTTCTCATCCGTTCTTCTTTCTTCGCTCGTCCTGTTTGCGCTTCTGTCGCCGATAGTCAGCGGCCAACCTGCGCAACCCCCCGAGGCGACTCAATCCATCTTCGGCTTCCGCGACTCCACCGCCGAAGCCGCCACGGAAGCCCGTTTCCTTGCCGTGCCCGATCCCAAGCTCGCCGAAGAGCACCTGCGTACTCTGACTCAGGCGCCGCACATGGCAGGCACGGTGGAAGACAAAGCCACCGCAGATTACGTTGCGCAGAAGTTTCGCGCCGCCGGACTCGACACCGAAATCTTCGAATACAAGGTGTGGATGAACTACCCCGCGGAGATCAGCGTGGACATCACGGCGCCCGCCGGAGTCGAAATGCACGGGCCCACGCGCGAGCACGTCGATGGCGATCCTTATGACGGCGACCCGCGCGTGGTGATGCCGTTCAGCGGCATGTCGCCTTCCGGCGACGTCGAGGCCGAGGTGGTTTACGCCAACTACGGCACGCCGGAAGATTTCGAGAAGCTGGAGAAGTTAAAGATCGACGTACGCGGCAAAATTGTGCTGGTGCGCTACGGCCAGAATTTTCGCGGCGTAAAAGTATTCATCGCGCAAGAACACGGCGCCGCTGCGGTGATCCTCTATTCCGACCCGTTTGACGACGGCTGGCGGAAAGGCGATAAGTATCCCGCTGGCCCATGGCGGCCCGATACCGGCGTGCAGCGCGGCTCGACGGGCTTCATGTTTGAGTTTCCCGGCGATCCCACAACGCAAGGCTTCGCATCCCTGCCTACTCTTTCGGAGAGCAAACGCGTTTCTCCCGAGAAGTCCGCGCAGATGCCGAAGATCCCTGTCACGCCACTCTCCTACCACGATGCCTCGCCCATTCTTCAACATCTTGGCGGGCCCGACTCGCCGCGCGAATGGCAGGGCGCGCTGCCTTTCACATATCACGTGGGCCCGGGGCCGGTGCGCGTGAAGATGCACCTCAAACAGGATTATCAGTTCCGCACTCTCTGGGATGTAATCGGCCGCGTGCGCGGCCGCGAATTTCCGGACGAATGGGTGATTGCCGGAAATCATCGCGACGCGTGGGTCTACGGCGCAGTCGACCCCAATAGCGGCACGGCGGCGATGCTCGAATCCGTGCACGGGATCGGCGAGCTGTTGAAGACAGGCTGGAAGCCGAAGCGCCCCATGATTTTTGCGAGTTGGGATGGCGAAGAAGAAGGACTGATGGGCTCAACCGAATGGGCCGAGCAACACGAATCGAATCTCGCGAGTGCCGCCGCATATTTCAATATGGATGTCGGTGACTCCGGCCCCAAGTTTGGCGCATCGTCCGTGCCCAGCCTGAAGCAGTTTGTGCGCGACGTCACCAGGGCCGTTCCCAGTCCAAAAGGCGGAACGGTCTATGATGCGTGGCAAAAGTCGGATCAGCCGGGCGCATCAACAATACAGTCCCGCCCGGAAGCCTTCGAGGGCAATCGAGGCGCGCCGGCCGCTCCCACCGCGGGAGAGGTTCCGGTCGGCGACCTCGGCAGCGGCTCCGATTACAGCGTTTTCCAGCAGCACCTCGGCGTGCCTTCGACCGATATAAGTTCCACCGGCCCGTACGGCGTGTATCACTCGGTGTTCGACAACTTTGCCTGGTTCAAGAAGTTCGGCGATCCTGATTTTGTCTATGAGCAGCAGATGGCGAGAGTGTTTGGACTAGAAGCGCTACGTATGGCCGACGCCGACGTGCTGCCCTACGACTACAACGAATATGGAAAAGAGATCGCCGTTTATCTGGACGCAGCCAGGAAGCGGGCAGAAAACAAGTTCGGCGACCACGCGCTCGATCTGAGTGCGGCAACTGCGGCTGCGAAACACTTCCAGGAAGCCGGGGCAAAGATTCTGCTCAAGCAAAAAAATCCGCCGCGAGACGCCGCTCGCTTGAATCAGGCTCTGCGCAACGCCGAGCGCGCTCTGCTCGTGCCGGAAGGTCTGCCGCACCGCCCCTGGTTTCGCCACGCCATCTACGCTCCAGGCGAATACACAGGCTATGCAGCGGTCGTGATTCCAGGAGTGAATGAAGCTCTCGACAAAGGCGACGCCGAGCGAGTGCGCCGGCAGCTCACGCTTCTGACGGCCGCTCTCGATCGCGCGGCCAAGGCGCTCGATGGATACCGTTGATCGATACTTCGCCGATATAAGAGACAAATGAAAAACACGAAATCAAATCGAGATCAGGCCCGCAAGAGCAAAAAGAAATGCTCGACGAAAAAAACGCAGGATGTACCTAACGCCGAGGTTCCGAATATCAAGGAGTTGTTGCTCAACGGTCCAAAATTCGACCTGATTATCCCAAAACGCACACGATGGCGGCGTCGTCCCACCATTATCTTTGACTGACCATGCGTGCCCACCCATTCTTTCGGTGCAATTCCTGCGCACATTGCCCTCCCAGTCGTGAGGGATGGAGTAGCCGACTTTCCTAGTTAACTTCCTTCGGCAGGCTCTGTCCGCGAAATGCGCCCACCTCCAGAAATTTAAGGGAACCGCGACCATATCCCGCCCGTACCGTAATCAGGCGCCCGTGCGCCGGAGGTGTTCCATGCCCGGAAAGTCTCCCATCCGTTTATCCATCCTTCACAAGACCATCATCGTCTGTCTCCTGCTCGCGCCTTTCTGCGCCGCCTCAGACCATTGGGACTACTCAGAAACCCACGACGAGGTGCGCGAATTCGCCGCTGGAGGCAGGGTGCACCTGCGCCTCAACGTGGGCGACCTGCACATTCTCCGCGGAGATTCCGACAAGATCCGCCTCCACTACACCGTCAAGTCGTGGAGCGAAAGCCACGTGAAAGACGCGCACGTCGACATCGACGTGCACGGCCGCGACGCCAACATCGAATTCCGAGCGCCCACCAGCGGCAACACCCAATTCGACGTAGAACTAGAGGTCCCGCAAAACACCAATCTTGACGTGCACGAAAAGGTCGGCGATCTCAGGATCGAAGACATCGAGGGCGACAAAGATCTTCAGTTAGGCATTGGCGACATCCGCGTCGCCTACGGGCGCGGGGCCTACCACCTGGTCCGCGCCAGCACCAGCATCGGCGACGTCAACACCAGCACAGGAGACGTCAGCGCAGGCTTCCTAGGCAAGACCCTGAAATACCAGGGCGACGGCAAGTACGAACTGCGGGCCCACGTTTCAATCGGCGATATCTCGCTGGAAGGGAAGTAGCTGTCCTCCTCCGAGTGCAATTCTCAGGATTCTTAGAAAGTCACTCTCGAAGACGTTGCGATTGCGCGGTAGTTTTCAGGCCTCGCCCACCTCTCGCAAAGGAGGCGAGAATTGGGGCATCCACTACTGCCTATAATTGGTTGAGTTCGATCTCCCGCGCATGCTTCCTCACCTCTCGCTCGAAACGCGATTGTCCTACCAGCAACGGTGAGAACGATACCGGCCGACCTCCGTTCCGACTCTTGACATAAGTAGTGCCCGTGTTGCGCCCTCTCTTCATCCAGGCGATCTCGTTCCAGGCAATGATTCGGTCACCGCGAAGCAGGCGGCGCTGACGAATGCCTTCACGGTCGGTCCAGACTGTGCTGGGTTTAGCGAGAAGAATAGCGGCTAGTACCAGCAGGGGAATCAGCGCTGCGTATTGTCCTTCACCTGTGCGGACTGTCTCAAACACGGTCAGAGCGGTAAAGGCAAATAGAGATACAATGACGATCTCGATGAGTACGTGCATGCGGGGTGCCAGCGAAAACTCAATCGAGGTGCCGTTTTCATGCGGACGTAGCTTCTTGGCGGAACGCCGAATCCACCAGAACAAAAGCATGAACGGAGAGACGAACAAGAATCTAAGAAGAACAGCGCCGAAGATTAAGGCGATTATCTTCATCCTATCGATCCCGGATATGCTTCACGGGGCATCCCGGCCTTAACTTCAAGGCGTGCCGGCCACGGTCCCGCATCACCGTTACTCAATTGAAACCAGCCGCTCCACCAGTTCCGAATAATACTTCTTTTCGCGCTTCTGAAAGAAATCTTTTCCGTTCGCAACCAGATTGGTCACGAGATGGACATTGATTTCTCTCAGGCGAATCGCAGTCGTCGAGCACGAGCGATGGAGAAAATGGTTAAGTTTGCGGCGAAGTTGCTCGGAATTGCCGCCAGGTTCCTGGCCGAAGTGGACTCGAAGCTCCCCGTGTAGAAGACGCTTCATACTTCATCGGGATGGGCCTGAGCCAGAGCCGCTTGCCTCTGCTCTATAATGGCAGTCTGTTCCCATGGTTCGTGACGGCTATAATTACGGGCTGGTTTTCATTGCGGCCGCAGTTCTGGTGGGCTGGTTCGCTCAGCCGGCCTGGGCTTTGCTGCCGCTGTTGTTGGCGCTGTTCTTTCTGTGGTTCTTCCGCGATCCGGAGCGGGCCATCCCGGATGCCGCAGGCGCTCTTGTCTCGCCGGGCGACGGGAAAGTTACAGACGTTTCACTCGTCACCGTGGATGGAGCGAAGCAGACTCGCATCAGCATCTTCTTGAGTGTTTTCGACGTGCACGTGAACCGCTCGCCGATCGCAGGAGTCATTCGCGATGTGCGCTACCAGCGCGGGAAATATCTGAACGCCATGAATCAAGCATCCGCGGAGCTGAACGAGCAGAATATTGTCCTCGTGGAAGGCGATGGACAAGTGGTGGTCTTCAAGCAGATCGCCGGATTGCTGGCGCGAAGAATTGTTTTCACTCCGAAAATAGGCGACCGGCTGGAACGCGGCCAGCGCGTAGGGCTGATCAAGTTCGGTTCCCGGGTAGACGTTTTGTTCGATGCCGCCGCCGTTCTGCAAGTGAAAGTTGGTGACCGGGTTCGTGGCGGCGCCAGCGTTCTGGCTCTCTTGCAGCCGAAAGGTGAACTGGCGACTGCAGGGCGGTCTTCTGCCCATGAAGGGACGCGCTGATGGATAATCCCACTCAAACACCAGGTCAGGGTGAGCGGGTACCGCGGCACATGCGCAAGGGCATGTACATTCTCCCGTCGCTATTCACCAGCGGGAATATGGCGGCCGGCTTCTACGCCATTGTGCAGGTTCTGCATTACGCGATCACCAGCGAGTACTGGCATCTTGACCATGCTGCGATTGCGATTGGCTTTGCCGTGCTGTTCGACGGACTCGATGGCCGCATCGCCCGCATGACTGGGACGAGCAGCGAGTTTGGCAAAGAACTCGATTCACTGGCGGATGTCATCACGTTTGGCGTAGCGCCCGCAATGCTGGCATGGGCGTGGGGCTTTCACGGCGTCCCACCTGTCTCGCTTACTGAATGGCACATTAAGCTTACGCAGCTCGGCGGCATCGCCTGTTTTCTATTCTTGATGGCTGGCGCCAGCCGTCTGGCTCGATTCAATATCACGCACAATCCGCAGCCCTCGAACCCAGGGCGTCCCGGCAAGAAGTATTTCGTCGGTATGCCCATCCCTGCCGGGGCTGGCATGATCGCTGCCGTCGTGCATTTTCAGGAAGGTGATCCGATCCGCTCGTGGTACACGGCGCTGGTCTGGTTGACGATGGTGTCCGCGGTCGGCTACCTCATGGTCAGCACGTGGCGCTTCTACAGCTTCAAAGACATCGACTTCCGTTCGCGCCATCCCTTCCGTCTTATTCTTGTGTTGGCCGCGCTGATAGCCGGCGTCGCGGCTTTCTCAGGGCCGGTGCTGTTTGGGATTGCCCTGCTCTACATGTTTTCCGGGGTGTTCTGGCGTCTGCAATGGATCTTCCGGCGCAAGAACCCGCCTCCGCCGCCCTATAAGGAGGCTTCGCAGACTTCATGAGCACGCCGCCGAAAATCGTATCGCCTTCGCTTTCTTCTACGGCCCGCGGGCAACTCTATCGCGCGGCGGTTGTGGGCGCGGCCACGCTCAAAGGGAAAGAAGTCATTGAAATGCTCAATGAGCGAAACTTTCCGGCGGTCGATATTCGCCTGCTTGACGATGATGAGTCGATCGGACAGCTAGAAGCGGCAGGCGATGAAATTAATTTCATTCAAAGCGTGCGCACAGAGCAATTCACCAACGTGGACTTCACTTTTTTCGCCGCGGATGCCGAATCTACGCGCAACAACTGGAAACGGGCGCGCGATGCCGGCAGCGCGATTATTGATTTATCGGGCGCTCTCGATGAAGAGCCCGGCGCTCAGATTCGCTCGCTCTGGCTGGAGCGCGAGCGCGCAGCGATGTGGCAACCGGAATTGCAGCCAGGTCCGTGCGTGGTTGCGCATCCGGCGGCCGTGACTCTCGCTCTGCTGCTGGTGCGGGCGCGCAAAGCTGGCGCTATTCGCAGCGCGGTCGCGACAATGTTCGAGCCCGCGTCAGAGCAGGGACAGAAGGGCATGGACGAGTTGCACCAGCAAACCGTCAACCTGTTGTCGTTTCAATCGCTGCCCAAAGATTTGTTCGATGAGCAGGTCGCGTTCAACATGATTGCGCGCTACGGGCGGAATTCGCGGCTCTCGCTGGCGTCGCTTGAAGCGCGCGTGCGTCGCCACTATCAAGCGATTGCCGGAACGGATGCGCCGCAGCCCGCGCTGATGCCGCTTCAACCCCCGGTATTTCACGGCCACGCGCTGGCGATCTTTTTGGAGATGGCGCAGACGGTTGATCAAGAAGAATTATCGCAGGCGCTCGCAGGAGATCACGTGACGGTGGTGACCGCGGAAGATGATTCGCATCCGACGAACGTGAGCACGGCAGGACAGGCCAACATTCTGGTTTCGCTGAAGAGCGATGCCGCGCGGCCCAGCGGGATCTGGCTGTGGGCAGCCGCGGATAATCTGCGAATCGCTGCTATGACTGCTGTGGAATGCGCAGAAAGCATGATCGCTACCCGCCCGCTGGGAAAGATTCAATGAGGAAGGCCGGGGAAAGACTGAGCCGGGCAAAACCCGCCCCAGCCAAGTTTGGATCGATGTTCCCGTTTGTTGTCATCTCTTTATCTCTTTTGTCCACTCTTGTCAGCGGATGTAACTATCACACGGCCGGCCACTCAGGACATCTTCCAGAGAACGTCAAGACAATCGCCGTGCCCGCATTCATAAACGAAACCAGCACGTACCGTATCGAGCAGATGCTGACGTCGTCTGTGATACGCGAGTTCACGACGCGCACGCACTATCACATTCTCAACACTCCCGGCGAAGCTGCCGACGCCACGCTGCACGGCACAGTCATCTCCGCTTCTTCAACACCGCTCACCTACAACTCTTCGACTGGACAAGCGGCCAGCGTTTTGGTGGTGGTGAGCATGAGGGTGTCGCTGACGGACCGGCAGGGCAAAGTGCTCTACCAGAATCCTGCATATCTGTTTCGCGAGCAGTACGAAGTCTCTCAGGATCTGACCAGCTTCTTCGAGGAAGACTCGCCAGCCTTTCGCAGACTCTCGCAGGATTTCGCGCGCACGCTGGTATCGAATATTCTCGAGGGCTTCTAGAAGAGACAGGGAACCCCGGACGCCTCGTCCGGGGCGCTTCGAAAAGAATCTTCGGGCCAGGCTGGCGGACGAGGCGTCCGCCGCTCCACGATTCTGTTTGTTATCAGCAGCTTACCTCTAAGCTATTGATAATACAGATGAAATTTTCCATGCGGCAACCTGTCTCGAATCGAGATTCTACACCTTGATTGAGTCAAGGGCATAATCTCGAACAACATAGCCCGATGCCGGCGCTCCGTTGCCGATGTGCCACCATTGAAAACATGACACTTAGGCATCTGCGGCAAAAATGACATGACGATGCCACTTCCAACCCAGGTTCACGGATGCTAGAGTCGTGACTGGGATTCTTTCGTCGATGGAGAGGTTCTGATGCGGGCTTTCGCCCAGGCCGAGCGGTTTGTCAGCGAACTGGAGTCCCGGAAGCTGCGTCCCGCCTACGTGTTTGTTGGCGATGAAGCATTCTTTCGCAAGCGTTTTCGCGACGCGATCCTCGAGCATCTGGTTCCTGTCGATCTGCGCGACTTCAGCCTGTTCGAATTCGACCTCGCGGAAAACGATCTCGCAGAAGTTCTTGATCGCGCGCGCACTCCCTCGCTGATGGCGCCATTCCAGGTGTTTTTTGTGCGCGGCGTGAAAACTCTTTTCGGCCGCGGCTCGAATGATGAAAAGCTCGCCGCCATCGAAGGCTACTGCAAGAATCCGAATCCCGATGCGCTGATTGTTTTCGTCGCCGACCACATCAGCATCCCGGCTGACGTGCGCCGCATGGAGATGCAGGATAAAGAACGTTACCAGCGCATCCGCGAGACGATGGGCCAGTATTGCGGCATCGTCGAACTGGCGCGCGTGGAAGAAGGCGAAGCCGTGCGCTGGATTTCTGATTACTGCACCAGCCGCGATGTGCCGGTGAAGATCGACCCCGATGGCGCACGCGAATTAGTCGACGCGCTCGGCGGCGACATGATGATGATTTCGAATGAGCTGGAAAAGCTGATGCTATACGTCGGCGCGCGCAATCGCATTACGTTGGGCGATGTGGAAACGATGGTGCTCGCGGCGAAGCAGCGCTCGCTCTACGAGTTGACCGACGCGATCTCTTCGAAAGACCGCGTGCGTGCTCTCGAAGTGCTGGATGCGATGCTGTCATCGGGCGATGGCGAAGAAGCTGCGATCGGTCACATCTACATGCTGGCCAAGACTTTCCGCCAGATGCTCGTGATTCTGGAGCGCAACGTGCGCGACCAGCGCATGCTGTGGGCCGCGCTGTGGCAGGGCTTCCGCGTGCCTCCGTTCGCCGCCGACGATATTATCAAGCAGGCCCGCCGCTACAAATCCCGCCGCGACCTGACGCGCGCGATTCGCTTAGTGGCGAAGGCTGATCTAGCCCTGCGTTCGAATCCCGTAAGCAAGCGCATGGTGCTGGAACGTCTAGTGATGGACCTGACCACCGAGCCAAAGTTGGAAGCGCCGGGGTGGATGCAGGAACAGTTGCCGGTGTGAGGAAAGTAGCTCTTAGCCGTTAGCTCTTGGCTTCCATTCCACCAGCCTAGGTAGCCCTTCGCGGGCCTGCCGATCCAAGTTTCAAGCTAGCAGCTAAAGGCTAAGAGCCAAAAGTCCGAGTCAACCGCTACTTCATCGCATTGACGCGCGCGCCCAGCCGCGACTTGTAGCGCGCCGCACTATTTCCATGCAGCGTGCCCTTCTGAATCGACTTGTCCGGCCCAAGTCCGGGCTGTGGGTGAGTCCTCTTTCCGCTGCGCCGGCTCAATTCAGCGACACCCGGAACGACTACCTCCGCCGAGTTCCCCTCAACTAGCGACTATCGGCGGCTCACGTTCTCCCCCTATAACAATTCCAAACGTTTTCACCGAGGCTCCCTTATGTCCACCGCGTATGAATCTGAACTTGAGACGGCCCTGGAAGAGGAATTCCGGGAACTGAACGAAGACGAATTGGAAGACGATGAGGGCGAAGGCTTTTTGGGTGCACTCTCGGGCCTGGGAAGTTTCGCGAGCGGTTTGGGCAAATTGGGAAGCGTGGCCAGCAGCATCGGAAAGTTGGGCAGTAGTATGGGCAAACTGGGAGGTCTGGCGGGCAGCGTCGGCAAATTGGGTGCTGCGGCCGGGGGCTTGCGCAAGTTAGGGGGCCTGGGCCGACTGGGTGGTATAGGCAGGCTGGGCCGGACCGCGGCGGGCTTTGGCAAGTTGGGCGGAGCGGCTGGGGGCTTGCGCAAGTTAGGGGGCTTGGGCCGACTGGGTGGTGTAGGCAGGCTGGGCCGACCCGCGGCGGGCTTTGGCAAGTTGGGAGGCCTCGCTGGCAGGTACGGCAGGCGGGCTGGCGCGGCTGCCAGATGGGGCCGATCTGCAAGATCGGGAGGGCGTGTCGGCGTGGGCAGGTCGAGCAGTCTGACACGCACTTTGAACAAAACTGGGATATTCGGAAGGCCCGAGGCTTGGGATAAATGGGGAGATGTGGCGGAACGCTCGCAGGGAATTCTGGAAAAACTCGACACTCTGGGCGATCTGGCACACGACGTGGATAAACTGGGGAGGTTGGCAAAGCCAGGAGGTTTGAGAAAGTTGGGAGCGCTTGCGGGGAATTTCGGGAGATCCCGCACTCTAGGTCATTTTGTGACGAATTCCGCTCCTCTGCTGAGAGTGACGTCCAAAAAGGCAGCGCCCATGGTCGCTCGCGCTATTGGAGGACCGTTCCGCGCGATGACGGCAAGAATGCTCAGACGGAGGCTAAGGGAAGCGGAAGGGGAGTTGTACGAACTGGAGAGTGAGTTTGAACTGGAGACCGAACTCCACGAAGGCTGGCACGAGGCGGAGCTTGAAATCCTAAGCCATAAATCGGCGTATCACGAAGCGCTTGCTGAGATGATGGCCGAAGCGGCGGAACAGGAACAGAACGAAGCCGAGGCGGAAGCGATGGCGGGTGCCGCAGCGGTGACCGTAATCTCGACGGCGGATCGGCTCGCGTTGCGGCGTGTTCTGCCGCATCTGGTTCGCGGCACGGCGATCCTCACGCGTATCCTGCGAGCAAATCCCAGGACGCGCCCCGCAGTGCGGGCCGTCCCTACGATTGCGCGCCGCACCGTTCGCGCTTTGAAGCAGCAGGCGGAAGAGGGAACTCCGATCACACGAAGCGCTGTAGGGCGAGCTGCGGCGAGGGAAGTACGGCGAATCCTCGGCAATCCGGTCGCCTGCGCGTCTGCTATGGCAAACAATGTACTCTCGGCCCGCGCGTTGCGCGCCGCGGCATGATCGGCAATGCCGGAGGTAGCAGATACGGCTCAGACAGCAGCGATTTACTCAACAACAAAAAGGGCAGCCCTGGGCTGCCCGGCACTTGAATAGGGTGACGCGGACTGTCATCCTACTTCATCGCGGTGACGCGCTTGCCCAGCCGCGACTTGTAGCGCGCTGCAGTATTCCCGTGAAGCGTGCCCTTCTGAATGGCCTTGTCGAGCGCGGATACGGTCTCGCGATAAGTTTTCTCGGCGGCAGCTTTGTCGCCCTTTTCGATGGTCTCGCGCAGAGTGCGCAGCGCGGTGCGCAGGCGGGAGGTGTTGGTGCGATTGGTCGCTGTGCGCTTCGTGGTCTGACGGGCTCGTTTGAGCGCCGAAAAATGATTAGCCATATTGCTTGGTTGCCCTCTGCGTGTGTAACGAGATTATTCCGGTGAGTACCGAATAGAACATTCTACGGGACTAAGTCTCGGCTGGTCAAACGATTGCGGGTGCAAAAGTCTTCAACACAGGGGACACAGAGGAGCACAAAGGAAACCCCAGCGCCAAGGAGATGCGAACTTCCGAACGGAGCTTGCGCGGCCATTGACTCCCGCCCCGGCACGGGGTACGCTTTACGTAATGGTAGTGACTTGCCCTTTGGGCATGAGCATCCCGTCTGGTTCCGTCTCGAAGCATAATCCTGTTTTGTCCGCAAAACGCCTGAAGTGTGTGTATTTCAAAAGAGATTGAATGAAGAAAAGCATCGGGATTAGTCCCAACATCGAGACTCTGTTTGGCACGCGCGACGAAAATGTTCGCGTGCTCGAAGATGGCCTGAACATCACGATTGACCTGCGATCGAACGGAATCGAACTCGAGGGCGCGGCCCGCGACGTGGCTCGCGCCGAACAGGTGTTTGCCGATTACGAGAGCCTGCAGAAATCCGGCTACAGCTTTAACAATGGCGATCTCAACAGCATGCTGCGCGTGCTCACGGCAGATTCGAGCGCGACTTTGCGCGGACTGGCCGACGCCGGCAAGCAGCGCTCGCTGGGGCGGCGCATGGTGCAGCCGAAGAGCGTGAATCAGCGGCGCTATGTGGAGGCGATTGAGACGCACGACATGGTGTTCGGCATCGGTCCGGCGGGCACAGGCAAGACTTATCTTGCCGTGGCTATGGCGATTTCTGCGCTGCTGGCGAAGCGAGTGAACCGCATCATCCTGGCGCGTCCGGCGGTGGAAGCGGGCGAGCGGCTGGGCTTTTTGCCGGGCACGTTGCAGGACAAAATCGATCCGTATTTGCGTCCGCTGTACGATGCGCTCTATGACATGCTTGATCCAGAGAAGGTGGATCGATATCTTGAAAAGAACGTCATCGAGATTGCGCCGATTGCATTCATGCGCGGGCGCACGCTGAACGATTCTTTCGTGATTCTCGATGAAGCGCAGAATACTACCTCCGAACAGATGAAGATGTTTGTCACGCGTCTCGGATTCAATTCCAAGGCGGTGATTACTGGAGACATCACTCAGATCGATTTGCCTAACGCGCGGCGCAGCGGGTTGCTGGAAGCGATTGACATTCTGAAACGCGTGGAAGGTTTGACGTTTGTGCACTTCGATGAATCTGACGTGGTGCGGCATCATTTGGTGCAGCGCATTATTCGCGCCTACGACGAGCATAAGACGCACGTTGCCGAGCAGCAGATGCTGTTGCTGGCGGGCGGAAGAAGCGGCGAATCGGGAGTGAGGAATACGGAAGCGAAGAGTTCAGCGGCGGATACGAATGATAGATCCACTGCTTCGGGAGAGTAAAATTTTTGCGTTATGGGAGGGCTGAAATCTGGCCCTCCTGTTTATTTTGGGACGCGTTTGAAGTGCAATGGGAACGAATTGGTTATTTTTCGAAAAAGAATCGCGGGGTTGAGCGCGCCCACGCTCGAACGTTTTGTGCTGCGGGCGAGGAGGATGATCCACTTGCGCGACACGGTAAATGTGCTGGTGACGAACAATTCGGAGTTGCGCGCGTTGAACCGGCGATTCCGGGGAGCGGACAAGGCTACGGATGTGTTGTCGTTTCCAGCGCCTGCGCAAGAACTCTCGAAGATGGGGCGTAGCGCGGGGGAAGTAGCGATTTCCGCCGACATCGCGCGCGAGAACGCCCGGCGCATGGGGCACACCGCGGCGAATGAAGTGAAAATTCTGGCGCTGCACGGCATTCTGCACCTGGCAGGATTCGATCATGAACGCGACCATGGCGAGATGGCTCGCAAAGAAAAACGGCTGCGGCAGCAGCTGAAGTTGGAAGCAGGACTGATCGAACGAGTAAAGATCGAACGAGTAAAGATCGAGAGAATACAGACGCGCACTGGCGTGCCCGCTAAACGGCGGAGAACCGCATGAACTGGGGCGTTGCGCTTGCGCTGATTCCGCTGCTGGCCCTGCTGGCGCTGGCCTCTTACGTGGACCGCGTCTACCAGGAGATCGGCAAATTTCTTTCGCGCGATTTCCAGGACAACATTGATGTCTTCGAGCAGAAGGTTGAGCCGAATCTGCGCGTGAGCCGGTCGCGAGCGTCGCTTTCCATGTCGGTGCTCAAGCAGTTGACGACCGCGACCATCGCGTTGCTGGTAGGTTTCGTTGTGTTTGGCGACCAGCGCTGGAGCATCTACGAGATATTGCAGGCTGCCATCAGCCTGATTCTGATCATCATTGTGTTCAATCAATTCCTGCCATTCGTTTTCTTTTCGCGCACGAACGGCGCGTGGCTGATTCGCTGGACATGGCTTTTGACCGCGCTGATTTATCTTGTACTGCCTGTGACGATTGTTCTGGGATTTCTGCAATCGGTGGCATCGCTTACTCACGAGAACACGCGCGAGCAGCCGGAAAGCGCTTCTGAGGCCGTGGATGCGCTGATTGAAGCAGGGCAGGAAGAAGGCATCATCCAGGAAGGCGATCGCGAGCTGATCCAGTCTGCGGTTGAGTTCAGCGGCAAGACGGTGCGGGAAGCCATGAAGCCTCGTCCGGAGATTTTTGCCGTGCCGGTGGAAACTACGGTTGAGCGATTCATCGAAATGCTGCGCACCAAGCACTACTCGCGGGTTCCGGTGTACGCGGAGAGCATCCACAATATTAAAGGCGTCGTCTACGCTCAGGACGTATTGCAGGTGCCTGACAGCGAGGCATCGAAGCGCACGCTCGAAACGCTGATGCGCCGTGACGTTTATTTCGTGCCCGAGAGCAAGCTGGGCAGCGATCTTCTGCGGGAGATGCAGAAGAATAATATTCGTATGGCGATTGTGGTCGATGAATATGGGGGCGTGGCCGGCCTGGTCACGATTGAAGATCTGGTAGAAGAAATCGTGGGAGAAATCCGCGACGAGCATGAAAAGCCGGAAATCACGCGCGAGAATGATCACTCCTTTATCGTTTCCGGTGGAATGGACGTTGACCGCCTCGCGGAACTGTTTGGCACGAAACCGGAAGGCAAGGAATCTGCGACGGTGGCGGGGCTGGTTAGCGAACTGGCAGGGCACATCCCGCAACGCGGCGAAACTGTGGATGACGATGGACTGCGCTTCGAAGTTCTGGAATCGACGGACCGCAAGGTGGAGCGCGTGAGAATTACAGCGGTGCAGCCGCAGCAGTTGAAGCTGATATGAGTCGGGCTTCGGGCTTCGGGCTTCGGCAAAACACTCGGCCTGATATAGTCGAAATGAATCTTAAGCTGACGGGGTCCGGCAGAGTCTAACCAATTTAGGCTTGAGCCCGAAGCCCGATAGCTGAAGCCCGAAGCCCGCCCCTATGCCTTTCCGCTCTGGTTTTGTTTGCATCCTCGGCCGCCCTAATGCTGGCAAGTCCACGCTGCTCAATGCTCTTGTGGGCGAAAAGCTGGCGATCATCTCGCCGAAACCGCAGACTACTCGCAACCGGATTCAAGGCATCCTCAACCTGCCGAAGGGCAAAGGTCACGCCGCCGCGCAGATCGTTCTGATCGATACTCCGGGCGTGCACAAGCCGGATAGTTCGCTGGGCCGCAAGATGATGGTCGAAGTGCGGGAGGCGCTGGAAGGTTGCGATCTCGTGCTTCTGATCATGGATGCGACGCGCAAGCGTGATCAGCGTGATGAGTTTGCGATTCAGATGCTGAAGCATTCGCCGACGAAAGTCTGTTTGATCCTTAATAAGGTTGACCTGCTGCGCGGGGGCAAGGGGCAACTGCTGCCGCTGATTGAGGAGTACAAGAAGCTGCATGCGTTCCACGAAATCATTCCCATCTCAGCGTTGAAGCGCGATGGACTCGACATCCTGTTGAAAGCAGTGACGGCCGCGCTGCCTGCGGGGCCACCTTATTTTCCTCCTGATCAAGTGACCGATCAGCCGTCGCGTTTTATGTCGGCGGAAATTATTCGTGAGCGGGTGTTGATGGAGACGGAGGAAGAACTTCCTTATGCGACCACCGTGATCGTCGATGCGTTCGAAGAAGGAGCCAGGCTGACACGCATCTCTGCGACGATTTACTGCGAGCGGGAAGGCCAGAAGGGAATTCTGATCGGGAAAAAAGGACAGATGCTGAAGCGCATTGGCACTTCGGCCCGCTTGCAAATTGAACGCATGTTAGGGATGAAGGTCTTTCTCGAACTTTATGTGAAGGTGCAGCCTAACTGGCGGGAATCGCGCGCATTCGTGGAAGAACTCGATTGGAGAAGGCAACTGGAGAATCTTACGGATGGCAGAGTCGAACGCGCAGAACCGTCTTCACCAAGAAAGACTGGCAAGAAGAAAAAGCGCGGCGTCCTTAGTTAACCAATGAGTTACGAAGGCGTAGTAAATTAGTTTCGAGTAATCGCAAAACTATCTTTTTGTAGTAGTTCGTTGACGAAGCTTTACACTGCTGAGGCAAGCGCGGTTTGTCCTAACGAGGTTTACCAGCTAGAATCAACGTACGTCGGCCCTGCAGCGCGATAACGAGCCCAAAATGCCATCAGTGGATTCTTCGGATTCTTCCCAGAAACCTCTTCCCGAGAAAGATTTTGATCCGGATAGATTGCATCTGGATTTGCGGGTGACGCTTTCCGCTGATCGCAGGGCGGTCGATCCAGTCGTTCAGGAAGTGATGTCAGTTGTGCGTCAGATGAAGGGCGTGGACGGCAAGGAAGATGCGATTGAGTTAGCGCTCACGGAGGCGCTGGCCAATGCCGTGATTCACGGGGCTAAAGAGGATCCCACCAAGACGGTGGAGTGCCTGGTGAGCAGCGACGATGAACGAAGCGTGCTGATCGTGGTGCGAGATCCCGGCACGGGTTTTAAGCCTGAGGCAATTCCCGCATGTACGGTCGGAGAGAATGTTTATTCGAATCATGGGCGCGGGATTTTTCTTATTAACCAGCTCATGGATCAAGTGGAGTTCAGAAAGAACGGCACGGAAATCCGGATGGTCAAGCGGTAGCGCTTCGATCCCTTTCAAATTAAGAGTGTCATCCCGAAGCGTAGCGAGGGATCTTGGTTCTTGCTTGTGCTGAACGCGTTGGCGCCGCACGCAAACACCAAGATCCCTCGCTGCGCTCGGGATGACAAACCTCTCTCGATCAGGTCTTACTCTTTCACCGCAATTCCTAGTGTCTTCATTTTGCGATAGAGGTGGCTGCGTTCTAAGCCGAGCACTTCGGCGGCGCGGGTGATGTTGCCGTGATTCTCGTCGAGTTTCTTCAGAATGAAATCGCGCTCGTAGGCGTCGCGGGCCTGGTGCAGCGTGGAGAACTCGCTGCGCGCTGCGCGCCGGTGGCCGTCGCGGTACACAAGCGGCGGCAGGTGCTTGCGGTCGAAGCGTGTGGTCATTGGATTCATGATCACAATCCGCTCGATCACATTGCGCAATTCGCGCACGTTGCCTGGCCACGAATAGCGCATCAGGGCCTCGACTGCATCGTCGGTAATCTCGCGTGGACGGCGTCCATAGGTCGCAGCCAGGTCTTTGAGAAAGTGCCGCGCGAACAGCGGAATATCTTCCTTGCGATCGCGCAGCGGAGGAACAAAAAAAGGAATCACGTTCAGCCGGTAAAACAGATCTTCGCGAAAATTTCCCTTGGAGATTTCTTCTTCCAGATCTTTGTTGGTTGAGGCGATGATGCGTGCATCCACCATGATGGTTTCGTCGCTGCCGAGAGGCGCGACGCGCTGTTCTTCGAGCGTGCGCAACACTTTCGATTGCGTCTTCAGGCTCATGTCGCCGACTTCATCGAGAAACAGCGTTCCTCCGCTGGCCTTTTCGAACTTGCCTTCCTTGTCGGCCGTGGCTCCGGGGAACGATCCTTTGTAATGTCCGAAGAGTTCGCTTTCGATGAGATCTTCTGGAATTGCCGCGCAGTTGACCTCGACAAAAGTTTCATCTTTGCGAAGGCTTTGAGCATGGATTGCGTGGGCGACAAGTTCCTTCCCCGTTCCCGACTCGCCGTAGATCAGAACCCGGCCGTTGGTGGGCGCCATTAGGCCGATCTGCTGGCGCAACGCTTTCATCGGAATGCTGTCGCCGACGATCACGCTTTTGGCATAAAGCTGTTTCTTCAGGTCGACGTTTTCATGCCGCAACTTTTTGGATTCGATCGCATTCTTGACCAGGATCAGCGTCTTGTCGATGGAGAGCGGCTTCTCGAGAAAATCGTAGGCGCCGAGCTTGGTCGCGCGCACCGCGGTTTCGATCGTACCGTGGCCTGAGATCATGATCACTTCGGGCGCGTCATCCATGTCGCGGATGCTTTCCAGCGTTTCCAGGCCATCGATCCCGGGGAGCCAGATATCGAGCAGCACCACTTCGAAAGTGTGCTCGCGGCGCAGCACCTTAAGGCATTCTTCACCGCTCTCGACCGATGCGGTTTCGTAACCTTCATCCGCGAGCACGGCCTGCAGCGATTCGCGAATTCCGGTTTCGTCATCGACGATGAGAATTTTATGCATGCTGCACCGTGGCTGCGGCCAGCGCGAGCTCGGGGACAACCGGCAGCTCGACGATGAAGCGCGCTCCGACCGGCTGGTTTTCCTCGACGCGAATCGAGCCGTGATGTTCTTCGATGACGCGGCTGACGATCGCGAGGCCGAGGCCGGTTCCGCGCTTTCTGGTGGAGAAATATGGAAGAAAAAGTTTTTCTTTCAGCTCGCGAGTCACGCCGTGTCCGGTATCTGCGACGGTGATCTCAACGGCGTCGCGGCTGGCCACGAGCGAGGTTGAAATCTGAATCTCGCGCACCAGCGAATTGTGCATGGCTTCGGCCGCATTGTCCACGAGGTTGGCGACGGCGCGTTTCATCGCCTCGGTGTCGGCCATGACTTTGGGCAAGTCTGCGGCCAAGGATTTGTGCAGGCCGATGCCATCCAGCCTGCCGTTGAACATAGCGAGAGCGCTCTCGATCACTTCGTTGATATCTGCCGGATGCGGATTCGACGCGGGGAAGCGCGCGAGCGTGGAGAATTCATCCACGAGGCGGCGAACGGTTTCGACCGCGCCTGCAATGGTTTGAGCGGAGGCGCGGATGACTTCGAGCGATGCCGGGTCAGAGGGCGTGGCGCGTTCCAGATGGCGCTGTATGCGTTCCGCGGAAAGTGCGATGGGCGTAAGCGGATTTTTAATCTCGTGTGCGACGCGCCGCGCCACCTCGCGCCATGCCGCTTGCTTCTGCGCCTTCAGAAGATCGGAGAGATCTTCGAACACGAGCACATATCCGGAGCGCTCGTCCTGATGGCGCAGCGTTGCCACGGTGACCGCCACGTTAAGAGACGTGCGCTGCAGCGGCATTTCCATCTGGCTGGTGGTCATGCCCATGCGATCGGCGCGGCGCAGCAGCGGCTCCAGATCCTGGAGCACTTCCGAAGGGAATACATCCGCCAGGCGCGCACCGCTCAGCATGCGCTCTCTTTCAGCCAGGCTCTCGGGATGAAACATGCGCAGCAGAGCCTGGTTGGCGTGTGTGACGCGACGCGCGGCATCGAGCGAGAGAACTCCAGTGGGAATGCTTTCGAGGATGGTTTCCATCTGGCGGCGGCGCTGCTCGAGTTCAGCATTGGCAGCGCTGGCATCGCGACTGGAAGCTTCGATCTGCCGGCGGCTGGTTTCGAGATCCTCCGCCATGCGGTTGAAAGAGCGGACGACATCGCCAATCTCATCGGTGGTATTTACGTCGATGCGGTAATCGAGACGGCCGCGCGAAATTTCCTGCGTGGCCTCGGCCAGGGCGGATAAAGGCCTAGTCACCAGCTTCGAAAGAAACAGCGCGAGCCACGTGCTGACAAAAAGCACCATCATCGTGAGCAGCAGAAGCAGGCCCATGTAGGTTTGGCGTACGTGCCTGCGCTCGAGGCTTAGCTGAAAATAGCGGCGCTGGCTGGCCTCGATCTGGTTCACTGTTTTGGAAAACTCTGGCGGCAGCGGCATGGCGACCAGAATCAGTCCATTCTTGCCGACCGGGGCGCTGCCCACCGTGTAGTCAGTTTGCTGCAAGGTGAAATGGGCGGACTGGCCTGCGGCAAGTTGCGCCAGTGGGAGCTTCTCTTTTAATACCGCCCAGGCAGCGGGAACACCGAAGCTTGCCTCGGCAATTCCGTTTTTTATGGCGAGGACAAACCCGCCTTGCAACGTGGGTTCGTGAGTGCGAAATTCTTCAACCGCGGAGGAGAATCCGTGGCCTTCAAAAGCGCGCTTGGTCTCAGGCGAGGCGGCGATGGCGATGGCCTCTGAGCGCGCGTTCTGCGCGGCGTAAGTGGCCAGCAGCAAAGCCATGGCATCGGTGTCGGCACGAACTTCTTCGACTGGCGTGGAGAACCATTTGTCGATCGAGCGGTTCATCAGTCCGTAGGCGAACCAGTACATCACCATGACGGGGACGAATGAGAGCAGCAATGCTCCGACGACCATGCGCGTGCGGAACTTGGACCCGAGCACGCCCAGACGGCGCTCGGCTAGCAGTTTGAGCAGATTGCGCGCTAGCACGAACGTGAGCGCGACAAACAGAAGAGAAATCAGCAGCGAGAGCGCATAGAAAACTACAGTCTGCTGATTTGTTCCGGGATTTAATATAGTTTCGTTAAATGCGGTTTGCGAAACCAAAATTGCGAGCAGTACAAAAACCGCCACCGTCAGCAGAATGATGACCTGCTTGCGGTTCGAAGTTTTAGGAGGTCGAGTTGGAGCGGTTTGCACCACGCTGTTTCGGCGGTCCGCTCGCCGTGTGCAGTGGGGTTTGCAGGCGTTGAACAGACCGAAACTCATTATAGATGGAGAAGTCGCTGGCGAAGAGTTCTTAGTAGGGTCAGTGGGCGGGCGAGCGTCCTGCCGAAAGCTCTTCCATCACTGCGCGGTAAGCGGGTTTGGGCGCGTAGGCGCGATCAAAAGGCAGGGCATGCCCGCGAGCGCCGCGCGAGTGCGATCCGATCCACGAGTATTTGTCGGTGAATCCCCAAGTCTGAATCGCCGTGCAGCCCGCGCTGTTCAAGCATGCGCGGACGATGCCGCGATAGACGTCGGCCTGGCGCGTCAAGTCTTCCGGCCTGGGCAGGCCGTTGGCATTCACCGGTAACGAGACGTCGAGTTCGGTGATGTGAACTTGCACATTGAGCGCCGCGAGCCGCGCGATGTTGGCGGCAATCGCTGGGATATCCGCGTCGAGCGCAGGTACGTGCAGTTGCAATCCGACGCCATCGATCGGAGCGCCGCGGCGTTTGAAATCCTTGACCATGGCATAGATCGCATCTGACTTGCGGTTCAGCCCTTCCCCCTCGGCTTCGTTGTAGAAGAGCAACGCATGCGGATCTGCCTTGTGCGCCCAGCGGAAAACTTGCTCAATGTAGTCTTTCCCTTGGCCTGACAACCCGATGCCGGGCTGGTTGTACCAGAGAGAATCGCGCACCGCGCCGTTTTCGTCGAGGGCTTCGTTGACTACATCCCATGCGAAGACCTGGCCGGCGTAGTGCTGCATCACGCGAGTGATGTGTTCTTGCAAGAGCTGAGATAGTTGCTGGGTTGTGAAGTGACTTTGCGTGAGCCAATCCGGGTTGTAGCGGCCCCAGACCAGGCAATGGCCGCGGACCTTCATCTGATGGGCCTGCGCGAAGCGAACCACTTCGTCGCCCTGGCGAAAGTCGTAGGTGGCTTGGTCCGGCCGCAAAATCCACCACTTCATCGCATCTTCTGCCTCGACTATGTTGAACTCGCGCGCTAAAGTGGAGGCGTAGGCAGGTTCTGAAAGTTGTGGAGGGCGGACGGCTGTGCCGATGAGGATGCCGTCGCGATCTGCGGCCTCGCGCAGAGTTTGAGCGCAGCAGATGGATGTAATGCCCAGCGCGAGAATTGTGAAGCGCCACGAATATCTAAGCAATGGATCGTCCTCGGAGCGCCGGAAGCCTATGACCTAAGACCTTCAGGCAGAACCTTCAGTTAGACGCAGGAAGGAACTTTTGTAAAGGGCATTCGTCACACCGTGCCTGTGATTTCTTGCAGTAATTTTTTCCCACGCCGACGATAAGGCCGTGCATCTCGTTGTAAACCTGCGCCAGAGCTGTGCGTTTCGCTGTGCTCATCGCCGATGGAGGATGTGCCGCGCCGGGAAATCCTTTCGCCAAATATTCCTTGCTGCTACCCCTGGTTTCGGCAACGGACTCTGCGACGGGCGCGAGCGCCTGCTCGAACAGTTTCCGAATCTCGTCGTAAGCGCTTTCTTCCGGAAGAATTTCGTGACGAGCAAGAATCCGGCGCGTGTAGGCGTCGACAACGAAGACCGGATGATTGCCCGCATACAGCAGGATGGAATCGGCAGTTTCGGGGCCGACTCCATGCAGATTGAGTAGTTCTTCCCGAAGTTGTTCCGTAGGGCGCGAAAACAATTTTTTCAGCGAGCCTTGATATTGCTGATCCAGAAACTCAACAAAAAGTTTTAGCCGCTTGGCTTTCTGACGAAAATATCCGGCGGGACGAATCAGGCGCTCGAGTTCAGCCAAAGGCGCGAGGCGAATCCCTGTCAGACTCAGCAAGCGGGCGGAACGAAGATTCGCCAGAGCTTTTTCTACGTTTGTCCACGCAGTGTTCTGCGTGAGATAAGCGCCGACAATCATCTCGAACCGCGACTGTGCCGGCCACCAATGTTGGGATCCCCACGCGTTAAACAAAGCGCGATAGTAGGCCCGAATCTGCTTTTGTCTCGCGTCCAACCGCAAAATTAAATCCCTCGATTGCCTGAGTGCACGCCGCCTTTGAGGCTCGCGCTTCCGTTCACAAGCAAGTTGTTTCGTCTTACCGAAGTGCATGTACCTCAGCTGGGTTTTCGGTCCGCGCACTTGAAAAAAGTTCGTTTGGCGCGGGTTTCAAGGCTCAGCCCTTAAACCGTTTATTGCCGCTCTCAGTCCAAGTACTACGGTAACTGGTACGGTAATCGACTTACTGTGACAATTTGTGTCACCACGAAGACGGTGCTCTTCTCCCACAGCAAAAGCAGCGCTTCGTGGAAATGCCGGTAACTTTTCCGGCATCGTTCACTTCGTGGATAGGAGATCGAAAGTATGTCTCAACGGCTGGGTGACCTTCTCGTCAAAGAGAAGATCATAACCCCAGAGCAGTTGGAACAAGCGACCAAGGCCCAGAAGGAGGGGAACGTCCGCCTGGGGTCCGCTTTGGTGAAGCTCGGCTTCCTCACGGATGAGGACGTCACGAATTTTCTCTCCCGGCAGTACGGCGTTCCGGCCATCAATCTTTCTTATTTTGAAATTGATCCGGCCGTGGTCAAGCTGATTCCGTTTGAAACCGCGAAGCGCTACCAGATTCTTCCGCTGAGCCGCGTAGGTGCGTCGCTGACGATCGCGATGGTCGATCCCACCAACGTCTTCGCCATGGACGATATCAAGTTCATGACTGGCTTCAACATTGAGCCGGTCGTGGCGTCTGAGAGTTCCATTCTCACGGGAATTGATAAAGCGTACGGAGGGAAGACAGAAGAAGACCTTGAAACCGTGATGCAGTCGATGTCGGAGATGAGCGAGAGCGACATCGAAGTGCAGGCGGAAGAGCAGGAGATGGAGCTGTCGCAGCTGGAAAAAGCGGCGGACGAAGCTCCGGTGGTCAAGCTGGTGAACCTGGTGCTTACCGACGCGGTGAAGCGGGGAGCCAGCGATATTCACATCGAGCCTTACGAAAAAGAATTCCGGGTGCGCTTCCGCATTGACGGCGTGTTGCAGGCGATTATGTCGCCGCCGATGAAGTTGAAAGATGCAATTACTTCGCGCCTGAAAATTATGGCGAAGCTCGACATCAGCGAGAAGCGGCTGCCGCAAGATGGCCGCATCATGCTGAAGATGAACATCGGCGGGCGCAAGAAACAGCTCGACTTCCGTGTCAGCACATTGCCGACTCTTTGGGGCGAGAAGATCGTGCTCCGGTTGCTGGACAAAGAAAACCTGCGTCTCGACATGACGAAACTCGGTTTCGAACCGGAGTCTCTGGTCAAGTTCGAGAAAGCCATTCTCAAGCCTTATGGCATGGTGCTGGTTACAGGGCCAACCGGATCAGGAAAAACCAACACGCTGTATTCGGCCATCTCGCGCCTTAACCAGCCCGATACGAACATTATGACGGCTGAAGATCCGGTCGAATTTCAGTTGGGCGGCGTCAATCAGGTGCAGATGAAAGAGCAGATTGGATTGAACTTTGCCGCTGCTCTGCGCTCTTTCTTGCGCCAAGATCCCAACATCATTCTGGTCGGCGAAATCCGCGACTTTGAAACGGCGGAAATCGCCATTAAGGCCGCGCTTACAGGCCATCTTGTGCTTTCTACGCTGCACACCAACGGCGCGCCTGAAACGATTACGCGCTTGATGAACATGGGTATTGAGCCTTTTCTGGTTGCGACCTCAGTTCACTTGATCTGCGCCCAGCGCCTGATCCGGCGCGTCTGCAAGGAATGCGCGGAGACCGTGGACGTTCCGGTGCAGACGCTGATCGAAGAAGGATATTCGCCCGAGGAAGCCAAGACAATCCAGATTCAAAAAGGCAAAGGATGCGCCGTGTGCAACAACACGGGATACAAGGGCCGCTGCGGTTTGTACGAAGTGATGGAAGTGGACGATGAGATCAGGGAACTGGTGCTGGTAGGCGCGTCGGCGGTCGAACTGAAAAAGAAAGCGATCGAGCGCGGCATGATCACGCTCCGGCGCAGCGGTCTGATTAAAGTGGCGGCGGGCATTACCACTCTGGAAGAAGTTGCACGCGAGACGATTCATTAAAACCGTCGTTGGTCGTTCGTCTTTGGTCGTTGGCCAACGACGAATGGCCAACGACTGACACGTTGTAAAGATTAGGAACACACAGGGAAGGAATACTGCTATGGGTCTGTCATTGAGTGATTTGCTGAAACGCATGCTGGAGATGAGTGGCAGCGACCTCCATATCACGACTAACTCGCCGCCGCAAATCCGCGTCCACGGACATCTGGTGCCGCTGGATCTTCCGCAGATGACGCCCGCTGAGACCAAGCAGCTGGCCTACAGCGTCATGACGGACTCGCAGAAGCACCGCTTCGAAGAAAGCCTCGAGCTGGATTTTTCTTTCGGATTGAAAGGCCTCGCGCGCTTCCGTGCCAACGTTTTCAACCAGCGCGGCGCTACTGCGGCTGTCTTCCGTCTGATTCCTTTCGAGATCAAGTCTTTTAATCAACTCGGACTGCCGGCAGTGGTGAGCAAGCTCTGCGACAAGCCGCGTGGTCTGGTGCTGGTCACAGGACCGACCGGCTCCGGTAAGTCGACGACGCTGGCGGCGATGATCGACAAGATCAACAGCGAGCGGCACGATCACATCCTCACGATCGAGGACCCGATCGAGTTCGTTCACATGAACAAGAACTGCGTGGTCAACCAGCGCGAGCTGCATGCCGATACCAAGAGCTTTACTGACGCCTTGCGCGCCGCGCTTCGTGAAGACCCGGACGTTGTGCTGATCGGCGAAATGCGTGACCTGGAAACTATCGAATCGGCACTGCGCATTGCGGAAACCGGCCACTTGACTTTCGGCACCTTGCACACCAACTCGGCAACGTCGACCATCAACCGTATCATCGACGTCTTTCCGGCGCACCAGCAGCCGCAGATTCGCGCCCAGCTTTCGCTGGTGCTCGAAGGCATCATGTGCCAAAGCCTGGTGGCAACGCCGAGCGGCAAGGGTCGCTGCATGATTATGGAAATTCTTATCCCCAACCCGGCGGTTCGCAACCTCATCCGCGAAGACAAAATTCACCAGGTTTATTCGGCGATGCAGTCCGGACAAGACAAGTACGGCATGCAAACCTTCAACCAGGCGCTGGCCTCGGCGTACTTCCAGAAGCAAGTCACGCTGGAAGTTGCGCTGCAACGCTCGAGCATGCCCGACGAGCTTCAGGAAATGATTAACCGCGGCGCCGGGTTGACGACTCGCAACGCGGCCGGAACGAGCATGGCGCGCGGAGCGACGCCGACGAAGGGCTAAAGCATTTGACGACGAAATCGCGCATAGCAACTGAGCGCGATGAGCAGTTGATGCACGTTAAGAAATTCAGGAATCAGCGACGACACTTAGGAGTTTAAAACCATGCCAGTCTTCACATTTTCGGGCAAGGATGCATCGGGGCAAAAAATTTCCGGGGAGCGCGTGGCGCCGACCAAACAGGCGCTGGGTCAGCAACTGCGGCGCGAGCGCATTACACCCGGAGCGATCCGCGAAAAGGGCAAAGAGTTTTCCATGCCCACATTCGGCTCGAGCCGGGTTAAGGTCAAGGACATCGCCATCTTCTTCCGCCAGTTCTCGGTGATGATCGATGCCGGACTGCCGCTGGTGCAGTGTCTGGAAATTCTCGCGGCCAACCAGGAAAACCAATCGTTTCAGAAGACTCTCACCGGCGTACGGACAACGGTGGAAGGCGGCGCGACGCTGGCCAATGCCATGCGCCAATATCCCAACGTCTTCGACGACCTCACGACCAACATGATTGAAGCGGGTGAAACCGGCGGTATTCTCGATCTCATCTTGCAGCGGTTGGCGGTCTACGTTGAGAAAGCGGTTCGCCTGAAGGCTGCCGTGAAATCGGCGTTGATCTATCCGGTCGCGGTGGTCAGCATTGCCGGATTGATTGTCGGCGCACTGCTGAAGTGGGTCGTGCCGATCTTCTCCAATCTTTTTGCTGGTCTGGGCGTGGCGCTGCCTCTTCCGACCCGTATCGTGATGGGGTTGAGCGCATTCATCGGAAGTTTCTGGTGGGTGTTCATCGTGGTGGCAGTGGGCACAGTCTTCGGTCTGAAGTCGATTCGCAAGCACCCGCGCGGGCGCTATTACTTCGATAAAACTTTGCTCTATCTGCCGGTTGTCGGCTCGCTCTTGCGCAAGATCGCGGTCGGCCGATTTACGCGGACACTGGGTACTTTGATCACGTCGGGCGTGCCGATTCTTGAAGGCCTGGCGATTACCGCTCGAACTTCCGGAAACGCTGTGCTCGAAGAGGCGCTGATGAAAGTGCGCAAGGCGATTGAAGAAGGCCGCACGATCGTCGACCCGCTGCGAGAATGCGGAGTCTTCCCGAACATGGTGACGCAGATGATCGGCGTCGGCGAAGCTACCGGCGCGATGGACAACATGTTGCAGAAAATCGCTGACTTCTACGAAGAAGAAGTCGATGCAGCCACTAAAGATATGTTGGCCATGCTCGAGCCGGTCATCATCGGCGTGCTCGGCGTCACCATCGGCGGCATCGTGATTTCGCTCTATATGCCGCTGTTTGCAATGATCGCCAAGTTGGCTGGATAAAGGCAAGGTTTCAAGGTGGAAAATGGTTTCAAGGTTTCAAGGAGAGCTCCTGAAAAAACTTTGGAACTTGTGAAACTTTAAGACTTTGAAACCCGGATTGACCATGCAATCGACATTTGACGAGCGGAATTGGCTGGCATGGCTGGTCAAAGTGCGGATCCTGATCCTCACTTTCCTGCTCGGAATCCAGTTGGCGGTCGCGGAGTTGACGCCGACGCGCCTGCCGTTGCGACTTTTCCTCAGCACAATTCTGCTCTGGTATACCATCTCGCTTTTCTATGTCGTGCTGCTCTCGTTCTGGCAGGAGCACCGTTTGCAGGCATCGTTGCAAGTGCTGACCGATCTGATCATGGTCAGCCTGGTCGTGCATGAAACCGGAGGCTGGGATAGTTCGCTGAACTTTCTTTACCCGCTGGTCATCATCGTGGCGGGCATTCTGCTTCCGCGAGTTTGGGCGCATCTTGTGGCGGCGCTGGCCTTCATTCTTTACGGCACCGTTCTTGAACTGAACTACTACGGGGTCGTGCCGTCTTACTGCACCACGCATCCTGAGTTAAAGGCGCTGCGCGGAATTATTTTCGTGAACCTGTTTGCGTTCCTCGCGGTCGCATATCTGGCGGGGCAGTTGGTCGCCAAGTTGCGCCAGGCGCGTGTGCAACTGAAAGACGCAAGCGGAGCGCTCGCGGATCTTCAGATCCTGCACGAGAATATTATTCAATCCATCAGCAGCGGCTTGATCACTACTGGTCTCGATGGCCGCATAACGCTGGTGAACAATGCAGCGCAGAAACTTTTGGAGCGAACTCCTTACGAGCTGCTGGGAAAACCGGTGAGCGGTTTATTTCTCGACGCGCTGCCCAATGCCGAATCGCTCAATCACGCCGAAGTTCGATTTGATACGACGGGAACATTTCGCAAAACGGCTCGAGTGCGGGTAGCCGCGTTGAACGGGCCGGAGCGCGGTACGCTGGGCTATGTTTACGCGCTCGATGATCTCACCGAGATCCGGCGACTGGAGCGCGAAGTGCGCATGCAGGATCGCCTTGCCGCTGTAGGTCGGCTGGCGGCGGCCATCGCCCACGAGATTCGCAATCCGCTGACTTCCATCGCAGGATCCGTGAGCATGCTCTCGGGCATACCCGAAATGAATGAAGAACACCGGCGCCTGCTCGATATTGTGACCCGCGAATCGCAGCGACTGAACGGCATCATCACCGACTTTCTGACGTACTCGCGCGGCAAGCAGTATCACTTTGAAAGGGCCGACCTCGTGCGATTGGTGGAAGACACGCTCACGCTCATGCGTCACCGCATGACGGCGGAAAGTACTGGCATCACGATCGAGACACGGTTCGCTGCGCCAGAGGCTTGGGTGCTCGCTGACGGCGACAGGATCAAGCAGGTTTTCTGGAACTTCGCCGAGAACGCGGTTCGCGCTATGCGCAACGGCGGCATTTTGAAAGTGTCGATCGAGCGTCTGGGCGATGACTGGCAAGTCAGTTTTGCGGATACGGGAACAGGCATGACGCCGCAACAGACGGAAAAACTTTTCGAGCCTTTCCAATCGAACTTCGAAGGCGGCACCGGACTTGGGCTCGCAGTGGTTTACCAGATCGTGCAGGCGCACGAAGGCAAAGTGTGGGCGCGTTCGAAGCCGGGGCATGGAACCACTTTGGTCTTGAGGTTGCGGCGCCTCGACGCAGAAAGGCCCGGCGCAGAAAGACAGAGCGCCCGCGCGGCGTCAACTGGAGATTTCGCCTCAGCTGAGTTGCCCGCGCCTTCGCCCGCGCCACTAGTGGCCGCTTCGGCAGAACGGAGGCCGCGTGGCTAACATTCTGGTTTGCGACGATGAGCGCTCCATCTGCGAAATGCTTGACATCGCCCTGCGCCGCGAAGGACATCGCGTAGAAACTGTGCAATCGGGCCAGGCAGCCAAGAATAAGATAGACGGCGCTCTTTACGATTTGATTATCACCGACATTAAGATGCCGAATATCGACGGCATCGAAGTGCTGCGCCACGCGCATCGCGTCTCGCCCGATTCTCCCGTCATCCTCATCACTGCAGTCGACGACTACGAAGCCGCTGTGGAAGCGGTAAAGGCCGGAGGAGCGTCGGATTACATTCGCAAGAGTCCCGGCCTGATGGATGAAATCAAGCTGGCGATCAACCGCGTGCTGGAAAAATCGCACCTGAGCAAGCAGAACTTTGCCCTGCGCCGCGATGCCGCTTCCCACAATTCGCTCGACAATATTATCGGCTCCAGTCCTGCGATGGAGAAGTTGAAGCAGACTTTGCGCACCGTCGCTTCGACGGCCAGCACCGTGCTGATTCACGGCGAGAGCGGCACTGGTAAAGAGTTGGTGGCCCGCGCCGTCCACATCTGTTCGCCGCGCGCCTCCGAGCCGTTCGTCTCGGTGAACTGTGGCGCCTTCCCTGAGACTCTGCTCGAGAGTGAACTCTTCGGCTATCTGAAGGGAGCTTTTACCGGAGCGAATCAGAATAAACGCGGACTGTTTGAAGTGGCTGGTGGTGGCACCATTTTTCTGGATGAAATCAGCGAAATGACGCTGGCCATGCAGGTAAAGCTGCTTCGTGTATTGCAGGAGCGCACCGTGCGTCCGGTCGGCGGCGCCAGTGAAATTCCTATCGATGTGCGGGTTATCGCGGCGACGAATCGAGACCTGGACAAAGCTGTCGCCGACAATCTTTTCCGCGAAGATCTCTATTATCGGCTGAACGTTATTCCGGTACGCGTGCCGAATTTGCGCGAGCGCCGCGAAGACATCCCGCTGCTGGCCAATCACTTCTTGAAAAAATATGCGGCGGCAGCCAATCGAAGTATTATGCGCGTTAATAAAAACTCGCTCGATTCCCTCTGCGGCTACGAGTGGCCGGGCAATGTCCGCCAGTTGGAGAACACCGTAGAGCGCGCCGTAGCCCTGGAGATGACCGATGAGTTACACGTCGAGTTGCCGATGGAACGACCGAAAGCCCGCGCGGCCGCGGCTGGCGCGGGTGCTTCAGGAATGTCCGAAGTATCGCCGGGTGCGGTACTTCCCGACGGCGTGGGCATGGAGGGCTACGTGGCAAGCATCGAACGCACGCTGCTGCAAAGCGCTCTCGACCGCTCAAATGGCGTGCAGACCAAAGCCGCCGACCTGCTCAGTATCTCCTACCGCTCGTTCCGGCATTTGATGAAGAAGTACGAGTTGTGAGCTCTCAGCTTTCAGCCGTCAGCTCTCAGCCACAACCACATGAACCTTACACGAGAGATACCAGAACCAATCGAACGACGCGACGATGGGAATGCTAGGCAGCCTCATTCGCGTAGCGCTATCTTGCGAAAGCGCATCATGGCCGTCTTCCTCGCTGTCTTGTGCGCTCTGATGCAAACCATATATTTTTACTACCGATCCGCGTACCTTCGTAGTGCCGGGGATTGGCGTTTGTTTTGGATTGGTGAAGTATTCATTGGCGTTTGGCTTGTTTTTGCCGTCGTGCAGATCCTCAGAAAAGGACCATGAAGTTTACAGATTGAGTGGGGCTTGACCCGTGAGTGTGAGCTGACAGCTAGGGCTGAGAGCTGACAGCTACCTCTTCTTCAACTGCTGCTTCCATCCCAACACCCGCGCTTTTGCTCCTTCGGCCTCAGCTTCCGGAATCATTCCCTTTTTCTGATAGAGCACTGACAAGCTGGTGTGCGCGAGCACGTCGTCGGGATCTAGCTTTGTAATCTGATCGGCGACCGTGATCGCCTCATCGTAACGCTGCAAATCCTGCAGCGCGCGCGCGAGCCCGTGCATGACTTCAGTAAAAGTTGGATCGACGGCCAGCGCCTCGCGATAAGCTGCAACTGCCTCTTCCAGCTTCCCGTCCGCCATCAAATCCAGCGCGGCATAGTAGTGGTCCTCGGCCTTCTGGTGGGCATCTGCATCGGACATGAATGGAAATTCCTGGCGGAGACAGGATTCTAACATGCGGCCCGCTTTACGCATCCGCAGCTCTACGCATCTGCGCTCCACGCATGCTGACGTCCCGATAGTGCTGTCATCCAACAATGCTTGTCATCCCGAGCAACGCGAGGGATCCTGGTTCTTGCCTGGGCGGGCACATAGACGGCATCGGCAAAACCAGGATCCCTCGCGTTGCTCGGGATGACAACGCCTAAGGATGACAACGCCTCGCGGGGACAATACCTACGGATGACAATGCTTACCGTGCATGGTCGAAAAATGCGCTTACGTTTATGATGCTGCCATGCGCCACTCGCTCGCATTTCTGTGGAACGCCACCAAGGGTCATCGCCTCGCTCCGTGGCGGAGCCCGTATCTTCTATGGCGCATCGAGACTTTCTGTGGCGTAAAGATGACACAAATCGGTTTTCTGGAGTTCTGGGAATTTCTGTGGCGGGAGCGCGTCAGTTTGTGGCGTTTTCTGAAGTGGACCGGCGAAATGGACCATTACGTTCATCCAAGGCCGAAAGACTAAGTAGGGGTTAGGGGCTAGGGCCGAGGGGCCGAGGGGCCAGTGAAAATCCGTAATAGGCTTGACCGTTTTCCCTGACCCCTGACCCCCGCCCTACGCTCCCTTGCCGGCAGCAGCGCCCTCGCCCAGGACGACCGATACATCGCTGCCTTTGCCGGCTCCGGTTAACTGGGCTGCGGCTCCGCGATTGGCTGCGATTTCCAGAAAACCCATGCTGCCAAGAATCCCGAAAACTTCTCCAGGGGCGGCCTCGGCATAGGCGTTGTGGATTTCAGTGATCTCGCGGCTGCCTACGACAATCTTGAATGCTTTTGGGTCGGCTCCGAAAAGCATTGGTGCATCTTGCGGAGTGATGTTGGTAATCAGATTTCCGAAGCGGTCGACCTTCAGCACGACCCCGCGCAGGCGGTTTCCATCGACAGCCTTCGGCTTGGGTGCAGAGAATCGCACATAGTCTTCAATCTCCTCGCCAAACTTGAGCGAGTCAACCTCCTTAGCCAGGTACGCGGCCACGGGAGAAAAAATGTCGCGCGCATGAAACGTGTTGCTCACCGGCTGCAGAAAATAATGTTTGGAAGTGATGTGCCGCACATGCATCCGCGGCTCGCGCGCGTAGACCAGCGAAAGCACTCCGTTGTCGGGCGCAACGAAATGATATTTGTCACAAGACGCGACGATCGGCCGCCGCGCCGTTCCCACGCCGGGATCGACGACCACTACGTGCACCGTGCGATTGGGAAAATAGGAATACGCCTGCGAAACGGTCAGCGCCCCATCCAGCACATCGAATGCCTGCACGGCATGGCAGATATCGACAATCTGCGCGTCGGGCACGATATCGAGAATGACGCCCTTCATGGCGCCAACAAAGTGGTCGTTACTGCCGAAATCGGTGGTCAGAGTAATAATCGGACGGGCCAAGGTTCTCCTCACTGACGGAAGACGCACTGCTCCCAGAAACTCGAAAGTAATTGTTGGGAACTGCGTAGTCAAGGCACGGAGGTAATAAGAGCAGGGATTAGTGCTAGGGGATAGGGATCAGGGGCCAGTCAGAAAAGGAGAAGAGGGCGACTAAACCCAAATCCCTAATCCCTGACCCCTATTCGTACCGCAGCGCTTCAATCGGGCTCATGCGCGAGGCCTTCAGCGCAGGATAAAATCCCGAGCAGATTCCCACGAGCGACAAAATGATGAATGAGATCATCATCACGCTCATCGATGCGTGCAAAAAGATCGCGCCCTCGTGGTTGGCGGTTTTGTAGAACTCGTCGTAAAGCGGCATCGGCGGGATGACCCACGTCAGTATCTCGGCCACCGCCATTCCGACTAAGCCGCCGACGAATGTGAGCACCAGCGCCTCCAGCAGGAACTGCACCAGAATATGCCGCGGGCGCGCTCCAATCGCCTTGCGCAAGCCGATCTCCCGCGTGCGCTCCGTTACCGAAACCAGCATGATATTCATTACGCCAATTCCGCCCACAGCCAGCGTGATCACGCCGATCAGTCCTAGCACGGCTTGCAGCCCGATCGAAAAGCCGTTGATCATGGCGCGATCTTCAATCGTGTCCCACGCGGGCGTGGCCTTGTCGTCCTTGGGATCGAAGTGATGCCGCCGCGCCACCACTTCCCGAACGGCAGCCAGCGCCTTCTTGTTCAGTTCCGCGGCCGTCGGTTCAAAAATAATTTCGTCGGGATCTTTCAGGTTCTTCAGATCCCGCATCAACCCGAATGGTATGAAGCCATCGTTGTTGTCCGGCCCCTGGTACATGGAATCCTGGATTTTATTTCGCATCGTCCCGATGACCTCAAAATCAAGGCCCCCAAGGCTGACGTGCTGTCCGACTCCCGGCGCTCCCTGAAAAACTTTTTTCGCCGCGTCGTAGCCGAGAATCACAACGCGGCGGTGGTCGGAGAAATCTCCATCTTCGAAATAGCGGCCGTCGGCGAGGATCAACTTCCGCATCTCTCCGTAGGGCATTTCGACGCCGCGCACCGGAACCGTCACCACTCGAGTGCCAAGCTTGATTCCAAAGTCGCGATCAATTTCACCGCTTACCGCGCGAACGATCGGCACCTCATCGCGAATCGCCTCAACATCCTCATATTCGTAATTGACTTTCTTGCCCGCGCGCTGGCCGCCGGCCTGCATGCTCGTCTGCCCCGGCCAAAGCACGATGACGTCATTACCCATATTCATGAAAGCGTGCAGCACACTGCCGCCGAGGCCTTGTCCGTAGGCCAGCAGCAACACCACCGAGGCCAATCCCCAAACGATGCCGAGCATAGTGAGCATCGACCGCATGCGGTCGCGCATCAGCGCCTGCCAGCCTTGCGAAATGAGTTCCTTGAGAAACATCGTCTTAAACTTTTCACCACGGAGTCACGGAGCCACGGAGATTTTTCTATTTGTTTTCTCCGTGACTCCGTGCCTCTGTGGTGGATTTGGTTCTTCTGCTACTCGATGTGAATATCTCCCGAGCCCGTCCGCACGCTCAGCGGCGGCCCGCCGCCGCCTGCTTTGCCGACGATGTGCTTGCGACCTTCCTGCACGCGGCCCTGCACGGTTGTCGTGATCGGAACATTTAAATCCAGCGTGCCTGAACTGGTGGAAATGTCTGCGTCGAATGCGGCATTCTGCGGCAGCCGGACGTGCACGTTGCCCGATCCGGTTCGGATTTCCCAAGCGCCCGCCTGCGTGCCTTCGGCGGTGATGTCGCCACTGCCCGCCTCAGCGCGCAACGCGCCTTGAATTCCGCGAACCGAAACATTGCCCGAGCCAGTGCGCAGATCAACGTCCCCCGATGCGATTTCCTGCACCTCGATGTCGCCGCTGCCCGCGCCTCCACGCAGAGTTCCAGCAATTTCAAGCGCGCGCACGTTGCCTGACCCGGTCTGCACATGAATCTCTCCGGTAAGCCGCGAGAGCTTTACGTCTCCCGACCCGGTCGTAACGTCGGCGTTGCCATGCGTGCCTTCGATGGTTTCGTTTCCCGAGCCGCTGTGGCTGCGGATCGTCGCGTCGACGGGCACGGTGATTTCATAGTCGATAGAAATATTCCGGGCCGTCACTTTCTCGATGTGGATGCTGTTGCCATCCTGCCGTACCGGCGGATGCTGCTCGATGTCGGAGACGTCGGTCTGCCGGCTTCCAAACAGCCAGTGGTCGCCAACAAAGATCTTGGCGCGTATGGAAACCGAACCCGACGCTCCGCTGTGCACAACGATATCGCCGGAGCCTGTTTCCACTTCCAGGTTCACGGGCCCGCTGACCTGTAACGTTTTCTCGAAATGTCCTTGCGGGGTGGAAGCGGCCGCGAAGGTGGAAGCGAACAACACGGCCAGCCCGATCACCAGGAAAGAAAATCGAGCCGGAAGAAAAGTCTGAATGTGAGGGATGCGTTGGTTATTCATGTCTGAGCGACTCCACAGGTGTCATTTCCGCGGCGCGCTGGGCCGGATACATACCCGCGGTCACGGTGATTAAAGAAAGTGTCAGGATCGAAGCCACAATCGAAATCGTAGAAATAATTGGATGAGGAACGAAATCCGGCAGCGGAACCGCTTTCAACGCCCAACAGGTTCCCATGCCGAAGCTGAGGCCGAGAATTCCACTCGCCACCGTCAGCATGGCCGACTCGGCGAAGAATTGTCCCAGGATGTCGCGCTTGGTCGCACCCAGCGCCTTCCGCGTGCCAATCTCCCGCGTGCGTTCCGTGACCGAAACCAGCATGATGTTCATCACTCCGATGCCGCCGAGGCACAGGGTCACGATGGCCACGCAGCCAAAGAAAATCGTGACCACGCCAAAGATTTTATCCAGCAGCTTGGCGCCTTCCATGGTGTCCCAAACAAACACCGCATCTTTGTCGAGCGGATCGAAATGGTGCGCCCGGCCCAGCGTCCTCCGCACCTGCAGCACTGCGTCATCATGCGCCTCGGGATCGGCTACTTCGAAAACGATGTCATCGAGCCATCCGCGGGTGATGCCTGCGCCTGTCTTCTCGGGCGGAGGAAAATCCCGCGCCACCGCTGAATACGGAGCGAAAATGTAATCGTTGTCTGGACCGTCGTAATTCGAGTTCTGCTTCTTTTCCGCCAGCACTCCAACCACGGTATAAGGCACGCTCTTGATCAGCATGGTGGCGCCGATCGAAGGCTGCCCCGGAAACAGTTGTCGATTGGCTGCGAATCCCAGCACCGCAACGCGTCGCGCGTCGCGCTCGTCATCTTCTGTGATCAGCCGGCCTTCGCTGAGAATTAGAGATCGAAAGTCCTGATATGACGGCCACATTCCCACCACTCCGCGGCTGGCTGAATTGAACTGGCTTACCTCGGGAATGTTGCGCCGCAACTCGGGGCTTACGTTCTTCACGGAGTAGCACTCTTCGCGAATGAGTTGCGCGTCATCCACATTCAGTTGGATCTCGCGTCCCGCGGCCCGTCCGCCGACCTGTGTGCTGGTGCGACCGCCCCACACGATGACCAGATCTTTGCCCAGCGTCTCCATGTGCTTCTTCTGGTCGGCGCTGAAACCCCGCCCCAGCCCCACCAGCAGGATGACCGAAGCGATGCCCCACACAATGCCAAACATGGTGAGGAACGTTCGCATCTTGTGAGCGCGGAATGTGGCCAAAGCCTGGCGCAGGATTTCGAGAAGAGTCATAAGAACCCGGGCTTCGGGCTTCGGCTTTCGGGCTTCGGCTCCAAAGCATGGCTAAAATCCGAGCTCACGAAGCCCACTAGCCGAAGCCTGCCTTACTGCAGAACCACCTGATCGCCTTCCTTCAACCCGCTGAGCACTTCCGTCTTCGCGCCGTTCGAAATTCCGATGTTGACTGCGATCTTATCCTTGCCGTCTTTGCCCTTCGGGTCAGGAATCTCGACGGAAGCCTTCTTGTCTTTGTCGTAGATGATCGCGCCTTCCGGAATCTGCAGCACGTTCGGATGTTCCTCGAGAATGATTTCGGCGTTCGCGGTCATCTCAGCCTTGAGTTCGCCGCCCGGATTCTGAATCGAAACCCGGACTTCAAACGTGGTGACGTTGTCTTTCTCCACGCCCATCGGCGAAATCTTCGTGACCTTGCCTGTGAACGTCTTGTCTTTGAATGATTCCACCTTGATTCGCGCCGGCTGTCCCAGATACACCTTGCCGATATCGCTCTCGTCGACTTTGCCCTTCACATAAACTTCGCTGGTATCGCCCAGCGTCATCACCAGCGTAGCCGAAGAACCCAACACGAGAATGGAACTCACAGCGTCGCCCATCTGCACATCGCGCGAGAGCACGATGCCATTGATCGGCGAAACAATGTCGGTATAACTCAACTGCTCCTCAAGTTGTTTCAGGTTGGCCTGATCCTGCGCCACCTGCGCTCCCGCCTGCGCAATCTTCGCCTTCAAAACCGTCACCTGCGCCTTCGATACATTTTGCTTATTCAAAGCCATTTCATAATTCTTCTCGGCATCATCGAGAGCCGAAGCGGAAACCACTCCATCCTTCGCCATGCTCGTCGCGCGGTCATAGGCGCGCTTCAACAGCGGCACATCCGGACCTTCGGCATCCACCTTAGCCCGTTCAAAGTCAGCCTGCGTACTCTTCAGGTTGGCTTGCGCCGCTTCCAGAGCCGCGCGCGACTGGTCGACCTGCGCTTCAATCTCCAACTTATCGAGCTGCGCCAGCAATTGTCCCTTGGTGACGCGATCGCCGTAATCCACCAACAGCTTCTTCACGATGCCGCTGGCCTTCGACTTCACCTCGACCTTAATAATCGGCGTAACCTTGCCGGTCGCGACCACGCTCTTAGCCAGGTTGCCCTTTTCCACCTTCGCCAGCTTCGACGGATCAATCTTCGTGCCTCCGCTCTTAGCGGCAAACACAGCGCCAGCAATCAGCAGAACAATCGCGAGGGCAACGCCGCCCCATATAAATACTCTGCGCCGCTTCTTCTTATTATTTCCGTTTCCGTTCACAACTGCCTCCTGATGAAATGATGGAAATGGCGTGCCCGAAGACCCTGCCGCGCTCTCACTATCTTGTACGCAACCGGAGTTGCCTTTGTTCCAGAGATTTAAAATGCGGCCAGAAATGACTGCTGAGTTGTAAGTGAAGAGCCATCTGCCAGTTAGACGGTACGAACAGAAGAAAGGTTAGGCGAAAGAAGCGTAAGTTTTACCCCGTGTTCCCCCGTGGACTCCGTGGTTAAAGGTTCTAGGATGCTAGAATGACCCAGAATTCCACCTAAATGATCGCTTACGTGCTGCTCCGCGTGCTCCTGATCCTTCTCCTGGTGGCAGCCAACGCGTTTTTCGCGGCCGCGGAGTTCTCCCTGATCAGCGTCCGCGACACGCGCATTCAACAGCTCATCGAATCAGGACGCATCGGCGCCCGCGGCGTACAGCGCCTGCATCAGCGCCTCGACGAAGTCGTCAACGGAGTGCAACTCGGCATCACTATGGTCAGCCTAACCTTGGGCTGGATCGGTGAACCCATGGTTGCCCGCCTGGTTGAATCTCTTCAATTCGTTCACGAAGTTCCTCACGCTGCGGTTTATGCTCATGGCATCGCCATCGCGATCGCTTTCAGCCTGATTACCTACCTGCACGTTCTGCTAGGCGAGCTAGTTCCGAAGACTCTGGCCCTGCAGCGCGCCGAGCAAATCGCGCTGGCCGTCGCCGCTCCGATGGAAGCGTTCCTGACCATCGCGCGTCCTCTGCTCTTCTTCATGCGCCGCTCCGGCGGCCTCGTCCTGCGCCTCTTCGGAGCCCGCGACTCGCGCCGCGGCGGCGCCGTCCACTCCCCCGACGAACTCAAGCTCATCGTCACCGCCAGCCGCCAGTTCGGCCAGATTCCAGAATCGCAGGAAGAAATGATTCACGCCGCCATCGAACTCGACAACATCACCGTCCGCGAGATCATGGTCGCACGCCCCGATATTTTTTCCCTACCCTCCGATCTGACGCTCGACGAAGCCCTCAACCGCGTAGTCGAAGGCCAACACTCCCGCATCCCTGTCTACGATCCGCAGCGCGGCCCCGAGCACATCGTCGGCGTCCTTTATTACAAGGAGCTGGTCCGCTGGGTGCGTCTGAGGTTGGTCAACCTGGGCCAACCCGTGGCGTCGCGCATAGCTCGTACGCAGATCGGCCAGATCATGCACGATGTCCTTGTAGTTCCAGAAACCAAAGTTCTGGCGGAACTGCTGGCCGAATTCAAACAGCGCCGCCGTCACCTAGCAGTAGTAGTTGACGAGTTCGGATCCACGGCAGGCGTAATCACGGTCGAAGATATTCTCGAGCAACTGGTGGGCGACATAGAAGATGAATTCGACGTCTCCCCGCCCGAGCCGGAGTTGCAGGGCGAATCGGTGCTCGTGCTCGAGGGCTCAGTAAACATCCGCGACCTCGAAACCCAGCACGGATTGCTCCTGCCCCGCGACGCCGGATTCGAAACCCTAGCCGGATTCGTCCTGGCCCGCCTGCAACGCATCCCGTACCTGAACGAGTCGTTCGAATACGAAGGCCATCGCTACACCGTAGAAGAAATAGAAGGTCACCGCATCGCGAAAGTGAAGATAGAAAAAATAGAAAATGTAGAAGGCAAAGCAGAACCGTCAAAGCAGGCAGGAGACTAAGCCTTGTCATCCTGAGGGCCGCGCACTTTGCGGCGCGAAGGACCTATGCAATTTGCGTGCAGCGCAAAGGCCCTCGAGAGCCAAGGACGAACGATCAACGACGAACGACCATGCCGAAAGCGCTCCTCCAACGCGTCCTCTACACGCTCCCAGTAATCTGGCTGGTAGTAAGCCTCGTCTTCCTGATGATCCACCTCGTCCCCGGAGACCCCATCCAGCAAATGCTGGGCGAAGGCGCGCCACCAGCCGACATCGAAGCCACGCGCCACCTCTACGGCCTCGACGCCCCGCTAGGCGAGCAATACATCCACTACTGGAAAGGAGTTCTCCATGGCGACCTCGGACCGTCGTTCCGCTACAACCAAAGCGTCACGCGCCTTCTAACGCAGCGCTATCCCTACACGCTGCAACTAACGCTGGCATCGCTCTTCGTAGCCATCATCCTGTCGATCCCCGCCGGAGTGCGCAGCGCCCAGCGCCGCAACCGCTGGGACGACCGCCTGCTCAGCGTAGTCAGCCTCTTCGGCCTGTCATTCCCCAACTTCGCGCTGGGACCTATTCTGATTCTTCTCTTCGCCATCAAGCTGGGATGGCTCCCCGTCTCGGGCGCCGGCTCGTTTGCCAACATAATCCTGCCAGCCGTCACCATGGGCAGCGCGCTAGCGGCAATCCTGACCCGCATGGTCCGCACCTCCATGCTCGAAGAGCTAAGCCAGGACTACATCCGCACCGCCCGCGCCAAAGGCCTGCCCGAGCGCACCGTAGTCTACCGCCACGCCCTGCGCAACGCCATGATCCCCATCATCACAGTCTTAGGCCTGCAATTCGGCGCGCTGCTAGCAGGCGCAATCGTCACCGAAACAATCTTCAGCTGGCCCGGCATAGGCCGCCTAACGATTCAAGCCATCTCGAACCGTGATTACTATCTAGTGCAAGGCTGCATCCTCGCGATCGGATTGACGTATGTTGCCGTAAATTTCCTGACCGATGTACTGTACTCGGTTGCCAACCCGAGGATTCGGCAGTGATTAGAATTCCAACGCAAAATTAAGAACGAAGAAGGACTGGTGGGATCTACGATGCCGGAAGACGAAGGTGGTGAAGAGAGCAAACGGCGTCGCAAACTAGCCATCGCCGCGCTGTTGCTGGCCGTGCCATATGTTACGTGGGTGGCCTGGGCGGGTGGAACTCACAACCTCCCGTCTCATCGCTTGCTTCCGGTTATCTTCGTCCTGAATTCTGCAATTTGCTGGGGAATCCTCATGCTCTACCGAAGATATCTTTACAGGCGAAAGGACTGAGCCGGATTCTACAAAAGGGAGATACGCCACGCCTCGCATCTTGCAAGAATGAAAGAGGAACAAAAAATGCGCTGCGAGCTAATTGCAATACTGATGTTTGCAGTAATGCCAGTCGCGAAGGCCCAAACTGCGGGGAACGCCTTTGTCGGATATTCCTTCGAGGACGTCAGTTCATCCACGGCCGGTATCGTGAACGGCAATCGCATCGTGCTCAACGGATGGAACGCCTCTGGTGAGGTAAAGGTATATCGATGGCTAGGCTTGGTAGGCGATGTCAGCGTGCGCTACGGATCCGGCAGGCAATCGTTTCCCGGCATCTTCTTCACTTACGATGCGCATGAACATGAGTTGCTCTTTGGGCCGCGCGCTTCAGTTTCGTTCGGGAGAATACGTCCTTTTGGAGAAGTCTTGTTCGGGTGGGATTTCACACATCTTGACGGCGGAGGACCTTGTTGCCTGTCGAATAGCTCATTTGCCGCTGCCGTTGGCGGCGGAGCGGACTATAGAGTAACAAAGGTATTTGCCTTGCGGGCAGAAGGAGACTACATCTATACCGATCTGCACAGCATGGGGCAGAATAATCTCCGGCTGTCCACAGGTATGGTAGCTCGCTTCTGAGTGTAATCTTCCCGGGAGTGCCCAGACTTGTTATCCTCGGCCTCGCGTGCCCCTTCGACGCCAGGAGTTACCACACCAAGGGCTAGCAACGATGCTGCTTGTGCGAAAGTTCTCGAATCGGATTGACAAGTGTTAAGCAACAGGCTACACTCTGGCAAGTGAAGATCAGGAGCTTCGCGCACAAGGGCCTGAAACGGCTCTACGCGGAAGATAGCGTGAGGGGCGTTCCTCCCGATGCGGCGGCCAAACTTCGCAAGATGCTGCCTTTTCTCGACAACGTGCAGGACCCAGAAGAATTGCATTCCCTGCCCGCGTGGAAGGAACACACCTTGACCGGCGACCGCAAGGGAGTTTGGAGCCTAAGCGTCACTCGCAATCACCGTTTAACGTTCCGCATCGACAACGCAGAGCAGGAAATCTGCGAACTGAATCTGGAAGATTACCACTAAGCACAAGGAGAGATAGCTATGCCCATGAAGAACCCACCCCACCCGGGAGATTTCATTCGTACGGAGATCATCCAGCCCGCCGGGCTGTCGGTAACAGCAGCGGCAGCGGCGCTGAAGGTTTCCCGGCCCGCGCTCTCCAGTCTGCTGAATGGCAGGGCCGACCTCTCCGGCGACATGGCGCTCCGCATCGAAAAGGCGTTTGGAGTGAAGATGGATACGCTCATGCGCATGCAGTCTGCGTACGACATTGCGCGAACGCGTCTGCGCGAAGGGCAAATCCATGTCCGACGTATCTCGAACTCGTCGATGAAGCAATTCCAAGCCTTAATGAAGAAGTACCGCGGTAAAGTCAGCTTCGCCGGACTAGACGAAGGTACCGGCCGGGACGAGCAGCACGATCAATAACAAACGGAGGCGGAGCATCTCTGCTCCGCCTCTTGATCAAAATCCAACTACGCGGCCGGCATCATCTTCTTCATCCGCTCTTTCATCTCTTCAGGCGAAACGTCTTCCACGTGTGTGGCCACGCCCCACAGATGCCCGAATGGATCTTGAAAGAAGCCCGAGCGGTCACCGTAGAACTGATCCTGCACCGGCTTCAGAATCTTTCCGCCCTCGGCCGTCGCCTTCTCGACCACGGCATCCACGTCGGGCAGGTATACATACAGGCTCACCGGGCTCCCGCCGACGGTCGCGGGGCTGCTGTGTCCCTCGCCCATGCTCGGGTTCTCATCTGCCAGCATGATGTGCGAGTTGCCGATTTTCAACTCGGCGTGGCCGACCTTGCCATCGGGTCCGTTCATGCGAACGGTTTCCGTCGCTCCGAAAACTTTCTTGTAGTACTCAATGGCTTGGGCTGCGCCCTTGATGATCAGGTAGGGTGTGACGGAGTTGTAGTCCTTGGGAATATACGAAACTTTGCTCATGATTTTTCTCCTCAGAAGGTAGGCTAGAGGTTAGAGGTTTGTGACGCGTGTGCTGACCGCGATGCGGTCCAGCACTCCTTCATGAGAACACAATCTGTGCAGCATCGTCCAGAGAACGCGGTAACCCCCGTCCTGGGAGTGACCGCAGTCACTTTTATTACCACCCCGTTTGCAGTACCTTTGGAGGAGTGGCCAGAGGTGTGCGATCGTCCGCGCCTTCGCGCCCTGCTTTGGAGATTATATGAGCCGTACCGTTGCCGTCCGTTTGCTGCTCGTCGGATTCCTCGTTCCCGCCCTGTTTACCGCCTGCAACCGCGATCCCAATGTGCGCAAACAGAAGTTTCTCGAGAGCGGCAATCGTTATCGCGACCAGGGCAAGTTCCGCGAAGCCGCCATTCAGTATGCCAATGCAGTGCAGGTCGATCCCCGCTTCGCCGAGGCCCATTATCAGTTGGGCGAAACGTATCTCAAGCTCAGCGATCCGCGCCGCGCTTTCAACGAATTCTCGCGCACGGTGGACTTGGCTCCCGACAATTATTCCGCGCACCTCGAATTGGCCAACCTGCTGATCGTCAATCGCCAACCGAAAGACGCCGAGCCTCACCTCGACGCGATGCGCCAGAAGCAACCCGACAGTCCCGACACGCACATCGCATGGGCCCACTACTACGCGGCCAAGGACGAGATGGCATCGGCCCTGCAGGAGATGCAGAAAGCCATCGCCGCAGACCCGAGCCGCTCGGAATCTTATTTGAATCTGGCGCTGCTGCAACTGCGCGCCAACCTGCCCGATCAAGCGGAAATTAATTTCAAGAAGGCAGCTGATCTTGGCCCGAAAATCATGAACGCTCAACTAGCCCTGGGCGGGTTCTATCAGTCGCGCAACCGCATGCCGGAGGCCGAGCAGCAATTCAAGCACGCCATCGACGTCGATCCTAAAGACACTGCGCCCCGTGCCGCCTACGCCCGCTTGCTGATGGCCGAGAACAAGAAGCCTGAAGCCGAAGAATTTCTCAGGCGAACCAAGACAGAATTCCCCGACAATTCCGAAGGCTATCGAATGCTGGGCGATTTTTATTTCGCCAACGGCGAACTTGACCCGGCCACCACCGAATACGCCTCTCTGTACAGCGAACATCCCAAGGATATTCAGGTCAAGAAAAACTACGTGCAGCTTCTTATCCTGAAGAACCAGCTTGATGAGGCGACCAAACTAAATAATGAAGTCTTGAAGGCGAATCCGAAGGACGCCGACGTCCTGGTTTATCGCGGACAGATTCAGCTCCGCCAAAACGACGCCGCCGGAGCCGTCGACTCGTTGCAACAGGCGATTAAGAACGACTCCAACAATGGAGTGGCTCACTATCACCTCGGCCTCGCCTTTGACATGCAGCACAATGAAAAGCAGGCGGAATCGGAGTTGCGCGAGGCGGTTGGACTGCGTCCTGATCTCACCGACGCGCAGCGCGCTCTAGCTACCATGGAGGTGCGCCGCGGAGACTTCAACGGGCTGACTCAAAGCGCGCAACAGATCATTTTCGGCGCGCCGACTGCGCCCGATGGCTACCTTTACCGCGCTCTGGCGGAGATGAACCGCCAGAAATATTCCGATGCCGAACAGGACATGCGCAAAGCCGCCCAGGTCGCCCCGGCCAGCTCCGCACCCTACGTGCAGATGGGCAACCTTCATCAATTGCAGAAGCAGTATGCGGAAGCGATCAAGTCGTATCAAGAGGCGCTCGACAAGGATCCAGCCTCGACCGACGCGTTGCAGGGATTGATGAATACCTATCTCGCCCTCAAGCAGCCCGAGCAGGCCGTTGCCGCTGCGAAGACGCAAATCGCCAAATCGCCCAACACCAGCGGATTTTATGATCTGCTGGGCACCGCGCTTTCGCAGAACAAGAAAGATTTCGGTGGCGCCGATGCCGCGTTCCGCAAGGCAGTGGAACTCGACAAGAATAATTCTGACGCGCTGTTCAAGCTAGCTCAAGTCGAAGTGGCGGAAGGCTCGATCAGTCAGGCACTGGCCACCGATCTGCAATCGATCAAGGACCACCCGCGTGAGATCCAGTTCTATCTGCTTGCGGGCATGATGTACGAATCGCAAAGTCAGTTCGATCAGGCCAGGGCCATGTACCAGCAGGCGCTGAATATTCAATCCGATAATCCTCTGGCCTCAAATAATCTTGCCTACCTGATGCTGCAGCAGGGCGGCAATGTGGATGTGGCTATGTCCATGGCTCAAACGGCGCGGCGCGGCATGCCCGATTCGCCGGCCGCGGCTGACACCTTGGGCTTTGCCTACTTTCAGAAGGGCGTATATCAATCGGCGATCGATATGTTCCAGGAGTCGCTGCGGCTGAACGAAAAGAAAGGCGCAGCTGATGATCCGACCGTGCACTACCATCTGGGCCTGGCTTACGAAAAAGTGAACCAGACCGCGCAGGCCCGCCAACAGCTGGAGCGGGCGTTAAAGATCAGTCCAAACTTCAGCGATGCGCGCAAGGCATTGTCAGAGCTGCACGGATAGGCTTGCGGCTCTTTTTTTCGCCTAGGGTTTCGATTGGAATATTGTGCTGAATGTTCCAACTGGAACATTCGGAAAAGCACAAAATCAATGCTCCTAAGTTGTTGATTCCTCTAGAGCGCCTTTTGATGATCCCATCGAATCAGCAGTTTAGCCTGTGGAAGAAACGTCTACTTTCGAGGACGTAGAATGTCTACTAAAGTAGACTTGACAGCCTTCGCTTGTACTTTAAAAGGTACAGGGAATTATCTGCATTTTGCGCTCTCCCGACGTTGCCGATCTTAGCTCGGTAATCGCCAGCTTTACGGAATTCCGAAGGACCCGGACGTCGATCCTCCGAATTATTCCGCCCGGGTTAGTCCAGCGTGATCGAAACCCTGCGTCAGCTTGACCCGTCTCGATCTCCGCCTGTCCCGTATCCGAAAACCATACTTGAGGGTTTCGCGGTATTGATTGAAATCCACCGTGGACGAAAATAACAAACGGTTCATAGAAGGACGGTAAATCAATCTGTTTGGGAGGATGGCATGAAAGCACTTCTAGCGGGATTAGGTTTTGGCGCGGTGATTGGCTTGATGTTGGCTCCGCAAAAGGGATCGAAGACCCGGGCAGATGTCGGCGAGTATGGCGGCAAGTTATTCAACCGATTCCGCGGGAGGGAACAGTCCTCCTACCAGGATAGAATTTCGGAGAGCGAGACTGTCGCTGAAGTGCTGAATACCGCCAGCAAAAACGATTTGATGAGCGTCGACGGCATCGGCAAAGGCACCGCGAAAAAGATCATCAGCAATCGTCCTTATCAGACGGTCGAAGAAGTAGTGCAGGAAGGTGTGTTACCCGAGGAGATCGTGGATAGGATCAAAGAGCAACTCATTGATAAGCCCGCGGTCTGATTTGATTGACGGCTTGATGCGAACGTAGCTGAGACATGCCTAACCGACTACTTAGGTTTACCCGCGCCGCCTCCGCCGCCGCGGACGTGATCCAAAGCGATAGAGCCTGCTCCGAAAAAGATGAGGGCGAAGGCGAGCGCAGCCAGCGCCAGTGGGAATTCGTAGCCGCCGTTGCCCATTAGTCCGTTATGGAAGTGAACCTTGGCAATGGCTACGGACAGATCGATGCAGATGGCGAAGGCGGCTACGCGAGTGAGCAGACCGAGCACGATGAGGATCCCTCCGAAGAACTCGGTGAAGGAAGAGAGATAACCGGTCCAGGCCGGGAGTCCGAGACTGTGGACGAATTGAGCGTGGTGCTGCAATCCTCCGAAAACCTTGTGGTAGCCATGGCCGAGCATTACCGAGCCGAGAACTAGGCGCATGACGAGGAGCGCGAGAGGCTGCAGACGGTCAAGATAGCGCACGGAATCCTCCGAAGAAAAAATAGATTACAGCAGCGGAAGGGCAGAGGGAAGCAGATGTGCACTGGCTCAGCATCGGGTTTCGAAGCCAGCCGTTGGGGACGTGTTGCCTCTTTAGATATCTTTGGAAGATTTTTAGAAAGCTTTCGGATGGAAATCATTGCGTGTGGGGCCAACTTCTGTTAACGTTTTTGCGCCCCACGGTTGTAGGCTGTCGGCGGCGTCTATTTGCAACTGGACTATGCGTGCTGCAAGCTTCCTTCCGTGGTTGGAGTTGAATTCAACCATGGCTTGGGATTGGCGAGTTTCGTCCATTGATAGGATGTCGACATAGATAAAGCCCCGAATCCGCAACTTCTGCGGAAGCGCGGTGTTTTCGGGAATAGCGTGGCGGTATAAAAAGGGGATGGTCCAGGAGGCGTTATGAAAAAGACATTGAAGAATGAAACGTTGCAGAAGTGGATAGTAATGATGGTATTGCTAGTAGTGCCGGCGATGGCATTCGGACAGAAAAAGGGCGCTGCTCCGGCTCGAAGCGCGCCAGCACGCAGTGCACCAGCGCGGAGTGCGCCGGCTTCACATGCTGCGCCAGCGTCGCATGCGGCACCCGCGTCACACGCGGCATCGCGTCCGGCCACACAGTCACATGCCGCACCGGCATCGCATGCGAGCACACAGTCACATGCACCGGCTTCACACGCCAGTACGCAGTCACACGCGCCTGCGTCACATGCCAGCACGCAGTCGCATGCGCCAGCGGGCGGCACGCACGCGGCGGGCGGCACGCATGCAGCAGCGGGTGGAACGCATGCAGCAGGTGGCACACACGCAGCAGGTGGGACGCACGCGGCAGCGGGTGGAACACACGCGGCCGGTGGTACACACGCCGCTGGTGGCACTCATGCAGCGGGCGGGACGCACGCAGCCGGTGGTACACACGCAGCCGGTGGTACGCACGCCGCTGGCGGAACACATGCAGCTGGGGGAACACATGCAGCGGGTGGAACTCACGCAGCGGCGGGTGGTAAAGGCAACGCACATACGCCGGCTGGAACTCGCAACGTCAGCATGAAGGGTGGCGGACACGCGAACGTCCGTGCTAACGGTTCGGTCCGCTCCGCGGATCGGAACGGCCACCACGTTGAGCGCGGGCTGCACGGCGGCCGCACTTCAATGCATGATCGCGGCCACGGAGAGCGCGTATTCGCCGGTCGGCATGGCGGTTATGTGCAGCACGCTTACATGGTCCGGGGCGGACATTCGTTCTACTCGCGCACATATGTGTATGGCGGTGGGGTGCATGTCGGCCTCTATCGTGGCTACTTCTGGGGCGGACGCGCATACTACGGCTGGTACCCAGGGTTCTTCTTCGCCCCGGCGTTTTATGGGTGGGGCTTCCAGCCGTGGGGGATGCCGGTGGTCTGGGGCGTCTCAGCATGGGGTTGGGGCGGACCGTGGTGGGGATTCTACGGCGGATGGTTCACACCTTATCCGGTGTACGCTGCTCCGTACTTCTGGCTCACGGACTACCTGATCGCGGCGAATCTGCAGGCAGCTTACGCAGTTGCACATCCAGCACCGGCTGAGGTAGCTGCGGATGCTGCTACGGGTACGGCGGCGGCGGACGATACCGCCAGCACAACCGATACGGCTTCGACGACGACGACAGCTTCAACTGCGGTTACGTTGACTCCGGAAGTGAAGCAGGCGATCGCGGAAGAAGTAAAGGCGCAGTTGGCCGCACAGCAGGCACAGGCGGCTAAGGGCGGCGACACGGCGGGAGCAGCGGCTTCTTCGACGACGGCGACGGCGGATGCCGCTGTGCCAGCGGCGCTGGATCCGGCGAAGCGTACCTTCGTAGTGGATACGGCGGTCACGGTCGTGGCGAACGGGACGGAGTGCGGCTTAACGTCGGGTGACGTGGTCACACGCCTTACCGATACTGCGGATGCAACTGACAACACGGTGAGCGCCAGCGTCGCGGCCAGCAAGACCGGCGATTGCGCTGCCGGAGCAACCGTAGCTGTGAAAGTGGATGACTTGCAGGAAATGTACAACCACTTCGAGGAACAGCTCAACAACGGCATGAAGGATATGGCCAAGAAGCAGGGGACGAACGGAATGCCGAAGGCGCCGGACACGTCGACCAAGGCTTCGGATGTGCCAGAGCCTAAGCCGGATGCGGATGCAGCCAAGGCGATCAAGGACGAGAACGCCGACGCTGACAAGGTTGAAGCAGACGTGAAAGCGGAGGCTTCGGCTGGCGGCGGGCTGTAAAGCTGACGGTTGCACCACGGCGGTTTAACCATCAATCAACAGGGAGCGCCAGATCACGGCGCTCCCTTTCTCTGATCACTTAGGTTGTTCTCCGAGTCTGTGCTGACAGTCAAGCACAAGCAGGAGTTAGGTTTCGAAAATCAGTTCTTCAAAGACCTTGGGGAGGTTGTTGCGATGTTGCGGAATTCTTATCGTTTCATTCAAGCCATTATCCTGGTGGCCGCCATGACTTTTCCGATGGCGCTAGCCAGCGGACAAGCGGCCACAGTAGAGGACGACCTACAGAAGAAGTTCAAAGCTGTGACCATGGGATCGGACTCGGACGGGGTCTCCGTGGTAGAGGAAGGTACGTTGCTTACGATCCTGAGAGGCGGCATCCTGGCCGTTCCGTATACGGACTCCAGCGACTTCAGGACGAAGTACCAGAACGGAGCGATGCACGCTCCCGGCTCACTCGTCGTGGCCGGACGCAAGGCCATCAGGGGAAAGTTTGGGGCCGATCAAACCACCCATTTGTTCAAGAAGGATGACAAGGTCTATCCCACGAAGATCAGCGTCAATATGAAGAAGGACACCGTGACCATGGGCATTGTTGCTTGCGATAAATGCAACAAGACAGATCCCCCGACCTACAACAAAGCGGAAGTGGTGTTTGTATTCCCCAAGGGGTATTTAGTGAATGCCACGACGCCCGCGGTGGAAAAGGTTATCGCGCAGGTCTTCACGATTACTCCACCTGCCAAGAAGAAGCCTAAGGGAGCGAAGGTAGCGAAGGAAGCTCAGGACGCTCAACCTCAGCAATAGGCACGGGCAGATTGGTTTAGTAGTTGTTTTTAGAACGAGCGGACGCGGAGGAACTTACCATGTCGCATAAATCTCACCAACTGATCTCAGGGATTGTTCTGGCGGCGGCCACGATTTTCCCCATGGCACTGGCCAGCGGGCAGGCGACCACCGTGCAAGATGAACTGACGAAGACCTACAAACTGGTGAAGATCGGCTCCGATACCGGGGGATACTCCGTAGTCGAGGAAGGCACGGTGCTTGCGATCCAGAAGGGCGGCATCCTCGCCGTGCCCTATTCGGACTCGACCGACTTCAAGACGAAGTATCAGGATGGACAAATTAAGGCCCCCGGCGGACTGTCCGTGGTCGGACGGAAGTCCATCATGGGAAAGTTTGGGAAGGAGCAGACGACCCATTTGTTCGCGAAGGGCGATAAGGTTTATCCCACGAAGATCGATGTGAACGTGGCGAAAGACACGGTGACCATGGGCATCGTCGCCTGCGACACGTGCAACAGCACCGATCCACCGACCTACAACAAGGCAGAAGTCGTCTTCGAATTTCCTAAGGGATCGTTAGCGAGTGCGACTGCGCCCTCCGTGCAAAAAATCATCATGCAGGTGTTCACCGTCAGCAAAGACGACTCGAAGGACGCCAAGAAAGACGACAAAGGCGGGGACAAGGGCGGTCAGCAGGCAGGCGGCGGAGATCAGGGCCAGCAGGGAGGCGACCAGCCCGCGGCAGATCCGGTAAGCATCGAGAAGGGAATGACGCCCGACGATGTGGTAGCCGCCATGGGCCAACCGGAGAAGAAGGTAACTCTCGGCACCAAGCAGATCTATTATTACAAAGATATGAAGGTGATCTTCATCAACGGCAAGGTTTCCGACGTACAGTAGGTTCGCGCAGGATGCTGTGTTGTTTTGCGACGCGGCAAGAACTCGAATGCGCCATGAAAACGCGGTTGGGCGACACAACCAGCCCGATATGCCCGCAACGCAAGTGCAAGCGAACAAAGCATTTCCGCGTGCGACATAGTACTTCCGTACCGTCTGTAGTACTTCAGTTACCAGTCTTCCAGTGACCCCCTGTGCCCCTTTCCATAAACCCAACTTATTGTACTTACCGGCGCTTGCTACACAACATATAGATATTCCCTCCCGCTGATCCTCCGCCGAATTCCAGAAAATGGGCATAAAACACGGAGATTCGCTTTGCCCCAAGGTCTTTCAGGGCTGATATATGCTCGGGACACCGACAGCCTCCCGGACTGTTATGGAAGGCGAAGAAAAGTTTTCAGGGCAAAGCCGTTGCTCGGAAACACCGGCGCGGCACAAGGTTCTGGTGGCGAGGCAAGGACACAAGGTCAGGAAACATGGCCGACTCGCGAGAAGTAATGAACATTCGTCAAGCATCGGACTATTTGGGAGTGAGTCCGGACACGCTCTACAAGTACGTAGGGGAAGAGAAAATTCCCGCGTTCAAGCTGGGCAACCGCTGGCGCTTCAAGAAGTCGAGGCTCGACCAGTGGATGGAAGACAAGTCGAACCAGATGGAGCCGGGAACAGGACATAAACCGAAAGCGGCCGCGAAGGCTGCCGGGTCACAGTAGGCGCTACAAAAAGCGTTACGAAAAGGCGGGCACACATGTTTGGAATGGGATCAAAAACGATTGTAGGTCTGGATGTGGGCTCTTCCAGCATCAAGGCAGTCGAACTGAAAAAAAAGGGCGGGCAGATTGAAGTGTCCCACCTGGGCCTGGAACCGCTCTCCTCTGACATTGTGGTGGACTCGATGATCGTGGACTCGGGAACGGTATCGAGCGCGATTTCGAAGTTGTTCGCCGATTGCCTGATCAAAACAAAATCAGTAGCCACGGCGGTAAGCGGGCACTCGGTGATCGTCAAAAAAATCTCGCTGCCTTCGATGAGCGATCAGGAACTGGCCGAGACCATCGAGAAGGAAGCGGCGCAGCACATACCCTTCGATCTCGCTGACGTGAGCCTCGACTATCAGATTCTGTCCGAAGAAGCGGGCAGCCCGCAGATGGATGTATTGCTGGTGGCCGTGAAGAAGGACAAGATTCTGAACTACACCAACGTACTCTCGATGGCGGGACGAACTCCGTCTATTGTGGACATCGATGCTCTGGCGCTGCAGAACTGCTACGAGTACAACTACCAGCCGGCGCCGACGCAGGTGGTGGCGCTTTTGAACCTGGGTGCCAGCGTGATGAATATCAACATCGTGAAGGGCACAACGCCGCTGTTCCCGCGCGACGTCAGCGTGGGCGGACACCAGTATACGGATTCTCTGCAGAAGGAACTCGATCTGAACTTCGACGATGCCGAGAAACTGAAGCTGGGTGAGAAAGTCGGGACGGTGAGCGAGGACGCGAAAGCGCCGATCCTGCAACAGGTGACTGAGATCATCGTGCTCGAGATCCAGAAGACCTTCGACTTCTTCCGGGCGAGCGCAGCAGGCGAGCACATCGAAAAAATTTACCTGGCCGGCGGTTCGGCCAAGGTGCCGGGATTGATGGAAGCGTTGCGGCAGGAATTCTCGATGCCGGTGGAATTGTTGAATCCATTTCAGCGTGTGGTGCCGCCCGCAAGCGGCCCTGGAGCGGAACTGGTGGAGCAGAATCCGGGCCAACTGGCAGTCGCGGTAGGGTTGGCTTTAAGGAGCTTTGAATCCCTATGATCAGAATTAATCTGCTCGAAAATTCCAAGGGGAAAAGCAAGCGTGCTGGTGGCAGCAGCGGACCCTCCATGCCCACGATGGAGATGGGCGATCTGGGCTCGCCCAAGCTGAAGGTGCTGATGGTGCTGATCGTAGCCGGGCTGTTGAATTTCGGCTACTGGTACCGCCTCGACCAACAGTCAAAATCGATCGCGAAACAGATGACCGCGGCCGAGCAGAAAAACCGCGAACTCAGCGATGTGAAGGCGCGCTTTCTGGAACGGCAGCGGCAAGCCGACAGCTACAAGCGTCGCGTGGATGTAATTGATTCGCTGCGCGCTGGCCAGGCCGGCCCCGTCAACCTGCTGGCCATGCTCGGCGAGACAGTGAACGGAACCGAAGCGGTCTGGCTGAACAAGATGGAAGATTCTGGCGCTAGCGTAAGCCTGGATGGCACGGCGCTGAGCACGGACGCGGTGGCTACGCTGATCGCGAACCTGCAGAAGACGGGCTTCTTCAAGAGCGTCGAGATCAAAGAAACTTTCCAGGACGATGCAGTCAAGGATATGCAGGCGTTCCAGTTCACGCTGACCTGCGAGAAGGGAAAGTCGTAGAGGCAGACCTATGTCGACAAATTTTAACGAACTGTCTGGCATCAAGCAGTGGGGAGCGGTGATCGCGGGAGGCGCGCTGATAACCGCAGCGCTGTACTTCACGATCTTCAAGAACCAGAGCGACAAGAATGCGACCGCTCAGCACGCGGTCGACATCAAGGTTCGCGAGAACAACGAACTGGAGTCCTATCGTCCCAAGTTGAAGGACATGGAACTGCAGCTGGCCAACTTGAAACAGCAATTGGAAATTGAACGCCGCATCGTTCCCGACGAGAAATCGGTCGACACCTTCATGACCACGATGGATGGCGAAGCGCTGAAGGCCGGCGTGGAACTGCGCCGCTTCTCGGCCAAGCCGGTGGCAGCGAAAGAGTATTACACAGAAGTTCCATTCGATATGGAACTTGATGGCCCGTACTACTCGATGCTGAATTTCTTTGACCGCGTGGGCAAGCTCGAGCGCATCGTGAACGTCAGCGGTCTGCTGGTGGGCACGACTAAAAATCCAACAGTCGCGAAAGTGAAGCACCAATATCAATACGCGCCGAACGAGAGCGTGGTGGCCTCGTTTGTCGCAACGACATTCTTCAGTCACGATTTGGAGCCGCCGGCGGCGGGTCCAGGAGCCAAGCCGGCAACGCCGGCCGCAGGCGCGAAATAGGAATCGCATATGAAGCTGACAACAGGCATTCTGGCAGTAGCAATGACGATGACGGCGGGCGCGGCCTTCGGCCAAAATCCGGACGCCATCGACAACGCGCGCAGCGTGGCGAAATCGCTGCAGCAAATTCAAACCACCAAGACCAACGCTGCGCTTGACGCTGCAGGCGTCCCAGCCCAGCAACCGGATAAGTCGGTGCCAGCTTCGCCAGTGGCGCCGAAGAACGCCGCGGCTCCGGCTCCGGCTCCGGCTAAGACGAAGACTGCGAAGTCCGCGAAGCCGCATGATGCGTTCCAGCCCAAGACCAAGGCAATCGCCGCGGCGAAGGTGGCGGAAACGAAGCCCGCAGAGGCTCCCAAGAGTGCGGATGCCGCCAAGTCGCCGAAGCCGGAAGAGAAGAAGTGGGCCATGAACGGCAAGCGCGACCCATTCTTCAGTCCGATTACGCAGCAGCAAACTACCAGTTCAGGATGTTCGACGGGAAAAAAATGCCTGGAGATCGGGCAGATCAATGTGCGGGGCGTAGTGAAATCCGAAAGCGGCTTCATCGCGGTGGTGACCAACAGTCTGAACAAAGCGTATTTCCTGCATGAAAACGATCCCGTGTTCAACGGCTACGTGGTGAAAATCACGGGAGACTCGGTAGTTTTCCAGGAAACTTTCCAGGACAAGCTGGGCAAGTCGCTCACGCGCGAAGTGACCAAGAAGATTCTTACGCCGGCGGTTTAGTTTCCGGCGGCGGCAGCGCAGCCAGGAAACTGGTGCGCGGAAAAAATCGAATTTACGAAGGACACGCGGGCCACGCTCGCGAGTTGGGGAGAAGCGAAATGCGAAAGCAAATGCTGAGTGTACTTCTACCATGGCTGCTTCTGGGGCTGGTAGCTTCAGCCGGGGAGACGCCGGCGTCACAAACGGCGAGCCAGCGCAACGAACTGCAACGAGTGAATGTGGTTCGCGGCACGGATGAGATCCGCGTCGAGATCAACGCTCGTGGCGCAGTCACGCCCAAGGTGACGACGGCAGACTCGCCTTCGCGCCTCGTGATCGACTTGCCCGCGACCGTGATGACTACGGGACAGGACCACATCACGGTGGGCAGCGCCGGAGTAAAAGGCGTGCGCATCGCCATGGATGGCGAGAAGCCTCCCACTACACGAGTCGTGGTCGATCTCGACCATGCCTGCCGCTACGATTTAAAACCAGCGGCGGATGGAAAGCTCGTGCTGACGCTCTACACCCAGCAAGCAACGGCGAGCACAAGCGCGCCGAAGGCCGCGGCAAGCACGACGCCCTCCGCGAAGACCATGTCTCCGTTCGGGCCGCGACTGATTGAAGCGAAAACCACGGAAGCGAAAGCGACCGTATCGAAAACCGATTCGACTCCAAAGGTGCAGCCAGTTGCGGCTAGGGCCATGCCAGCTCCGAAAGCGGCGGTGGAAAACTCCACGCCGGCTACGAAGCCCGAAGCGTCCACCAGCGCGCCGACTGATTTTGTAATGGTCGAGCCAGTCTACGAAGCCAGGAAGACTGCGCAAGATCAGACTACACAAGATCAGACTACTCAAAATCAAGCTGCGCAAGACCAGACAGCAGATCCCGCCGCGCGAGCGCAGGATGCCGCAGCAAAGTTTTCCGATAAGACCGCCGCAGAAATCCTGCCGGTGACCAAAAATGCAGCGCAGTCCTCGACCATGAGCACCGGTTCGAGCACGGCTGGCGCGGGCATTCAACCCGCAGTGAATCTTGCTGCGGAACAGAGAGAGCAGGCCGGGCAAGCGCCAGCCGCTGCCGGTCCGCGCTACACAGGCGAACCGATTTCCGTGAACCTGAAGGATGTCGATCTGAAAGATTTTTTCCGCTTGATCCACGAGATCAGCGGCTTGAACGTCGTTCTCGATCCGAACGTGCACGGAACTTTGACCATCGTGCTCGACGATGTGCCGTGGGATCAGGCGCTGGACATCGTGCTTAAGAACAACGACCTGGCGCGTGAACTCGAAGGCAACGTCCTGCGCGTCGCCACTGTAGACACGCTGAAAAAAGAAGCCGATGGACGGCGAGCACAAGTAGAATCGGAAGCGCTGGCGGTAGAAAAAGTTTCAGTCACACGTTTCCTTAGCTACGCTCATGCCAAAGATGTAATGCTGACGGTGAAGAAGTTCCTCTCGGCGCGTGGTGACGTGGTTGCCGATGAGCGCACCAACGCCGTCATCGTTAATGACATTCCGAAAGTGATTCCTATCATCGACCGCCTGCTGACGCAGCTCGACCGCAAGACGCAGGAAGTTGAGATCGAAGCGCGAGTCGTCGCGGCAACGCGCACCTTTGCCCGCGACATCGGCACGCAGCTCGGCTTCGGCTGGGGCAACGGCCACAGCGCGATCGGCGGCGCTTCCGCGGTGGGCAGCTCGCCGACGACGGTCAGCAACCTGACTCCGGGCTACATCACGGTTCCGGGAACTGGCACGGGCACAGGAAGCTCGATTCCTCTGTTCTCTAACCTGGGCTCGACCGCTCCTACAAGTGGCTTGACCTTCTTGAACGCCAGCAACACGGTGCGCATCGACGCGGTGCTTTCGATGGCAGAGTCGCGCGGCTTGCTCAAGGTTCTGTCGCGGCCGCGAGTGGTCACGCAGAATAACATTCAGGCCATCGTGAAGCAGGGCGTGCGCGTGCCGATCGTGACGCAGGCACAGTTGGGTGGTCCTCCGACTGTGACTTATGTCGACGCTTTCCTGCGGCTGACCGTGGTTCCGCAAATTACTTCGGAGAACACCATCTTCCTGAACGTCGATGTGGAAAACACCACGCCGAACTTCGGGCAGGAAGTGCAGGGCAACCCGGAATTGATCACGCAGCAGGCGACTACGCAGGTGCTGGTGACCGACGGCGGCACGGTGGTGATCGGCGGCGTCATCCAGACACAGAACTCGATCAGCATCGATCAGGTCCCAGTGCTCGGCAACATTCCGATCCTCGGCAACCTGTTCAAGCACACGCAGATCAGCACCACCAACCAGGAATTAATCTTCTTCATCACGCCGCGAATTATTCAGACGTAAACGCGTCAGAAGTAGCAGCGAAGCTGAAGATTTCGAGCCGCCGGCCTGAAGAACCTGTCAGGGCCGGCGGTTTTGTCTTTTGTTGACTCGAGCTCGAATTGATTCGCAGTAGCTGGTTTGCTAAGGTCGTTGTTATGTCCGAGCGTCTCATGTCCGAGAGCGTCATGCCCGAGCGTTCCCCCGATCAAACACGCGACCAGGTACGCGAATTGGTCGACTCCCTCTATCGCGTGGAGTCGGGACGAATCCTGGCAACCCTAATCCGCCTGCTCGGTGATTTTGATCTTGCCGAGGAGGCGATGCACGAAGCCTTCGCGGCCGCGCTCAGCCTGTGGCCGACGAGTGGAGTGCCCGGCAACCCGCGTCCATGGCTGATTTCGACGGCCCGCTTCAAAGCCATCGACACTCTGCGCCGCCGCGCAAGATTCGATGCGTCTCAAGACGAGCTCACGCGATTTATCGAAGCGCAATCGACTTCGGCCGAAACCTCCACTGAGGATGACTTTCTTGAAGACGACCGGCTGCGCCTGATTTTTACCTGCTGTCATCCGTCACTCGCGCCGGACGCGCGCGTTGCGCTCACCTTGCGTGAGGTGTGCGGGCTGACCACCGAGGAAATAGCAAAGGCATTCCTCACCACTCCGCGCACGCTGGCGCAGCGCATCGTGCGCGCCAAGGCAAAGATTCGCGAGGAACAAATTCCCTACGAGGTGCCGACGCCGCAGGAATTGCCGGAGCGGCTGGACGCGGTGCTTCAGGTCATCTATCTCGTCTTTAACGAGGGCTACTCGGCTGCCGCGGGAGCGGAGGTAACGCGCGCCGAGCTAACCGGCGAGGCGATTCGACTGGGCCGGTTGCTGATGGAACTTCGGCCAGAGCCGGAAGTGATGGGGCTGCTTGCCCTGATGTTGCTGCAGGAATCCCGTCGCGCCGCGAGAACGTCTCCAACCGGAGAGCTGATTTTGCTGGAGAATCAAGACCGCTCGCTCTGGAACCGCGAGCAGATCGCGGAGGGAGTGGCATTGCTGGAGAAAGCCCTGAACTACGGGCAGAAGTCTCGCCGCTTCGGACCTTACACGCTGCAGGCTGCGATTGCAGCTGTTCATGCGGAGGCGGAATCGGTCGCTGCAACCGACTGGCGGCAGATTGTTGCGCTCTACGACCAATTGGTGCGAATTCAGCCTTCGCCAGTTGTACAGCTCAATCGTGCCGTGGCCATTGCCATGCGCGATGGTCCAGAGGCCGGTCTAACGCATATCGACGCGGTGCTGGAACCTTCTTCTGGACAAGGCGAACTGGCCAATTATTACCTGGCGCATTCCGCCCGTGCAGATATGTACCGCAGGCTGGGCAGGACAGCTGAGGCTCGTGCGTCGTATGAGAAGGCGCTGGCGCTGACCCAACAGGAACCCGAGCGGCAATTCCTGCAAGCGCGGATTCGGCAGTTGAAATAAAAAATGTCCGCTCGCGCGCCCGTGTGTCCTGCGTTCATCTCGAAAATAAACTTGCGGCAGGAGTGTTGGGTTGGGTGCGTGGGGTTTACTACTCGGTTACAGGGTACCCCCCTCCCCCCTCCCCCTCAATCTTTAGAATCATGGGCTAGGCGTGGTTTGGCTTGTAAAATCTGGATGTCAAAGAACTTACAGGTCAAAATCTAGACAGTAAAGGAGTTAGGGGCGATCTTTCGCCCGACTCCTCCGAGTTTCTCCATCTAGATCGCGCTGCTACTGCTTGAACAATTATGAGAGGAATCGAAAACGAGCGCAAGGTCAGATGTCACAAGGAGGATGAGTATTCACTTGACAAAAGTTTATAAGTTACTCCATAATGCTTCACATGGGAGCAATGGCCTATCGTTTCTTGGGTTTAGCGGCAGATGCGGATGGCCTTAGCGCCTTCCGCAAGTCCCGTTTGATGCTTGCCAGCAATTTCCTAGTCGGCACCGCTTTCAACGCTTCCCTCTTTTCCTTCGCGTCCACTGGAGAACTCCTATGACCTTAGTTGATCTGATGGAGCATTTTGACACTGACGAACGTTGCCGGGAATTGCTTGTTCGGCTCCGCTGGCCTAACGGTGTCGAATGTCCTCGCTGCAAGATGCCAGCCGTGGAACTCGCCACGGCCAAGCAATTGTTTTACTGCAAGGGTTGCGACTATCAGTTTACCGTCACGTCTGGCACGGTATTCAACGACAGCCATCTTGCTTTGCAAAAATGGTTTCTTGCCACACTGCTCCTCTGCGAAGCGAAGAAGGGAATGTCTGCTCACCAACTCAAGCGCACGATCTGGGGCAAGAACAAAGGCTCTTACAAAACCGCGTGGTACCTCTGTCACCGAATCCGCTACGCCATGACCGAAGTCCGCAAGATGCTTGACGGCACAATCGAAATCGACGAAACCCATATCGGCGGAAAACGGCGCGGCATGGCTGGAGGAGCCGCAAAGAAAGAAAAAGAAGTCGTAATCGGCATCGTGCAACGCGGCGGCGATCTCAAATTCGTCCATGTGAAAGACGCGACAGCCAAGTCGATCCGCGAAGTAATGAGCGAACACGTCAGCGAGGACGTTGATGTGATCGTGACCGACGAATCCATCCTCTACGCTTCCGGCCTTCCCAAGACCCAAGTATCGAAGCGCAAGGCCGTCAATCACAGCGCCGATGAGTACGTCCGGTACGAGGATGGCTTCTGCGTCACGACCAACACAATCGAATCCGCCTTTTCGCTTTTCAAGCGTGGGATCGTGGGATCGTGGCATCGTGTTAGCCCAAAGCATCTCGCGTCCTATCTGAACGAGATGACGTTCCGTTTTAATCGCCGGGAAAGTCACACGCTTTTCCTCGATACGCTGCGCCACATGGTAACAGCCCCAGTACTCACGTTCGAGAGACTGACCGCGTAGAGGATTATGACAGAACCTAAAACATACCGCTGGTGGACGGTGGACTGCCAAACTGAAGGCTGCCCAACTACACTTTGTCTGGCTGCAATCGGCCCAAGTGAGCCACCGAATCTCACTCGTCCTTACCCGGTGTACATGTTAATGCAATGCGCTCGATTTCAGGAGACGTGCCCTGAATGCAAGGTTACACACACGTATTCTCGGATCGACGTGCATCAGGCGGACGCTGATCCTCCGCCTCCCGGCTTTCAGCCAAGCCAAGCTTTTCTGAAAGCGATCCGACCGGAGACACCCGAGAAGTAAATCGTGTGGGAATCCCGCAAACCTTGTGGGTCCCCAAATCGAGCATAATAAAGCGACCGATTCTTATTGCTTTCGATTCGAGTGCTGACATTGTCATCCCCCCAGTTTGAACGTGTCTCGCGGAGAATACCGCTTCCACAATCGCTTCAGATTCTTGATGTTGATTTCCGGGTGTTCCTTCTGTCCGTGCAGCGAGGAGTGCGAAGTACAAAACCAGTGCTCCTCGTTAGTGGCGACAATTATATCGAGGTGGTCATTTACGTGAGGCGAGGACTCAGCCATGCGTTTTGCTTCGTAGGCATGATACGCAGCCCGTAAAGGAAGCTGCCCAAGCGTTTGCTCTCTGCGCGAGAGGCAGAAGATCGCAAGTTCGCCGCCCGTGCCAATGGCGGCAAACCCAGGGAACAACATATTAGAAATCTCGTGTTCTCCGCCGTTGACTTGGACAAAGCAGACGGTGCCGTCACCGCAGAAGGTTGCCACTATAAGATCACACCCAATAGAGAATTCCTCCCAACGCGGCTGCACAATGGCGTTCACTTCGGGGGTTACGGTTGATACGTCCATTGCAGTCGGCGGCAGGCGCAGTTTGGGAAGCTCGTGGACTGTGAACTTCTCGCGCTTATACCCATAGCAGACCGATGCAAGCTTCTTAGCGATAGCACCTTGGGTGCGCTCTGTTTTCGGAATCTCTTTCACGAACTTGGCGAACGCAAACCACAATTCCGAGGCGCAATCTACCCGGCCGGCTGCCACTGCGTAGACACCCGCATCTGGGAACATGAATGCCTTATGCAAACGTGCGTGCGAGTCCACATCTTCATACGAACCCATCGTGTCTGCGATTAGGATCGCGGTATCGGGGAGGACGTTCTTCGTCCGGCCCGCCGCGCTCGTTGCGACGACTCCGATTCCAATGGTCATCAAATCCCGCCAGGGCCACAGGTTGCGCTTGTCAAAGCGCGGCGCTTTGCAATTTTCATGCCGTAAAGATGATCTCATTGGCCCCTTTTGTCAAGTGAACTAATATGACAAGGAGGCTGTGGAAAACTCGCTTGCACGTCTCGCGACTGGGTACGATTGCACGTGGAAATTGAAAATGGTGGCACACCCGTTTGTCCCCGCATTTCACCTTTTATAGAACCAGATATAAAGCTGGTCTACTTCCAGGCGCAATGCGCTTTACTAGCGCCCTATCAGTCTCCGCACAATTGCAGGCACCGATGTTGTTCATATTTATGCAGTGATCCGAAGCGTGTATGTACTTCGCTGGCCCGGCTCCGACGACGGCTTGTACCAGCGCGTCCCATTCGGGAATCGTAATTTCTTTTCCCCGGTATGGAAGCAAGGCTTGTTTGATTGGTTCATGCGAGGCAGTCACAAAGGCCCAGTTGCTCTTCGTCGTGAGTCCTCCTCCATTTTAGAGTGTAATTTCCTTCCGGCGGGTGGCGGGAAAACCGGGACGGAAAACCGGCGGCCGACGGGACGTTTTCCAGTTTTCGACAATCGACACGAGCGATGATGGGAAAACCGGTGAACGTCGCGTCTGTCCCCGCGCCCCTACTTCGCGTGACACAGTCCATCCCTCCAGACAAAATGATCTTTCTCGCAGGCCGCTTGCGTGTTCCACGAACCCAGCGCTGCGAGCTCGTTGGTGGGGATGTCCACGAAGGCGCCCTCATCATCAGAGATGTAGAGGCGAGTCACCGACCCGATCAATAGTTTTCGTTTGTATGAGATGGAGAACCCGTTGTTCAGCAAGGCGATGCTCGGTCCCGCTGCTTCTTTGCCCTGAGGCGGCTTCGCCTGCGACCTCTTGTCAGCCTTCTTATTGAAGTCCCTGACGATGTGGGCCACATAGGCGCTGGTCTCGGGCGGTATACCCGAATGCTGCTCAAAATACTGCTCAACGCGCTCCTGTCCGACCTTATAAGCGGCAAGAGCCTTGATGAGGTCGAAGTCGTATCGATCCAGCAGCTCGCGCAAGTGTTGTGCGGCGCCTTGGGGGGAAATCGGTGGCACGTTGAATTCGGTTCCAGCATTGAGAACGCTACTCAGGAGATCTGGATCAAGGCGATAGGTGTCACTGGCTACCTTCACAGCCTGATCCAAGTTGGCAAACGGGGGAGCTGAACTGACCTTCAAGTGTGCTGAATCGAGCGCTTCCTGGAGACCTTGAATCGAAAGGGCTATCACCTCGCCGGGGTCCGAGCGATCACAACCGAACTCCACCATCAGAGTTTTGTGCTTCTTCAAGTCTGCGACGAAGGCTCCTGGATCGGGAGGAGTAAGGCCTTTGTGGTCATCAGTGATTCCCCAGTGTTCCGCGAGGGCCTTGCTATCATCAAACTTGACTCGTATCGTGCGATGATGGCTGCTTGGTTCGTCTCCTTCAATCCAACAAGGAGAAGTGACGAATACAGGTGCATTTCCGTGTCCGCAGGGCTTTCCATTTTCGAAACAGAGCATTAGTTTGATGATGTATCCGGTGGATACGAATTGCGTGCTTACGTTGTCCATGGGATTGATTCGGGCGGCTGACAAACTCCAATCCGTCCTTGGCTTTGTTTCAGAATTAGGGGTGATGGCTGTTGGACCTACAGGAGAAGGAGGCGCCTGAGTCGGAGGTGCCTCAGAGCAGCCCGCAAGAGATATTAAGAACGCTAATATTGCGCCTATCTGAGGGGTGTTCAATGAGAGCCTCCAGGCTGGAGCAGCATATGATTTTATGCCTTTCGTTAAGACGATTTTGTTGAGCTCCTTAACCTGGTTGCGGAACGGGGGCTGGCACGGGATGGCCCACCGGTGGCTTCACGGGTGGGGAAACTGGGGACAGACGACGTTCCCCAGTTTTTCGTCGAATGGAGGCTGGCGAACGTCCCATCTGCCCTCCGTTTTTCTCGAGCTTCTCACAGCGGGGTTTCTTCAATTTTTTCGATTCGGACAACGCATTCCACCTTTTGACCAATCAGCCTACCGAACAGCGTGGACATATCGAACGGTGTAGGTGTCCTAGGGCTGGGGTCGTAGACTGATTCAGTCTCGTCGATGACAAAGACGTGCCCTTCGCTTTCGGGTTCAGCGGCGGGAACAACCGCTACCAGACGCCGAACCCCGCTCCACCGACCGACGCCAGTCCTGTCCGCGAAGGAAATGTCATACCTTTTTTCGAGCAATGTGAACGTAAGGCCGTGAAAGTTATTCCACTTGCGTTCTCTCGACGTAAACCAGTCCTTTACTTCGTCGTATTCCTTGTCGAGCATCATCGCAAGGCAAGCAATCATGCAGTCGTCTTCAGTCCGCTGTTCAACCCTCTTCATCGCGCTATGCTACACCACGAGCGCCGTGTGCCCCATTTCTCGCGTTCTTTGCGAGAAAGCCTGCCCTGAGCGAGTCGAAGGGTGGGGCTTTTGGCAGGGATTTCTATGAAATCAGCCTGTCATAGGTTTTGTGATCGCCAATCCAGAACCACAAATATCCGTCCTCACGTTTGATCGCGCCAGGGCGCGATAGCTTAACGTGATTCGAGCGGACCATATTTCCTGTCCGCGGCGCTCTCCCACCTTCTTGAATTGCAAGGAAGGATGCTGCGGGTCTGCTTTTAGCAGTGAAAAACGTTGGTCTGCGCGGGCGCGTATTTCGCGCGGAAGGGCAAGGTATTCGTGCCAGAAATCGGTGGCGGCGTGGTGCTGCATGGAGCGCTAAAGCGGCCGAAGGCGACCGTTCTTTTCGTCGTCCAAAGCGCGTTGAATCGCTGTGTCGAGACTCCCCGCCGAAAGATCGGATGGAAGGCGAGCGTCCATCGGCTGCGGAAAGTGTTGCTCAAGCCACACGTATAATTCCTGCAACTCTTGCGGCGTAAGAGCTCCGATCGCTCGTTCAACTTCCTGGAGAGTCTTTGGGCTCATGGATTTCTCCATTTTACCCCGGCTGGGGCGAGCCGCCAAGGCAACAGTTGTAAAGCGCCGCTGCTTAGTTTCTTCCACACCATCGAGGGTGTCAGGGCGGGTGCCCGGGCAAAATTTCTTAGGACGATTTGTCGAATTCCGGTGGGACCGTTCGACTACGTGGTGAAGGCCGGGCAACCGGCCCGCCAGAAAACACAAGGAGAACACCATGCGCTTCATGATGATCATGTTTCCGAAAGACTACACAAACGCGAAACCCGGCTGGGTGCCCGACTTTAAAGAGATGGAGGCGATGGGAAAGTACAACGAGGAACTAGGGAAAGCCGGGGTGCTGGTCGCGCTCGACGGGCTGACTCCGCCCGCGACGATGAGCGCGCGCGTCACCTTCAAGGGCGGAAAATCGAAAGTGACCGACGGTCCGTTTACCGAAGCGAAGGAAGTGGTCGGCGGCTACTGGATCATCCAGGTGAAGTCGCGCGAAGAGGCGCTCGAATGGGCCGCGCGCATCCCCGGAAAGGATAACGAAATGGTCGAAGTTCGCCGGATGTTTGACATGACCGACTTCGACCCCGAGACCCAAAAGGAGATCCAAAAGAAGTTCGGCGACGACGTGGCCGCTGAGATGCGCCAGTAGTAAAACAACTCTCCGCGCTGGGAAACCGGGGACCTGTCCCCCGGTTTTCCCCCCGGTTTTTCCCAATCTTTTACAACGGTTTTACTTTTTCATGACATCTAAGGGAGTCTGCTTTTGTAAAATGTCCGCGAGTAAAACCAAGTTAAGATTTCATGAGGGGACAAAAATGAACAACAAGATTCGTACATTGATTGCAATGGCAGTGCCAGTTTTGGCCTTCGCCCTGGCGCCGAGCGCCGCCAAGGCGCAGAGCTACACCGGCAACTATCCAGTAGCAGTGACCGAGGTGAAAGCTGGCATCGCCGGCACCATCCCCGGCGGCAACGTAAACTTCTGCCTGGAGCTGACCGACAATGGCGACTACGGCAGGCCGCACAGCGGCACGGCGACGCTGGGGGACTATGAAGGCGGTACGCTCACCGGTGGGGAGTTCTATGTTCTCGGCAACATGATCTTTGTGAACTTCGCGATAAGCTCGGACAATGGTGAGACCGTGGGCCTGGTGCTATTCGCCCCCGCCAGCAACGGAAAAATTGGCACGGGCATTTTTGGGGACACCGGCGGAGTGCCGTCCTCTGGTCTGGCTAAGGTCGGCGCGAAAGGCGGATGTTGAACTCACCTCGGAACGGGTGGGTAGGCTTTTGATCTCGCTGGCATCACGAACACTGTGAAGTGCCCGTCCTTCGCTTTTGCGAAGGACGGGAGTCGCGTGCCACCCGCCGCGTTAACCGTAGATTTGGTCGGTGCTCTGTCCGACCTCGATGATGTAACCGTCGGGGTCGCGGATGTAGCAGCGGATCTCGCCGTACTTGGGGATCGGCTCCGTAATGAACTCGGCCCCTCGACTTTTCCATAATTTGTAGCACGCTTGAATATCGGCAACGCGGAAATTCATAAAGCTGTTGATGTGATTCGGGTCGGGGACGCTGAGCGTGACCGTCGGCTTATCCGGGGTCGGGCCGCCGCCGACGTTGATTATCATCCAGATATTCGCAAGCTGAAGATATCCGGGCGCGTTGCCGTCACCCAGGCTCAGAATGCGAGCGCCGAAAACCTTTTCGTAGTAGTGAGCCGATCGGTTAATGTCGGCGACGGTGAGAAAATGCGCGATGCTGATCCCCTCCCGCGGGGGCATCTCATAGCTCTTCTGGTCGATCTGTACGACAGTCATTAACGTCTCCTTTCGATACCGTGCTTTTCACAAATACCGTGTCCCGCGAGTTCCGGTTTCCACTCGAGGTCAGTGGCGGTGATTGCAGTGCTCATAAATTTCTCCGGCTAGTCGTCAACTTAATTAAGCCAGAAAGGCGACGACAAATCTATTGGACGAACGTATCAATCCATACCAAAGTATTGTTGGACGTTCGGGTCAGCAAGGCGGATCCTAACATTCCCGTGGGGCGGGCGCTGGGCCGGCCCTCACGAAAGATATGCTATACAAGAGCGATGCGCGCTTTTATTTCGTGTGTGTTGCTGCTTCTGTTCTGCGCATCGATACTCGCGCACGCGGAACCGGACCCTTCATGGACCACACCCATCGCGCCGTTCCGCATTGCCGACGACCTCTACTACGTGGGTAGCCAGGAACTGGCCAGCTACCTCGTCGTCACCCCGAAGGGGAATATTCTTATCAATGCCAACCTCGCTACCTCGCCGTCGCAGATACGCGCGAGTGTGCAGAAGCTGGGCTTGCGCTGGACTGACGTCAAGATTCTGCTCAACAGTCAGGCGCATTACGATCACATGGCTGGCGCGGCCGAGGTGATTCGCCAGACCCATGCGAAGAACATGGTGATGGAGGGCGACGTAAGCGTGGTTGAGACCGGCGCGCGGACAGATTTCCTGTCGCCCTCACCCAATATCCTCACCTACACTCCGGTGCACGTGGACCGGATTCTGCACGACGAAGACACCGTAAGCCTTGGGGGCGTGGTATTGACGGCCCATAAGACTGCCGGCCACACGCGCGGATGCACTACCTGGACCATGCGCTCTCATCTGCCAGGCGAGCCAGCGGGAACATCGCGCAACATCGTCATCGTAGGAGGGACAAGCTTTTGGTCGGAGTATCACTTCGTCGCTACGCCCGGCCACGCGGTAAGCTATCCCGGCATTGTTCAGGATTTCCAACATACGTTTGCCGTCTTGCGGGACTTGCCATGCGATGTATTTCTTGGAGCGCACGGTCAGTATTTTGATATGCTCACAAAACTGGGGCGCTATCCGCAGGATGGCCCCCGTGTCTTTATCGGCCCTGCAGGCTATAAAGATTTTGTCGCTGGCGCTCAGAAGACTTTCGAGCAGGAGTTGGCCAAACAGCAGGCCACCGCTGCACGTTGACCTTCCACATCGATTCACTCCATTGATTCACTCCGGGAGGATTCATGCCGAACACACAGACGTTGCTAGCTCAGGCCTACTCTGCCTTCAATCATCGGGATATCGACAGCGCCCTGGCGCTCATGAGTAAGAACGTCAGCTGGCCCAAGGCGTCCGAAGGGGGACGTGTCGTCGGCAGAGAAGAGATTCGGTCGTACTGGACCCGGCAGTGGAAGGAATTCGATCCTCACGTGGAACCGCTTGAGGTGATCGAGCACGAAGGCGGCATTACCGAAGTGAAAGTTCATCAGCTCGTGAAAAGCCTTGCTGGCGATGTTCTTTCCGATAGCGAAGTGTGGCACGTCTACACCATTGCCGACGGCCTCATCGAGCGCATGGACATCAAGGAAGGCGAGACGAGCTCGAACGCGACCCCATCCGCAGCATTCTCCAGACACTAACCTGCATCAGGTCTGCCGCTGACACTCGGGCGCCTCAGCAGACTGAAAAAAGATTCGACGACCTGTCGAATTCCTTCCGGCCGTTCGACTATATCGTGAAGGCAGGACAACCGGCCCGCCCAAAGACTAAACGACCGCTATTACAGGAGGAGAAGTCATGCCACAGTATCTACTTGCTATCTACCACGCCGACAACTACGACCCGTCGGTTGAAACCGCAGCCATGATGGAGAATATCCACGCGCTCAACCGCGAAATGATTGCTGCCGGCGCCAGGAAGTTCGCCTGCGGCCTTTCCCCGGCGGGCAACGCCAAGTCGCTGCGGGTTCAGACCGACGGCAAGGTGCACGTCACCGACGGGCCCTACACCGAGACCAAGGAGCACATGGGCGGTTTCTGGATACTTGAAGCCGCTAATCTGGACGAGGCGCTGGCGTGGGCGCGCAAGGGTGCTGTCGCCTGCCGTGCGTCGGGCGAGGTGCGCGAGCTTCTTTTCAACCCGGCCGCGAAGCCAGCAACGGAATAGGCGCACTCGCCACTTCGGAATATGCGCCGTCTTGACCATAAGATGAACGCGCCAGCGGGAAGCTACGCCTCTGGCCCACTCTCAGGAGGGAAACAATGCGGCAAAATAAGGTTGGAGCAATCGCAGTCGAAAGCTTCGCACTATTGGTCGCGCTAGGTACGGCGTACCTCGGCACGCCGAATCAAGCCACGGCACAGGCCGCCACACCACATGCCGCCACACCGTATGCGAACTTAGCCCCGATCGACCAATACCTCATGACGGATCAAGCCGCTGAAATAGCCTTGGCGCGAACCGCAGCGCCAGACTCCATTTCACGCGATGCCGAGGTAATGGTTCTAGGGCGGCATGGTTTCGAAACGGCGGTCAAGGGCAAGAACGGTTTCGTGTGTATCGTGGGACGCTCGTTTACATCCGCTCCCGATGCTGAGTTTTGGAATCCGAAAGTGCGGGTTCCCATGTGTGTGAACGCGGCAGCCGCGCATTCCTACCTTGTGCGCTTCACCAAAGAGACCGAGTGGGGACTAGCGGGGCGCACGCCCGCTCAGATGAACGAGTCTATCGCCACTGCCCTCGCCAAAAAAGAACTGCCGGCGATGGAATCCGGGGCGATGTGCTACATGATTTCGAAGCAAGGCAATGGCGGCGACACCACGCCGCACTGGCCTCCGCACCTCATGTTTTTCTATTCGGACACCGACCCCGCAATAGGGGGAGCGAATCTGCCGGGCTCCCCCGTCGTGGGTATGAGCGACCCCGTGGAGCACCTGACGCAGTTCGTGATTCCTGTGCAACGCTGGTCGGACGGAACCGAAGGCCACTAAGCCGGACTGTGCAAAGGGCGCATAAGCGCTGGTACGTTCTTACATAAGAGCAGGAGAGGATGATCAAATGAGAAACGTAATCTACGCAATCAACCTTACCCTGGATGGCTGCTGCGACCATACCAAATTCAATCCCGATGAAGACTTACTTGACCACTACACGCGCCTCTTGCGAGATGATGCTGGCCTGCTCGTCTATGGGCGTAAAACCTACCAATTGATGGTTCCTTATTGGCCTGATATCGCAAAAAGCCAGTCCGAGACCAAAGAGGATATCGAATTTGCGCAAGCATTTGATTCTCTCAACAAGGTTGTTTTTTCCCGATCATTGGCCAGCGCTGAAGATAAAAATACGAGAATCGCTCGTACGAACCTTCGCGACGAAATCCTTAAATTGAAGCAAGAACCAGGTAAAAGTATTTTGGTCGGTGGTGTAGATGTTCCTTCACAACTGTCGGAGCTTGGCTTGATCGACGAATATCGTTTCGTCGTTGCGCCAATCATTGTTGGCGAAGGGAGACGGTTGTTAGAAGGTGCCAATCTGCCGGAGAAATTCCGATTAAAGCTTGTTGAGTCAAAGACTTTTAAATCAGGAAGTGTTGCGCTTCGTTACTTGAAACAGTGACAGAACAATCTGCGGACGCCGCGCTGCTGGTTCAAATGAAGCAAAATCAGATAGGATTCGAAGGACACACATGAAAATTACTTCGATTGTTGCTCGCTACCTGCTGGGGCTGACCTTTACGGTCTTTGGGCTGAATGGATTTCTCAACTTCCTCCACCAGCCGCCCCCGGCGAATCCGCTGGAAATGCAGTTCCTTGTTGCCGTCAGCGCATCGCACTTTGCCGCCTTCTTTTTCGCTATGCAGGTTCTTGGTGGACTGCTGCTGCTCTCCGGCTACTTCGTGCCACTTGCGCTCACAGTATTGGCGGCGGAGCTCTACAACATCCTTGCGTTTCACCTGACGCTTGCGCCGGCGAGCATTCCTCCGGCTCTGGTGGCCTGTGTACTGTGGGTACTGGTCTTCCTTCAGTACCGCCAAAGCTTCAAGGGCATCTTCAGCGCGAAGCCTGCGACGCAGCCATGAATTGCGTCACAGTAATCGGCGGGTGACCCAGGGCTTTTGATCTCGCGGGCATTACCAACACAGTGGGTGCACGCAAAGATCGTTAAGGTGGGCCACCCGCCCATCATGTGCATATGGCAGTGACTTGCGTAACACGTGCTACCAAAACTCACGCCACAAAGCGGCCGTCTTAGTTCGATTCGGTGAACTTGATGTAGGGCGACGATCCGCTCGCGGTGCTGCAACTGCCGAGATCCAAGTTGTTGCTCTCTCCCGTGGTGCCGGCATCTGCAACACAAGTTGGGGCTGAAGAGGAGCCATCCGTCAGGGCCACTTTCACGGTAATCGAGACACCCTCATTGAAGTCTGCTCGCGAACCGCCGGCATCACCGACCACGTTGAATTCGGACTGCTTCCAGACCTGCGAGATATCAAGCACGCTGTCCTTGCCGCTCACGGAGTAGGCAGTGGTTCCATCGGTAAATTTCACCGTATCGTTTCCGCCCGAGGCCACGGTGCCCGAGAGTGACAAGCTGGCAAGCGAGGTGGGCTTCACATCGGGCGCCGATACATAACTGCTGTTCCCGTAGCAATCGCCTTCGCCATCGCTGCCGAAACCGCTCGGACAACGCGAACTGCCCCAGTCGATCAGCCAATACTGCATGAATACAGCCGCCTCGCCCTCGACTGCATAGTCCGTCGCGTAAATGAATTGCTGCCAGACCACGCAACCGGAATGACCGTCACAGGCCGCTGTCGTGCCCGTGAAGTTGGTATTGAGCTGAAGCGAATATTCATTTGGCCCGAGGATGCCGCCGTCTCCGTATTCGGCCACCCCAACGCTCTTCTCCGATGTCACGCCTGTGACCGTCGGGAAGCTTCCCAGTGCCGCGCTGGTCAGCCCCGAACTTTGTGCGACGTAGTCGTCACCGTTGCCCGCCACCATCCCATTGCCGGGTTTGTGGACGACCGTATGCACGCGTGGATGCAACTCCTTGCATTCCACCTGCTGCCATTCGGTGTCGGGATAAGATGCCTGGAAGCACCCCTCCCCTAGGTCGGTATTAGAGATAACCGCGCGCCAAGCGTCGTGCGCTGCGGCATCCGCATCTGCGGTCTGTCCGACAGAAACGGGCTGAAAACAGCAGATGCTGATAAGGGCTGCGGCCGCCATGTGGACTACAAAATGGGAGTACCGAACTTTCCTGGGCGTCATAGATTCTCCGTTCAAGGGAATTGCTTCTGGGCCGACAATTTCTTTCGGCTCAGAAGCGGCGCAATTTTAACCTTGAGTCGCCCGCCTCACAAATTGGGGCCGAAGAATTTACGGAATCCGAACAGACTGGGCGTTCATGGCATTAAAGCGTTGGAGGTTTTAGAAGCGACCGGCCGCGGCCGACGCCTCAGTATGGACACCTTGGAGCGGAACAATATCGTGATGAAGATATTCAATAAGGCCGGATCTTGATGACGACGCTGAATTGGGTGTGACATATTCATTCACAGGCCTCGGTCGTTGTAGAGCCATCTATAACTGCCAAAGGTGGCCAGCCTCCTAACTTCCGGCCGCCATTCGAACGCATCAGTAACCCGCAGACTCTTCAGACGAGGCCAAAACGATGGAGTACGTGTCGATTTCCGGTCTCCCGAACGACTATCTAATAACAGGACAACGAGCTATGACTCTACGTCACCGGAAATAAGAGCCATAGAAGCAAGGAGGGATGAATGAAATACATCTGCTTGGGATACCTCGAGCCGGGAAAATTCGAAGGGATGACCGATGCCGAACGACAGGCGACATTCGACGATTGCTTTGAGTACAACGACCATCTGCGCGCCAACGGACATCTTGTCGCCGAAGTAGCTCTTCAGTCTCCCGAGACCGCGTTGACCCTGTACTGGAAAAACGGCAAAGTCACGGCGACCGACGGTCCCTATGCGGAAACCAAGGAACAGCTTGGCGGCATTCAGATCCTTGAGGCGCGAGATCTCAATCATGCCGTTCAGCTTGTCTCACAGCTTCCGGGCTTTAAGTATGGACTCGGTCCGGTCGAGATACGGCCGATCGCGGATATAAGCGAACTAATAAAGGAGAGCGAGCAGCGGCGGCGAAGGGATACATCAGCCACTTAAGGTCGGGCGCCAGTCTTAACTTCGCGGAAAAAATTTGGGTCCCCACATCCTTCTTATGTCCCGGACGTTAAAGCGCCCACCCCTCCTACGTGATCGGAGTTTCTTCTGCTGCCTCGGGCGGGCGCGAGCTACCCGATGGGATTGAGCTGTACCAGTCGATGTTCCGGGTGAAGTACATTACCGCGGCTATGGCCAGGAAGCTGGCTACCGCGCCTACCAGAAGCGCGTTGTCTTCGAGGCGCAGTAAGAGATAGATGAAGAAATAGAGCAAGCTGAATACGAACAGAGCGCGAAGACCTTGCACGCGGCTGGCAAAAATCCATTGGGCGTTTGCTGAGAGCAGAAGCACCGTCGCGCCGCCGGCTGCTAAGAATCCCCAGTCAAAGCCGATGCGTTCGGCTAAAGCCAACAAGAGAAGATAGAAGATCATGTGCGCGACCCCTACCAAAACGTATTGGGCTGGGTGGACGCGCTTTCCCGCCGTGGCTTCGAAGACAAAGTAGGAGAGAAATAACAGTCCGATAAATAAGAGTGCGTACTTGAGCGAGCGGCTGACCGATTGGTAAGGGTCGGCTACTTCGACGAACGAAACTCCTAACGCTGTGCGATCGAGAGCGCTGACCGCGGTTGTGGTTCCTTCGGCAGGAATGCCGCGGGCTATGAAGGGGATTGACCACTCCGCAGTAAAGCCTTGCGGAGAGACGGTGCGTTTTACTGGCAGGAAGCTGCCGTCGAAGCCTGGGCTCGGCCAATCACCCTCGACTGCGAGATGCGTGCTCTTGCCGTATGCCAGAACTGCCAGGCGCTGAGCGCCGGAGAAACGCAGGTTCGCGTCGACCGAGAAGGTGGCGTTGGGCTTGGCCAGGTCGGGGACGCTTACGTCAAAGTAGGCGAGCGGCAGGCGCGCGTTCGCGTCGGTTACGTTTTCCGCGGGAGCGAATGTTCTGGTCTTGCCGTTCGCGGTAAGTGTGCCGTCGGCCAAGGCTCCGCGGGCGTCGCTGACGCCGACTACGATTCTGGCGCGGGTCCAATCGAGTTCTGCGCCCGCCGGAGCGGCTGCGGGGACGCCTGTCAGGTCGAAGGCCGCATCGAATTTCACGTCGGCCTGATAGACCGGCACTTTAAAAAGAGAACGGCGGCGCTCTTCGGTGCGAACTTTTATGCTGGCATCGCCTTTCGCTGGGAACACAACATAGGCGCCGAGTGCGGGCGCACCGCCTTTGTAGGGCGAGGGAATGCTGTACGGAATCGAAAGCGAGGGCCCGAGAAATATTTGCTGACCGCCGGCGCGTCCGCTGATCTCGTCGATTACGCCCTTGGCGCGCAGGTTTCGTTCTTCAACCACGCTATCCACGAAGAGGGAAGGGATGGTCATGAACAGCGCAAGGGCGCACACTACCAGCAGTTTCAGTCCCATGGAGCGGGACAGGTTTCGAAGCTGGACAGTCAAGGATGAGGTCGGCGGTTGATCCATCGTGGCGCTCCTTCGATTACGAAGGGCGATAATAACATAAAGACCTTTGTAATGCAAAGTTAAAAGATAAATTTAGATTCCTGGCCAGACTCAGGTTGCAAGAACATGTTTGGAATCAGGATGGGAGATGCTAGGTATCGGAGCAGGCGCCAAGCGCTTCGGTGGCGCTGGCGAGTTGCATAGTTCCTTCGTTGGGAGTCGCCCGCTTCGCGGGCGACTCCGCTTCCTCAAGATGACAGGTGCCTTAAGGGCGCGGCTTGAGGCCGCTCCCTTTCAAACGATCGAACGTTGGCGCGCGATAGGCAGAAGTATCCGCGACCCACTAGTTCGCCGGGAACACCGCCACATATCCAGGACTGGTGATCGCGTAGGGCGATCCCGGCGCCTGTTTCACACTGGTAGTCGTCACCGTGAACACATACAATTTTCCCGCCGCGCTGGCGACCGCATAGAGGTGATTCATATTGTCCCAAGCGACCTGGTTCACCGCGTCGGTGGTGAGCAAGCCGGTGAAACGCGTGACCGGATTCGCTCCGTTGAAGTGGAACAATTGCAGGCCCGCGCTACCCGCCACCGCCAGCACTTTGCCGGAAGCAGACATCTTCAGGTCATTGACGTTTACCACTGCTACCGTCGGCATATTCGAACTCGTGCTGTTTGTAGTCAGGTTGCCGGAGTTGCCGGCGGTGTAGACGCCGATCTGAGTGGGTCCGGTTTGGGTCATGTCATTATCTGGCGTAAGCGTAATGGCAAGGTGGTTCGCTGTGTCCGCTGCCGCTAGATAAGGAGCGTAGGCGCCGTTCGATGCTTTAGGATAAGTTGGATTGATGTTGAGGTCCGTCAGCATTCCGTTAGAGGCGCGGCTGAAGCCGTAGATATATTGGCCTCCATACAAGGGGCTGGCTCCGTAAGCGCATTCGTTGTTTGCGATGAAGCTGAGTGGAGTGATCCACGCGGCGCTGTAAGAAGTAGTCGCTCCCAGGAAGCTGAGCGCTCCTGTTCCTTGATTGAGATCGAAAAACTGGTAAGTGTTGTTCGCTCCCTGATTGCCGTAAATGTCTTCGTCGTACAAGGTCGCGCCCGTGCGGTCAAAGAACAAACTGACAGGACCGCCGGTGGTGTATTCGTTGTACTGCTGCGCATTGATGGACGACTCTTGCGTGATGGCGCCGCTCTCCGCGACAGAGAACGAGTAGATATTGACCGTGTCGGTGGAGACCAGCCACTTGCTGTTCGTTGCCAGATAGTAACCGTTGGCGGCAAACGGCGAGCCTGCGACAGGAGTCAGCGCGCCGTCGCCAGATTCACCGTAGGCGTAGATTTCTTCGGTGTTGTTGCTATTCACGGAAGTGACATACACGAACCCGGGCGTAGTTGAATTCGAACGGATTTCAGTTGCCGACGACGTAGCCTGTGCGGACGCCAGAACTGTGCTGGCGCAGACTGTAAGGAGAACCAGGGAGAATACAGAGATGTTGCGAGACATAAAACCTCGGAGGCTCTAACTGCGAATTCGAAATCTGACGAGCGGACGATGAGATGCTGCTCCGGACCCGGGAGTTGGTGTAGGAGCGGACGGACAGAGGCCAGCTACGGTTTCTAACTTTCCGTTCTACGGTGTTTTCCTAGTTCGCGCCTACTCGGCGTTGGAATGCCGGGCCATTTTCGGCGTCCCTTCGGATACAGGACGCCGACACCGCATTGAGGCGCGCGAGCAAACACCAAGATCTCTCGCTTCGCTCGGGAAGACAATCTTGTTTCGAGCCAGCTGTGTCCTGAGACAGTCCTGCGTTAAGCCGCTCGCGTCAAGCCGTTCGTGTTTTAGTCCGCTTGAGTTTTAATCCGCTGTGTCTTAGCCACCTGATAAACTCATCGGCGATGAATTTTCTTTTGCGGCAGGGGAAACTGCGGGAGCAATTTGCTCCGGGCGGGATGGATGCTTTGCTGGTCAGCCATCTTCCCAATATCCGGTATCTTTGCGGGTTTACTGGGAGCGCTGGGTTGCTGCTCGTGGCGGAAGCTGGCAGCGTCTTCTTTACTGATGTGCGCTATGACGTGCAGGCGCGCGAGGAAGTTAAGGGCGCGAAGGTCTTGATTGCACGCTCGGGATTGGTGGGCGCGCTTGGGGAGTGGGTTGCGGCACGGCGAAAGAAGTCTGGAACAAAGTCGGGACCGTGGACTTTGGGGATTGAAGCGGAACACCTTACTGTGGCAGAGCGGAAACGGCTGGCGGATGGGTTGCCCTCCGGGTTGCGGTTGAAGAATACGACCGCTCTGGTGGAGCGGGCGCGGATGGTGAAGGATGATGGGGAGCTGGCGCTGATCCGGGCGGCGGTGGAGCTGGGAGCTAGTTTGTTTGACCGGGCGCTCGAAGTGATGCGGCCGGGAGTGCTTGAGACCGACGTGGCGGCCGAGATGGAGTATGCGGCGCGGCTTGCGGGTGCGGAGGGTATGTCGTTTGCTACGATCATTGCTTCGGGGGCGCGGTCGGCGTTGCCTCATGGGCGAGCAACCGAGCAAGCCATCGCGCCGGGTGGGTTCGTGGTCTGCGATTTCGGTGTTATACTCGGTGGTTATTGTTCAGACCAGACTCGCACTGTGTGGGTGGGCCGGGCTTTGGGCCCGAATGGAAATGAGGCGCGCGGCGCCTACGATGCGGTGAGAGACGCGCAGGAATCGGCGATTGCTTCGGTTCGGGCAGGTGTGAGCGCCGGGGAAGTGGATGCGGCGGCGCGCAAGGTGTTGCAGAAGGCTGGGTTGGGGCGGTATTTTACGCATTCGACCGGGCACGGAGTTGGGTTGGAGATCCACGAAGCTCCCAGGATCGCGGCCGGGCAGAAAGAAGTTTTGCAGCCGGGCATGGTGATCACGATTGAGCCGGGAGTTTACCTTCCGGGCAAGTGGGGTGTGAGGATTGAAGACATGGTGGCCGTGAGGGAAGGCGGCTGCGAGGTGTTGACTCCGAGTGGCAAGGATTTTCTTACAATCTAGGGTCTTAGGTGTTAGGTATTGGGTGTTTGGGTAGGCGACGGAATGTTAAGCAGCCGGTCATGGGCACCTGAGACGCAGGATCAAGAGCTTTTCACCGCGGAGGTCGCGAAGAAATGCCGCGGACGACGCGGAGAGAAGCTGTTGTGCTTGGTCAACGGGCCTAATACCTTAAGACCTGATACCTAAGACCTGACTTTATACGAATGAATCAAAAAGAGCTGAAGGAACTCATCGAGTTCTTAATCGAAAAAGACATTGCCGAGTTTGAGTTGGAGCGTGGCGATGTCAAGGTGAAGATTAAGCGGGGCGGCCAGCACACCGTGGTGCAGGCTCGCGCGGAAGCGCCTTATGCGGCGGTGACGGTTCCGCAGGCTGTGGCACCGGCGGTTGCGGCTTCGGCTGCATCAGTTCCGGCGGCTGTGCCTGCTGCCGAGCCAGTTCCGGAAGAAAACCTGCACATTGTGAAATCTCCCATAGTGGGGACACTTTATGAAGCGCCTTCGCCGGGCGCGCCACCTTTCGTCAAGGTCGGCGACATGGTGGAAGTCGGACAGGTGCTGTGCATTGTCGAGGCGATGAAGCTGCTGAATGAGATTGAGTCGGACGTGGCCGGCGAAATCGTGAAGAAGTTGGGGGGCAACGGCCAGCCGATCGAATATGGGCAGGAGTTGTTCGCGATTCGGGCGAAGAAGTGAAGTGAACAGATTTAGAATTTGGTAATTGGGTAATTTTGTAATTTGGAAAAGCCTTCGGGGTTTAAATTACTAAATTACCCAATTACGAAATTACAAATTGCCTCCCTGAATGTTTAAGAAAATCCTGATTGCGAATCGCGGTGAGATTGCGCTGCGCGTGATTTGCGCGTGCAAGGAGTTGGGCATCCGCACGGTTGCGATTTACAGCGAAGCTGACCGCCATTCTCTGCCTGTGCGTTTCGCGGATGAAGCCATCTGCATCGGGCCTCCGCAACTGGCGTTGAGCTATCTGAATATTCCGGCGGTGATCAGTGCGGCGGAGATTGCTAACGTGGATGCGATTCATCCTGGCTATGGATTGCTTTCGGAGAACGCGAACTTTGCCGAGGTGTGCGACACCAGCGGTATCAAGTTCATTGGGCCGCGGCCGGAAGTGATGCGGCTGATGGGAGAAAAAGAAAAAGCGCGCTCGGCGATGAAGGCGGCGGGCGTGCCGATTCTGCCGGGGTCGGATGGAATTATTGCCACCGACGGCGAGGCCGTGGAGTGGGCGCGGCAGGTTGGCTTTCCGGTAATCATGAAGGCGTCGGCGGGCGGCGGCGGACGCGGCATGCGCATTGTGCGCAACGAAGAAGAACTCCCGGGATTGTTCCGGGCGGCGCAGGCCGAGGCAGCGGGCGCGTTCGGCAATGGCGATCTGTATATGGAGAAGTTTGTCGAGCATCCGCGGCATATTGAGTTTCAAGTGCTGGCCGATGAGCACGGCAATGTGGTGAGCCTGGGCGAGCGCGAGTGCTCGATCCAGCGGCGGCATCAGAAGTTGCTGGAGGAATCTCCTTCGACGCAGGTCACGCCGGAGTTGCGCGATCAGATTGGCGCGGTGCTTTGTAAGTCGCTGGCGAAGATCGGCTACACCAATGCGGGGACGATTGAGTTCCTGATGGATCGCGACCGGCGCTTGCACTTCATCGAGATGAACACGCGCATTCAGGTGGAGCATCCCGTGACGGAGATGGTTACGGATGTGGATCTGGTGAAGAGCCAGATCATGATTGCCGCAGGCGCGCAGATGAAAGACGTATTGCATGGGCCGATTGAGCACCGCGGGCATGCGATCGAGTGCCGGATTAATGCGGAGCATCCCGAGAAATTTACGCCGTCGGCGGGAAAGATTACGGCGTTTAATCCGCCGGGAGGGACCGGAGTGCGCGTGGATACGGCGGCCTATGCCGAGGGCGTGATCCCTCCTTATTACGATTCGCTGATCGCCAAGCTGATTGTGCGCGGCAAGGACCGCGACGAGGCTTTATCTCGCATGACTCGGGCGCTGGAGATGTTTATTGTCGAGGGCATCTACACGACGATTCCGCTTCACCGGAAGATTCTGGCTGATCCGGATTTTCGGGCCGGGAATTTTGATACTGGGTTTATTGAGAGATTTCTGGCGAAGAATGGGAAGTCAGGTAAGTAGCGGCTTAGGCTCAAGTCGGCCCCAAGCGCTACAGATCGCGAAGATTCTTCCGGCTCAAGCCACAGAGCGATCGGCCATTCCCAAGTAAGCTTTTGCCCCTTTTGTGTCGTCGACCGTGCGAGCTTTTTCGACGAACGAATCGATGGCGGCGGCTTCTACGGGAATACGGAGGAATACAGACTGGCAATCGCAGTTCCCTCCGTCGCCTTCAGCTGTTAGCCTTACGTCCACGACTGCGTGCCCGGCTGAATCGATACAACGAAAAGTCATCTCGATACCACCGCCCGCGGAATTCGGTTCGATTGCCCCAAGCTGGACTCGGCGCGAATCTTCAATGCTTGATGGAAAGCCGCTCAGAGTCTGTGCAGCCTTCGACAAGTCGTCGTGAGCCAGATACATCTTGGCGGTACCGCAAAAAGACCCGTTCGAACACATGACGCGTAACTCAATCGCATCTTGGTCGAACCAGATGACCTCAAATTCGATTCCCCGCATGCCGAAGGATTCTAGCGGAAAAGAGATAGACTGGATACCCGTGACGGTTGTTGGCATCCGAAAAATTGCAGCAAGAGCGAATTGTCATGAACCTCGGCAAACTCAAAGTCGTGGCGCTGCTTACAGCGGCGATGGTAGTGACCATTTCGCTTCACGCGCAAACGGCTGACGGTCCTGCAAACCTCCCGCAGCGCGATGGTTCTCATGACTTTGACTTCCTCATTGGCGACTGGAAAGCGCATGTCCGCCGCCTTCCGGATCGCCTTAATAAATCCAATGCCTGGGTTGAGTACGACGGAATCTCGAATCACCATAAACTCCTCGACAGCAACGCGAACTTCGAAGAGTTCGACGTGACGAGCACCGATAAGAAACTTCGCATCAAAGCGCAGACGCTTCGTCTCTACAATCCAACTTCGCGGCAGTGGAGCATCTATTTGGTCGATCTCGATAATGGGACGCTTGACGTACCTCCTGTAGTCGGCGGTTTTACCGGGAATCGCGGGGAGTTTTTCCATCAGGAACAGCTCAAAGGCCGCACCATTCTTGTGCGCTACGTCTGGCTCAATATTTCGCCCAAGTCTTCGCGCATGGAACAGTCTTACTCGCCCGACGGCGGCAAGACCTGGGAGGTCAATTGGATTTGCGAGCTTTCGCGATAAGAGAATCGTGATAAGGGACTCAGATCGAATAACCCATGATCGTTCTTTCCCGCCTGTATCCCATCCTCGATGCCGGTTGTTTCTCCGACACTTCCGGCTTGATTGCCGCGGCTGAGGAACTGGCTGCGGCTGGCGTGACTCTGATTCAATACCGGAACAAATCCGGCAATGCACGAGCAATGCTGGAGCAGGCGCGCGAACTGAAGAAGCAGCTTGGCGGTTCCATACGGCTCATCATGAACGACCGCGCTGATCTTTGCCTGATCGCGGAGTTTGACGGTGTTCATGTTGGGCAAGAGGACCTGCTGCCGGAGTCGGTTCGAGGGATCATCGGGGCAGAGCGCTGGCTTGGGGTTTCGACGCATAATCCAGAGCAGCTTGCCGAGGCTGACAAAACTTCTGCCGACTATCTTGCCATCGGGCCTGTGTTTTCAACCTCGAGCAAGGACCGGCCTGACCCTGTCGTGGGTCTTGAAGGAGTGCGCCGGGCGCGGCCGTTGACTCGAAAACCTTTGGTGGCCATTGGCGGGATCACGCGCGCAAACGCGGCTTCGGTGATTGAGGCGGGCGCGGATTCCGTGGCGGTGATATCCGACTTGTTACGGGAGCCGCGAAAATCAGCAGAGGAATTTTTCCGCGTCTTGAGGTAAAGTCATGGGGCGATTGCAAGAGTGAGGTGTGCACCGTCCAATGAATCCATCCGAACTTATTGACAAGCGAATCGCAGACCTGGCGGACTGGCGCGGAAAGATGCTCGCGAATATTCGCAAGGCTATTCATGATGCTGACCCCGAGATCATTGAAGAGTGGAAATGGATGGGCAGTCCGTGTTGGTCTCACGATGGATTAATCTGCGTGGCGAATGCTCACAAGGATAAGGTGAAAGTGACATTTGCTCAGGGTGCCAGCCTGCCGGATCCGGACAAGCTATTTAACAACGGCCTTGACGGCAATCGATGGCGCGCGATCGATCTCTACGAGGGCGACAAAATCGATGCGCGTGCTTTGAAGAATATGATCCGTGCTGCGGCAGTTCACAATGGGGCTGGGCCGAAGAAGAAAAAGCTGGCAGATGCTCGCGGTAGTCAGAGTAAAGCGCGCAAGAAATAGCAAACGCGTTTGGCGCGTTGGAAGTCTAACGTCAGATTTGCGCAATCGGAGGAATCCTGAGTACACCGACAACCGCCGCGGGCAGCGACTGGGAAACGCATAGCCATCAGGACAGTGAACTGGTCAAGGGCCTGGGCCTGACCAGCGCCACGATGCTGGTCATGGGGTCGATGATCGGCTCGGGCATCTTTATTGTTTCGGCGGAGATTGCCCGCGAGGTGGATTCTCCGGCACTGCTGATTGGCGCGTGGGCAGTGGCGGGGTTCATGACGATCGTCGCCGCGCTGAGCTATGGCGAGTTGGCGGCGATGATGCCGCGGGCCGGGGGGCAGTATGTTTATCTGCGCGAAGCGCTCGGGCCGTTGTGGGGTTTTCTCTACGGCTGGACGCTGTTTCTGGTGATTCAGACCGGGACGATTGCGGCCGTAGGCGTGGCGTTCGGCAAGTTCCTCGGAGTTTTCTTTCCTGCGATTTCTTCCACCACTTGGATTCTGCATCTCTGGAAGGTTCCACCGATTCGCCTCGGGCCTATGGTTCTGGGCAATATGGATGTAGGAATCAATACACAGAATCTGGTCGCGATCCTGCTCGTAGTTTTTCTTTCTGTTGTAAATATCTTCGGAGTGAAAACCGGAGCGCTGATTCAGAATGTATTTACCGCAGCCAAAGTATCGGCGCTGCTGGGTTTGGCGTTGTTCGGTATTGCCATGGGGAGGAATGCGCGGGCGCTGGCCACTAACTTTAGCGGACATTTTTGGCGGAATGCCGGGTTGGGGGCGCAGCACGATATAGGCGGCGGAGTATTCGTGGGCACGCTCACCGTGCTGGCGGTCGCGCAGGTGGGCTCGCTGTTTTCCGCCGACGCCTGGAACAATGTTACTTTTACCGCGGGAGAAGTCAAAAATCCAAGCCGAAATTTGCCGTTGTCGCTGGCGCTGGGAACGGGCGTGGTGATCGCGCTCTACATTGCTTGCAACTTTATTTACCTGATGGTGCTGCCGCTCGACGGAGCAGCGAATGCAGCAACGATTCTCGAACGCGGAATCAAGTATGCAGCCGAAGACCGAGTGGGCACGGCAGTGATGACGCAGATGTTCGGTGCCGCAGGCGGCCTGCTTATGGCTGGGGCCATTCTGATTTCCGCGTTTGGCTGTGCCAACGGGCTGATTCTTTCCGGCGCTCGCGTTTATTACGCCATGGCGAAAGACGGCTTATTCTTCCGCGGCGTTTCCAAGCTGCATCCTGCGTACAAGACGCCGGCGGTTTCGCTGATGGTACAGATGGTCTGGGCGTGCCTGCTGTGCGTTTCGGGCAGCTACGGGCAGCTTCTCGATTACATTATTTTTGCCGTACTGGTCTTTTATATTCTGACGATTGTAGGGTTGTTCGTGTTGAGGCGGACGCGCCCGGACGCTCCGCGTCCCTATCGCGCGGTGGGTTATCCGGTGCTGCCGGCAATTTATATTGTGATGGCTTTATTCATTGATGTCGTACTATTGCGCTACAAACCGCAGTACACGTGGCCGGGGCTGATTGTGGTACTACTGGGCATCCCGGTATATTACGCGTGGTCGAAGAGCGCGGGCACAAAGCGTGCGTCCGCACAGGGCTAAGGAGAAACGCGACGAATGGCAAAACTGTTCGCAACCAAACCGCTGAACCTGCTTATGGAAGAAGCCCGCGAGACGGGCGAACACAGCCTCAAGCGCACGCTGGGCGTCTTTCAACTCACCGCGTTGGGCGTGGGCGCCATCATTGGGGCCGGCATTTTTGTGATGGTCGGCTTGGGAGCGCATTATGCGGGTCCGGGGCTCTCGCTGTCGTTTGTTCTCTCCGGCTTGGGTTGCGCATTTGCCGGACTCTGCTATGCCGAGTTCGCGGCCATGATTCCGCTGGCCGGCAGCGCCTATACCTATGCCTACGCTACGCTGGGTGAATTGCTGGCCTGGATTATCGGCTGGGATCTGACGCTCGAATACGCCATGGGCGCGAGCACGGTGTCTTCTGGATGGTCGAATCACTTCATCGAACTGCTGAATATTTTTCACATCAAAATGCCGTTGTGGCTGGCCTACGATTACTGGACGGGATTGAAGACGGCGGAAAATCTGGTTGCCCGGCAGATGGTGCAGGCTGCGGATCCCTCGCTGGGGGCAACCACGCAAGCGTTCCTCGATAAGGTGAGCGCGATCCTCAGCGCGCAATCGCCAGAACTGTTGCAGCGGGCGCACGAACTTCTGGGAGCGCCGCACCTGTTTGGATCGGAGATCGGTTTCAACCTCCCGGCTTTCCTCATCGCGCTGGTAATTACGGCGATTCTGGTGGTCGGCATCAAGGAGAGCGCGCGGTTTAACGCGACGATCGTTGTGATCAAAGTGTCGGTCGTGCTCTTCGTGATCGGGCTGGGCTCGCACTACATCAGCCGCGCCAACTGGGGGATGGACTGGCACGCCTACGCGCCGCACGGCATGAGCGGAATCTGGCAGGGCGCAGCCTATATATTCTTTGCCTACATTGGCTTCGACGCGGTTTCAACCACTGCGCAAGAGGCGAAGAATCCTCAGCGCGACTTGCCGATTGGCATGATCGCCTCGCTGGCAATCTGTACGGTCTTGTACATCGCCGTGGCCGGCGTGCTGACCGGCATGGTGCATTGGCAACAGGTCAACATCGAGGCGCCGGTTGCAGTTGCGTTTCTGGACCGGGGCCTACCTGTGGCCGCGAACATCATTACGCTGGGGGCCCTGGCTGGGCTGACCAGCGTGATGCTGGTGATGTTACTGGGGCAAACGCGAGTGCTTTATTCGATGGCGAATGACGGCCTGTTGCCGAAGAAGTTCTTCGCCGCGATCCACCCGAAGTTCCGCACTCCGTGGAAGAATACGATTCTGGTGGGCCTGCTGGCGGCGGTGGTGGGCAGCGTGACGCCGATTGACGAAATCGGGAAGATGGTGAACATCGGCACGCTGCTGGCTTTTGTGATTGTGTCGCTTTCGGTGATGGTGCTGCGCTATACCAATCCCAACCAGCCGCGGCCATTTCGTACTCCGTGGGTTCCGCTGATTCCAATTCTGGGCGTTCTGGCGAACGGATATATGATGCTGAACCTGGGCATGTGGAACTGGATCCGGCTTGTGGGCTGGCTTGCAATCGGATTGATCGTTTACTTCACTTATGGCGTGAAGCACAGCCGGGTGCAGGCGCTGAAGGGCAGTGGTCAGTAATCAGTGGCTAGTGGTCAGTGAGTTCGAGGGCTCTCCGCACGGCGCGGAGGGCCTTTTTGTTCTAAGATCGGTCGTTGGTCGTTGGTCGTTGGCCCTTGGCCAAAACCTAGGCGCAGTGGTTCGCGGCCAGCGACGCTCCGCCAACGGCCAACGACAGTCCTATGAAGATCGTTTCCGCAGACGAGATGCGAGCTATCGATCGCGCTACTGCCGAGCGCCTCGGCGTGCCTTCGCTCATGTTGATGGAGGACGCTGGCACGGCTGTGGCGGATTACGTGCGCACGCACCATTCTGCGGCTGAGCGCATCGTGGTTTTTTGCGGTAAAGGAAATAATGGCGGCGATGGCTTTGTGGCGGCGCGGCGACTGCATGAGCACGGCAAGAAAGTTGAGGTGATCTTGCTCGCGAACCCTGACGGCTTGCGGGGAGATGCGGTGGCGATGTTTGGCAAGCTACCGGGCGAGGCCATCGCGGTGCATTCCAGCGAAGAGTTGAACGGTGAGCGAGTCCGATCTTTGCTGGCGGCTGCGGATTTGTATCTGGATGCGGTGCTGGGCACGGGGTTCAAGCCTCCCGTGAGCGGACTGTACGCCGATGCGATTGCGATCATGAACGCGAGCCGGGTTCCAGTTGTTGCCGTCGATATTCCTTCCGGCGCCGATGCGGATGCCATGGGTGCGCAAGCGGGAACGATTGCCCGAGCTGACGCCATTGTTACTTTCACTGCGCCGCGGCCGGCGCACGTTTTCTGCTTGTTGACTACTGGGCCAACCCTTGTGGCCGAGATCGGTTCGCCGGAGGAGGCGATTGTTTCGGCTTTGCACCTGAATGTGATTACCGCGCGCGATGTTGCGCCACTAATCGGGCCGCGCCCTGCTGAATCGAACAAAGGCAGCTATGGTCATGTGCTGTTGGTCGGAGGGTCGTTTGGGAAGGCCGGATCGGTGGCGATTGCAGGCATGGCTGCTCTGCGCGCGGGCGCAGGGCTTTCGACCGTGGCGACACCGAAGTCCGTGTTGGACACTGTGGCGGGATTTCATCCGGAGTTGATGACTGAGCCTTTGGCTGAGACCGAGGCGGGCACGATTTCGTCGAGCGCACTCAGTCGAATCGACGAGTTGGCGAAAGGGATGAGTGTGATCGCGATTGGGCCGGGGATTTCGCGGGATCCGCAGACTGCGGAGTTGGTGCGGACGGCGGTTACAAAACTTCAACTTCCCATGGTCGTAGATGCCGATGGGTTGAATGCGTTTGAGGGCCGCACGGATGGGTTGAATGGCAAAGGTCGGACGATGGTGATTACTCCGCACCCGGGCGAGATGGCACGCCTTGTGGGATGCACGATTGCCGATGTGCAGAAAGATCGGTTACGAGTAGCGCGGAAGTTCGCGCGCGAGCATGAATTTATCGTTGTGCTGAAAGGGCATCGCACGCTGGTGGTGCAGCCCGATGGCGAGGCCTGGGTCAACACGACGGGCAATGCTGGCATGGCTACCGGTGGCACGGGAGACATTCTGACGGGGATGGTCGGGGGAATGATTGCGCAGAATCCGAAGCAGGCTTTTCTGGCGGTGCTTGCGGCGGTGCATCTACATGGGTTTGCCGGCGATGTGATGCGCGAGAGCGTGGGCGAGCATTCGCTGGTCGCGACCGATTTGCTGAAGGGACTGCCTGAAGCGTTTCGGCGCACACGAGAGATGGCGGAGGAGAAACCTGTGCGTTGGTGAGAGTGCGAACCCAGGAGTCCACGTTCTTTCCGGCCATTTGTGAGTTGGTATCCCTTCGCGATGTGCTTGACGATGCGGCAGTTGGATCGCTGAAAAGCCTTGTCCAGCGCGGGAATCCGGCCATCTGCTTCCGTAACCTGTTACCTGTTGGCCGTCGATGCGATAGTGCGTACAGCTTATGACTCACTTCCCCCAAGCGCACCCTTCGCGGCGCGCGGCCCGGGTCCAGCTAGGTGCGTCTGTCCTGGCTGCGATTCGTTTAGAAGATGGCCGGCGCACAAAAGCTAAACTTCAAAGCATTTCAACGACTGGCGGGCTGTTGCGACTACAACATTCGCTGGGCCACGGTTCTTTCGTCGAGTTGGCGTTTCAAACGCACTCGGGACCAGTGCACGGCATGGCGGAAATCCTGACTCCTTTGCGCAAAACGACGGATGGCGTGCTGCAGCCGTTTCGTTTTGTCGCGCTTGAGGACGACGACCACCGCCGCTTGCGGACCTCGCTGGATCACGTTGCGGATCGGAACCTGCTGGGACTCAAGACAGTCGCCTTCAGCGTGCCGGGGACGATTTAGTCCGCTCTCGCTATACTGGTCGTGGTTTGCACCACATGGCCGTGACCGGACGGGAAATGACGCGAGAGATTACCACACATTCGCCGGAGGAAACGATCGCCTTCGGGCGGACGCTGGCGGAATTGTTGTCCCCGCCGAAGCTGGTGCTGTTGCGCGGCGATCTGGGCGCGGGGAAAACCACGCTGGTGAAAGGTATAGCCGCAGGCTTCGAGGCGGCTGAGGAAGAAGACGTCACTAGTCCCACCTTCACACTGGTGCATGAGTATCGCGGGCCGCGAGCCAATCTTTATCACATTGATCTTTACCGCGTCGATACTCAACGAGAACTCGAAACGCTGGGGCTGGACGATCTGCGATCCGAGAGCAGCGTTTTGCTGATTGAGTGGGGAGAGAAGTTCCCGCGCTTCCTGCGGGAGCGGGATGTGGAGATTTCGTTGGAGCGTGAAAGCGAGGACGGACGGCGAATTAACATCAGCGACTAGGTCGCTTATCGACGTATGCGTGGAAGACAGTCAGAGCATTTACTAACCAGCGCTTTCGCTGCCGTGGGTTTGAACCATCTTATTTAGCCAGTCAGTGATTGTTTTGAGGGCGATGGGCGACATGGTCTCTTCGATATCGTTGTATTCGTTTGGAGCCCCAGTCTTGGAGTCCTGCAGAAGATGGTTCATGCCCGGCAACTCAACGACTGTTGCCTTCGGGTTGTTTCTCAAAGCTTGGCGAGCGGAGGCGAGATTTTCTTTCGCTGGCACCTGTACATCCAGTGAGCCATTTAGGACCAGAACCGGCACTGTGATTCGTGCCAAAATGGGCGCGGGATCATAGGCGAGGAAATACTGCTCCCAGGGTGTTGTGTCGTCTTTGGCTAACGATTCTGCCTCATTCGCATCAATGATTTTGTTGGCCACACCACGAGTGATCATTGCTTTAGCGCGGTCGAGCGCGGCTGATTCCGATGGCGCTGAAATAATAGCGTTGTAGAGTTCTGCGTCGAAAACCTTGCGCTTTGCGATGTAATCGTCCGGCGCGCCGTAAGCTTTCGCGGTCATTGCCGATTGCAGGACAAACAATTTGTCGCCCCGAATGCAAGGACCGGCAATCATGACGACAAAGGCCACGTCTTTGTCTGAGGTCGCAACAGCGGGTGCTATGATGCCACCTTCAGAATGACCCAGCACACCAATGCGCCTCGCGTCAATGTGAGATTGGGTTTTTAGCCATGCGACGGCAGCCTCGGCATCAGAGGCGAAATCAGCTGTGGTTGCTGCGTCATAATTCCCTGAAGAGCCGCCGACGCCTCGCTTGTCATAGCGCAGAACAGCGAAACCATTCCGGGTCAATGTGTCGGCTAGAACCAGAAATACCTTATGGCCCCAAACGTCTTCGTCTCTCGTGTTGCGTCCAGTTCCTGAGATCAGCACAACGGCCGGAAATGGTCCGTCTCCAGTCGGTAGGCTTAACGTCCCGGCGATATGGTTATGGGCGGTATTATTGGCGAAGTGAATCTCCTGCTGCACATAGGGCGCCGGTCCGGCATTGATCGCGTCCTCTTGCGGGCGCTTGTGGGCGACTGTGCCCATGTCCTCGGTGGTGGCGCGCCTCAGGATCAGCGGATAGACCTGCTGAAATGTCAGATTGCCGGACCAACCTTTTTCCTGCTCATTCCACTCGCCGTCGAAGCTCAAGTTGAGCTTATTCACCGCAAAATGTACGTGGGTCCCGTCGGACGTGACCTGATCTAGAACGGTTTCAGCGCCGCTGGGATTGATGAGTTTCCCGCTATAGCCAGAGTCAGTCTTTTCGAAGTGTAGCCGGACCTTGAAACCTCCGTTCATCTGGCCGACCCAATCCCCCGCAAGATCTGGGACCAGCCCGGATGACGCGATTCCGCACACCAAGAGAATGAAAACTATGACTTTACGCACCACGCCTCTTCTTTTCGAAAATGAAAAACGAAGTTCCTTAATTGACGTTAAATCTCTATAGCACTCGTTGAACCGGAGACTGAGATGGACACCGTCTATTTCTCCCTGATCCCGGCGCCGACGGTAGCCTTTCTAGAATCCCATGATGTTATACCCGCAATCCACGTAAATCACTTCGCCGGTGATGCCGCTGCTGGCGTCGGAGGCGAGGAAGACTCCGGTCGAGCCGACTTCTGCAATATCGACGTTGCGGCCCAGTGGGGCGTGCTCGGCGTGGGCCTCGAGCATGTCGCCGAAGCCTGAGATGCCTCGCGCGGCCAGGGTTTTCACCGGCCCGGCAGAGATGGCGTTCACCCGAATCTTCTTTTTTCCCAACTCGTAGGCGAGATATCGCACTGAGCATTCGAGGCCGGCCTTGGCCACAGCCATCACGTTATATCGCGGGACGACTTTTTCTGAAGCATAGTAAGTCATGGTGATGATCGAGCCGCCGTCTTCCATGAGCGGCGCGGCGGCGCGGGCAACTGCTACCAGTGAATACACGCTCACATCGAGCGCGATGCGGAAGCCGTCGCGCGTGGTGTTGATGAAGTCTCCCTTGAGTTCGTCGGCGGGCGCGTACGCCACCGAATGCACCAGCGCGTGCAGCTTGCCGTGGCGCTCTTTGAGCGCGGTGAAGAGGCGGTCGATTTCTTCGTCTTTGCTGACGTCGCACATGTAGGCCTCGGCGCCGGGCAACGAGAGGATGAGGTCTTTGGCTTCCTGCTCGAGGCGCTCGTTCTGGTAGGTGATGGCGAGCTTCATGCCCGCGGCGTGCAGTCCCTGGGCGATTGACCATGCGATCGAGCGCTTGTTGGCGACTCCGAAGACGACGGCGTTACGGCCTTGCAGATCTGAGGACATTCGTGCTCCTTGGAATGGGAAAGAATAACAGCGGAAGGCGGGGATTTACCACCAAGGCAAAAGCAAAATCTTCACCACGGAGGACACGGAGGCACACGGGGTAAATCAATTCATTTCACTGCGCTAGTTGCTTCCTCCGCCGCTGCCACCTCGATCGGCCAACTGGCTGCCACAAACGACAATCCGTAAACGCAGGCCAGGATGGCGAACGCGGCTACCAGGCTGACCCGGTGCGCGACTGCGCCGACGGCGAGTGCGAGCACCAGCTGCAGAAAAGTGCCGAAAAAATAAAATGTGTTTTGCACTCGTCCCATCAGGTGAGGCGGAACCATTTCCATCAGACTTGTGTTCATGGCGATGCCGCCAACGCCGCGAGCTGATCCCATTACTGCGAACAGCGCGATAGCAGCGACGAGCCAGTGGGACACCGGAGCGCACACCATGGTCGCCGCTATGATCGCCATAGAAAACGCGACCGCCTTGCGCCCTCCGAGACCTGCGATCACTGCTGGAGCATACAACGCGCTGAGGAATGCGCCGGTGCCCCATCCCGCGTTGAGCCAGCCGTAGCCAACGGCCCCCGCGTGAAAAACGCGCTCGCTCAACGACGGCGTGGTCACGACGCCGGTGACCATGGCTCCGAGGAACAATGCCCAGGCGATGCCGAGCAGCACTACGGAGCGATGGTCGCGAAGAAAGTGTAGGCCTTCGCGCATCTCGCGCCAGAAGCGCTGGAACTGGGTTTCAGCGGCAAGAATATCGGCGCGCAATTCTTCGGGGCGCAGCACGACGTGGCGTCCCTTGCGCACGGCGAAGTAGCACAAGAACGACACGACGTAGGTGGAGACATCGATCAGAAGCACTCCGCCGAGGCCGATGTGGTTGTACATGAAGCCCACGAGCGCGCCGGCGATCAGCCATCCGCCTTGCACTCCGGCGAGAAGAAATGTGTTCGACTGCACGAACTGGCCTTCGGGCGTGAGTTCCTGGATCAACGCTGTGATGGTTGGCCAGAACATCCAAAAGCCAGCGGCCACGAGAGTGTTCATCAAATAGAGTTGCCAGACTTGCACGCGGTGTTGAAAAGCGAGAATGGCAACGATCAAGATAATCACCGCGCGCACGGCGTCGAGCCACATGACGAGGCGGCGGCGATCTTCGCGATCAATGATGACGCCGGTGAAGGGAAGCATGAGCATGGCGGGAATGGTTTGCAAAACGGCGAAGGTGCCGAGCGCCATCTCCGAGTGCGTTGCTTCGAGGATGTACCAAGCCACGGCGGCCGAGTTCATCCCGCTGCCCAACATGGAAATCACGTTGGCGGCGAAGACGAAGCGCAGCGGACGCCGGCCTAGGATGGAACGCATCTTTTTAATTTAGCAGGAAGAAAGTGGGCGGTGATCAGCGGTGAGTGGCTAGTAAACCTGGTTAATAACCGTTTTTACTGACCACTGACCGCTGCACACTGACCACTGTTCTTTCTTGCTTCCAGCCGCGTTCGGGGCTAGGATTCGGCTGCAGTTTTAAGGTCGAGATTTCATTTTCGCCCCGGGGGGCGGAGGTGACCGATGACACGCTACAAGGAATCGCTGTTGCCCGTTGTTCTGTTGTTATTTTTTCAACTCCTACCTGCTGCAGCCAGCGGACAGATCGACAAGCTCGTAATTCCGGCGGGCACGCCCGAGGACCACGATCTGCAGGAAATTTCCGACCAGCAGGATGCGGCAAAAAAGCTCGCGATGTACCAGGACTTCGTGCAGAAGTACGCGGCCAACCCCGCAGCTGTGGCGTACGGGAACTGGGAGATTTCGCAGGCTTACCAGACCTCCGGGGATTTAAAGCAGGCGCTCGACTACGGAGATAAGGCGCTGGCCGGTGCTCCGCGAAACCTCGACATCCTAGTCTCGCAGGCCAGTATCGCGCAGCAAGCGAAGGATAATGCGAGGTTGATGGACTATGCGGCTAAGGGAGGAGACGTCTGCAACTCCGTCGGCAAGCAAGCCAAGCCGGACGGCGTAAGCGAAGAAGAGTTCAAGCAGCGGGTGGCGAATGAGACGAGCGCGGCCCAGAGCAACTGCGACTTTCTCGAGTCGGTCGGCTTCAACGTGATTACCGGCGAGAACGACGCGAAGAGCCGGATGGCCGACATCGAGAAATACACAGCCGCATTCCCGAATTCGAAGTTTCAGGATCAAGTCGCGAGCTACGCCATGTATTCCCTTGGTCAGTTGAACGACCAGACACGGCTAGTGGCTTATGGCGAGAAGACGCTGGCGGCGAATCCCAACTCGCTGGCAGCGCTGTTGTTACTTGCGAACTTCTACGGGGACGACACCAAGCCGGGCAGCGCCGGCAAGGCGATCTCTTATGCGCAGAAGGCGATTGAAGTGGCGAAGCCGGACGCGCCCGACGCGGATAAATCGAGCAAGCTTTCCGGCGGAGTCGCGCACACCATTGTGGGTTATACCTATGCTTTCAAGCAGGACAAGACCTCGGCGGCGATTCCGGAACTGAAGACGGCGGCTGCGTTGCTCAAAGGACAAGACGATCAGCAGTACGCGCGGGCGCTCTATGGACTGGGGTATGCATACGGCAAGTTGAATAAGCTGACAGAGGCCCGCGACGTGCTAACCGAAGCCGTGAAGATTTCGAGTCCCTGGCAGAAGGTTTCGCAAGATTTGCTTGCCAAAGTGAATGCGGCGCGAGCGAAAGGGAAGTGAGGAGCGATTACGGCTTCACCAAGTCTTCGGATAGCAAGTGCGCCTTCATGGCGAGATTGTGGGCGCGGTCGAGGTCTCCGTCGGCAGCGGCTGACTTTGACTGCTCCATATACTGCTTGATCTGGCTTACCATTTCTTGTTGGCTGGAGTTGAGCTGGAGTCCGGCAATTTTTTTCAGATTTTCTTCGGTTGCGGATGTAAGTTGGCCGGTGGAGCGTTCGTGCATGGCTTGATCGGCCGGCGTGCCGTTAGAAAATTGGACGGGTGGTTCGGCCGATCCGCCGTTGCGGACAACTTTTTTGGGAGGCGGACAGGGCGTTGAGGAAGCAGCAGTGTTTTCTGCGGCCGTTGGCGAAGATGCGGACGCGGAGCAGTTTGGCGTAGTCGGTTTCTTTCGATGATGAGGTTTCGGAGCGGGTTTGGGTGGATTGGCAGAATCCTGTGCCGGCTGCGTGGTAGTGGTTGGAGTTTGCGCGGGTGGCGCCTGCGATGAGCCTGCCTGGCTCATAAGACAGACGGCGAGGAGTGCGGCCAGAGTCATTTTCGATATCCGTGGTGCGCGGCGAAACTGCTGGAATTTTACGCTTCGCAAGGCCGCAGCAGAAGAGGATCGCAGCAGAAATTGGGTTAGAGCAGAAATCAAGATCCGGGTTCTGACATTGCCGGTTCGACGCGGGATTCGAGCCTATGCTCTAGGGTCAAACCTGAAACGGCCAGGGGCAGCCGAAAGCGGAATGTTGTGCCCACGCCTTCCTTTGATTCGAATTCCACCGAGCCGTAGTGCCACTGCAGGATTTGGTAAGTCTGCGCCAAGCCGATTCCGTTTCCGTCTTTGCGCGTGGTGAAGTAAAGCTCAAAAATCTTATCCTGCACATCCTGAGCAATTCCCACGCCTTGATCGGAAACTTCTGCGATCACCGCATCTCCCTCGCGGTGCGCGGAGATCGTCAGCAGGCCGCCATTAGGCATGGCCAAAATTCCATTGAGCACTACGTTGAGAAGAGCCTGCTTTATGAAGTCCAGGTCTGCTTTGATAGGGAGTGCATCGTCGGGGAACTCGCGCTTGATGGTTACGCCATGCTGCTCGGCGTCCGGAGCGGCAAGCAGCGACACATCTTCTAGCACGCGGCGAAAGTCCACTTCCTCAAGACGAAGTTCGCGGGCGCGCATGAAGTCGACCAGGGTCTGCACCACGCGATCGAGGCGATGAATCTCGCTGCCGATGATGTCCATGTGGCGGCGCGTGTCGGGGTCCAGCTGCGACAGCTTGTTCTGCAAGAGCTGCAAGTGGAGCACGATCGCGTTGATAGGATTTTTTACTTCGTGAGCAACGCCGCCAGTCACCCGACCGCTGGCAGAGAGTCGGCGTGACATTTCGATTTCGTCTCCGATGCGGCGGACGGACTCGGCATCGCGCATGATCAGGAGAGCGCCGATCTGAGTGCTCTGCTCCTGCACAAAATCCAAGGAGACCTGGACGCGGCGCCCAGCCGCGGCAACTGATTCGCGTTGCAGGAGCGGACGCTTGTGCTCGAAGGCGTCGATCACCAGCGTACCCAGCGAAGAATCACGGAAAAAGATTTCGCGCGCCGTTCTCCCCAGCAGTTCGGAGCGCGGCCTGCCGAGGAATCGTTCAACGGGCGCGCTCACTAGAACTACGCGAGAGTCGCGCGTGAACAGCATCAAGCCATCCTGCAACTTCGACATGAGCTGGTCCACGTTGTCTTTCAACGCAGAGAAAATCTCGCGACTGTCGCGCATCTGCCGGCCCAGGTTGGCAATCTTCAGCGTGACCAGCCCGAGCTCGTCGTATTCCGATTCGTCTCCGGAGAGTTCCTCGGTCGAGCCTTCGCTGACGCTATCCAGATTTCGGCTGATCGCTTTGAGTGGTCCGAGTGCGACGTTCGACACTCCGGCAGCGAGAAGTAGAGACGCAAATATCGATGCGATTGAGAAATAGAGAGCGTGCATCAGGCGCGGCGTGATTTCACTCTTGAGGAAGACAGTCGAAACGCCGGTGTGGATGGTGCCAAAAGGCGCTCCGTTGAGTTGCAGCGGGAAGCTCACGTCGTAAACGGTCGCAGGACGGTATACCAGGCGAAATTGATCCAAGGTGCGAGCGCGCGTGACCGCGTAAAAATCCGGCCGTGCGGCAATCTGCTTGCCGACCATTTGGGGATTGGTGTGGAGGAGTGCTTTGCCGTTGGCGTCGACGACCGAAGCATCGTAGATGAAAGGCCAGAGCGCGACCTCGGATTCCAAATTGTTTAAAAGATTGGTATCCATCGGCAGGTATTCGGCCAGCGCGCGGCGCACCGCGACCGGGTCATCGGTATCGACGGGCGTGCTGCTTAAATCTGGCAGATCATTTTCGGCGAAGTAGGCCAGTTGCTGTGTCAGTCGGCTGGCGCTCTCGTAGGCACTCGTGATGCGCTGACGAAGAATCTGCGTGATGTACAGATAGGAGAACGCAGTCACCATCACGGTCACCATGAAGGTGATGCCAGTCACGATGATGGCTTTGCGTCGCATGGGAGAAGCAGGGTGCAGGGCTCAGGGCTTAGGGATTAGGGGCACGTGATTACAGCGTCTCCGATCCCTATCCCCTGGGCCCTAATCCCTATTTTCAAATCTCCTCTTTCTCGGGCGCTGCGTCCGGGGCGCTGCTGCCGTATTCTTTCAGTTTATTATGCAAGGTCTTCAGGCTGATGCCGAGGATTTCCGCGGCTTTTGTTTTGTTATTGCTGGTAGATTCCAGCGTCTTGAGGATCAGCATTTTTTCCGCCTCGCCGACCGTGGTTCCCACGCCCAGACGCACCGCGTCAGGATCATTGGCGGACGTGCGCACAGGCGCGTGGCCGAATCCGGGAGGAAGATGCTTGGTCTCGATCATGCCGCTGTCGCAAACAATTACGGCGCGTTCAATGGTATTGCGCAGCTCGCGAACGTTTCCCGGCCAGGAATAATTGTTGAATAGATTCAGCACGGCTTCGCTTACTGCGGCAACTTTACGCGAGTGCTTCGCGCTCATCTCCGATAACAAAAGATCTACTAGATCGGCGATGTCTTCCTTATGTTCGCGCAGCGGAGGCATGTGAATGTTGAAGACATTGAGCCGGTAATAGAGATCGTTGCGCAACTCACCGGCGGCGACAGCGTCGTCCGGAACTTTGTTGGTGGCGGCGAGCACACGCACGTCGACTGCGGTTTCCACTTTGCTTCCCAGGCGGCGCAGCTTGTGATCTTCGAGCACACGCAACAATTTTGCCTGCGTTCCCACGGGCATCTCGCCAATTTCGTCGAGCAGGATCGTGCCGCCTTCGGCCAACTCGAAGCAGCCGGTGCGCCGTTCCAGCGCTCCGGTGAAGGCGCCTTTTTCGTGGCCGAAGATCTCGCTTTCGATCAGCGTTTCGGGAATGGCTGCGCAGTTGATGGCGACGAAAGGCCGGTCGCGGCGCGGACTCAGTTGATGAATAGTGCGGGCGACGAGTTCCTTGCCAGTGCCGCTGGCTCCGGTAATCAGCACGGACGCGGTGCTGGGCGCAACCAGTTCGATGAGGCGAAAAATCTCCTGCATCTTGCGCGATGCTCCCTTGAGCTGGCCGAGCGAACTGGAATCCCGCATCTTGCGGCGTGCGCTCTCCAGTTCGGAGCGCGTTCCCACCAGCGCGGCTGCGTTTTGCAGCATGGTGCGCAACCGGCTGGTGTCGATGGGTTTCGTAATGTAGTCGTAAGCCCCCATCCGCATGGCCTGTACCGCGCTGTCGATGGTGCCTTGCGCGGTCACCATGATGACTGCCATGGCTTGTGACTGCTCGCCCAGCCGTTCGAGCAGTTCGAGTCCTCCCATGCGGGGCATCTTGAGGTCGCTAACGACAATGGAGGGAGTCCATTGCGCCGCTTTCTCCAATCCCTCCACTCCGTCGCGGGCGGTTTCTGCCCGGTAGCCCCACGAGGAAACTAACTCGGCAAGGCCCGTGCGCTCGTTCTCTTCGTCCTCAACGATCAGTACTTTTTCGTGGCTCATCCCTGGGTTCGTGGCCTGCTTCAATGGCTTTCTTCCAACCTGCGGTTCCTTAAAAACCGAGACTACAACCATACGCGGCCAGCTTCATTCGGAGCAAGGTCTTGCAGCTATCGGCGACTCTTTGCGCTCAGCCAGCGCACCGGAGAAGCTCAGCCCTGTTATTGTAATGTCAAATTGAGACGAGGCAAATGTGGGGGACCCGTTGTCAGATTATGCAATTTTTTTAAATCCTGCTTTCGCTTTAAGATTGCGGTGAGTTAGAATTGCGAGTTCCCAAAATGGAGTCCAGTTTAAGCTTCTAACACTGCGGTAGGTTTTTTAGCGTGGCCAGGCGCACCAAGGCGCTGCGCGCAAATCATTGGAGGACGGAATGTCACTTTGTTCTAAACTGCGAAAGGGCCAGGTAGCAGTCGGCCTATTGATCGCTTTGGCAGTGTCCCTTTTATCGAGTCCAGCATTGGCGCAAAGCGACGCGAATCCCAAGTGGGACTTGTTCCTCGGGTATCAGTGGTTGCATCCAGGTGGCAGTGTTCCCACTGCCGGTGGAGACCCGACCGCCCCAACCCCATTTGAAGTGCCGGATATGCCCAAGGGCGGCGGTGCCGCCGTTACTTATAATTTTGATCGGCATTGGGGTGGGGAATTCGATTGGGGCACGAATGCCGGTGGCAACAGCAGCATGCCAGATGCGCACGAGACCACCTTTTCGGTTGGACCGCGCTTCATGGCGCGCACCGACGATGCGAATTTCTTCCTGCATGGGATGCTGAGCCTGAATCGCTTGAGCGTCAATGGCTTGAATGGAAGTAATGGGATTGGAGCGATCCTCGGCGGCGGCATGGACCTGCCCATCCGCAAATGGTTGGCATTCCGCCTGTTTGAAGCGGACTACGTGTGGGCTCGGCACAACTATGCCGATTATGCGTCGGAAGAATTTGCAGATCTACGGCGTCCGTCATTCGAAGGCGTTCGTCTGCGCACCGGCCTTGTGTTCAGCTGGGGTGGTGCGGTGCCTCTGACGCCGACCGCCGCTTGCACAGTGCAGCCCACAGAAGTGATGGCGGGTGAGCCGATTACCGCGACTGTCGCCGTTACTAATTTCAATCCCAAGCATACTGTGACGTATGCTTGGACTGGCAATGGCGGCCAGGTCACCGGGAAAGATACAACCGCGCAGATCGATACCAACGGCGTGGCGCCCGGCAGCTACACGGTCACCGCTCATGTGACCGATGCCAAAGAGAAGAAGTTCAACGAGGCGAGCTGCACGGCTAATTTTACTGTGAAGCCGCTGCCGCCGAAGAACCCACCCTCCATCTCCATTTCTGCCAACCCCACCAGCTTGCAAGGTGGTGGAACGGTTAGCTTGTCGGCGAATTGCACCAGCCCTGATGGTGTTCCAGTTACCGTCGGCGCTTGGACCGCGAGCAGCGGCAGCGTTTCCGGCAACGGCAACTCGGCTACGCTGAATACTGGTGGCGCATCACCGGGTACGATCACGGTCGGCGCTACTTGTACTGATTCGCGTGGGCTGGCCACACCAGGCTCGACGCAGGTGACGATAGAGAATCCTCCGCCACCGCCGCCGAAGGCTTCCAAACTTAGCCAGTGCGACTTCCCGAATAAGATGAAGCCCTGGCGCGTCGATAACACCTGCAAGGCCATCTTGGATGACGTAGCCAAGAACCTGCAGCAGAACCCCGACGGCAAGCTGGTAATCGTCGGAAACGCAGACCCCGGTGAGAAACGCAAGAATCTGGCGGCAGAACGTGCCGTCAATTCCAAGTTCTATCTGACCGAGGGCGAAGCGCAGCAGCACATCGACCCGAGCCGCATCGAAGTGCGCACCGGCAGCGGTGGCACGATGACAGCTGAGTACTGGATCGTGCCTCCGGGCGCGACCTTCGATTCGACTGGCACCGAGTCTGTGGACGAATCCAAAGTAAAGAATGTTCCGGATCATCCTAAGCCGATGGCCAAGAAGAAAAAGAAGGCGATGTAACCTTGGGTAGCTAGGTCAAAAGGGCCGGTCGGCGATGTCGACCGGCTCGTTTTTTGGAATGTCCTTCAGTAACCTTGTTGGGGACGGGCTGCCCTGTCAGGCTGGATGCGCATCCAACTCTTTCCCGTAGGGGACGAAACTGCTATGAAATCGACTTGGCTTAAGCTGCTGGCGATGTTGATGTTCGCTTCCGTATATGCCCTTGGCGTGGGCCGCCAATGGGCCGTTCTGGGGCCGGATGGGGGCGATGTTCGCAGCCTGGCCTACGATCCGCAGGATCCCAATCGCGTTTTCCTGGGCACGAGCACAGGCGTGATTTTCGTCTCTGAAGATGGCGGACACAACTGGTTGCGGTTTGCCAAGCTGGGCAGTGGCGACGACTACGTGCTCGATCACATCGCCATCGATCCGCAGACCTCCAAGACAATGTTTGTTTCGGCTTGGAGCGTTCAGGACCAAAGTGCGGGCGACATTTTCCGCACCCACGACGGCGGCAAAGACTGGGAAGCTCTACCGGCCATGCACGGCAAGTCAGTGCGCGCCATGGCGATTGCCGCTTCCGACCCCAAGACCGTTGTGGCAGGCGCGCTGGATGGTGTTTACCGCAGCCGCGACGGCGGGAAAAATTGGGAACATATTTCTGATGCGGGCGTTAAGAATATCGAGTCGCTCGCAGTCGACCCAAAAAATCCCAATGTGATTTACGCGGGGACCTGGCACCTGGCGTGGAAAACCGCCGACGGAGGCGCCAACTGGCAGCACATCAACAAAGGCATGATCGACGACTCCGACGTATTCTCCATCATTGTGAGTTCGGCGGATTCTTCGGAAGTCTTTGCCAGCGCCTGTTCGGGCATTTACAAGAGCACCAGCGCCGGTGATCAGTTTCAGAAGATTCAGGGCATTCCGTTTACAGCGCGCCGCACGCGCGTGTTGAAGCAGGACCCCAGCAACCCGGCCGTCGTCTATGCCGGAACGACTGAGGGTCTGTGGAAGAGCGTTGATGAGGGCAAGAATTGGAAGAGGGTGAGCAATCCTGAAGTTGTGGTAAATGATGTGCTCATCGATCCGCGTAACTCACAACGCGTGCTGCTTGCTACCGATCGCAGCGGCGTACTGGCCAGCGACGATGCCACCGCAACATTTACCAGCTCCAACCACGGATATAGCCACCGTTACGTCAGCGCCATCTTGGCCGACAACAAAGAACCCAACACGCTTTACATTGGCCTTGTGAACGACCGCGAGTTCGGCGGCGTGTTCTACAGTCATGACGGCGGACAGAACTGGAAGCAGAAGAGCATGGGCCTCGACGGCCGCGATGTCTTCACGCTGAAGCAAGCGAGCAACGGAACGCTGGTGGTCGGCACTAATCACGGCATGTTTGAACTGCCTTCGGGCACAACGATGTGGCATCCCATCAACGATCTTGTGATCGAAAAAACAGTCACGAAAACCGTGAAGTTGAAGAGTGGCAAAACCAAGACCGTGAACTCTATATCGAGCACGCACTCGGTTCTTCAAGGCCGCGTGAGCGACACTTATCTTGGATCCACTCGTTGGTACGCGGCGACTTCCGTGGGACTCTTCACCAGCAAGGATCAGGGCAAGACTTGGACGGGCGGCGCCATCGCTGGTCAACAGGACGTAGTCTCGGTGCAGGCTCAGGACGGCCTTCTGGTCGCAGCCACGCGGTCGAGCGTGCTGATTTCGGAAGATGCCGGAGCAGCGTGGCATTTGGCGGCGCTCGCCACCTATCCAGTAAATGTTCGCAGCGTAACGGTTTCGCCCGATGGCCAAATTTTCGCAGCCACGCATGAAGGAGCCTTCCACAGCGGAGATTCCGGCCAGAGCTGGAATCACATGGTGGCGGGATTGCCCGACAAGGACATTACTTCGTTAACCTACGACGGCAGCCACAAACGCCTGCTCGCAACCAGCGGCCAGACTGGCGTTGTGTTCGAGAGCAACGATAACGGCAACACGTGGCAGCGCGGACCAGATTCTGGTTTCCCGCTGCGCCGCATCAGCGTAGTGCACGGACGCTACGTTGCGGCAACGCCATTTGACGGTGTGATCGCCCAGCCGGAAGACGAAACGCAGAGCGCAAGCGGCGGCTCCCACTAGCTCGCGGTTTTCAAACCTAAAACTCTCGCGGAGAGCGGTGACGCTCTCCGCGATTTGTTATCGGGCGCCCGATGTTTCTAAGCGAACAGAAGGAAACAAGCGCTAGGTCAATTCGTGTTTCCACTCGCTTCTTGGGAGTTCGTACGACAGGATGACCCGACCGCTGCCGGGAATCTCTTCACGCTTCACGTATTGAAACCCGAACTTCTGCAGGATGCGCTCCGATGTCGAATTGCCCTTTTCCACGTCAGCCACAACTTTCAGCAGTCCAAGGCGGCCAAATGCAACGGCAATAAAAGCTTCGGCAGCTTCCGTGGCAAACCCGCGACGCCAATAGGGCCGGGCGAAATAATATCCGAGATGCGCTGACGTGCCGCCTTCGATTGCCCGTAAGCCGCAACAACCTATATATCTTTTTTCGTCCTTGAGAATCGTTGCCCATAGACCATAGGTTTCTGTAGGCTGCCCGAGATATTGATTCCGAAAACGATCGTGCGCTTTCTCCAAAGGCCAAGGCTGACCTCCCACATACCGCCGGACTTCGGGGTCGGTGTGCATGGCAATGAAGTCGGCTTCATCCCCAGGCTCGTGCGGTCTGAAGAGCAGCCGCTGCGTCTCGAGAAAAATCATGGCTTGCACTCTATCACTGCTCAAAACTCCCCGATCAGTCCCGTGCCGGTCGGGCAGCGATCAGGCAACTTCTACACGGAGGGTTTCCGATCTGTCCCCGCATCTCCTTGATTCCCTTATCCACGGATCTGGTACTCCATTTGCCACTACCCCAGACCAGAAAGCCGCGAGACCATCATGCGATGAAGAAATTACTCCTATTCCGGCCCGTCTTCGGACTGCTGTGCCTGGCCTTGGGATTCAGTCTGGGCTGCGGTCACTCCCAGCCGTTGCATCGGGGCGAGTCGGGGTTGGCGGCTAGTAATCAGAAGCTTCCTTTTCATCCGGAAGCTGGCCAGACCTCCAGCGATGACACCCATCCCGCAGTCTCGCCCGAGCCGAACGCAACCAGCGCGCTGCCTTTCGGATCGCACGCGCGAATTTTACCCTCGGGAACTCTTCTGACCGTGCAACTGGAAAACACGCTTTCCGCCGCCAAAGCTCGTGCTGGCGACACATTCCTGGCCTCCATGGCCGCTCCCCTCGCGGTTGAAGGCGATTCGCTGATCGGGCGTGGCACGGCGGCCACTGGACATATCGAATCCGTGCGTTCGCAGGCCGGTTCGGGCTACTTCCAGCTGACGCTGAACGCGATCACCGTGGAGGGCAAAGCAATCGTCCTTCAAACTTCGAGCCTATTTGCCAAGGGAACTTTTCGGGATTCTGACGAGTTTCTGGTGCAGAAAGGCCGTCGTCTGACTTTCCGTCTGACCTCCCCGGTCACGCTGAATGAACCGAAATCGATGGCAAGCCAGTCCTTGGGTTCTCCTACCGAATAAATATATCTCGTTTATTTCTGCGTATTTCAGCGCAAAATCCAGCGTTTTCAATCTTTTTTACTATTTTATTATTTTCTTCAAACAATAGAAAATAAGCCACTTGGCGAGTTTTCCACAGGACCTTTCCCATTCTTGCGTGACATCTGACCTTCGCAACAACACGTGAACACTCCTATAGTGGGCCTCGATGCCGGAAAGCGGCTGGCTGTGCGGCGTAAATGCTCCCATTATGGGAACACTTAGGTATCACATACCCCATCGTAGGCTTCCTTTCGGGAATCGTTCCGCGCCACAGTAGGACTATGAACACTGCAACCCCATTTCCGTGGTCCGATTCGCCAGCCGGAGAGAGCCGGAGCACTGCCTTTCGCACTGCCTTCGAACACGCTCCCATCGCCGTAGCCCGCTTCAACGCGCAAGGCCTGATCGTCGAGATGAATGCAGCCTTCGAGCGGACGCTGGATCTCGGGTTGGCCAGCCAGCGGCGGTTGCGGCTCAGCGACATAGTTTGTCCGCAAGACCGCGTGAAAGCTGAGGCGCTGCTGCCTGACCTGCTCGATTCCCCGATTGATGATGCCCGGCGCGACGGCCTCCGCATGGAAGCTCAAGGCGCAAGCCATGGACAAGCCAGCTTCAAATGGACGGCGTGGCGCCAGCTCGACTTCAAAGGAGGGGACGATCATGCCTTGCTCATGCTGGAGCGAAAAGACGATGACCGGAGCAACGATGAGCAGAACATCGTCGGACTTCCCGCGCAGGAAAGTATGCTTCAAACCCAGAGATGGGAGGCCGTCGGCCGCCTGACAGGCGGCGTGGTCCACGACTTCAACAACCTGCTGACCGGCGTCATGCTGTATTGCGATCTGATGCTTTCGAGTCTCGACGCGCGCGACCGCCGCCGCCGCTACGCAGATGAGATTCGCTCCGCCATCGTGCAAGCCTCCGGCCTGGTGCGGCAGTTGCTCGTCTTTGCCCGGCCGCAGGTAACAGCGCCAAGCTTCTTGTGCCTGAACGAAGTTGCAGCGGCGATGGGCGATCTGCTGACTCGCTTGATCGGCGAAAACATCGCGCTGAATCTGCATCTCGATCCTGAATTGGGCTCCATCAAAATCGATCAGGCGCAAGCGCAGCAGATCATCCTGAATCTGGTTCTTAACGCGCGTGACGCACTCCCCAACGGCGGCCGCATTTCCATCGAGACCAGAAACTGCAAGTTCCAGCCCGTAGCCGGGATCGTGCCGAGCGCGCTCCCGGCCTTTCCCTGTGTCCTACTGGTGGTTGGCGATGACGGGTGCGGTATGAGTGCCGACACGCGCCAACGCCTGTTCGAGCCATTCTTCACTACCAAAAACGACGGCCAGGGCACCGGTTTGGGATTGACTACGGTCCGCAGCATCGTTACCACCAATCGCGGGCTCATCCACTTCGAAAGCGAACCTGGCCGCGGCACTCGCGTGATGATCCTGTTCCCGCGGGCATCTCAGGCTGCCGAAAGCGATCTTCTGGACCCGGCCACTCCAGATTCAGGGCCCGCATCCGCAACATCATTTCAAGAAGTCAAGAAGGAATCACACTTATGACGTCAGCCGCATTAAGCCACTCCATCGCCACTCCTCAGATCATGGCCGCGAATTTTCTCAACCTTCTCATCGTTGACGATGAACGCTCCATCCGCGACGCTTGCCGCGAAGTCGCACTCTCCCTGGGCTTCATGGCCCATGTCGCCGATTCCGCCGAACATGCTTACCGCATTCTGCAAACTCAAAGTATCGACGCCGTCTTACTTGATCTGCGCCTGCCCGGCGCAGGAGGCCTCGAGGCTCTCCACCATATCAAGGCTCAACGCCCCGAGGCTCTCGTGATCGTAGTGACGGGCTATGGCACCGTGCAATCGGCGGTGCAGGCCATGAAGAATGGCGCTTACGAGTACGTGACCAAGCCTTTCAGCATCGACGAATTAAAGCTCCTGCTCGAACGCGTTTCGAATCACCTCAAGCTGAAGAGCGAAAACCGCATGCTGCGCGAGAAGCTTAAATCCAAGCAGGGATATGGCGGCATAGTCGGTCGCGCCCCTGAGATGGAGAAGCTCTACCGCATCATCGCCAAAGCCGCCAACAGCTCCCACCCTGTGCTGATTCTCGGCGAGAGCGGTACCGGTAAGGAAATGGTGGCGCGCTCCATTCATTACTCCGGGCCATTTCACGACAAGCCGTTCATCCCCGTCGATTGCGGCTCGCTCGTGCCTACGCTCATCGAAAGCGAGCTGTTCGGCTACGTCAAAGGCGCATTCACTGGCGCCAATCAGGCCAAGGACGGATTGCTCGCCATCGCTGAGGGTGGAACCGTTTTTCTCGACGAAGTCGGTGAGTTGCCGGTAGACCTGCAGGCTAAACTTCTGCGGGCGATTCAGGAAAAGGAGATTCGCCCGGTCGGCAGCACTCGCCGCATTCCCATCAACGTCCGCATCCTCGCCGCGACCAACCGCTTGCTGGAGCAGGCCGTGACCGAAGGCACTTTCCGCCGCGACCTGTATTTTCGCTTGAATGTTCTCAGCCTGCGTATTCCGCCGTTGCGCGAGAGGCGCGAGGATATTCCGCTGTTGATCGCTCATTTCATGGAACGCTCATTGCGCTCCTCGGCACAAGAGAAAATTCTCACCGACGAAGCCGTCAAGGTCATGCTGGCCTATGACTGGCCGGGCAACGTCCGCGAGCTGGAAAATTGCCTGGAGCGCACGTGCGCATTTACCAGCGGACCGCTGATCCATGTCCCTGATCTGCCACCAGCCATCGCCGGTACACAGGTCGCAGCGCCCTCCAATGGCAACGGCCATGGGCACGCCTTGAACAAAATCGTTCCCATGGCAGAATTGGAGCGGCAGACCATTCTCAACGCCATCGCAGAACTCAATGGAGACAAGTTGCAGGCGGCGCGCTTGCTCGGCATAGGCAAGACAACTCTCTACCGCAAGTTGAAAGACTACGCCGCCCAGAGCTAGATGGTTTTAGATAGAGCGGGGAATTACACATTTGTCTAGAAAATACGTTTGTCATCCCGAGCGAAGCGAGGGATCCTGGTTTCTGCGTTCAGCGCAATCACAGCCGACGCAGGCAAACACCAAGATCCCTCGCTCGCTCTGCTCGGGATGACAAGGGCCGGAGGGAGCATGAGTGAAGATCGATGAGCGAAGAGCGGCACTACTTCGTCTACATCATGGCCAACGCTTCGAAAAGGCTCTACACCGGCATGACCAACAGCATCCGACGGCGGGTTCGGGAGCACAAGCTGAAACTGACGCCCGGCTTTGCAACGCAATACAACATCACCAGGTTAGTCTATTTCGAAACCTTCGAAGACGTACGCAACGCCATCGAACGCGAGAAGCAAATCAAGGCCTGGACTCGCGCGAAGCGGGTGGCATTGGTGGAATCGACAAATCCCAAGTGGGACGATTTGTCCCGCGAGTGGGATCAGCCGCAAACATTTCGATTTGCGCCAAGAACTTCTACTTTACTAGATTGTCATCCCGAGCAAAGCGAGGGACCTTGGTTTTTGCCGGCAGTGGCAGACGATGATCGTGCCGGCGAGAACCAATATCCCTCGCGTGGCTCGGGATGGCTAGCGGTAAGATGTCCCCTTATGAAACGAATGCCCCGTCCGCGCCGTTCCTCAGTGGGAACCGGTCCCTCACCGACTCCTTTAACCCGTGCCTTTTCAACGCGAGCACTCGTGGTGCTTTGCGTGCAATAGAAACCGCATGATCCTACTCATCACCCCGTCAGCACGTGGCCAAGAGTGCGCGGTCACTCTGAAAGAAGCGATCGGCGAGGAAACCCACTGGGCAGAAAAACTTTCGCAAGCCATTGCCCGGCTCCGCGAACAGCCCTATTCCGCCGTCGTTCTAGACCAATTCCTTTTGGAAAACGAGCCCGCGGAAAGCGACCAGATGCTTGAACATCTGGGCACGGCTTTTCCCGTCTATCTCAACTTCGCCGTCAGCGGCATGGAGCGCCTGTTGCGCGACGTCCGCTCCGCGCTTCACCGCCGCAAGCGCGAGGAAATCCAGGCTCGCCGTTCGGTCGAGCAACAAATTCGCAGCGAGGTGTGCGAGTCGCTCACCGTCATGCTGCTCTCCTGCGAATTAGCCATGGCCGTGCCCGGCATCCCCACCCCGGCAGCAGAAAAAATCCGCATGATCGACAATCTCGCCCGCGACATGCGCCTCAGGCTGAATGTGAACTGATTCTTACGAACGCATATCTGTCATGAGAGATTTCTACTTCTTCGACAGATGGTTCTTTGCCAACTTCTCCGCCGTTTCCAGCGCGGCCGCTGCTTTCACCTTCACATCGGGTTCCACCCCGGTCCCCTCCCAGTCGGTTTTTCCGAAGGGATTGATCGGCTTCAGCTCGGGAATGCCCATGCCGAAGTGATCGTCGATGCGATGGAAAACGCTCGCATGCGCGCCACCTCGCGTTCTCTCGCCCACTAACGTGGCGCGTCTTAGCATCTTCAGGTCGTAGCTGAACTGTTCCGCACCCGACCAGGTCGAAGCCGAGGTCAGCACATATACGGGCTTATCCGCCAGCCGGTTTCCTTCTACAGGCGACCGCGTCCAGGAGTGCTCTGTCGGACTTTCCCTCGGGCTATACATGTACTCGGGATGGTCGAAGAGGTAACTGGCAATCAGACCGACCATATTCTCCATACCGCCGCTGTTGTCCCGTAAATCAAAGATGACCGCATCGGCGTGATTCAGAGACGCCATCGCAGCAGTTGCTGTTTTCTGGCACACAGAGGTGTCAGGGAAAAAATCGAGCTTCAGATAGCCGATATTGTTCGGCAGGATTTCGACTTTTCTGAACATGCAGTTTTCCTGCTCCATTGCCTTCCGATAACGCGCAAGGTCTTCAGCTGTTTGTTCCGGCGGGTGCTCCGGCAATCTCTCGCGGCTGTATTCCAAAGTGAGGCGCATATCATGGCTGGCGTCGGTTATCTGCTTGGTCAGCACATCAGCAAACGCTCCACCGTCCGTCGCCGCGTCGTCGTGGCCATTGCTCTCATGCGTGAGTAGCGCTTGCGCTGTTTTTTCCGCAACTTCCCGATCGAAGTAGTACCGCTTCAGAGTCGCAATTGTCCGTTCAATCACGCGCCGCCGCTCCGCAGCATTCAGCTTTACGCCATCCGCCCCGGGAGGGTTCGTTGCGCCCGCGGCACCTTGGGGCTCTGGTTGCCCAGCTTGCGGTTCGGGAGAGCCAGAGCGAATCGTTGGGAACGCTGTCGATCGATGGTCGTCACGTCTTTCGTTAGCGGCCCTTAAGCGCGTTCCCGCGATCGCTGGTTTTCCAGAGATCCTCGCGCCTTCGTCCGCAACGTTCTTAGCCTGCTTCCACGCCACCCCAGACTGCAACCGCTGAGATTTTTCGAACGCGGCCGCACTTTGCGGCCGTTCTCCACCCTCAACCTCCCCGGGGTTTCCCCGCGATGATTGCGCCGCGTGCGAGACGGGAGCGATCTCGGTTGGGAGGATCGCACGCTGCTGTTCGACGGTGGACGCGTTCTCTTCACGGTCGAGAGTCGGGAACGGGAGATGACCGGTGTGATTCCAGCTGAATTTCATGGCGAGCAAAGCGGCACTGAGAACTCCAATTGACAAAATCAGACCGTGAATCACTGCGGTTGGGCGTGGCTTAAAGCTGCCTATCATGTAAAAGCCCGGGACACCATCAAGCGCCGGTGTTGTCGGCCCGGCCACGGCAGGTTTCTGTTGGAATCCCGGTCGAAAGGCCCACTGTCGGATTAACGAGACAATGCCGTCGCCCACCAGTTTCGCTTCCGTCAGTCTGGCCTTGGCACGATTCCCGGGCACTTCCCTGGTCCCCTGATCCTTGCTCACTTGATCAAAGATGAGCAGCATCTCGTAGGCAAAGCTTCGCTGGAAATTCCGCGGATGAAGGCGAAGGATCCAGACATACGTCCTGCGAAACATCAGGCTCTCCTCGGCCTCGCCGGTTGCAGCCGCATCTTCGCTTCATGAACTACGGCTTCGAGACGCTCAACCTCGGCCGAAAGAACGGCCTTTCCCAGAGGACTTATCCGGTAGTACCGCCTGCGGGGGTCTTCATCTCCAGCGCGCTCCCCGACGGGCTGCACCAGACGCCGCTCAATCAACTTTTGCAGATTGTCGTAGAGCGTGCCTGGTCCCAGCTTGTATTGCCCTTCCGATTGGCACGCGACTTCCTGCATAATGCCGTAGCCGTGGCGGTCTTCTCCAGCGAGTGAAAGAAGGATGTGCAAGGTTGCGGTCGACAAGGGGACGAATTCGCTGACATCTTCTTTCATAAGTCGGATTTCCAATATATCGAAATCCGAGCTAGTTGGCAACGGGAATTCGGAGCATGCATAGCGGTTATGGCACGCCGATGTCTTGCCTGCCGACCTCAATCCAGCAAGGCTGCTTCTGCGAAACGGGCCACGTCCGTGCCCAAGGTTTCCGGTCTCGGCGCGGAAAAAATCTGCATCATCGATAACCTGGCCCGCGACATGCGCGGACTGATTTGTCGGCCGCTCAATTCGGAACTCTACATCAGGAAATTACGTAACATAGGTCGATGGGACCTGTTTACGCCAGACTCCGCTCCGACGCCGGCATTCTCCTCCTGCTCGCGATGGTTTTTGTCGCGCTGCATGTCGCCACCAGCGGCCCCTACGGCTTTCATCGGGACGAACTCGCCACCCTCGATGACGCCCGCCACCTCGACTGGGGATTCGTCGCCTATCCTCCGCTCACCCCCGCCGCCGGACGCCTCGCGCTCGAGCTCTTCGGCATCTCCACGCTCGGAATCCGAACTCTGCCCATTGTCGCTCTCGCCTTGGTGGTCGTCCTTTCCGGGCTGATGGCACGCGAATTCGGCGGCTCCCGCCGCGCTCAAATTTTGTCCGCGCTCAGCGTCGCAGTCATTCCCATCGTCACCATTCAGACCACGGTCCTGCAATACGTTTCCTTCGACTATCTCTGGGGAGTTCTTCTCACCTATCTCCTCCTGCGCCTGCTCAACACCGAAGAGCTGCGCTGGTGGCTCCCCATCGGCGCCGCCATCGGGCTGGGCATGCTGACCAAATACACCATGGCGTTTTTCGTCATCGGTTTAGTGGGCGCTTTGCTGGTGACCGGAGCGTTCGAAAAGAAAATCCGCAGCCAGTTGCTCAGCCCGTGGCTGTGGGCCGGAGCGGCCGTTTCGCTGCTCATGTTCGTGCCGAATCTGATCTGGCAAATGCAGCAACACTTCGTCTCGCTCGACATGCTCCGGCACATTCACGCCCGCGACGTGGGCCAGGGGCGCGCCCGCGGCTTTCTGCCCGAGCAGTTGTATGTTTGCGTAAGCGCATCGCTGTCGCCTCTCGTGTTCATGGGCCTATGGTTCTTCTTCACCGATCGCGGACGCAAATACCGCCTGCTGGGCTGGATGTTCGTTCTAACCTTCCTGTTATTTCTGGTGGCGCAGGGGCGCTCCTACTATCTCGGCCCGCTGTATCCCATTCTGCTGGCCGCGGGCAGCGTGGTGTGGGAACGCTGGATCGCAGCCCGCACCCGCACCTGGGTGCTAGCCATGCAAGGCGTGACCTGGCTCTTGGTGGCATCCAGTGCTTTTCTGTCGTTCGCGCTCTTCACGCCCATCGCGCCCATCAACTCCGCTCTCTGGAACGCCACCGGCCAACTGCAAGACAACTTCAGAGAAGAAATTGGCTGGACCGACTTGGTCGCGACGGTCGCGCGAGTCTACCATTCCATCCCCGCCAGCGAACGCGCGGGAACCGGAATCATCGTGGGAAATTACGGCGAGGCTGGCGCCATCAATCTGCTGGGCCCGCATTACGGCCTTCCGCCCGTCATCAGCGGAACCAACTCGGCCTGGTACCGCAGCTATCCCCAGAACAATCCGCAAACACTGATCGCCATCGGCTTCAAAGACGACTTTCGGCAAGAACACTTCGAGCGCTGCGAGCTGGTCGCCCACAATACGAATCCCTTCGGTGTAATCAACGAGGAGAGCCGCGACCATCCCGACATCTATCTATGCCATCACCTGCTGCAACCCTGGCCCGAATTCTGGCCTCACTTCCAGTGGTTTGGATGAAATTGAGGACGATGTGAAGACAGCCGCCTCAAGCTTGACGGCCGAGACCTGCAAAATTTTGCACTCTCCCTCTCAAAAGAAAGTCTTCGAACCGCACCCGATTGGCACTAGAATGGGCTAGCGCCACACTCCGGACCCCCGCACCACTGCGGCATCCGGCACTCTCCCGGAGGCACTGTGCACGTTCTGGTCACTGCCGATACCCTGTCCGGCTCCTGGACCTACACTCGCGAGCTGGTCACAGGCTTGGTCACGCGCGGCGTCCGGGTCACACTGGTCAGCTTCGGTGAAATCCCACTGCCCGATCAGACCGCGTGGATGGACCTTCTTCACGGCCTTGAATTTCGCCCCACTGCGTTTCGCCTGGAGTGGATGGACGATGCGCCAAACGACCTCGCCGAATCCTCCGAGTATCTCGCCAACCTGGTGCGCGAAGTTCAGCCCGACCTGCTTCACTTTCATCAGTTTTGCCACGGCGACCTCGCGGTCGATGTGCCGCGCGTGATCATGGCACACGGCGATCTCATCAGTTGGACCGAAGCGGTGCACGGTTGCGCGCCGCGCCCCACGCGCTGGCTAAAGTGGTATCGCGATACCATCGTCGGCGGCATTGCTGCCGCGGATGCGGTAGTCGCGCCCTCGGCCTGCATGCTGAACACCCTGATTTCTACTTACGCGCGCCCGCGCCGCGCCGCCATTATTTATCCCGGACGCAACCCCATCTTCTTCAATCCGTACGTCAGCAAAGACGATTCAGTGCTCTCCGTGGGACGCCTGCTCGACGCCGGCAGGCAAGTCTTTCTGCTCACGCAACATGCACATCCGTTTTCGGTATGCATCGTAGGCGCGGAGCAAACCGTTCCGCTGCCGCGCATTCCCATCCGCGCCGATGTGAAAGTTTCGACCGACCAGAGTTGCGTCGCCATCCGCGGCGCGCAGACCGAATCGCAGCTGCGCGCTCTCTACAGCCGGGCCGCCGTCTACGCCGCCACTTCGCGCTATGAGCCGCTGGGCATGGCTCCGCTTGATGCCGCGTTCTCGCGTTGCGCCATCGTCGCCAACGATATTCCGAGCTTTCGCGAAGTCTGGGGTGACGCCGCTCTCTACTTCCGCACCAACGACGCGCGCAGTCTGGCCGACATCCTTCGCCAACTCGATGCCGACCGCGCCCTGCGCCACGCCTATGCCGATCACGCCTACACCCGCGCCCGCGAACGCTTCACTACGAAGCGCATGATCGATGACTACCTCGACCTCTACCGCAGCCTGGTTTCCGCCGATTCTCTTGCCGCGTAGATCCTAAGGTATCTCTCAGCGACTTTAGATTCCGCCGACCCAACAATCATTCGCAACGGCACGCCACTCTGTGGCATCTAGTGGTGCAGGAGAAAACTATGGCTAGGAACAAGAAACGCGAACAAGATGAAACCGGACCGGATTCCGCCGGTCAGTCCGGCGACATTCAGCAAATGTCGGACGACGCTGAGGCGGATTCCGAAAGCGTTGAAGAATTGCTGGAAGAGGGAAACTCCTTCGAGGCTGGAATCGTACGGGGAGTGGAGAACGCTAAGGATGCGGACGTTGCTGAGGTGACCACGCACGAAGTTCCGGAAGACGACGTGCCGGAAGAATATTTGGACGACGATCGCAACTAAAGTTTGATCGCGCCTAACGTCTGATCGCGACCCCAGCACAACTATCTACCGTCAGGAGAAACGCAATGTCACCAAGCATGCACAATCGAGCATTAGAACTTCACAACCTCGCGGCCCACGCGCACGCCGCTGCGGCCGTTGCCCACGGCAAGGGAGACCATCTTACCGCGCATGAACTCAGCACGCAGGCGCATGAACATTCCGTGAACGCCCTCAAGCTCGCCGAAGAGCTCGCCAACGAAGGCAAAAAGTCTAGCAAACCTTAGGCGCGGTAATTTATTGAGTGTAAGAAGCTCTCCGTCAACCTCCTCTACCCGCGTTGCATCCAACGCAATCTACTTTATTCCGAATTGATTTTGTGAGAGAGGGAAAGAATGCCCCAATCTTCTAGCGGAACCATTCCTTTGCGAAAGTTTGGCCGCTCCGACGCCAAGATTTCGGCTCTCGGCTTCGGAGGCCATCACTTGGGCGAAGCTCCCGATGAGAAAACTGCGGTCGAAATCATCCACCAGGCGGTCGATGGCGGAATCACTTTTTTTGACAACTGCTGGGAGTATCGCCGGGGAAAAACCGAAGTATGGATGGGCATCGGTTTGAAAGGCCGCCGCGACAAAGTTTTTCTGATGACCAAAACTTGTCCTCACGGCCGAGATGCCAGCCTCGCGCTGCAGATGCTCGAAGAAAGTTTGCGCCGCCTGCAAACCGATCACCTCGACTTGTGGCAGGTTCACGGGATGGCTTTCGACAACGATGCCGACCTCTTCATTCGCCCGAACGGCGCAGCCGAAGCGCTTGAAAAAGCCAAGAAGGATGGCAAGGTTCGCTTTGTCGGATTCACTGGCCACCACAATCCGAAGGTTCATCTCGCCATGCTGAACACCGGCTTTCCCTTTGACTCCGTGCAAATGCCGCTGAATGCTTTCGACGCAAATTTCCGCAGCTTCGAGCAGCAGGTGCTTCCTGAACTGATCAAGCGCGGCATCGCTCCTCTCGGCATGAAACCGCTCAACGGACACGGCGAAGCCATCAAGAACGGCGCAATTACTGCCGAGGAAGCCCTGCGTTACGCCATGAGCTTGCCCGTCGCGACTACCATCACCGGCATGGACAGCCTCGAAGTGCTTCATCAGAATCTTCAGATTGCGCAGAACTTTACTCCGATGTCCGAAGCGGAGATGAGCGCACTGCGTGACCGCTGCAAACCGGATGCCGCCGACGGCCGCTTCGAACTTTATAAGTTGTCGCTCAAGTTCGATAATCCCGAAGCGCGCCTCGCGCATGGCTTTCCGCTCGATACGCAGCAATTCGAGGTCAAGGACATGTTTGGAGTCGAGATGAATACCGGTCATCCGTGGCCGGAAAAGAAGTTCCAGTAGGAACCATTTCGCGGAAAGACGATTCTAGGAGAGAACGATTTTAGGAGAAGACGATGAGCGCGAAGGTAGAGTGGAATCGTCGCAGTTTTATCAAAGGTGCAGCCCTCGCGGGCGCGATACCGCTCATCGCTGGAGGAAGCATGGCGCAACAGAATCAGGATAAGAATCAACGGGAACAAGTTCCCTCTGGCCAGGTGCCGAAGAAACCGCTGGGCCGAACCGGCGTGCAGGTTTCCGCGATGGGAATCGGCGGCTATCATCTCGGCTCGGCTGAAACCGATCAGGCCGCCAATGAGATCGTGGCCAAAGCGCTCGATCACGGCGTGGATTTTTTTGACAACGCTTGGGAATACCATGACGGCCTCAGTGAAGAGCGTCTCGGAAAGGCTCTAAGAGGCAAGCGTCAGCAAGCCTTCGTGATGACCAAAGTCTGCACCCATGGCCGCGACAAAAAAATCGCCATGAGAATGCTGGAGGAATCGCTGCGCCGCCTGCAAACCGATCACCTCGATCTCTGGCAGATTCACGAAGTGGTTTACGACAACGATCCCGATCTAATCTTCGCGCCGAACGGCGCAGCCGAAGCGCTTCTCGCTGCCAAACAGCAAGGTAAAGTTCGCTTCATCGGTTTCACCGGACACAAAGATCCCGAGATTCATCTGAAAATGTTGTCCCATGATTTTCCCTTCGACACGATCCAGATGCCGCTGAACTGTTGCGACGCAACCTTCCGCAGCTTCGAAACGCGCGTGCTGCCGGAAGCCAATCGGCGCGGCATCGCCGCTCTGGGGATGAAAAGCCTGGGAGGCAGCGGGGAACTCGTCCGCCACGGCGCCGTAACACCGGAGCAGGGACTTCGCTATGCCATGAGCCTTCCCGTCGCCACCACCATCAGCGGAATCGATACTATGCAAGTGCTGGATCAAAATCTTAAGATCGCGGTAAATTTTCAACCTCTTGCCGCCGCAGAGATGCAAGCTTTGCGCGACCAATGCCGCGTCGTGGCCGCCGATGGCCGCCTTGAACTGTTCAAGATGACCACCAAGTACGACGGGAAGGTTGGGCGCGAACAGCATCATTTTCCCACCACGCAAGAGTTGCCACTGTAGCCGCACCTTAGCGCCCGGCAAAGTGGAAGAGCGGCGCTTCAGCGCCGCGTAAGCCTCACTCCTTCGGGGCTTTCAGCCCCCGTGTTCGCCCTAGCCCCAATCGACAAGTTTATTCTTGACATCCTGTACTGTGTAACATACAGTATGTGGCATACACTATATGTCGCCTAGCACAAGTTCCGATACGCGTAACGACGATCGCTTCGAGAACCTCCGCCAGGAACTTCGCCGCGGCAGCCTTCCCCTCGCCGTTCTGGCGGCATTGCGCACCGAGCACTACGGCTACACGCTGCGCAAGACCCTCGCTAGTCACGGCATGGCCATAGACGAAGGCACGCTCTACCCGCTGCTTCGCCGTCTTGAGACTCAGGGCCTGCTGGTAAGCCAGTGGCGCGAAGAGGACAAGCGTAACAAGCGCTTCTACCGTCTCTCACCGGATGGCAAGTTGATTCTCAAACAGTTGTCAATCGAGTGGAAGAGCATTCACGCATCGCTGGAAGACATTTTTTAATAGCAGTCTCAAGGAGCACGTCATGGCACTCGTTGATCGTTACCTGCAAGCCGTTAAGTTCTGGCTGCCGCGCAATCAAAAAGACGACATCATCGCGGAACTATCAGAAGATCTTCGCTCGCAGATCGAAGAAAAGGAAACCGAACTCGGCCATCCACTCACCGACGCGGAGATCGAGCCCATCCTTAAAAGCTGCGGTTCTCCTATGGCCGTCGCCGGACGCTTCCTGCCGCAGCAATCGTTAATCGGTCCGGCACTGTTTCCCATCTACCGCGTCATCATCCGGTCGCTGATCCTTTATTTCTTGCTGCCGTGGCTGTTGCTGTGGATGGGCATCGCCATCTTCTCTCCCGACTATCGCGCAGACCATCCCGGCATGGCGCTCTTTGCAACGCTTGAGCCCTGGTGGCTCGCCTGCACTTGGTCGCTGTTTATCAACACCCTGATCTTCGCCCTTCTGGATCGCTCTCAGTCATATTCGCAACGGATCAACGATTGGAACCCGCGTGCGCTTCCTCCGGTGCGCGATCCCAACCGCGTCTCCCGCGGCTCGACCATATTCGAGTTGACTATCGTTGTCGCAACCCTTGCCGTGTGGGTGCAGCTTGACGTCTTTCATCGCGTCTTCCACTTTTTCGGATTGACCGTCACGCTCTCCTACCGCTGGCCGGAATTTTTCTGGGGATTAGTAGCGCTCAGCCTGGCTGGCATCGTCGTCTCCGGCCTGAATCTCGCGAAGGCGCGCTGGACGCGCCTGAGCGCCAGCCTGCGCCTCGCGCTCGACTGCT